>Ga0209006_10002131_pt1 | contig 18009 bp, 13 predicted proteins | sample JacPin_JW_Ref_O2_FD_188567 | JGI IMG/M metagenome (GOLD analysis project Ga0209006, IMG submission 188567) | Forest soil microbial communities from Algoma, Ontario, Canada - Jack Pine, Ontario site 1_JW_Ref_O2 (SPAdes) (version 2) | ecosystem: Environmental > Terrestrial > Soil > Boreal... | reverse complement strand
CTGCCGCAACGCTTCACCCTGCTGCACGGCGCGACGAAGAAGAATTGCCTGGTGATGTGGAAGAAGTTTCGCCGGATCGGGGTGCAGTTCTAGTCCGCCTTCCACGTCCAGTGCCGGGTCATTAAACTCCGCTTTCCAGACGTGATGGTACGCGCAGGGCTCCGCGACGGCGCCGCCGCATCGCGGGCAGCCCGACGCGGGACCGAAAAGGTCGCTCGTCCCCAAGTTGCGGAGCGCAAGATGAGACACTGGGCTGGGACCGCCGCCATGGCGATTGCCATCAGTACTGCGCATGCGCACGGTGTGGGACAGAAGGTCACTGCGAACCGTCCCGCAATAGCGTGCAAATCCTGGGGCACGATCGTGGGGCTTGTGGCGCTGATGAAGGACGATCTTGCGTTCGCGAAGTTCTTGCGGGAGCAAAAGCGTAGCGGGGAATGCCGAACCTTCGCGCAAGGCGAACAAGCAGTCGTCGAGCAAGACATCCAGTCGGTCGATCAAGAGGGAAAACAAAGAGCAGGGATGTGCGCCCGCCCAGTCGGCGAAAGAGGCTGCTACTGGACCTATCCGGGCTGGTTCGATTAGCCGTCATGCTTGGAGCTGCACCCGCGACCCAGCACGTGCGGCGCCAGGCCTCCACGCACGCGCGCATTACCTTCTCGATCGTCGCCTTCTGATCAATGCCGGGAAAACGCGAAAAACCGCACGACGCCGTCCCGGCTCGTCTGCAACCTCCCGGCGACATAGCCCACCAGGCCGACCTTGAGGAAATCGTCGCAATCGCTGCCCGGCGCGACGATGAGAACCGTCTTGGAATCCACTGTTCCTCTCAGCACCTGCAGCACATTCGCTTCTGCGACATAGCTGCCGATCGGAATGCCAGAGTCCCATCTGTAGTCAGACCAGGGCTGACTGACGATCCGCTCGATCGCAATCTTCACGATGATAGGCGCGGTCACCTGCGGGAAAACAGGGTCGAAGACGGGGGGTAGAAAAATGGTCTCGCGGCTGTCCGGATCGAAACAAACATGATTGGCCTCCGTGTCGGCGGAGGGCCTGGGCGAGAGACAGGTGAACCTGGGCCGGGTCCAATCGCAACCCATCGCCGTACAGGCCCAGCCGCCACCCCCCATCTTATTGCAGACGTTGCAGTCGTAGGCGAATCGATCGCAATACTCATCGACGTTGAAATCAACACATTGGAAGTAGCCTGGCGTTACGCGCGCACAATCGCTGCGGTCCTTTTCGCAAGATAGGCGGCCGTCCTTCTTCGTACATTGGTAGCAGCCGATCTGCCATGCTCGACACCACGGCAGATTGAACAGGTGTTTCAGGTTGTCAGGAACGACCGCGCCTCCATCCGTAGCCGCATTTGTCTCCTGAGCGCGTGCGCAGCCGGCGGCGAGAAGCAAGAGAACGAGAAGTGCCGCTCGCATCATCAGATCACCGTTACGCGGGCTCGTGCGGAGACCATGAGGTGGGACCACGGCAGATTTGAGGGTGGCAGCAAGCGCGAACGAATGGCGGCCCAAGGTCGGAATGACCAGCCGTTTTTATCGGAATGGCGTGAGAAACGTGGCGCAAGTCATGGAAAAAATTGGGGCGGTGAAGGGAATCGAACCCTCGTCATCAGCTTGGAAGCTGTGAAACGGCATCGATCTCATTGGAGATTTAGTGACTTGGCTGCTTTTTGGCCCACTTTTGGCCTCCTCCTTTACTGGTTCCTATGACAAGGCATCGTCCTCAAACGGGGATGAAGAGGGGTCGGAGATGGCGGCGTGCTCGGCTGCGGCGTCGTCGTCCTCGTGCTCATGCTCGAACATCATCGAGATTGCGTCAGAGCCCTTATTCCACGGCGAAACACAATCGGATGTTGGCGAAGCCCCACGACTACGCTGCGCCGTCGCGCGCTTTGCCGCCGCCAGGTCTCGCGCCGCTCGAACTGATCGATCGTTTGATGCAGAACGTGCGGCACGAAGAATTGCTCATCGCCTGCATGGCGGCCGAGCTCAATTGGCTGACCGTGAATTTACGGCGTCCGGCGCGCCGGTCATGCCGCCGCTTGCCTCCCGGGTGCTCCTGCTCCAACACCGCTTTCAACACGTTCCAGGATTTGCTCCGGCGGCGAAGGCGGATGCAGACCTGCGTCCTGGTGGCGATGTATTCCGGTGCCGGCCCTGTCGCTTCGGCGTTCCGGCCAGGCATGCGCGTAGTCGTACCCTTCGCGCGCCGGCTGCGCATGAGGTCCCTCGAGATGCCCCAGAACCCACGGGCCCTGCTTCCACGGTGATCCCGGCGGCGGACGATGCGACCGGTTTCCCTTCTCATATTTGTTGAGGCTCAACCGGTGTTTGGGGTTGATCGGGTCATACTCGCCGGCCGCCATCAGGTCCTCGATGCTGCGCGGTTGTCCGGTCGTCGGATCGCGCAGATCGCGCCGCGGCCGCGTGAGCTGCCATTCCAGGCGTTCGCGCAGATGCGGCGGGACTTTTTCGTGATCCCTGGCGCCGGAAAGCTCGACAAGACGTCCCTGATAGTCCTCGCGCCCCTGTTCTTTCCAGATTCTCAGGCGCTCCTTCAGCGCAGCGCGCTCGAGGGCCTCCCACCGTGGGGCGCGCGGCTTGCGCCCGGCGGCCGTTTTGCCGGCGTGCGGCGTGCTCGAAGATTTGCGCTTCGGTGGACGCTGCGCCGGCCCGGATTTTTGCTCCGTCACGTTCAGCGTCGTTCTCTGCGGCTCCGATTCCTGCGGCCCTGTGATGGGCGGCGTGGTTTCATGCGACACGCCCAACCGCCGATCGAGATAGCCGCGTTCGTCGGCAAAGACCGCCTTGAGCCGTGCGACCGCGGCAACATACCGGTCGGTGGCGATCTCCGCCGCCGTAGCCTCGAGTTCCTTCGCCACCGCGGCCAGGCGCACCAGTCCTACCGTCCCACTCGCCCCCTTGAGCGTATGCGCCTCGACTTTGATCGTCGCGCGATCCTTGTCGCACGACAGCGTTTCGAACCGGCGCAGACTCGCCTCCGTCTCGCGGAGGAACACCACGAGCGTCGCCGCAAGGCCGTCCAGGCCGATCTCAGCCTCCAATTCGTCGAGTTTTTCGGACTCGATACTCGCCTTGTCGGCGGTGGCATCCGCCGCAGTCAGGACCACCGCCGCTGCAGGCAAGACCGGTGTGGTGACCCTCGCCGCGCTCGGCAGCGCCCGCGTCATCGCCTCGACCAGATCGTGCTTGCGCATCGGCTTGGCGATGAACTCGCCCATGCCGGCGTCCCGACACGCCTTGATGTCTTCCGGAAACACGTTCGCGGTCAGCGCCACGATCGGCAGTTGCGCCAACGCTCCGCCGCGCGCGCGGATCGCCGCCGCCGCCTGCAATCCGTCCATGTGCGGCATGCACATGTCCATGAACACGATGTCGAACGGGAAGTTCGCGACCGCCTCCACCGCCTCCGCCCCATCGGCCGCGACGGTCAGCGCGATATCGAAGCCGTTGAGCATCCTGGCCACGACCATCTGATTGGTCGCATTGTCCTCGGCAAGCAGCACGCGCGCCGGCCGGCCAAGCGCCTTGATCGCCGCCGCCAGGACATCGGCCTTGCCCGAGCCGGCCTCCTTCTTCACATGATCGAACTCGGACGCTTCCGGCAGCGTCAGCCGGGCCCAGAACTCGGAGCCCTCACCTTCCCGCGACGTGACGCCGATGTCGCCGCCCATCAGTCCGACCAGGCGCTTGCAAATCGCCAGTCCCAGTCCCGATCCGCCATATCGGCGGGCGATCGAATTGTCCGCCTGCACGAATTCCCCGAACAGCTTCTCGATCTGCTCGGCCGGGATGCCGGGTCCGGAGTCGATCACGCTCCATTTGATGGCAGCGTTGCCGCTCTCGCGCCCGAGACATTCCACCTTGATCGTCACCCTCCCCCGCTCGGTGAACTTCACCGCGTTCGACACCAGGTTCATCAGGATCTGGTTGATCCGGCCGGCATCGCCCGCGACCGCGACCGGAAGATCGGAAGAGCAGTCCAACGTAAGGGCCAAACCCTTGGCCCGCGCCCTCGCCCCCATCACGCTCATCATATTCGCAGCCGCAACCTCAGGCGAGAACGCAATGCACTCGAGTTCGACCTGCCCGGCCTCCATTTTCGCGAAATCGAGAATGTCGTTCAGGATGCGCAGGAGATGGCCGCCGGAAGCGTTGATCGCCGCGACCGACTGTCGCTGCTCGTCGTCGAGCGGCGTCTCGATCAGGCTGCTGGCAAGTCCCAGCACGGCGTTCATCGGGGTCCGGATCTCGTGACTCATCGACGCCAGGAAGGTGGAACGCGCCCGCGTCCCCGCCTCGGCCGCGTCCTTGGCGAGCGCGAGCCGACGCTGATGGCGTGCGTTCAGCAGTGTGCCTGCCAGGAAACAAACGCTGAGCAGGCTCGCCAGGAAGATCTCGATGGCCTCATCCCGGCGATAGCCCGCATAGATGTCGTTAATTCCGGATGCCACCGCCACAATCAGAGGCAATCCGGTAACCTTATGGTAGGCCATCATCCGTTCGGTGCGATCCGACTGGCTTAAGACCTCGTAAACCCCCGCCTCCCGCTTGGCGTTCCACTCCTTGAACAGCTGGCCGTTGCGTAGCGTTCCGCCGGAAGTAACTTGGTTTGGCGTCTTTCGGACCCTGATCACGCCATCGGTCCCAGCCAGCATGATCAAGCCGCCGGTACCGAGATCGATCGAGCCGTAGAACCCGGCCAGATAGGCGGGATCGATGGACATCACGACGACGCCGCCGAAGCTTCCGTCCGAATTCACTATGCGACGGGACATCTGAATCGTCGCCCGGCCGCTGACCCGGCCGACGATCGGCTTGCTGACGAACAGGCCCTCGACCGCGTGATCGGCATGGGCTCGGAAATGCTCGCGGTCGCTCAAGTCGAGCCGTTCGGCTCCGGATATGCTGCTCGTCACCATGTATCCGTCGGGGCCGATGATCACCGTCTGAAACGCAAAGTCGGTGATCGCCTGGACTCGCTTCGACCAGGCGACGATATCGAAATTCTTTTTGTCCAGCAGGTAGGAGTCGCGCAGATTTTTAAGAGTCTGGTCGACCGAACCGAGCATGCGCGAAGTCTGTTCCTGGAACAGCGTCGCCAGATTGGTGAGCGTCTTTGTCGCCGCCAGATTGGTCCGTTTGTATTCCCAATCGAGATGAAACAGCGTGCCGGCCCAGATGAGCGCAAGCGCGCCCGCCCCGAGCAACAAGCCCGCATGCCTTCCGGTGTGGACAGGCCTGCCCGGCTTCGTCTTCCGCCGTTTGGATGTCAACTGGCGCAACTTTTCCAATATGCTCATCTTCAAAGATTACCCCACCACCGACTAAAACGGCGCTAACGACGACGCTTGCAGCGGCAATCGACGCACCAAGGTAAATACGATGTTTACGTGATGACTCTCTATTATTTTGACGCCGTAACGCATTCCTGGACCATGACGCCGTCATCGCGAACCAATTGGTTAACCAAAATGCGGCGACAGACCCGCGCGTCCGGCGACGTGAGAGAGCCACTGCGCCTTCGACCCTCTGCGGGAATAAAATTCGATCAGTAATAGATCTGCGGATGAACATAGGTCAGGGAAAGGAATAGATCAGCTTAAACGAATCTCAATGAGTGTGAAGTAGATTTGACATCATGATCAATCCTGGAATGTTGACTACAAATGACGTAGTGGCTGAGCCACTTTCACAGGGTTCAAAAGTCGGCGCCGGCGGCGCGCGCAACGAAGCCTTCTCACGGCCTCGCCCGCTCGCCGTCAACCGACCAACTGGGGGGCCGATGAGCAAGCAACCGGTGACGCCGACGTCGCCAAATAAGCGAGTTTCCGCGGAAGAAGTTCTGCGCTCGTTCAACACGTGGGCGTTCAAGCGCGAGCAGCCCTCTGATCCGCTGTTGATGCAGCGGGTCATTTCCGAGAGCATCGCCGTCGCCGAGCCCATATCGTTCACCATGTACTGGGGCAAGGGTCCGCGCGAAAGGCTGGACGCGCCGGATATCGCGTGCCTGGACTACCTTGCATCACTCTGCCAACGCGTCGGCACGGCCTATGCGCCGGGCGCCACCTTCAGGTTGATCCTCACCGACACGCACGCGAGACTGAACGGCTATACGCCGAAGGGAACGCATGGATATTTCGCCGGGATCGAAGCCCGCGCTCGTCAATACGGCTTTTCAACCTGCCTGCTGGGCCAACTCGTCGAAGCGGCAAGTGGTGAAACTCCGTCCGAACCTGTCACCGAGATGCCGGAAGACATTCGGCAAATCCTGATCGAGAGCGCCGCCAAATGGTATCGCGGAGAAGGAAGCGTCGAATACGGCGCCCTGAAATATTATCAGGGAAACATGGTGGAGAAACAGGCGGTTGAATTTGCATTCCCCCGCTCGATCTTCGTCACTTTCAACGGCAGCAAGCTTCTCAGCCTGTTTCCGAGCCGCCTGCCGGTCTTCTACATGTACTCGTTGCGGCGCGGGTTCAGCGTCAAGCCGTGGTTTCTTTCGCTCGATGCAGACGCAGAGGACGGATCGGACCGCCGACTCATCGCATGAAACCAGGGCGAAGCAGACGTTCGCCGATGATCCGACGATGCATGTGAGGTCGTGATGGGCGACTACACTGTGCTGCAGGCGGGAGACACGGCGCTGGTCGTCGAGTTCGGCGCGTCCGTCGACCAGCGGCTCAGCGCCCGGGTCTTGGCGCTGGCCCGGCGCCTGGACGAAGCATGCCTCGATGGCCTCGTCGAAACCGTGCCGACCTTCCGCTCGCTGATGGTGCACTACGATCCGCTGGTGCTTCCGCTCGCCGCGCTTGTTGCTTGCGTCGAACGTGCGATGCGAAGCCTGCCGATCGCCGAGGACGTCGGGCGCCAGTGGCGTCTGCCGGCCTGCTACGACCCGCGCGTCGCCCCCGATCTCGACCACGTCGCCCTGCGGACCGGCCTGTCGCCGGCCCAGGTGATCGAACGGCACAGCTCGGTCCCCTACCATGTCTACATGCTCGGATTTCTACCCGGCCAACCCTATCTGGGCGATCTCCCGGCCGAGCTCGCGCTGGCACGGCGGGAGACGCCGCGAGCGAGAATTCCCGCCGGCTCGCTGGCGATCGCCGGCACCATGACCTGCATTTTTCCGCTCGAAACCCCTTGCGGATGGCACCTGGTCGGACGCTCGCCGATCGCTCTATGGCAGCGCGGGACAGTCGGCGGCGCGCTGCTGGCGCCGGGTGACAAGGTGAGCTTTGAGCCGGTCTCGCTGCGCGAATACGAGCGCCTCGCCGCGAAGGCGCACGAGGGAACGCTTCGGATCGAACCCGAGGGCATCGCGACGGAAGCCGCCGCATGAGGCCGGCGCTGCGCATCCTCGCCCCCGGGCTGCTGACCACCGCTCAGGATCTGGGCAGGGTCGGCTACCAGCGTCTGGGCATCCCGGTCGGCGGCGCACTCGACCCTGTCAGTCTCCGCGCCGCCAATGCGCTGGTGGGCAATGCGCCCGGCGCCGGCGCGCTCGAAGTGGCCTATATGGGTCCCACTTTCGCGATCGAGGCCGACGACGCGCGACTTTCTTTTGTCGGCGCCGCAGCCGCAATCGATGTCCTTGCTGACGCCGCCGCCACCAGCGGCCAACGCATCGACGTCATGCGGAGCATCCGCCTGCGCCGCGGTCAGGTTGTCCGTATCGGCTCGCTGACGGATGGCGCCGTGCTCTATATTGCGGTGGAGGGCGGGTTCGACATCCCGCCTGTGCTCGGTAGCGTCTCGACCTACATCCGCGGCGGATTCGGCGGCTGGCAGGGGCGCGCGCTCGTGGCAGGAGACGAGATTCCGCTGTGCCGGGCGAGCGCGTCCAACCACGAGGACCGTCGTCTCGAAGGGCTCGACCTCGCCCCGCCAAAGCGGTTTCGCGCCATCGCCGGTCCGCAGGACAATTATTTCTCGGAGCGGGAAATCGCCGCCTTCTTCGGCAGCGAATACACCATAGGCGGGTCCGATCGCATGGGGATGCGACTCTCCGGCAGGCAGCTCGATCATGCCCGCGGCTACAACATTATTTCCGACGGCATCGCCCCGGGCTCTATCCAGGTGCCGGGAAACGGACAGCCGATCGTCTTGCTGGCCGATCGCCAAACGACCGGCGGCTATCCGAAGATCGCGACCGTCGTATCGGCGGACCTGCCCGCGCTCGGACGGCTGCGGGTCGGGGCCAAGATCGGCTTCGAGCCCGTCACCCATGAGGCGGCGCTGGATTTGCGCCGCAAGTACCTCGCCGAGATCGATTGTATCGAGAACAGGATCGTACCGATCCGCCGGGACGAGCAAGATGTCACCGCGATGCTTCTGGCACACAATCTGATCAGCGGCGTCGTTGACGCCAATGCCCGGGCTAGGCCGGACTTCCTCAGTCCGAATCAAAGCGAAGCATGTCCTTGGCGGCGAACCGGGGCCGCTTGACCGTGACATGCGCAAGCGGGCTTGCGCCGTCTTGGCGCCCGAAGCTCTCTCTTGGTTTTCAAAAGGTTAACCATTCGCCGACAATGTGGGGGACCGCCGTAGCGGGGTGACGCCGGCGCGCACGGCGCCCGGGAGGTCGGTCATGTCCTGATCTTCGCAGGGGGCGAGCCTGGAGTTGCGGCGCCGCGGTCGGCTTCCGGCCGTGCGCCGTTCCGACCTCGAGAGAGCGAAATTGGCCGACGACCACACCTGCGCCAGTGCTGATCGGCGGAGCGACAAGCCCACTCAGCCGGCGACGCAGAGCGACAACGTTCCGCGCGGCATCTATTTCATGATCGCCGCGACCGTGATGTTCGCGCTGTCGAGCGCGATCTCAAAATGGGTGGTCGCGACCTATCCGGTCGGCGAGGTGATGTTCTTCCGCTCGTTCTCGTCGCTGGTCGTCTGCGCCGCGGTCGTTCTGCCGCTGACCGGCATCTCGGTCTTTGCGACCCGGCAGCCGGGCGCCCACATCGCGCGCGGTCTGTCGCAGTCGATTTCGCAGACGTTCACTGTCATCGCTTTCAGCCTGATGCCGCTGGCAGGTGCCATCGCGATCAATTTCTCGGCGCCCCTCTGGGCCGCGCTGGTGTCCATCGTTTGGCTCAAGGAGCGGGCCGGCGCCGCGCGCTGGATCATGCTCCTGTCGGGGTTTTTCGGCGTCCTGATCGTCACCAATCCGGGCGCGGACTCACTTCAGGTCGGCGCGCTGTTCGCGCTCGCCAACGCGATGATGTATGGCAGCGTCACCGTGGCCGTCCGCGGTATGACGAAGACCGAATCAGCGAACACGCTGCTGATGTGGCAGATGCTGACCATCGCGGTCTTCCACTCATTCCTGCTGTTGTTCGGGTTTCGCTTGCCCGGCCCGGGCGATGCCGCCTTGATGGTCTTGAGTGGCGCCACCAACGCGCTCGCCCAGTACCTCTGGACCAGGGCGCTTCATCTCGCCCCCGCCACCGCGGTGTCGCCTTTCTACTATCTGATGCTGGTATGGGCGCTGGTGATCGGATTTGTCGTCTGGGGCGACGTGCCGACGATCGGGCTCCTGGCCGGATCGTGCATCGTCGTCGCGTCCGGATTGTTCCTGCTGTGGCACGAGGCTCGCGTACGACGAGCCGCCCAGGCGCCATCCGCTATTATCGGAACGGATCGAGGCCTGGGCCCGCGGGCGAGCGAGGCGCTTGCTGAATGGCCGGTGTTCAACCTTTTCAAGCGACCGAAAATCTCGACCAGGCTCTCGAGTGTGGTGGGCGCATTGCTGGTGGCCCTGTGCGCCATGAGCGCGATTGCGGTTTTCTCGGCTCGGGAAATCCAGGAATTGGGGCGCACCCTCCAGGCGGAGAGCGTTGACCTGTCGAATACCGAAATGGCTGTCCGGATCGACATCGAACGTGCAATCGGCGAAGTTCGTTCTGCTCCGTTCGAAACAGACCTTGTCCGGTTGAAGGGAAAACGGGAGCGGTTCCAACTGCTCCTCGGTGAGACCAGGCAGAGAGTGCATGCGGCGCTCGCGAACAGCACGGCGACCGGACCCGAGACGAACGGCGCCAATATCATCGCCGCCATCGCGACGTTCGAGGGCGCATCGACGAACGTCTTCGATTTCGTAGCGGCGTTCGCTCAGCCGGATGCCCTCGCCGCCGTGTCCAATAAAGTCGCTCCGGCCGAAGGAGCGGTGCGGACCGCACTCGAGCAGTTTCATGAGGCTCTCGGCCGAGACCGCGCCGCGAAAGAGGCGGCCATCGAAGCGGCAATCGGGACCCTGACCGCTGTCGTTGTCGGTCTCGCCATTATCTTGGTGACAGGAAGCGCCGCTCTCTCCTACTTGACCCTGTCACGCGGCGTGGCGCGTCCGATCCGCGCCACGACGAGCGCCCTGCGCCAGCTCGCCGACGGAAACTTCGACGCGGTTGTGCCGGGCCTCGACCGCATGGACGAAATCGGCGATATCGCCCGAGCCGTCGAAGATCTCAAAATCAAGGCATCCGACAAGGCTCGCTTCGAAGTGCAAAAGCAACAGTCCGTGGATCGCGCGGCGGCCGCGCAAGAGAGGCACACGCTCACCGAGGCGTTCGAGCAGGCGGTCGGCAATATCGTCAATACCGTATCGTCGGCCGCGACCGAGCTCGAGGCCGCGGCGACGACGTTGACCGCGACCGCGGACACCACCCAGCAGATCGTCGGCCGGGTCGCGGCTGCCTCGCGAGAAGCGTCCGCCGACGTGCAGTCGGTCGCCTTCGCCACCGACGAAATGTCGTCTTCAGTCACCGAAATCAGTCGCCAGGTGCAGGAGTCGAGCCGCATCGCCTTTGCAGCGGTGGAGCAGGTGCAGACCACCGGGGCTCACATCAATTCGCTGTCGCAGTCCGCCGATCGCATCGGTGACGTGGTCAAGCTAATCACCGCGGTGGCCAAGCAGACCAACCTTCTGGCGCTCAATGCGACCATCGAGGCGGCGCGGGCGGGCGAGGCGGGAAAAGGCTTCGCGGTGGTCGCGTCCGAGGTCAAGGCGCTTGCCGGTCAGACGGCCAAGGCCGCTGCAGAGATATCCTCTCAGGTCGCCACGATGCAGTCGGAGACGGCGCAGTCGGTCACGGCGATCAAGCAGATTGCCGGCACCATCGGCTGCATTTCCAAAATTGCAGCGAGCATTGCCTCGGCGGTCGAGGAGCAGGGAGCGGCGTCGCAGGCGATCTCACGCAACGTTCAGGAGGCGGCCAAGGGCACCGGCCAAGTCGCGAGCACGATCGTCAGCGTCAACCGGGGTGCCAATGAGACCGGCCCCGCCTTGTCCGAGGTGCTGGCGTCCGCCCAGTCGCTGTCACGCGAGAGCAACCATCTCAAGTTCGAAGTTCAAAAGTTCCTGCAAGCGTTCCGCGCCGCGCCGGCAACGACACCTTCGAATGTCCGCAGCGCCGGCCCGTGAGCGTCGCGGTCCCCTGGTTTTTATCCGCTTGGATGCTCGAGCGTGGGCGACACGCGGCTAAAGCTCGATTTTCAGTGGATTTTTGCCACATTGCGCTCCTGGCCATGGCCGGCGATTGGTCGGGAAACCCTTCGCAAGTGCCGAGCGCTCGGCGATATCGGCGCTTCCGTTGCGTCATGTCGGCGACGAAACACACCGTACACCGCATAGGAATTTGGCGTCGATTTTAGGGCTTTCTTAGCCGATCCCCGGTTAAGTTTTCACGAGTCCCACGACCTTGGCGACAAAGATGAAGACCGACGTCGTATTTATCGACCCCGTCGACACCGTCGACCGCCGACGCGATATCGATTTCGTCGTCTGCATTGCCGGTCGCTACGTCCTGGACAGGCACATGGACCCGAACGGCAACCGACGCGAAGGCCCGTGTCGGGTGGTGAAGATCTCGCCGGAATCGATGACGCTCGTCGCTCCCGTGAAGGGCTTGATAGGCGAGCGGGTGACAACGACCGTGTGGGAGCTGGGAACGTTCGAGGGCCCGGTCCTCGAAACGGACCGCCACGGCTTCGTGATGAGCGTCGAAATGTCGGACGAGGAACGCAATAAGTTCGCGACCAAGCTCGAATGGTACCAAAAGCACAAGAACCACACGCTCAGCGAGAACCGGAACTACAAGCGTATCGTTCCGCGAACCCCCCGTTCCACGATCCTGCTGAGCGACGGCACCCTCGTGGAAGCCCACATTGTCGATGTGTCGGTCGCAGGCGTCGCGATCGCTGCCAGCATTTGCCCCGAAGTCAATGAACCGCTCGCGGTCGGAAAAATCGTTGGCCGGGTGGTGCGCCATTTCGCGGGCGGCTTCGCAGTCGAGTTCGTCGATTTGCAGAAGCCGCAATTGCTCGAAAAGCTGCTGCTCGCTCCGGCGCAACCATGATCGTGCTTATCGGAATTTCAGAACGAAGGAACGCAATATGACGACCGCGAACCCTATGCCTCTTCCGCACGACGACACTGCGGATCCGTCGGTCGCTCCGATGCGGGCAAAGCAATTGCTGGTGATCGACGACGACGCCACGCACCGCACGGTGATCGGTAGCCTCGCGCGGAAACTCGGCTATGCCACGACCGACGCGAGCACGATCGCCGAAGCTTCCGAGCTTATCGCGACGCGACAGTTCGACTGCATGACGCTCGACCTCAATATGGGCGGACAGTCCGGCACCGAGCTCCTCGAGGCGATCAACGGCAAGCAGTCTAACGTCACTGTGATCGTGATCAGTTCGGCCGACGACGAGGAACGCTGGGAAGTCCTGCGCCTGGCGACGCTCTACGGCATCCGCGTCACCGAGGTGCCCAAGCCGCTTGCGATTGGCAAGCTCCGGGAGGTCTTCAAGGAGCTCAAGGATGTCGCCTAAAGCGGCCTGCCCCCATTCGCGAAGCCGAGATATCCGTCTCTGCGCGAATAACGCGATGGGCTTTTTTGCCGAATTGCGATCTGGACAGGCCGGCGACCGGTCCCGCCTGCGCCAGATCTCCGCTTTGGCATCGCCCGGCTTTAAGGCGACCGGAAGGAGCGGACAAGTTTGCGGGGATCTCACCTCGCCGGAGCGCGCAGCGGTTTACTGGCAATAAAGTCTCACGCACTCGTCCACGCATTCCTTTACGCCGTATGCCAACCTGTAGCAGCGCTGGTTCACGCAAATCCCATACTTCTTGTCATCGCATTGCGCCAATTGCAAATGGGATGGTCGATGATCGTGAGATAATGCGGTCGCATACGGCGGGGGTGCCGCCGGCTGCGCGACAGACCCCATCGGCGCAAACAAAGTCCCGAACGTCACGGAAAGGACGATCGCAGGGAGAGAGATGGAGGAGAAGGGACGGGATGGGCTCGACATCGGCAAAGTCCTTTCCGGGTGGAACGATGTGCAGCACTCCGCCTGTCAGGCCTAACTGCAGTCGGCGACACACGCATCGCGCATTCGTTGGCACTCCGCCCGCGATGCCTGGCATGGTTTCTTGTCGCATTGCTCGGGACAGCTGATCGCCCGGCCTCCCCCTTGGGCCGCGACCGCAGGCAACGAAAATTGCACCGCCGCGAGGAGGGCAAGTGCGGCAAGCACGTATTTGATCATGCGCCATGCTCCAATTCGCCGGGAACTGTCGTCGTTGACGCTAGGGACGGGACGCGCTGCTGGCAAGGGAATATTTTGCGCGATCGACGGCATCCCGCAAGGAACCCTTCGCGGAACCCTCATGGCACCTGTTGCGGCGCCAGCTCGTAGATCAGGTCGCGCCCGGCACGCCGTCGGCGAGGAAGCGCTCGAGGGCCGCAACCTGGATTCAGGTCGGTTCGGCCGCGATGGGCCACAACCCGACGTGTGCACTGCAGCGCTCATCGGCAGGGTCGAGCGCGGCTTCGACTTCCTCGATGTGACGCTCACGGAATTCCGGTGACGGCATGCGAGGCCGCGCCGGTCCCACGCGAAAGCAATTGTCGAGCTGCTGCCCCCGGCGCGGAGACGTCATCGCCATCCTTCGCCAGCGCGACCCGATGACCTTGAGATGCTCGCCGACCTCGAGGCGAGCTTGCCGGCAAGCGCGTGACCACTTGAATTCAACGCGCCTCCGCGCGCGGCAAGGACCGCGTCGCCTTCGCGCATTGCCGGGTGGCGGCGGCGCCCTGCTCGCGACCGGTCCCGCCTGCGCCAGACCTTCGCCTTGGCATCGCCGGGCTTGGTAACGGCGGCGCAACCGGTCCGCCGCTATCCTGCGCGGGCGAACCGCGCAGGAGGACCGCAATGGCGCATCGCTTCGCCGAACCCGCGCGCCGCAGGTGGCTATGGGCGCTGCCGCCCGCCGCCATGGCGGCGCTCCTGATCTGGCGGCCGGCTTGGTTCGTGGCGCTCGGCGTCGGCGTGCTCGGCTGCGGCGTCGTCGTCCTCGTGCTCATGCTCGCGGTCTACACCTTCGCGCTGCTCGCGCCCGAGCGCGCCAGGCGGGCCGGCATCCGGGTCGCCGACGTGAGCTTCGTCGGGCAAGAGCACGCGAGCTCCCGCCTGCGGATGATCGAGGAAGGAGGCGGCGCCTGTCGGATCGAGATGTCGCGTGGCCACTACGCCGTGTCCTTCGCGGCCCTCGGCGTGGCCGGGCCCGGCATGGTCGCGTTGTTTCTCGCCAGGGGCGCGAAATCCGACCTGCGTCATCCCATGATGATGTTCGCGGCGGCATTCACCCTCGGCATGTGCGCGCTGCTCGCCTGCCTCATGTTCCTCTACGTCTTTCGGCGGCCGTCGCTGACGATGGCGCCCGGCGAGGTCGTCCTGCGCCGCGGCCGCAGCGAGCACGCGCGATTGCGCCGCGCCGACATCGCCGAGCTGCGCACCGACACGCACATCTATCGCGACAACGACGGCAACGAGGCGCGCTGCTATGTCCTGATCTCGCGCGCGAGCGACGGATCGGACAAGCGATTGGCGGCGTCAGGGCGCCCGGAGGAGATCGACCGGATCGCCGCACGGATGCGGCTGCTGCTGGGCCTGCGGTGAGGGCGCGGGGGGGGCAGGCTTCGCGCGCTGAGACGTATTAATGTCATTGCGATTCCAGCCATCAGGCTCCTTTTTCACTCGTAATTGCCGCGAACCTCTGGGATGCATTGTTTCGAGCCGACTGGAGCCCGACCTGTCGAGAAGCCTGGCTTGAACACTTGGAACACAACGATCTTGAGCGCCGCGCTCTGGCTGATGGTAGCGGCGAGCACCGCAGTGCATGCTGATCGTTCCGACTATGACAAAGTGGTCTACCTCTGGGCCGAGACTGGCAGCGTGCGCGCCGAGCACCATCACGATTGGAGCCGCGCAACCCACGATGCGCGATGGAAGATGATTTCGACGACGAGAAATCCGTTCACGGCGGACAATGATTATTCCTACCTGCTGTTGCGCGACAAGGCGACAGGCACTGAATTGTTTCGCCGTCCCGTCCCGGCGCTGACCTACATCTGGATTTCTCCCAATTCAAAATATGTCGTCGGCGTTTCCAACGTGATGCTTTGGAATCCGTATCAACTCGTTGTCTTCTGCAAGTCCGGCGATCGTTTGCTGGAACGCAACATGGTCGGCGTGAAATGGCCGGGAGTAACGCAGAGCGTCACAAACTGGATCAATTGGTACAAGGAGCCGGTGCCGCAAATGACCATTGTCGAAGATGGAACGACTGCCACTCTCTCGGTCGAGGATGCGGGTGGGGTCCTGCGTCAATTTCAGTTCCCGGCAGTTCATTGTCGTATGTTACTTTCGCACGGAGGCGCGGCCCGTGGCGTAGCCCGGATAAGCGTCAGCGATATCCGCGACTGGCGTCAGTCAGTGCCCCTGGATGTCGCTCATCCAGGCTACGTTGGTAGTTGAGGTTTGGAGCGGGTGAAGGGAATCGAACCCTCGTCATCAGCTTGGAAGGCTGTTGCTCTACCATTGAGCTACACCCGCGAAATCGCGTATTCCATGGTGTTTTTCGCGAAAACATCGTCTAGACTTGTTGCCATCTAGTTGTCAACCATAAGCACAGAATGCCCGCCAAGCGGCGCCGCGAAGCACTAGATTAGGCGCGGCCGAACGATCCGCCAAGACTAGCCCGGCCAAGTGAGCCAAATCAAACGGGTGATTGGTGCGGTCGAGAGGATTCCCCACGTTCGCCAAATTATTCAATAATTTCAAAGGACATTTTGCGGCTCCGTCAGCAGTATGGCACCGAGTATGTTACCGATCCGGGCTGGATCGGCTTGGGCCTGATGCATTTCCAGGCGCGACCCCCAGTAGCTTACCCAGCCAAGAATCACTCTGGCGGAGGTGGCCCGAAGGGCACCGCCGAGACCAGCCGCAACCGAATTTCTCGTTAAGGCGCGCTACCCAACCGTTTCAGCGCGCCCTTGATTTCATCATCGTACGATCGCTGAGATAGTGCTCGTCGGAAATCAGCTATTGCTTCCTCCCTCCGATTTAGTGCCTCGAAAATGAGTCCACGGACTCTAAGAGCGTCAAATTCATTTGGCCGTATTGTCAAAGATTTTTCGGCGTCGACTAGTCCACTTGCCGGTTGCCCAGCCTTCAAATACGCCCATGCACGCCCAGTGTATCCGCTCGGATACGTTGGTTCTAACGCAATAACCGTCGCAAAATCCGCTATAGCGTGAAGATAATCGCCTCGTTCTGTATATGCATACCCTCGCGAATTCAAAAATACCCAATCCTTGGGTTCAAGCTCAATTGCCCTTGAGTAATCTGAAATCGCGAGGTCAATTTCACCTTTATCTCGGTGTACGTTTCCACGGCGGTAAACAAGAGTAGCATTAAAAGGGGCGATCTTGATTGCTTCATTATAGTCTGCAATCGCCAGATCGTAATATGCTCTATTCTTTTCGTTATACGCCTTCGAACTATAATGGAGTGCCCTGTAATCGAGCACTTCGACGTCGTTGCGATTGACAGCAAGCACGGATGTGCACGCCTGTATTGCCTTGTCGCCTTCCAAGTTCAAACAAGTGAATCTCGCGTCAGCAAACGCCGCGCTGCCTGCGGCGCATATGATGGTTATAGCAAAAAAAGATCGGTACATTTCGCTCCGCTCCACCTTTTGCACAACGGTTGAAATTTCCCCATATGGATCCCCAGTCGCCGCGTATTTTGCGCTTTTTTCGCGTTCTGGCAAGACAGCAAGGTGGCTCGGATCGAGCGTCAGCGAAATCCCAACACAGCTTCGTACCCGGCATTCGCGTCCCTTCGACCGTCATCGCTGCAAAGACGTGGATGGCCGGGACAAGCCCGGCCATGACGCTCGCATGATGTACAATTGGTGCGGTCGAGAGGATTCCGCCGTGATCGACCGATCGCGTTGAAATCACGTGAGAATCTCCGACGGTTGGTCGACGTTGTGTAGCGTGATTTGTAGCCCCCGCGTCGATCAGGTTCGCCCTAGATGGATGCCGTCGCGCGCCCCCACGATCGCTTAAGCCTACTCGTGCGCGCCCCGTTCCTGGATGCGATTGAACCTGCGGCATTCGTCGTAGAAGATCGAAAACTCCGACCCGAAACCGGGGTCCTTCGCGCGGACGAATTCGATGACTTCCTCCCACGCGAGAGACGTTATGACGACGCATTCCAGCGTCGGCTCGAACCAGTCCTCCAGCCACTGTTTTTTCTTTTCGCCGTCCGGCGTATCGGCATATTCCGCGATCCTTCGCGAGACCTTTTCACTTATCGAAGTCTTCGACAGCAGTGGGGCGAACAATTGCCGGCCCTCGATCTGCTCCGCCGGGGCGAGCACGAAGAAGGCGAGCGACGAAAGCTGTTCCGGCCGCCGTTTGGCTCTCCAGAGGACTTCGGCCATGCAAGCGACGTTTCGGGCCGCCTGATCGAAATAACGTGCGCGGGTAACGCCCGGCGAAAGAGGGCTGAAGAGCTTCGCTTCCGTCACCAGGAATTGCGATGCGTTACCGGCAAGCATCGTATCGGCGAACCCCCCGCGTCCTATCGCGACGTGTCCAACGACGCCGTC
>Ga0209006_10002130_pt1 | contig 18018 bp, 9 predicted proteins | sample JacPin_JW_Ref_O2_FD_188567 | JGI IMG/M metagenome (GOLD analysis project Ga0209006, IMG submission 188567) | Forest soil microbial communities from Algoma, Ontario, Canada - Jack Pine, Ontario site 1_JW_Ref_O2 (SPAdes) (version 2) | ecosystem: Environmental > Terrestrial > Soil > Boreal... | reverse complement strand
GGCCCCTACGACGCCGGCGAAAAGCTCGAATGGTTTCGCGCCGCGGCAGAGGCAGACGTGGCGATCGGCACCTCGGTCGTGCTCGATGTCGTGCAGTGGGACGCACCCACGCCGTCACCCGGTCCGGGCGATTGGATAAGCGCCGCGGCGCTCGACACGCTGCTTGCGTCCTTGCTCCCGTCGGGACCGCCGCCGACCTCGCGCCGATACCTCTGGCTGCGGGCGACCCTGACGACGTTGCACCCGACTGCGAGCCCTGTGCTGCACAACCTGCGGGCGGAGACTCCTGGCGAGGACTATCGGGACTATTTGCCGGAGATCTATCGCCGCAACGACGAGCCCGACCTCTTCCTCTTCCGTCTTCTGACGCTGACGCGCACCGAGCTGGGCGCGGTTGAAGAGCATATCAATGCGTTGCCGCAATTGCTGGCGCCGCAATTTGCGCCCTTCTCGGCTCTCCCGTGGCTGGCGCAATGGCTCGGCCTCGAACTGCCGCGCATCGCGACCGAAACCGAGTGTCGCGAACTGATCGAACGAGCCGTCGCCCTTTATCGGCGACGCGGTACACCGGCGGGTCTCTGCGACTTCGTCGAGATCTACACCGGGATTCGCCCGAGCCTTGTCGAGGCGTTCGAGGAGCGCGGCACCTGGGTGCTCGACGTCGCCTCCTCGCTTGGCTTTGACACCGGATTGCCGGCGATCGATCCGTTGGGAATGGTGGTGCCGGATCCCGCCAATCCACTTTCCGCCACCGCCGCTTGCTGCGCGACGGTGGTCGGCTCCGCGGTGGTCGGCGAAGGCGGCCCGCTGTTGGTGACCGAACTCGGCGAACCGCTGTTTCTCGACGCGGCGCACCGCTTCACCGTCTTCATGCCGGCTTATCGGGCCGCCGACCCGGTGCTTCGCGCCGAGGTTCGCCGCGTTCTCGATGCCGAAAAGCCGGCTCATACCGACTACCACCTCTGCCTCGTCACGCCCGACATGCGGGTCGGCTTCCAGGCCCAAGTCGGCGTCGACACGATTGTGGGCGGCGCGCCGCCGCCGCTGCGGCTGGATGCAACGCGGCTCGGTATTGAAACCAGTCTACCCGAGGCGCTCGGCGAGGCCGCGCGCATCGGACAAAGCGCCAGTGTCGGATACACGACGGTCCTGGGATAGGAGACCGCAATGAGCTCAAGCGACGTTCTGATCGAACATTTGCGGCAACTCGCGGCGCCACGCCGCAACAACTACTTCTACGGAAAGCGCCTAGACGTGGCGCATTTCCGCATGGAGCAGGAGTACGGCAAGGAGAAGCGCTGGCTTCTCAACCGGCTGTCGCTCGGCGCAGGCGTGCTCTGCGGGCTCGATGTTACCGTCAAGAACGGGCAAATCTGTGTGGCGCCGGGCGTGGCAATAGACGGGCTCGGACGTGAAATCGTCGTGCCGCTGCAAACCTGCCTCGATCCATGGGCGCCCCCGCCAGCGCCGTGCTGCACCGGCGAACCTCAATCGGCCCCGGTCGACAAAAGCGCGACCCGCGCCGTCACGCTGTGGCTCTGCTACCGCGAGTGCACGACCGATTTGATGCCGACCCTCGTTTCGGATTGCGAGGTGCGCCAGGAATGCGCGCCGGGCACGATCGTCGAAACCTTCTGCCTGAAAATCACGGATGGTCTTCCACCGGAGCTTGGTGATCCGACCTGGTGCGACGCGCTTCATCCGACGCCTATGCCGACGCCCACGCCGAGCCCCAGCCCGTCGCCTACCGGCTCGCCGAGCCCCTCGCCTTCCGCGTCGCCCAGTCCCTCGCCCACCGCGAGTCCGAGCCCGACGGGAACGCCTGCGCCGGTCGTGTGGCCGACCGGTTACCAACCCAGCGAGCGCGAAATCCTGTGCAACCTGCTCGATCTGGGCTGCTGTCCGCCGCAAGGCGATCCTTGCATCCCTCTTGCCGCGGTGTTGCTGCGAGATGGGCAAATCGCGCAGACCGAATCGTGCCATTACCGGCCACGCATCTACAGCAACGCGGTACTTCTCGACCTCATCCTCTGCCTGATGCTGCGGATCGAAGAGTGCTGCAATCAGCAACCGGGGCCGACCCCCAGCCCGACGCCCTCGCCGACCCCGTCACCTTCGCCAACGCCGAGTCCTTCACCGAGTCCATCACCAACGCCTTCACCGAGCCCGACACCCAGTCCCACGCCGTCTCCGACTCCCTCGCCAACGCCAAGTCCAACGCCGCCGCCGAACACCCTACGCGTCAGCAACGTCGCGCTCCTCAACCGCTCAGGAAACGTATTGGCGACCCTGAGTGAGCCAAACGGCCGTATGCAGGTCAGCAGAAGCGAAAGTCCGGCGATCATCCGCGTCGTCTTTGTCGGCGGCCTTGATCCAAAAACGGTGACGGCGGGGATTCCGGCAAGCGGCGCAGACCCGAACAACTTCACGTTCCTTGTGGAGAACAAGGGCCAATATCCACAGAACGTGGTGCCTGGAACTATCCCCGTAGCGAACGGCAGCCAGGCGCAGTTCCGGTTTCAGGACGGCCCGTTCCCGGTGAACGAGTACACCGTCACTTTGGTAGGGACGGAAGGTCAGCCCGCTCCCGTCAAACGCCCGACGATCCGCTCGACCGGCGATTCGCCACTCGATGGCGAGCCAACGCAATTGCCCTCGGGCGACGGAACACCAGGAGGCAACTTTGTCTTCACCTTCTCCGTCAATTGAGCTGTCGGTCGTCATCCCGGTGCTCAACGAGGGTGACAACCTGCGGCGGACGATCACCGCTCTGGAGAAAACGCTGCCATCGGCGAGCGAGATCATCGTCGTCAATGACGGCTCATCCGACGGGTGCTGCGACTTTCTGCGCGGAAGCCAGGCCGTACGTCTCCTCGAACCCGACGACGCCGGACGGCTGGGCGCGGCGGGTGCACGCAACAAGGGCGCGGCCGTCGCAAAGGGCGATGTGGTGCTCTTTCTCGATGCGCATGTCGACCTCGAGCCCGGCTGGTCGGAACCGCTGATAGAAGCGGTGCGCGACCCGGCGGTCGGGGCGGCGGCGCCGGGCGTTTCCGTTATGGGCCGCGACGATTGCCGCGGTTACGGGCTGCGGTTCTGCGATGCGACGCTAGGCGTCGAATGGCTTCCGCCGCAGCGCGCCGGTGCGGAAGTGCCGCTGCTGCCCGGCTGCTGCTGGGCGATGCGCCGAGCGCTGTTCGAGGAAGAGGGCGGCTTCGACGACGGACTGATCCGGTGGGGTTCGGAGGATGCCGAACTGTCGCTGCGGTTGTGGACCGAGGGCTATGCGCTGCGGCTGGTGCCTGAAGTGACCGTCGCGCACCTCTTTCGCGACAAGCATCCTTATGCGATCGACTGGACCTGTGTGCTGCACAACATGTTGCGGCTTGCCGTCGTGCATTTCGGCCGCGAACGGCTGACGCGGGTGGTCGAGCGGCAAAAGCACTACCGCGATTTCGCGGCCGCCTGGGCGCTTCTGATGGAAACCGACGCCGCTAACCGCCGATCCGTCATGCGAATGCGGCGGGTACGCGATGATCAAGATTATTTCGCCCATTTCGGCGACATCTCGTAAAGGAGACACCGATGACCGGCACGTCCGATCAGACTTGCGTCGTGTGCGGGACCGCGCTGGAACGCGTCCGATATTTCCCACGGCAGCTTATCACCGCCGACGACATGCGGGCCGAACAGGAATTCGTTCTCAACAAGATGCGCAGGCACAACCGCTTCTTGCACGGCTGGGGGGTCGTCTGCGGCTGCCAGGTGGTGCCGCTGGCGACCGATTCCGACCCGTGGCAAGTCCAGGTTTGTCCCGGTTACGTCGTGGCGCCGCAGGGCGATGACATATTGATCACCGATTGCGTCACTTTCGATCTGCAGCTTGGGATGAAGTCGGACAACCCCTGCACCGTGACCTGGCCATGTCCGCCGCAGCCTGTGTGGGCGCCGGACAATCAGCAAACGACCGCCTACCTCGCGGTGCGCTACGTTGAATGCGTCACGCGGCCGGTGCGCGTCCATCCCTCGGGCTGCGGATGCGACGAGATGGATTGCGAGTATTCGCGTACCCGGGAATCGTTCGAACTGAAGCTTTTGTGGTCGCTTCCGGCATCGCACACCGCAGCACGGCAGGCGGACGAGGCCTGGGCTGCGGCCGCCAAACAGGGCTTTCAGGCAGCTTCCGATTTCGGCTATCCGGCGCCGCCGTGCCTGCCGTGCACCGACGATCCTTGGGTGGTTCTCGCGACGATACGAATCCCCAACGTGCAGGGGAACGCTACGGTAGCGAAGCCGCCGATTACTTCTGCAAACATCTCGTTCCTCGATCGCCGCGTGCTCTATAGCACCACGGCGCTACAAGTCTTGATTGAGGCGGGCATTTGAGCCAAACACCCGATGCCGAGGATTTTCCCCAGTGATATCAACGTGGGAAAGCGGGGCTGGTAGGCCCGGCGGTTGTGCAATATGTTCTATATATCAATAGCTTGACCAGGCTTATCCGCTCGCTGCAGCCGGCGGCTTAGGTAGATGATACCCCATCGCGGACGCCCTTGTCCTTTCGGTCGACTGAATATCAGCGTAGCGCGTCGATCGCCGCGTCCTATTGGGCCCCGGCCGTGTTGAGACCGGCCTTTTCCGGTTCTAGCGCAGCTATAGCTCCCGCAGCTTCCATCCGCATCGGGTGGCAATCCGGCTGGATCCGACGAGCCGCATCCTGCAATCCAGTCTCAAGTAACTCCGCGAACTGCCGTGGAAGTGCCGGTCGGCTGAAATAGTAGCCTTGCGCCTCGTCACAATGGTGAGCCCGGAGAAACTCCAGCTCCTCCAGCGTTTCGACCCCCTCGGCAATCACGCGCAGCTTGAGGTTCCGGGCCATGCCGATCACGGCAGTCACGATGGCCGTGTCCTCGCCGGCGGTGCTGATCTGGCGAACGAACGACTGGTCTATTTTGAGAGCGTCGAGTGGAAATTTTCGCAGATAACCCAGGCTGGAGTAGCCCGTCCCAAAATCATCGATCGCCACCTGAATCCCTCGTTCCCTCAGGGTCTGCAGGATCGAGGCGGCGGATTCGGCATGCTTCATCAAAACACTTTCGGTCACCTCCACTTCGAGACATCTCGGATCGAGGCCCGTTTCGGCGAGGGTAGCGAGCAGCCCGTCGAGAAAGGTCTCGGCCTGAAACTCCATGGCAGAGACGTTTACCGCCACGGTCGTTATCGGCAACCCTGCATCGACCCAGGCTTGGGCTTGCGCGCAGGCTTCACGAAGCACCCAGGCGCCGATCGGCACAATCAGGCCGCAGTCTTCCGCGACGGGAATGAATTCTACCGGAGGGACGGCTCCTCGCGTCGGATGCGTCCAGCGCAGCAACGCTTCCGCCCCGGTTATCGCTCCGGTCCTCAGGTTGACTTTTGGTTGGTAGTGCAGCGCGAACTCCTGCCGTTCCAGGGCACGTCGCAGGCCCGCCTCGATGGTCTGTCGCTCCACCGCGCGGACATTCATGGCGGGCTTGAAGAACTGATAACTCTGCCGGCCGTTTTCCTTGGCCTGGTACATCGCGGTATCCGCGTTCTTGATCAGCGTCTCCGCATCCAGGCCGTCGTCGGGATAGACGCTGACGCCGATGCTTGCGGTGACATGAAGGTCGTGCTGGCCCACGGTGTGGGCCTTCGCCACCGCCTGCAGCATCTTTGTCGCCGCAACCGCGGCATGTTCGGAATGTTCCACCTCCGAGAGCAGCACCACAAATTCATCGCCCCCTTGTCGGCTTACCGTGTCCGAGCGGCGCACGCAGTTCACCAGCCGTTTCGCGATGGATTGCAGAAGCTTGTCGCCGGCGGGATGTCCTAGCGAATCGTTGATGTATTTGAAGCCGTCCAGGTCCAGAAACAACACCGCGACGGATCTCGCGTGACGCTGGGCCAAGGCGATCGCCTGGCCGACGCGGTCGTTCAGCAGCATTCGATTGGGCAAGTCGGTCAGAAAATCGTGCTCAGCCGAGTGGGTAATCTGAAGCGCCATCGCCCGCGCCGCGCTCACGTCGCGCGAAACGATTACCGTTCCAGCGGCCTGGCCTTGGCGGTCGTGAATGGGCGAGACACTGCCTTCGATCGATATTGCCCGCCCTCCACGCGGGGTAACGATGCAGTTTGGCGGCAGGTATACGATGCGATTTTGTCCAACCGCCATCCCCATCCGGTCGGGGGTGATTTCGCCACTGGTGGCATCCTGAATTTGAAAGACGTTGGCGAGGGGGCGGCCTAGCGCTTCCTGCTGCGACCAACCGGTTATTTTTTCCGCGACGACATTGAGAAAAGTGATGTTTCCTGAGATATCCGTGCAGAAGACGCCGTCACCGATGCAGTTGAGCGTGACCTGCGCGCGTTCCTTTTCCGCAAACAGCGCCTCTTCCATCGACCGCCGTACGCTGATGTCGCGGATCGCCGCGGTTACCAGGATGCCTTCGGTGCTTTCCAGCGGGCTCAGCATGAGCTCGATCGGGAACTCGCTTCCGTCCTTACGCCGACCTGTCAACTCAATACCAGTCCCGATCTGTTGCTCAAGCGCGTCTTCCGCCGACCGAAGGTCGTCCGCCACCAGCCGTTCGGCAAAGCCCTTTGGAATGATGTTCGTCACCCTCTGCCCAACGAGTTCATCGCGGTGGTATCCGAACCGCTTCTCCGCCTGAAGGTTCAGAAGGACGATTGCCCCGCCCTGATTCACTACCACCATTGCATCCGGAGCGGCCTCCAGCAGTCCGCGGTACCGGCCCTCCATCTGCGCCAGATGGGTTTCCGCCGCCTTGCGCACGCTGATATCGCGGATCGCCGCGGTCACGAGGATGCCTTCGGGGCTATCCAACGGGCTGAGCATCAGCTCGATCGGGAACTCGGTCCCGTCCTTGCGCCGCCCGATGAGTTCGATCCCGGTGCCGATTTGCTGGGCAAGCGCCTCCGCCGCGGTCCGTGTACCGTCCGCGATCAACCGCTCGGCAAACCCCTTTGGAATGATGTTCGTCACCCTCTGCCCGACGAGTTCATCGCGGCGGTAGCCGAACTGCTTCTCGGCCTGAAGGTTCAGAAGAATGATCGCTCCCGCCTGGTTCACAACGACCATCGCATCCGGAGCCGCCTCCAGCAGTCCGTGGTACCTGCCCTCCATCTGCAGAAGCTGCTTTTCCGTCGCTTTGCGCACGCGGGTGTCGCGGATCGCTGCCGTCACGGTCGGGGAAGAGCGGCCGGATTTCATATTTTTCCTTAAAGAGGACCGCGCGGCAGCACCGCGGGGGGAGGCAGTCCTCGTCCGCGGACCTTGAGAGATCGTCCTTAAGAATCAATTAAGACGTTAATAAATTTTAAATTTTTGCGGGCTTTGGGGGAGAGCTCGCCACGCTACCTGGCGGACATCTAGGCTAGGTACCTGTTTATTGCCGTAAAAGACGTATCACCCTGCAACTTTGCTCGCTAAGTTATCCATGCGCCCGGGTTATTTTGTTTCTCGGCGCCCCGCTATAGAAGGCGCCAGAAGGCCAGCATCATCAGTGTATAAAGCCCGGTCACCAGTAGCGTACCGCCGATCTCAATCCGCCGTTGATTATGCCCGGTCGGCTGAAGCCACCATGAGAGGCGATTGCCGATCCACGGCACGAGATAGCTGAGCAGCACGACGCTCACGACGTTACCGATGAACAGCGCAATTGCGAAGGGCAGGCGCAGACGATCGAGCAAGAGCGGGTTCGCCACAAACGCGCCGAACAGGAACACGACCGGATACAGCATCAACACGACGAGCATGTTCTGCTTCCAGGCGGGGATCACGGCCCGGCCGGCCCCGGCGGTCGAAAACCATTGGTCGAAGCCCGTTCGGGCGATGCGGGCGTGGAATTCCTCGGTAAACGCGTCTGCTTCCTCAAGCAGCTTGCGGCGTTCCGGACAGTCGAGCCAGGCCTGGAGGTTGGCTTCGCTGTCAAAGCGGACGATGGCAAGCCAGTCGTCCTGGACACCCGGCACCGGCGGCTCGAAGCGATAGCCTTGAAACCCCGGGGCCCGCGATTGCGCAGCGGCGATGCGCCGTTCCCAGGCACGGTAGGTGTTTTCCTGACCCGGCTTGATGCGCGTCGAGATCACCGCCGATACCGGCGCCGGCAACACGCCCGAGTCTGCATCGTCGACAATATGCACATCGTCGCGCCCGATCAGCATCGGCACGGCGTCCTCCAGCCGCTTCAGACGCTGCTCGGAACGGAGCCACGCAAGCGCTGTATCGCTCGCCGTAAAGCGCTGGACGATGACCCAGTCGTCCTGCGTCGGCGGGCTGGGAGGCATCACCTTCTGATCGACGAATCCGGGGAATTTATCGATGACTCCGCTGGTCGCCTCCTGCCATCGGGCAAAGGCGTCCGTGCATTCCGGGCGAACGCGGGTTTGCGTAACGATCGTTACCGCCCCCTTGCCGGCCGGCGAAGCGCTGCTCGCGATCTGCGCGGCAGCGCTCACGGCTGGCCGCCGAGCTTTTCGAAGATGCGATCCGCGGTAAACGGCAAATGCGCAAACCGCACCCCCGTCGCGTCGGCAAGCGCATTCGCGATCGCCGGCGCGACCGGATTGATCGCGCACTCGCCCTGCGATTTCGCCCCGAGAGGCCCAATTGAATCGTGCGTGTCGGCAAACAACACCTCGGAACTCGGGACATCCGCGAAAGCCGGGATGCGATAGTTGCGCAGGGTCGGGTTCACCATGTGTCCGTGGTCGTCGTAGACCATGTTTTCGGTCAGCGCCCAGCCGAACCCCATCCCGATCGCGCCGTCGATCTGGCCACGGCATTGCTCTGGGTTGATCAGCCGGCCGATATCTGCGGCGTGCACACTGTGCAAGACGCGGATTTCGCCGGTCACCCGATGCACCGCCAGGCGAATGCCCTGGACGTTGAACGCGATCGAGCGCGGCGACAGGTAGGCTTTGCGTTTGGCTTCGAAGCGATGCCCCGCCGCAATCCCGGCTTGGTGCAGTTCGGGCAAGGAGATGCGCCGGTTGCCGCAGATAACGGCATCGTCATCGACGCGACAATTCGCGGCGTCGGCTCCCGTGTATTTGGACGCAAAGGCTAGGATATTGTCGCGCAAGGCGGCGGCGGTGAGCCTTACCGCCTGGCCGGCGACGACTGTGCCCGTGCTGGCGAACGTGCCGGTGTCGTATGGCGCTAGATCGGTATCGGCGTTGATGATGTGGATATTCCCGGCCTTGGCCTCGAGCACCGCGGCGGCGATCTGGCGGTGCGCGGTGACTGATCCGTTGCCCATCTCGGTCGAACCGACCGCGAGGTGGTAGCTGCCATCGGCCAGCAGCCGCATTTCGGCCGCGGAGCGGTGCTCGGTGGGCGGCCCGCATTCCAGGACCGCCAGCGCCAGCCCGGTGCCTTCGGCCCAATTGTCACCATGTGGCTTTGGGGTGCCCCGGCCGGAAGCTAGCCCCTTCTCGACCAGATCCATGCACTGGTCGAGCCCGTAGCTGCCGAAAGCAACATCGGACGGATCCTGCCAGACCGACTCGATCCAGTCTCCCTGCCGCAGCATGTTCTTGCGCCGCAGTTCGATCGGCTCGATCTTGAGCAGACGCGCCAGTTCGTCGATCGCGCTTTCGATGGCAAACGTACTTTGCGATGCGCCATACCCGCGGAAACCGCCGCCTGGAACCATGTTGGTGTAGACCGCGTAACCGACCGCTTTCTTGTTCGGGCAGCGATAGGCGGTCAGCGGACTGCCGAGGGCCGCCGCCAGAGTCTCTCCGGAATGACCGCCATAGGCGCCGGTGTTGGAGACGACGTTGACTTCGATCGCGGTTAGGGTCCCGTCGCGCTTGGCGCCGAGCTTCACCTTGGTGGTCATCTGGTGGCGCGTCGTGGCGCCGACGAACTGCTCTTCGCGCGTGTATTCCCATTTGACCGGCCGACCGGTCTTGAGGGTCGCAAGCACGCATAGGTCTTCGGTGATCATCTCCTGCTTGCCGCCGAACCCGCCGCCGACCCGCTCGGTGAAGACATGGATCTTGCGCGCCGGCAGGCTGAACAGATACGCGAGCTTTTGCTGGGTGATGAAGGGAGCCTGCGAACTGGTTCTGACATGAATGCGCCCGTCCTCGCTCTGCCAGGCGATCGAGCCGTGCGTCTCGAGATGGACGTGCTGAACCCGCGAGGTGGAATAGGTCATCTCATGGACGGCGTCGGCCGCCGCGAACCCTTCGGCGACGCTGCCGACTTCGCCGTGGATGTCGGCGTAGATATTGCCCCGCTCGGCCCCACCCTTGTCGTGCAGGACCGGCGCTTCGGGTGCCATCGCCGCGACCGGATCGAAAACCGCCGGCAGCTCCTCGTAGGTGACCTCCAGCAATCGGCACGCGGCCTCCGCCGCCGCCTCGTTCTCGGCGACGACAGCGGCGACCCTTTGGCCCGCGTAACGCACGACATTGTCGAGCATGTAAGTGTCGTCGGGATCGACCAAATGGTCTTCGTGCGTCGCCGTGCTGTACAGCCGGCGCGGGACATCCTCCCAGGTGAAGATCTTGACCACGCCGGGCACGGCCAGCGCCTTGTCACGGTGAATTTCCGTGATGCGCGCATGGGCATGCGGCGAGCGTAGCACCTTGATGTGGAGGAGATTATCGATGGCTACGTCCATCGTGTATCGCGCGTGGCCGGTGACGATGCCCTGGCCGAACGGGTTCGGAAGGCTGGCGCCGCAGGCTTTTCCGGCGACATCGGCATCCGTCGCCGTCTTGCCCTGAAGCGCGTCGGCGATCGACCGATAGCCGGTACATCGGCATAGATTGCCTTTGAGGGCATGCGGCAGGTCGGCGCGCTGCCGCGCGTCGAGCGACACTGCCGTCATGATCATTCCGGCGCAGCAATAGCCGCACTGAAATCCCTGGGCGTTGAGAAAGGCGCGCTGCATCGGGTGAAGCTCGCCATCTTTGGCGAGGCCCTCGATCGTCGTGACTTCACGTCCGGCGGCGCGAAAGGCTGGCATCAGACAGGAATGCACCGGCTTGCCGCCGAGCCAGACGGTACACGCGCCGCAGTCCCCCGCGTCGCAGCCCTTCTTGACCCCCAGTGCCCCGCGATCGCGCAAAAACGTTCGCAGGCATTGCCCGGGCCGCGGCTCTGCGGAGCACAACTGGCCGTTGATCGTGAAATTGTTCTCTGTCATGCGCCTGCTCGCCTTCCCGAGAGCTCCGCTCGGATCTCTTCGGTGAAATGGTAGGTAAGCTGACGCTTGTAGCTCGCCGAGCCATGGACGTCGTTGAAGTACCCGTCGGCGGGGATGGCCGCGTCGAGCGCCCGCCGCAACCCGGCGGCCGATGGAATGCGCTCGAAACGGAGCTGGATCGGCCGCGGGGTCGCGGCCGTGATCGTCAGCAGCAGATCATCGCAATCGGGTGCCTGCGTCCCGATGATCAGCGCCGCCGATCGGCCGAGATGCGTCAGCGAGGCGTGACGGAACGCGTACCGCTTCGCCAGCGCCGCAACCGGCAGGTGAATGCTGCGCAGCAGGTCGCCGGGCCGTAGGATGTTGGCGTGATTGCCGGTGACAAAATCGACTGCGTTCACTTCCCGCGGCGGCGCGCCGCGCGGATACAGAGCGTAGGTCGCCTCAAGCGCCACGGTCAGCGAGATCATCGGCCCCGCGGGTAGCGACATGCAGATATTGCCGCCGATCGTGGCCGCGTTCCAGATCTTGAACGAGGCCAGGAAAGCGTTGCAGCAGTCGAGCACGAGCGATTTTGCCGGCCAGTCGGCCGCTTCAGCAAACCTGTGGAGTTCCGCGATCCGGCAGGTGGCGGCGATGTCGACACCGGCCCGCGACGGTTCGATCGCCGGCCAGTGAAGCTGGTCCAGATCGATCAGCGTGTCGGTCGCGATCTGCGGTTCCGAGAACAGCCACGTTCCTCCGGCCAGCCACGCGTAGCCGTCACGCCATTGCGTGATCGCGTCGGCAGAGCCAGGGCGTTTGATTTCCCTGATGGTATTAAGGTCCATGGTCTTCTCCGGCTAGAGAACGGCGAACAACGACAGCCACAGGAAAGCCGGCGGCTAAAAATGCAGCGCGGCCAATCGGGCGGCGTTGCGATTGTGCTCGCGGATGACCGGCGGCATGTCGATGGTCACGATCTCGCCGTTGTCGACGATAAAGCGTCCGCCAACCACCGTATGGCGCGCTCCGGTCGGCGCGCAGAAGACGATCGCCGCCACCGGATCGGCGAGCCCGCCGGCATAAGTGACGTGGTTCAGATCGAGGGTAAAGAAATCGGCGCACTTCCCGGGTTCGAGCGAGCCGATATCGGTTCGCCCGAGCACCGAGGCACCGCCGATTGTGGCGATCTCGAGGGCGTCGCGTGCCGTGACCCATTCCTTGGCCCGCAGCGGATCCGACGAGGACAATACCGTGCGCGGCCCCTCGGGCGGCAGGAGGCCGATTTTCAACCGCGCCAACAGCATCGTCTCGCGAACCTCGACCAGCAGGTTCGATCCGTCGTTGCTCGACGAGCCGTCAACCCCGAGCCCGGTCTTGACCCCCGCGTCGCGATATTTCTTTACCGGCGCGATACCGGAGGCCAGCCGCATATTCGAGGAAGGACAATGGCACACCCCGGCGCCCTTCTGCGCGAAGAGGCGGATCTCGTCGTCATCGACATGAACGGCATGCGCATACCAGACGTCGTTTCCGACCCAGTCGAGGGTCTCCATGTAAGCGACCGGCCGCAGCCCCTTGTGCTGGAGCGTGTAGCGCTCTTCATCCAGCGTCTCGCACAGATGCGTGTGCAGATGGACGCCGTAATGCCGCGCCATCTTCGCCGATTCCCGCATCAGATCGGCGCTGACCGAAAACGGTGAGCACGGCGCCAGCACGATCTGCCGCATCGAGCCCGGCGCCGGGTCGTGATAGGTCTCGATCGCCCGGATGCAATCCTTGAGGATCGCCTTTTCGGATTCGACACAATCGTCCGGCGGCAATCCGCCCTTCGATTGCCCAAGCGACATGCTGCCGCGCGAAACCACAAAACGAACGCCGAGTTCGGCGGCGGCTCCTATCTGGTCGTCGACCCGGCAACCGTTCTGAAAGACATAGGCATGGTCGAACACCGTCGTGCAGCCCGACAGGGCCAGTTCGGTGCAACCGACCAGGACCGCGGTGCGCGTGTCTTCCGGGGTTCGGCTGCCCCATATGCGGTAATGCGCTTGCAGCCAGGGAAACAGGTTCGTGTTCTGCCCGCGCGGCAGGTTCTTCGTCAGGACCTGATCGAGGTGGTGGTGGCAATTGATCATACCAGGCAGCACAATGTGGCCTCTCAGGTCGAGAACGCGGTCTGCGGTATCCGGCAATTCGGTTGTGGGACCGACTGTCTCGATGATCCCGTCGCGGGCAAAGAGCCCGGCGTTCTTCAGCTCGCGCCGCTGCCCGTCCATCGTCACCAGAATGTCGGCGTTTTTCGCGAGCAGCGTTGCCATCTGTCCTCCCATCGCCACCCCACAGCACGAAAAATACTGCGCAATGACTTGTCACGGATGCTGACGGCTCCAAAAAATTCAGCTGATTATTTTGGGAGCCTCTCCGGGCAAGCCCTGACACAATAAAGTTAAAATAGTATTGTCGTCTGTACCGTCAGGGCGGTGACCGGCCGATGCCCGGGTGTTGCGCCGGGGTTGGGCACATAGGTCACGACCGGCTCCAAGAACAGATTGTCGAGAACTTTCGCCTGGTAGTACGCGGCGAGGATGGTCTCGTCGTTGTTGAACCCGAGGTTCTGGTTCAGCCACGACCAGGCTAGCCCGGCGCCAATCGTGTCTGCCGGGCGACCGGGGATCAGCCCAAAGCCGGTGGCGCCGAAACCGAGATAACGATGGGCAACCAGGGTGCGCGAATCGTTAATGCCGAACTGGACGAAACCCGAGATGCCGCTCGAATCGATCCCGGGGTTACGATTCCACAGGCGCTGTGAGCCGAACGTATAAAACCCGCTGACGCCGTTTTCAGCAATACCCTTGGCCGGGATCGCCAGCGAACCGGTTTGATGCCACCCGCCGGCGGCGATGCCACCGGGCATGTTCCCGGAGCCGAGGACCCAAGCATAGCCGGTCTCGGCGATGTTAAAATAATAGCCGTTGAACTGCGGAGCATTGTCGAGGCCGGTCTGCTTGCGAACACCATTGCCGTCATAAGCGCCGTACGAAAAATAGAGGCTTTCAGTCGGCGTTAGGGTGGTCGTAATGCCGTAGGCCGAGTTGTAATACCCTGGCAGAACCCCCAGCAGCGTCGTGTTCACGAAGGCAGGCGTGTAAATAAGACCGGTGACGGCCGGGATCGCCAGCGATTCGTCGCGCGTGCGCACTGGCCGCGCGACATTGTTGAAGTCATAGGTCGGCACCAGCTTGCCGACGCGAATAACGAGCTTTTCATCGAGCAGCGCCTGGCGCCACCACAGTTGGTAAAGCTCGCTGCGTACCAGCGGCGGCGGGCCGGTCAGCCCGTTATACCCCGTCACCACGCCGGCTTCGGCGTTGGTCGGCTGGCCGTTGAATTGCAGAAACTGCGCCCCGAACTGGCCCCCGGGAATATTCGCCAGCCGGCCGAAATCGAGGCTCAGATCGGCCACCAGCAGGCTGTTGAAACTCGATTGCGCCGATTTCTCGCCGCCGGTGAGCAGAAAACTCGCGTTGCCGACCCATACGCCGCCAACCCGAACGCCGGAATCTTGGTCGAATCCGAGCCGTTGCCCAAGCCAACCGGTGCCGGTTTCAACATTGACGGCGGCAACGTTGCCACTGATGCCTGAGAGGGACGTGCCGGCGGGCTTAAGCTCCGCCGAGGCTGAAGCCGGAGACGCGGAAATGCTCGGAGCCGATGAGACATCTGGTGCGATCGCCTCAGAGCGTTGTTGGGCCTTCACCGAAGTCGACGCGAGCCCAACGAGGATCGCAATAAATAACGCCATCCAAAGCGGCGCGCCGGTTCGGCCCATCGGAAACGCTCTCCGTGCTGATTTTCAGTCGACGCCGAGCGCTGTCTCTCTATCGTAGATTGGGTAGACGCGCGAGTGCATCTATCCGGCCCCCGCCACGCAGTTGAATCGACCGACACCCGCCGCCTCGGTGTGTGCATCGAAGAGATCATCCTGCGCGACGACCATCTGCGCCTGGAAATCTCCCACTCTCACCCCTCGCTGTGCGACGGCTTCCCCGAGGACGAAGGCCCGCGGCGCTGGACCGACGGCCCTCCCGCCCGACGCGTTGCACGACCCTTTCGCCGGCGCCCTCACCATCGACGTGTGGCGCCTGACCGGCCAACTCCGCTACCCAAGACGCGCCGCCGTTTCAAGCCTTCACCCCAAACTTCGCGCAGCGGCATCAGCCGCGACCCCCAAGCATCGAGGGCAGCTGTTGGGGAGACCTAAGCCCACACCTGAACCGCGCAAAACGCACAACGAAATGAGCGCTTTAGGTCAGCACGCGATCTCGACTGCTACGATTGGCGGGGTCCGCTTTCGGTGCGTATCAGCCGATGCACCGCGGTCGCCCGAGCGCGACTGATGCCCCCTTAACCGACCTTTATCGGGTTCGCTGTCGGCGCTGCAGTCTATGGCACGTAGCGAGTAACGCCTTCGACAAAGCCGACTTTGCGCCCATGCAATCGAGATTTCTACGCGGCCTTTAGACTTGCAAGCTCGCTACATTTGCATCCGGGCGCTGAGCTTCGGGTTCGGTCATGCAGGTGTGACTTAGGTCACCTCGCGTATCGTGCAAGCGCGCCTAAATTTAACTCCACCCAATCGTGGAGCGCGCAATGAGAACGGTAGGGCGAACCTTCAATGGTCACGATTTCACCTATGGCCCCTGTGTCTGCGGGCTAAGCCAAAAAGAATACGACGACACCGGGCAGCCGCCATGCGTCGGCGCTCGTGCGCCTGCGCCGCAAGGGGCGGCCCCAGCAACTGAGCAACTCGCGAAGAGGGCTGTGGCGAGAGTTCGCAGCACCAGGTGATCGGACCAACAGTCGGCATGGTTCGAGTGCAATCAACCGGCTTTTTTATGGAGGAGGCTCTGGCGATGTGCGGTGACAAGGACCGCGGTACGTTCCTTGTGTTCACGGCATCGGATTATTCCACGACGGATTTTTGGCCTCAAGACGTCGGAACGGGAGGAACGGCACGACAGCCCCAACCGACAGTGGCAAGATTTACCCTGCGGCAGGCAACCCTATCCAACGGGAGCGGGAGACAAAGTTCAAGGAGGGCATCGAAAAACACTGCAACCGCCGCTGGAGCTGGACGATGACCTGAGCCGGCGCGGAACAAATGCCGTCAAGTTGAGCAAGTAAGTCGATCAAGACGGCTGCCGTCCGCATTGCCGTCGACTCGCTCGCAACGTAAGGTCACGCCGTCGTGTGTTTTGATCCCGGGGTGAGCGGCATCTTGAAACATTCGAGGATATGCCAATGACGGTCTACAAATGGGGCGCAGGCGGGGCAGTCGATGCGGCTGCGACGACCAATCTGACCGGCGTGGTGGTGGCCGGGCTGGCGACGGGCGGCTACGTCGTAACATGGCAGACCGGCCCGAGCGCGACGAATCAGTCGATCCAGGGGCAGGTCTATGACGCAGCCGGGAATGCGGTCGGCGGGGTGTTCACCGCGTCCACGGGCACTCTCGACTTCGCGCCATCGATTGCCGGCCTCTCTAATGGCGGCTTCGCGATCAGCTGGACCGACGATCCGACCGGCAATGGCACCGCCGACACGACCCAGACCGAGATCTATGGCGCCAATAATCAGGCGATCTCCGGACCCACCACGAGCACCGACCTCTTCGCCGGCGACAAAAACGACATCGACAGCTCGACCGTTGCGATACCCGGCGGGGACGGCACCGGGTTCAACGTCATCCATTTCGCCGCCACCGGCAATCATTTCAATTACGCGAGCTTTTCCAATACCAGTAGCAATGGCGTTGAGGGCGCGACGACGCCGACCGGGACGGCATCGGCGGTCACGGCGTCGACGTCCTACAGCGGCAGCGAATTCGTAGCCGTGATGATCGACACGATCGCCAACAATCCGGAGGTCGACGTGTTGTTCGGGCTGTTCGGCAGCTTCACCAAGGTCAACACCACGATGGGTACGGTGACCCCGTTCCTCGCCGATCCGCAGGTCGCCGGGTTGATAAACGGAGACGCCGCGGTGGTATGGCAGGAAAACAGCGGGCCGGCGCCAGACACCGACGGTCTAAGCATCCACGGCCAGATCATGGCGCCGAACGGAACGAAAGTCGGCTCAGAGTTCACGGTCGAAACCGAGGCCGCCGGCAACCAGCAGAACCCGAGCGTGACTGCGCTTCAGGACGGCGGCTTCGTGGTGACTTGGCAGACCAACGCATCGGGAATCAACTACATCGACGGCCAGGAATACGACATCAACGGCAACCGGGTCGGCTTTGAGTTTACGGTCAACTCGCAATCGGCGAGCGGCCAGACCAATCCCTCGATCAGCCAACTCGCCGACGGTCGCCTCATCGTCGCTTGGGAAACTCCGAATGGGGTCGTGACAGGCATACACTCGCAGATTCTCGACCCCCGAAACGGGGTCATCCAAGGGCCGCTCAGCGGACCGGGCGCCACGCTCTATGGCTCGTTTTTCGGCAACAGCGAGATCATCGCCGGCTCCGGCAACAACGTGCTGATCGCGCTGACCGGCAACAACCTGATGTATGGCGGCAGCGGCAACGACGTCCTGCAGAGCGGCCCCGGCGTCGACACGATGTATGGTGGGGCCGGCAACGATACGTTCATCGTCAACAATGCTGCCGACATGGTCGTCGAAAACCCGAACACCGGTTTCAACGTCGTCCAAACGATGGTCAACAATTATGTGCTGCCGGCCAATGTCGAGAGCCTTCAGCTCTTTGGCTCGGCGACAACCGGCTTTGGCAACAACCAGGGCGATGTTCTCTACGACAACCCGAACCTGGTAA
>Ga0209006_10002129_pt1 | contig 18022 bp, 18 predicted proteins | sample JacPin_JW_Ref_O2_FD_188567 | JGI IMG/M metagenome (GOLD analysis project Ga0209006, IMG submission 188567) | Forest soil microbial communities from Algoma, Ontario, Canada - Jack Pine, Ontario site 1_JW_Ref_O2 (SPAdes) (version 2) | ecosystem: Environmental > Terrestrial > Soil > Boreal... | reverse complement strand
TTCACCGTGATGCGCTAGGACACTTTTTAGGCAGACAAGAAGACGAATCATGCATCGATTTCATTCTCCTAAACCTTTCGAGCGTAATTTCTACCCGAAAAACCGATGGACGTATTTAAATCAACCACTTATTGTTCACCGAGTTCGTTTGCAACCCTAAACGAAGCCACGAATTTGCGATCGACCAGAAACCTCACAACCAGATTATGATGATGGTGTGCTGTATTACAGATCATGAAGGAATACTTGCGATTTAATATCTGCCAACTGGAAACGTCACATTTCTGCAACGACGATCTTGACTTGATGGCTCGGCTCAAGAAAGCCATTCCAAGTCATCTTGCCTACGCGTGTAACTTTTGGGCCAAACGCCTCCAATCAGCTACTGTCGAGGCTGATATTCTCAAAGAAGTCAGAGATTTCATGCAAATCCGACTGCTCTACTGGTTGGAGGTACTGAGTCTGACCAAAATGGTAGCATCTGCCGTACGAGCGCTTATGCTGATAGGCGAATGGGGTAGGGTGAGTCACGCTCTCCCGTATTACTGGACTGGGATTAATGAGTTATTATTCTAGACTCACGACGAAGTCATTGTCACATCTGCAGCGGACGCAAAGAAATTTGTATCTGTGTTCGCGAGCGTGATCACGTCGAGTGCACCCCACCCTTACTTATCAGCACTTCCCTTTGCGCCAGAACGATCAGTGATATCGAAGCAATATCTACCCAAGTTCCCACATACGATATCTATCTTAACCGGCAAGGCCGTTGACTGGCCTGCCCTTCTACATGTGCTAACAGGGCACACGAGGGAAGTGACATCGGTTTCATTCTCACAGGACGGCAAACAAGTCGTCTCCGGATCAGATGACAGCACAATTCGCATCTGGGATATCGAGACGGGAGATATGGGTTCTGACCCATTCCGAGGTCACAATGGTTGGGTAGGTCGCTTCGTGCATGGTAGCTCTTGGCAGAGTTGTCGGAAATAGCATGTCCTTCGCTGTTTCTTTCTCCAGAATGGTGTGTGTTCACATGACTACCTATGTTGCCGTTTTCCGAAAATCCACTGAAGTTCATGCTGGCTTGTAATTCCTTACTTACAATATTATTTGTATGCGCATGCTCGCGAAGGAGACCTGCCATGCCAGTGGTATTTTCATCCGCGCGCAACAGGGGAACTAAAAGGATATATAAATATGGGCACCAACAGCCACTGCGACAATAATCATGTAGAATTGTTCATGGTCACTTCATCCAAATAATTGAGCTGAAGATATTGGGCGAGAGTACAAGTCTTCAGATCTTCAGACGGAGCGCTGTAATCTGCCACCAAGGACAAATATACAGACAAACAATGTTTTCCTGGTCGTTGGTTCATCTTTGAGAGAACTTTTCTCAAGATAGTCTATGTCCCGCATCCCCGTAGCATCTCTTTCGCCCTCTCAAAACCGTACCGTAGTTGCTAACCCTGTACCGTTTCCCGTTGAGCGAGCCTCTTCTCCACTCCCAGCGAGTCGCCAAAGCCACCAGCCAACCGCGTCCGTCTCAATGTCTTCGTTATCGGGAGCTCAGGGCTCTGTGTCAGAGACGAGGCGGAAACAATCAAAGAGAGATGAGGTGCGTGTAGACTATATCATCTTAGACTATTGTTCAGCTTGAGTCTCGTATCTCGCCGAAAAAATATCAGGGTACATCCGACGCGTCTTGCTTTCTTCTTTTGTCATCGGAGTCCATTTGTAGAGATCATTAACGATTGTCCCACAAATCTCTATAGGCAATACGCAGAAAGATAGAGTCCGAGCTTGCACGGAAGCGCACCATCTCTACAACCCATGGTCCTTCTGGGCTTGGTAAGCGTGGAGGGAAACCGGCGGCCTCTAAAGGCACCGTTGCTGCACTCAAGCCAAGTCCCGCGCTGACTGTCCCGGAGAATATCACAGTTTCTGAAGCCAGTCAACTGTGTGCAGCCAAGAGAACGGACTGCGTGCTTGTTGTTGACGAAGAGGAGGGGCTGAGTGGTATATTCACCGCGAAAGACTTGGCTTATCGAGTGCGTCTGCGCGCTGTCCCAATTTTTTAGACTGACGTTGAGCCTCGATAGGTGACAGCAGAGGGTCTCGATCCGCATACTACGCCCGTGCATCAGATTATGACGCGGAATCCGATGGTCACTCGTGATTCTACCAGTGCAACAGAAGCGTTGCAACTGATGGTTTCTAAACATTTCAGGCATCTCGTAAATTTCATCCATCTGCGTATGCCTGATTAAGTGCTTATTCTACGATAGCCTGTCTGCAATGAAGAAGGGAATGTCGTTGGTCTTCTTGACATCACAAAGGTCTTCCACGATGCCTTGGGAAAGGTCGAACGCAGTTCATCTGCTTCAGAAAAGCTCTACAGCGCCTTGGCTGGTGTTCAATCCGAACTTGGCGGCGGCATGGGGTCCAGTCCCCAAGCCGCAGCCATGCTTGCATATGTTGACGCACTTCGCGAAAAGACTGCGTTGCCCGATCTGACAACCGTCATGGATGCGCGCACTCAACCTGCAACAGTTGGACCCAAAACAAGTGTCAAGGAGGTCGCAAAGCTTATGAAGGAGCGTCGGACAACGGCCGTTTGCGTCATGGAAGGAAATACGCCTTCGACACCGGGTGTAGGGCCAGTACCGAGAATTGCGGGTATTTTTACGAGCAAGGATGTTGTTCTACGTGTAATCGCTGCTGGCCTTGATGCCGGTAGATGCAGTGTCGTGAGAGTTATGACGCCACATCCTGATACGGCTCCTCCTACTACAACCATACATGATGCTCTCAAGAAAATGCACAGTGCGTCTGCAGCGTTTTCCCTTTTTCACAATGACTTAGTACTTGTAGATGGTCACTATCTGAATCTTCCTGTTGTGGAGACCGATGGTCGTTTAGTTGCAATCATGGATGTCCTCACCCTTACTTATGCGACGTTGGAACAGGTGTGACAAATCTGTTATAATTCTTCTGTTGCTCACATGGTGCGATTATAGATGAATTCTATGACTGCGGAAACCGCTGACCAACCTGGAGAAGTAGAAGGTGGACCAATGTGGGGTCGCTTCTTTGACTCGATTGGACAAGAGGACACCGAGTCTGTCATGTCCGGCTCCCACGCCATAGCCACCCGTTCGTCACACATCCTTCAGTTACCACGATCCCCACAATCCGAAGTGCATCCTGATGACTCCGCCTCTGTGGGGGATGATGAGCCCGTGTCCGCCCTTGAAGGTCTTCCACTGAAAAAAGGCGTCTCGTTACCTTCTGCCACTGGCCCTGTCCCTGTCGATGACGGAACCTACGTATTCAAATTTCGCACACCAAGCGGAAGCACTCACAGGTTCCAGGCTCGCCATGATGACATCGAGCATTTGCGAGACATTGTTTCGGGAAAACTGTCCGCTGATCCCTTCTTCACGGACTGGGTGCCATCGAAGGAATCGGACTCACAGCCAGATCCTCTGGACTTCCACTTATCATACACTGATGCAGATGGTGATCGTGTTCTGATGACGTCGCATCACGATGTAACCGACGCTGTGAAGATTGCTAGAGCGGTGGGTACCGACCGCGTTGTTTTGATTGTTCAAGGCGGAAAGTGGAAAGATGTGTCTGAGGCCAGAACCGAGGCAAATCCGGTCGATGTCATGACTCCTGCCCCACAGGAATCAAAGGAAGCGGACGACACGGAGGTTCTACGTGAGAGCACCCCCATGACGTCTCCAAGCATGCGCACAGCGTCGGACGATGTGATGGGCATTCCGAAGGACTTGCTTCTACCAGCTAGCATCGGAGCGTTGGCGGTGGTGATTGTGGGTGTATTTGCTATCTCTCGCATGACATCGTCGAGGTGGTAAATGCTTGAGACCTAATCCCGATCATGATCTCCGAAATGTTACATATTATTGACTTGGTGAACTCTCCACTTTCTTCTCTATCACAGCATGCTTTTCCCTTTCACGGATCCATAGAGATAAATACTTATACCTAGGTAACCTCTGCATTTGCCACAGTCTTTGAAATTCGAGGACGCGGGGGTCCACTCTCAGTCACGTGCACTAGCGTCTCGGAATTCAGCTCGGTATGTTTTTCGCGCGACAGAATGACATTGGTAGCCTTTGAGAGGTAACGTCGTCTACCAGCCGCGAAGATGTCGTCAAAGTCAGAGCGAGAAAACGTAATCTCCGCCTTGGTCAGTACCTTCGGCGTATGTTTCCCCAATTTAGGCTAAGCGGGATCAGGCGTCTACAATCTTCTCTGCTATGCTAGACGACATAGTCCTAGACGCTGCTCTGCAATCTCACCATGAAGTTACACGCAGTCGATCAATTTGCAATGTATGTCACACCCGGTACGTCCTTTTCACATCAGCTTACTGCAAGTGGCTCAATCTATCACCTTGCATTAGCTGTGGCTTAGGTACGAATCTAGAACTACCCCAAATGCATGGGTTTTTACGTCTGATCTTCCGTGTTCGTCCCACGTAGCTCATGTTCCTGGGCCTTCAACCCAAGCCGTCGCACCGCCGTCACGACCCACCACTCCCGCGTTGGAAGCAGCAGCCTCCAGCGGGTCTCTTGGTACCGGCACCAGTACTCCAACAAGTGTCAAGGCCGATGGGACTATTTACCTGGACTGCGTAAACTGTAACCGACCTGTGAGTGGTAATAACACATTGCTCCTCCCTTACAATCTTTCGATCTTCCCTTTAGATTTCATCAAATCGCTATGCTCCTCATCTTAGTTCTTGCTTGGGCATTGGAACAGGTACTCGAAGAGGGGCTGCACGAAGCATACATACGAAACCGAGGTTGCCACTTTCCCTCACCCTTGACTTCCATCTGGCTTAATGAATGCTGCACAGCAACCCGTCAGAAGGTGGTAGATCAGCTTCTCCCTCAGAAGCTGGGAACATATCAGATAACTCCAAGGACAAGGGGAAAACGAAGAGCAAGCTCGCGGGTAACTTGTGGTCAATCCTGTTTTGCGGTCTTGTGATGATTCTCCTTTCGCTCTAGATGATGCAGAGTTCTACTTGAAGCGAAAACGAGTAAGCTCTGTGGCAGAGTTTTTTTCTTTTCTTTGCTCAACTTCACTGCTTCGGAACAGCGAGGTTCCCCTCAGGTTTCACCGCAAAAGAAGCAGAAAAGACCAAAGGCGCCTGGTAGACACATTTACAGCTCAATGAGATGGCCTGAGCTAATAAATCGCACAGTTTCCCCAGTCGCTCGTGTGAAGACGGAGCCTGATGCACAGGGAATCCCGAGCAATGTATGTCAAAACCTTTCCCAGCATATTGGCATGTCACAATCAAGCATGTCTTTAGACACACCAATCGACATCATCGACATCACAGTCAAAGGTCCCTTCTAAACTTCGGGAATCGTCGACGGCACCGTTCATTGATCGAGAAGGATCATCTTCGCCCGATTCCCCTTCTTCCTCACCGACAACTCCCGTTGCCTCCACTTCAACATCCACATCCTCAGCTCTCTCGACGCACAGTCCATCTTTGGCTAAAAAGGCTAATGGTATGGGAAATAAAAGGAAGGGAAAGGCTGTCGGTCTTGGGTCGCCTCAGCGTCCAAGCCCCCCTCGACCTCCACCGCCCTTGGTGAGAGCGCCTGAACCTGATTACTTGATTGGTGAGACCAGCCCACAGACGTTGTTCCCTGCTTTATCGCTAATATACACTGTAGATGTTGAAGGTGAAGAGACCGGATCATCTACTGATACTGACAGCCCTTAGCATTCTCTTCAACGTTTCCCTATCTATTGTTCACGTTTGCATCGCACACCTCCGTCTTTCGTTTGCACCCAATTTGCGCACACGTCACCGTTGTATCTCTTTACAAAAATCCTGAATACAGTCACAACCAAAGGAACACAAGCGAGGAAACTCTTCATACTTTTGACTTCAACATCCTGACCTACGCGAAGGCGTTTTGGATGGGAATAGGCCCCATAAACAGAGCAAGGCGCCGGCTTGTGCAACCGTGACATAGGTGAGAATATGCGGACCTTTGATGCTGGATATCGTGCCTGTTATGAAAGGGAAGAACGCTGTTGTGGTTTACGTTGGCAAAGTCACAGAGGAGAAGAATGGAGTTTTGGCTAACCGCTCCCGAAACTCGCGAAGGCCGAACTTTTGAATGCAAGTCAGTGATGGGCGGGGAACGAAGTAGGGGGACCTACATGATTGCCATAGAGACCAAGTGAACGTCTGTAGGCAAGACGTCGTTGGCCATTCTGAGTGTACCCGGAAAGAGTGGTCCAGAAAGGAAACCGATGACACCGGTAGAAAATGCGTTCGCCACATTTGAGTTGACAAACCAGATGAGAAGTTGCATTACCAACATGATTGCTGTAGACGAATGAGCCGACGTGTTATAGCTGCGTGACGCCAACATACCACTGGTGGAGGTAAGTATGTTGATAATGCAAGTATGCCAGGGGAAGTCTTACATGCAAACTTGAATAATGTACTTCCTCTGCGTAAAAGTCAGGCTGAAGCAGAGACAAATTGCCTGTTAAGGTATTACACGGAGCAATGGCGAAGTATGGCGTACTATGGAGTATAATAACCCCAGATGAATCGGCTGATGGCTTGACCGGCCCAGAATCCACTAGTAACATAACCGACGGTATTCGGGTTGGCGTTCTGGTGTACGCAATGCTATCAGCATCCTATGAACTATCGAAACCGGTGGACGCCTACTCTTGTGACAAGAAGATAGGATACCATCTGTATATTTCGGTTTGTGAAGTTGAGAAAGGTAACGCGGATTGAACTCACAAAGCCTTGCGTGGTCGTCTCACTTGATGCGTGGGCAATAAACGTGAGATGAATGCTGTTTACGTTTTGGTGGAAACAAACCTTCCGCTCTGAATCCAGGCAAAGATCGAAAGAGCCCATTGGTAAGGCATGAAGAAAGCACGCTGAAGAGCTGATATGATATTAGTAAACGAAAGGGAAGAATCATGACGTGTTGAACTTACTAGCGCTAGGCGGAGGCGCATCCACAAAAGTTGGGGTCGATGGCGTCTCTCCATCTGTCGACTTTGAGTCAGGCGCAGAGCCCTCCCTGCCGCTCAATGAGTTAACAAGTTCCAAAGCGGTCCGTCTGTCGCTCTCGAATTCGGCTTGGGTCGGTCGGAACGCATAAATAATGAAAAAAATATTCAGAGTTGAGACGACAAGTGACCCAGAATAGAAGTGTGGCCACGGAACGCCTTTCGCAATAAGAGTTTGGCAGACCAACGGAGAAGCGAAGCCGCCGAGGCCTGAATCAGATTCGAGAAAATTTGGTATCGGTGACGTCCCGCAGAGGTTGAGAAGATCAAGAACGTACTCCAGAATCCAAGGAGATAGCCAAGAGACTTCCTCGGCGTTGACGCAACATAAGCATTTCTGACAATAATCAATACATGTCGACCGGCATTAAAAACGAGACGACTTCACAGGACAGCTAAGCATAACGGTCAGCCACAACGAGGCCACGAAACACTACTACCACTCACATGACAAGTATGCGCGGGCCAGTGCTGCGACGAAGTAGGCAACCAGGATGATGGCATAATCGCATTTGATACTCATAAGCGTAAAATAGATCGCATGTAACATGCTGGACATGACCAAAGTCAAAAACCTAGCTTTTGAACTTGAATGTCCCGTTGGTCCGTGCGAAGACAGAGGAAGGAAGCGAGAGTTGAAGGGAACTGTAAAGAAAAGAGATCTTTTGGTAGACGAAAGGTAGAAACGACCAGAAACCCTGAGTACACGTTCTATGAGGAGAGTCCCGATAGCGAATCTAACGAAAAAATGGTTTGTCCAGAAATTTCACGCTAGAACGAGAACGATTAACTTACCCAAAGCTACCTGCGGCAAATGTCACCGACGATGTCATGTAGTTCAGATGAAAGTCGGCTTCAAATTCTGTAAGAATGTTTAATATCACCGAACTGCCAAAGTCATTGGAGTGCACCTGGTAAGATAGCACCCGTTACTAATGCGAAAAACGGTGAATAGATATCAAGACACAGAAGTAATCAAGACAAACTTCCGTCTCCCCAGCCACAAAGAAAGTAGGCCAAGAAAGCACTGAAGAGGCGCTGCTTCATGCGAGTCTGTTGAAAAGGAGTGACAGTTGTGTCGGTTGTCATAGATGTCTTACCGCTACTCAAGGCGCTCGGAAAAGATGTTCCCATGACGCTGGCAGCGGAAGAAGTGGGAAGCGAGGTGTCAATGTAAGGCAACGAATACTGATGGCGATAAATAGAATCATAGGGAATATGTACATCGGAAGGTGTCGAAATGGGCGGAGTATATGAGTGGGGGCGAACGGCCGGTGCGTCAGATACGTCATCAACGGCACTCTCGCCAAGGTCTACAGGGGTTTCATCTGTGAAAAGGCGGGGTAGTAAATCCAGCGGGCGAATTGAGCTTCCTCGCCGAACTCGCAGGGAATTGCATTCTACGGTCGTTGGCTGAAGAAGGACTGGAGTCATAGTACACCTCCGACAAGCAAAATCTTGATAACCTGGGGGTTCAAATACAAAAATTTGGGGTGGTTTTTACATGTCGACAAACATAAGGGTGTCTGCAAAATGGTAATAGATTTTGACTTTGAAAAAGATCCGAAACATGCAGTGGGCGTTCTGATCGTCCAGAAAATGAGCAATGACGAGGATGGAGGGATTCGGACCGCAAAACAATACCTATGGGACCTTTTGAGGTGCGTCTTATACTGTCGCTGAACAGTCAGACGCGTCGATGGGTGCATAACTAGACCTTGATCTAACCGATATCAGGATCGACACGTAACTCATCCAAGATTTTGTGTTCCTCATGACCTGGACCTGGATTTCCGGAGAGCTCACGCCCTGACCCGAATGACCTCATTTACATACGCGGCACCGTCTGCCAGGGGTAAAAAAAAAGAGGGTTTCGGAAAAAACACCCGGAGGGACAAGCTGGCGAAACGGAAATTTTGAGGGAACGTAATAGATTGAAGTCTGATTGACATTTGGGGTTGACTGAGCTAACTGGTTTTTGATATGAAGCGCGGGGATCACAGTCAAGGTCATGAGGCCTTAAAGGACGGAGGCGTTATTTGTTCTTGTTAGGACATGGGCCGACTGGAACTTTCTGAGTTCGCTACAGTCACCGCATTAATCGTCGTTTCGTTATCGGTCGGCTACTTTGCGGGAACTCATTATTCTCAACGAGGAGACAAGATTGGCGATAATGACACACTCGCTGCTGATGAATACAAACTGGTTAGGTTGTAATCAGATAGAGGCTCTCCAGCTGACCTTCCATTTGTAGGCTCTGGTCGTAAGATCGGACTTGGGAATGTCAGTGGGTAAAATCGCTGCTCAGTTGAGTATTCGATAAAACGTCTCCATTTCTATTTCACTGATCGGCCCATTTCGACCAGATGCTCGTGAGATTTTCATTTGGTTTTCTTTAACTGTTCTGCTAACCTGACACAGGCATGCAACATTGGCGTGTTACCAAACCCTACATGCGTCTAACCCTTCGGTACGTACCCGATCCAACAAACAGAACATGGTTATTTGATTACTCTTATCAGTTGCTTCGTCAATGGGAGCGTTTAGGGTGAGTCCCGATCACGATCTCTATTATTTGCTGCTCGATCACGTTTAGCAGCCAGTCGAAAATAGTTCTACGGTGTTCCAGTGAAGATGAACTTCTCCTTTTGCAAAATGAGGCTCGAAATTTGAATTTGTGCGCTCGGTCGATACAAGACGCGTATGTTCCTCATTCCTGTGCGATTATGAAGAGGCTAAGTTGGTATTACAGCGGAAGAACGCAGATTGCAGCGGGATCAAGAACAGTTCTAGGGATTGGCCCTGGTCTGTATAAAGATTTTGTAGTCGTATAACGATGGCTAACCCACAACGAACAGGTCCTGTGCAGTTAATCAATAAAGTGACTGGTAGATTGCGTATTCTCTAAGTAGTTTAGGCTAGTTTCTTTGGCGGTGTAACAACACGAGCCAACAAAGCTACTTGCCAAGCCCACTCTTTATTATACACATCACATCCCATCCTCATCTTGACTCGCAGGTCGGTTCAGACGACGCTCAAATTTCATCTATATATTGGTCCAAAATGCCTGAGCAAAATGTCAATCATTCTCACAATTCATTCCAACACCCCTCCCAGTACCTACCACAACAAGATAACTCCAAGGCCTCTTTCGATTATTTAATCGACGAGGACACACCTTATTCTGCTAATGTCCACAAGGTTTATACCGTTCAGCCTCCATCAAGCGACTACCGTCGGCCTTCGTACCCATTGGATCCAATGCAATCATACTCCAGTGAAGCCACCGCAAAAATCTCTGAGGAAACAACGAGCAACACACCCCGAACTTACCCTCCCGGACTAGCCTCAAAGAATGTTGACTCTCGAGGGTTCTGGAAAACTGTAGGCATTTTCACACTTTTCTTAATCGATTTTCGCAACTCACGTGGCACTAGATATTGCCTGAATCAATGGCTTGTCGACTCTATGTCATTACCGTGCTCATTCAAACAACGGTGGACCTGGCCATCGAGGGCGATTTGCTTATCCGCTTCCACCAAGCTGGAGTATCAAGCGACAACCATAAAATGCCTGTTTATTTAAGCGTCTTCGTCCTTGCCCAGTGCGTATTCCTTCTCATTTCAAGGCCGCGTTGTAACCTTTATCCACATGAAGCGTCTTCCAATTTGTGATGGCCGTCGATGCTGTGTATGCGCGGAACACCTTGCAATTCCTTTGTTTAACGTAAGCAACCAGTTTATTTGCATCCTTGGCTGTTTTCAAATGACATTCTCCCCAGTATCTTTAACGCCCTTTTACTCCTTTATGCCGTCATACAAATATCTGAAATCCGTCGGGCTTCACTCGGGTTCGATGGTATATCTCACATTCCTGTTGGCGTCCTCACGGCTATTCTTCCTGTCGTTATCTCCGTCGCAGAGGTAGCATACATTGCACTCGGCGTGAAAATCTACCAGGAGTTTGGGTGGAAGATATACAAGTTCCTTGGCGCTGATCGACAAATCAAGAAAATGTACGCCAGGTACCAAATCTTTCAATGTCTGGTCAAATTCGACGTGTTCTTCTGGGTGGGTTTCTCGGTGCAATTCCTCTTCCTGGTGCTCGTGCAAAAGAGAGACTGGGAGTTTTACATCACCTGTGCAGCGCTTCCAGTATCCCTGCTTTTGCTTGTAGAAGGTCACTTGGCAGCGCGCTACGAAAACAAGGCGATGATGATCACTTTCATGTCTGGATGCGTTGGTGCATTGGTGTATTTTGTATACAAGGTTAGCCCTACCCTTTGGCTAGGAGATGTAACACTGACCGTTTCCCACCAGTTCTTCAAGGTTGTCAAGTACCAACATGTGTCTCCATATGCAACCATTTCGAAGTCGCTCGCCACGTTTTGTGAGTGGATCCTAAAGTCAATCCAACTTATCTGACTGGTCCCCATAGCGGTGATTGCTATCATCCTACTTCTCGTCACGTTCGTTTTTGCGGTCATTGTCATGCGAAATTTCAGGCGTGGCCTGAAAGAGTCAAGTTTGTGTCTTGTTCTCTCTCTCTCGATCCTGGCCCTTGAACTCATCGCCACCTTAGTTGACAAAAATCAGGCCGCATTACAGTATACATCACAACACGGTTCAGAACACCACCGCCGTGCGATGAGCAAAACACTCAATCGCATGAGCATCAGCTAAAGCACTCACGGGATTTATGGACTTGTACTGATATTTATCGCAGCCCGTACACTTAATCCTCGTTTGATTGCCATTGCTGGTCTTTCGTTCAAACATTTCACTCCCTTTCATTTTACAAATATTCACCACTGTCTTTCGTATTCCCTCCGCACAACTTATGTACCCAATAAAATGGAAATTTTGTTTATTTACCTATATTTGCCAGCTAAATTACTTCTAGTACTTCGACACGTCCTTTCCCTCATCCACCATGTCTCAGCGGTCAGTATGAATCCTATACCTATTTTCAGTCCCTTGACTTCAGTTTCCAAATATTAGACCACTAAATTCTCTACGTGATCGATCAGCACTCTTAGGTGTAACACCACCAGCTTCAGGACGGTCTTCACCATTTGACGACCACCAATCCAATGGTCACCGTTTTGTGGACGATCTAGAGGGCCAAAATGATGAGCAGCTGGAGGGACTGAGTGCCAAAGTAAAGCTGTTGAAGGATGTAAGTGAGTCGCGCTATTGCTCTCCTTTTGTGTTTGTTATCTTTGGTGTTCCGTTGGGGCGAACGAATGACTAAGATCGTCCTTGGGTTTGTAGATTACCATTGGCATTGGGAAGGAGGTAAGGGATTCGACAGTACAGCTAAGTCAAATGGTGCGTAGTTCTCGGGAGGTCTAGTGTACCGAGTCTTAAGTCGTCGGGCAGAACGATGCATTTGCGGAGACATCTGGTATTCTCGCCGGGACATTTCGAAGAATGAACAATATGGCATCACGGCAGGGATGTCGATGGCTGTGGTACATCGTATTCTTAATCCTTGTCTTCTGGTTCTTCATTATTGTTTGGTGGTTTCGACGTTGACAGCTACTTTCATCTGTGTTTGCCTGGCTTGGAAGCAAATATTATGGGATTGCTACAAAAAAAATACACCCTAGCTGAAGAATAAGATATGTAACAACAATGATTTCCGGCTATGTTTCATCACGCAAGGTCGCATTACCGATCTCCCAAATCATCTTTCTCCGCAAATATGCAATATCTTGCTGAGAGAAGTTGAAGGCCTCTTCACCTCTAGCCAGAGATTCTAGGAACTGGCAGGTGAACACGCCGCAGTCGTATCCATTCTCTTGCTGCGGGGTGTCCTGTATGAGGCAGTATTAGAACAGCAAAACACTGTTGGGTTCAAAGGTACTGAACTAGTAGGGTATGATCCTCCCAACCAGTGAAATCAAAGGGCTTCTTCTTTTTATTCCGATGTTCAGCGTCCAGGTAGGAGCGTAGAAGCTGCACTCTATTGAATTCATGATACTGTCACCATTCCATTTCGACTCACCATATAAACCTGCCTCTGGTCCATGTTCATGCTGTCATATGACTCTATTCGCTTGCGGCGGAAATTGATCGCTGCACTAGTCCAATGGGTGTTGTCATGATTGACGGGAACGAGGACGATATCCTTTTGAAACAAGTCGAACTAATGTTGAGAGGCCGTGAAAGTGAGTCCCAGGATTCGATCAGAAAAAACCTGCCTTTTTTGTCCATTTGGCCAATCTACCTTTCTCATACCCTTCTCCTTTTAGCTTGGACCAGAAAAAGGTGCTGAAATAATGGACGTTCAAGGCCTTGTTCTTCCCGGCACCGTTCACCCCAGGATTTTCTCTACATGCATCCGACCTCGACAAAATTAACTGGCCGTAAAAATTGACAATTTCGTCGTTCAACCATTGTCGAGGTCTTAGCCGCGATAGGTCCTTATCTGTGACCTGCTCCCTGGCAAACTTGGAAACGATACCCTTCGCTGCCAAAATTGCATCGACCGCCGTTTCGGCATCACCAGGGAGAGCAGTGGGTAAAGTTCGCTTTGGCCCGCGTAAACGACGCTCGATTTCTTCGTCTTTAACTCGATCTCTCCGTCGAAGCTCTTCGAATGATGGGATAAAGGGTTTCGGTGGTGGGGGGCTGGAATTGGAACGATTCGGGGAGGTACACAGCAGGAATAAGGTAGACGACTAACCCATTAAGAGTGTCCCGAGCTTTCTGAATTGCGCGTGCAAGAAATTCTGGATTCAATTCCTAGAGATAAACTTCAGGACTGGGAGTAATCCAGAGACATGCATCACGCACGTCTGAAAATGAATGCCGCCGACGGGTGTCAGGCGCAACGGATTCGGAGCGTAAATTGGTCAACGAGGGGGATGCTTTTGTGGCAAGTAAGGTGTCATGCATAGAGAATAGGTTCAAGACATTTACGCACTGGGAAGAATATCGCGCCGTCCTAGCTGCTCTAATCTGGCACGATAGTGCATATAACCTAAAGTGAGACAAATTAGCCTGAAGTTCACACTGAACGCAAAATTCGTACTTTGAAATGATGGATAATCTGAACTATATCCTGGGTTATTTCAAGGTTGAAAACATCACACGAAATGAACATGTATGGTAAGCCGTACCAAGATGCCGGTTCAAATTATAAAGTTTCTTCGCCAATTCTTCGCGATCTTTCTTCCGATCCGCTTGTATAGTTGCCTTGTGCTATACTCAGGGATGACGAATTATTCACAAACATCATGACATTCAGTCGGGAAAGATTACCGCTTTGGCATAGATATGCTCCCTGTTCCGATATTTTCTGGGAATCCCATCGGGGAATGGCCGCACAGATACATTCAAGACTTCGCCATGCAAATTTGCACGGTTCGGGGAAGATATGATGGATGTGGCAGGAGATGATATAGCAACAGGCGGTGTTGATGTGCTGCTCTCATCTTCTGTTAGCTTCGGTCTTGAACGTAGTGGTAAGTGGGCGGCACCAATTGCCATGCTCGAACGGTGCTGCAGAAGTGATGAGGAGGGGTAACGATGCCTCGGAAGACGATCAGCACATACTGCGGGCAACACGAATTCTCCCCGAGTTGATCTCTGTTGGTATGGCATATTCGGTACAGTCCTCTTCGACGTCAACTGGAGTGATCCGTCAGTAACACGAATTGGATCAGTCTGTTGAGCTATTACAGGCAAGGGATGCTTGAACTTTGGATCGGATGGGAGTAGGTTCGCCGTCGGCCGTAAAGGAGCACCGTCTCCATCTCTGACCGTTCCATGGGACTGCCGAGGTGGGAGGACTGATGGAGCTTGATTACCTAACCCGATGGGAGAGGGCAGAAGAGATGTGACAGGCATGGTGGACGTGGGTGAGGCACCAACTGCCCTCATTATTGCACGGCGTGAAGAGATCGGTGGGGCATGGTGCAGATGACAGGTCCGTGCACTCGGCCCAGCTGCTATCATTCCTGAGTGTGAATGACCATGAGAATCCTGGGAGTTAGAAGCTTTCTCGTATTTCAGGGGATATGTCATGAGAGATGAAATAGGAATGGACGGCGGTGCCGTGGGCAATACCTCGCTAACTTTGGGATCGAGCCGCTGGGACGAGACTGGTGACTTTGAGACGCGATGGGCGTGTTGGGTCTTATGCGTAGTCTTCAATTTCAGAGGGTGAGACTGAGAAGGGGAGGAGGGAAGTTGATCTGGAGAATCGCGTGTCTTCGTGGTTACATCTCGCGGCGGTGAAGAAACTAGGTTAGTATTCGTCTCGTGTGTCGTTGAGAGGGTCGAAGAAGACGGTATTGGCATGGACGAGGGTAAAGTGGTGGATTCTCGGCTTTTCTCGATCCTACTAGATCGCTGAGGTGAGTGGACTAGGGGTGGCGTCCCAGACTTGTCTTTGGCTGAAGGGTTTCGCAATTGGTGTAACGGGTAAGACGCGGGGAGGGAAAAAGGCAGCGACTCCAGGTTCTTTGGTGCTGTTAAAGATGCTATCAATGAGCTAGAATAGTAGCAATCGATGGTCACTTACCGTCCCGGAATATCGCTAGAGTCCCACCAGCGAGCTTCCGAAGATCGTTAGTTAGGCTCTTCCAACGAGACAGAATACCGTCAATTTGAGATGCACTGGTGTCGCCCGCAGTAGAATGAGTTGGTGTTGTCCTAGCGTGCTTTGCCGGTCGGGGAGGAATGACCGATTCCGACGCTGGTCTTTTCATGAGAGCGCGTTGGTGTGAGTGGCAGACGCGTGAATGCACATAAAAAATGCTGTAAATATCGATTTGAGATACAAACGCGATGTTGCCGTGTTAGAGAGTGATTCGCTAACAGAATGGTGCGGGACAAGCGTTGGGCTGGATGTCTGAAGTTTGAATTCGTGACATGTGACACATCCTGTGACAATAGACCGGGTGGCCACCAAAAACCCAGACACCATCCTTTGGCCATCACAACTCGTCAAGACTTATCTCTTCCACGGCAGAGGGATAGTCACTATGCGAGATGCTGTCTTGCAGTAACGGCGATAATAAGTAATAAGTTCGTTGTTCGTTATTTTACCGTTTCATCAACGGCTATGTTGCGAAATTTGCAGCCCAGAAAGTTCACAAGAAGTTCGTGAGCGAAGATTAGTTTGCAAATACGTCGTTGAAAACCTTCCTCTCTGGTTTATTCTCAGCTGCACAGTCAAGCCTTGAACGTGCAGAGGACTGCGTAGGTTTCCACTGCCATTACAGCTTCGATCACAGACCAAGACGAGCATACATGTATATCCATACGCCACTGCACTGCCGTCCTTCTCTTTAACAAGACCATCAGATTGTCCATGCCCGCTGACGGCGCAGGTTCCACGTTCCACCGCAATGGCAGCTTTGATTACCCAAGATATTTATCATGCGTCATCTGCACCACAGCGTGCCAAATATCTGGTACATACATCGTCTTCAGGCGATTCACGAGCTCTGTCGCGGGTAATCTCCGCTCTGACCCTAAGCTTCGGATGATGGTCTTCATGGCATATTTATAACTGTTCTTATCTTAGGCGAGAAGGTTATGGTCTAAATGGCTGGCGGGCAAGACGCCCCCGAAGCGAACAAGCACTTGCGCAGTTGCAATCAAACCGTCTAGGGCTATGGCTGTAATCTTGATCAGTAAATTTCCTATTTTCAATGAGACTAATTCCTCGTCAACGCGTCAACCCTGGCAAGCTGAACATCTACCAGCAAATTCTTGTGAAGATTAAACCAATTCTAACATACATACAGGGTATTTGTAACGGCTCCGCGGCACTTTGTTGGGTCGTATTGTGAGCTCGTGCGACAGTCTCGCTGTCCTTGCACCATCTGGCTCTCTCTTCGATCCCGTTGTCGGTTGATGTGTGAACAGGAACTGCGGCAGATGTCCTGACTGTTCTGAAGGCCCCGTCAATCTTGATCACTGAGAAGTGGGACTCTAATGTCTGGACACCCTGGGAGTGTATCTATATGGTGTTGTTCAGGACGTGTACTTATTTCCAGATCAACGTGACTCGGAAGCTCACCAGGATCGTCATTGAAGTTGATAATGAAGCAGTCTGTATTCCTCCCCGCAATGTCAACGTCACCTTGGTTAATCCTAATCCTTTTGGCATCGAAGCTCATCGTTCCTGTGAACAAAATTGTCAGAATAATTGCTCGACAGGATACTGGTAGTCCATGCATAGCTTTTACCGCTTTCACAAGTCATCCGCGAGCTCAGCTCTAGAACAGGGACCACATCTAAAACCTGTCCCAGATACCAAGTCGATGCGGATGTGCAAATAGGGTGGACTCTGACGTGAATGATGCGGTGGGCATCGGTCCCATTAGGAAACGAATGCGTGTCCAATGAATCATTTGTTTACATCTGCCACCGTGAACTTGGTAGACGGGGATATGCAAGGAAACGGGAAATTATTGAAAGGAGGGCTGCCAAGGTTGCTTTACGAAAGCGAGGTGGGATCTCAGCGTAAGGTCGTCTACGTATTGGCGATCCTAGCAGCCTAAGTTGATGCGTACAGATTGTGAGGGTTTATGTCCACCTACGATGAAGTCTCCACGAGTAGATATTACCAGTGTGAAATGGAGTCCTCCTAACATGTTATGAACGCCATTGAGGCTAGGAGTTATTGAATGTTACATGTGGAGTTTGGCGTGAGTTTGGCGTACGTTTCACAGCCACATCGAGGTTCGCACTGTCATAATTTATGATGTCACCACAAAAAACGCGTGCTCAGCTGTATGCTGAGCAGCTCATGCCGCAGGTGGAGGGCCACCCCTTGTGGGTTCCTGAACCCAACTCACTCCCCATCGGTACCGAGCAAGACCGAGGTATCACTCCGGGAGATGTCGGATTCATCACACCTGAAGGATCTTTCACGTACCTCTTCCATGTCTTCAGTG
>Ga0209006_10002128_pt1 | contig 18028 bp, 15 predicted proteins | sample JacPin_JW_Ref_O2_FD_188567 | JGI IMG/M metagenome (GOLD analysis project Ga0209006, IMG submission 188567) | Forest soil microbial communities from Algoma, Ontario, Canada - Jack Pine, Ontario site 1_JW_Ref_O2 (SPAdes) (version 2) | ecosystem: Environmental > Terrestrial > Soil > Boreal... | reverse complement strand
CCGAGCAAGCCAGCCATCCCGACGATCTCTCCGGCGCGCAGACGCACGGGATCCGGACGGGTGGGAGCCTCTTCGATCAATGTATCCGTGGGTGCGGCTCTGGCGCCGCCCGTTTGCGCAATGTCTCGCCCCGTCATCGCCATCATGAGGTCGGCTGATCTGAATTCGCCGCGGCGCACGACGGCGGTGACGCGTCCATCGCGAAGGACGGTGCAGCGATCCGCCAATTCCACGATCTCCTCGAGCCGATGCGAGACATAGACGATCGCAGTGCCCAGGGCCTTCAGTTGCCGGAGGATGCCGAACAGGCGACCGATCTCGCGATTCTCCAGTGCCGCAGTCGGTTCATCGAGGATGAGCAAGCGGCACCGTCGGCGCAGGGCCTTGGCGAGGGCGACGATTTGTTGCTCGGCAAAGCCGAGCTCGCGTACGGGCGTATCCGGATCAGGCGAGAAGTCGAAGGCCGCAAGCTGGATCAGCGCATCGTTCCGCATCCGCGCGCGATCAATGAAAAGTGGCGCCCTCAACACCTTGCGCGTCGGCGGATCGCCCAGCGCGATATTTTCGGCGATGGAGAGAGCAGGGACGAGGCGAAGGTCCTGTGGAATTGTGATGATGCCCGCGGCAATCGCGTCGTGCGGGCTGAAAAAGCGATGCTCATGGCCGCCGACTGTCAACTGTCCTTGATCCGGTCGGGTCGCGCCACCGAGCACGCGGACGAGCGTCGATTTGCCGGCGCCGTTTTCGCCCACCATAGCATGGATTTCGCCGGTAGCGACCTCGAAGCTGACGTCGGCAAGCGCTCTCGTCGTCCCGAATTGTTTGTAGATATTGAGGACGCCGGCCGCAGTGTCATTCATGGATCGCGCTCATGGTGGGACCCACGTACCGTATTATGGGGGGCTCCGAACGGTCAATCTTGCCGTACTGTCACCGGCCGATCGCATCGGAAGGTGCGTTTTCGATCCGGTATCTCAGCAACATCGCGCCCCCTTCCAGAGCTTGGCTGCTCTCCAGCGACATCGCCGTGATGGGAGGGCGCTGATCGGCATCGGCCTCGGACGAGTCGAACACCGCGGGCGCGCCTCTACTGCCGTCCACGGCGGGACAGATGACCAAGTGAATCTCATCGACAAGGCCGGCACGCAGAAAGGCGCCATTGGTTCCACCTCCGCCTTCGAGCAACAGGCGCTTCACGCCAAGTTCGCGATTGAGAGTATCCAGGACGAGCGGCAGGCCAAGCTCGGATTGGCCCGCGAAGATATAAGACACCCCTTCGCTGCGCAGGCCGGCAAGGTGCGCATCCGAGACTGTCTCGGCAAGGACCACGACGATCGGATCGCCGCCGATATCGGAACGACCCCAGGCGATCTTGCCGTGAGCGTCGAGCACGACCCCATAGGCGCTCGCATCGCGGCGTGCGAACCATGACTCTCGCGGGAATGTCTCCTGCGTGGAGGTCGGATAGGGCTTGCCCTTGGCGAACTCTTGCCCGGTGACGCGACCGATGAGCCAGGCATCGCCGGCGATCTGTTCGTGTATTTGCTCGAAATGATTGGCGGCGGCGCCTTTGGGGCGCCACCGGCTGGGCAGCGTACGGCCATCGACGCTGCAGGCCATGAGGCAAATAACATGCGGTTTCATGGGGATGATGCGCGACGGTTCCGCCTAACGGACCAGATTGACCGTGATATTTTTGGTCTGCGTGAAGCTATCGAGCATTCCGGCCAGTGAAAATTCGCGGCCGAGGCCGCTTTGTTTGTATCCGCCGTAGGAGTGCCCCGGGAGTTGGCCGCCGCCTTGATTGACCTGCACCCAACCCGCTTCGATGTCGCGGGCGGCGCGCAGCCCTTTGCCGATGTCGTGGGTCCAGACATAGGCGGCGAGCCCGTAGTGGGAATCGTTGGCCATGCGAATGACCTCGTCCTCGTCGGTCCACGGGATGGCGACGAGCACGGGACCGAAGATCTCCTCGCGCGCCAGGCGCCACTCGTTCGTGGCCTGCGCAAAGATGGTCGGACGCAGGTAATATCCATCGCCGAGCGATTTATCGTCGCGCGGGTGGCCGCCGCACAACAGCTTTGAACCGCTTTGCTTCAGGCCGTCTTCGATATAGCCGCAGACCTTGTTGTATTGCTTCTCGTTGATAATCGCGCCGATATCGCTTTCTTCGGCGAGCGGATCGCCGACGCGGAGTTTCGAAGTCGCCTGCACGAGCCGATCAAGCACGTTATCGTAGATCTTCTGGTGCAGGAACAAACGCGATCCCGCCGTGCATGATTGACTTTGCCGCGTGAAGCGCATCGAGGCGACGATGCCCTCAATCACCCAATCATCGGTCGCGTCCGCATAGACGATCGACGGGCTCTTGCCGCCGAGTTCCAGTGAGACCGGCAAGACGCGCTTCGCCGCAGCTTCCATCACCAGCTTCCCCACCGCCGTCGACCCGGTGAAGGAGAGCTTGGCGACGAGAGGGTGATTGAGCAAAGGCGCGCCGCATTCCGGCCCGGTGCCGCTGAGCATATTCAACGTGCCGGCAGGAAGCACCTCCGCACAAATCTTGGCGAGAGCGAGGACAGCCAGTGGGGCGTCCTCCGCCGTTTTCATCACCATGGTGTTGCCGGCGCATAACGCCGGGGCGATCTTCACCGCCGCCAGCAGGAACGGTGCATTCCAAGGAATCACGGCCGCCACGACGCCCAAGGGCTCGCGCTGCGTGAAGGAAAGAACGTCGCGGTTCAGCGGCAGGGTCTCGCCTTTGAGTTCGGACCCTAGGCCGCCGAAATAACGGAAGATGTCGGCGGCGATCTTGACCTCCGGTCGGGCCTGCGTCCGCAGCGCGTTACCGGTTTCCTCGGCGATGGCGCGGGCGAGATTTTCGTGTTCGGCTTCGATCTTGTCGGCAATCGAATAAAGCAGCCGGCCTCGCTCGCGCGGTGCCGTGCGGCGCCACGAATCATAGGCCGCGAGCGCCTTCTTGACCGCCAGATCGACGTCCTCCGCGGCACCGCGCGGGACGGTGGCGATGATCTGGCGCCGGCCCGGGTTTTCCACGCCAATCGTGTCGCCCGACTTGGCAGGCACCCATTCCCCACCGATCAGCATGAGCTGCTTGCGCACTTTATGGTCGCTGGCCACCGTGTTCATGTCGTCCTCCATACTCAGCCTTGTTCCGAGTTGCGCGCACTATGCACCGACGGCGCGGCGATACCAGCCCCGATGACGATGGTGCGGGGACGGGCGGCTTAGCCGCCGGGCTGCCGCGCCCGTCGATCGGATCTCGCGGCACTCTTGTTCATTTGGATTGTCTCGCGCGAGTCGGCACCCGTGCGGCGGGCCTACTGGCCTTCCGCAAGCATCAACACTCGCGCAGCGTCGATGCCGTGATCGCGCACGATGGCGGACGCGACCGCTCGCGCAAGATCTAACGCCGTCGGGTTCGTTCAAGAAGCTTCGTCCGTTGAATTTCGAACGTGAAGCAACGGCCCGACTGCCTCTGCCGGGCGCGAAGCCAGCGGTCTGCGCGCGCCAAACTGGCTCTAACAAATCTGATGTAAATCAATCAAATAATAAATCAATTAACATCTATTTTCTGACTTCTTTATTGCAATGGCCTCTCGGCCATGCGATGTGATGGTCAAGATCAAGACGGGCCGCACGCAATGACGGCCACCATCAAGGGAGGGAAGTAGAATGCGCAGACAAACGCGATCGATCTCACGACGCGCAGTATTGAAATCGGCCACGGCGGGCTTCGTGCTCACGTCCGCGACCGGAATTGCACCGAAATATCTGAGTTTCGCGCGCGCGGCTGATAGCGGCCTCGCCCCCGGCATGACCGGAGGTCCAACCGGCTTCGCCGGCTGCGAGCGCTATCAATATAGTCCAGACATGCCCGAGGGCCGCGCCATCGAAGGCATCAAGGCGCTGAAGGCCGCGGGCAAGACGCCGCCAAAGCTCGTCTTCCAGATGTCGGAAGGCGCCATCGGGCAACTCACCAAATCGTATCCGGAGAACGCCCCGACCATCAAAAGCATTTGGGAAAAGGAGACCGGCGTCGAGATCGAAATCGTCGGCGTGGCCTCGGGCAACGAATTCACCAAGGTCATGCAAGACATCAGCACCAAGGCCGGTGCGTTCGACGTCTATCAAGTGGAGTGGAATCGCATCGGCGATCTGGCCGAGTCCGGCGGTCTGGTGAATCTTGACGAGTTCGTCGCCAAGTATAAACCCGAATGGGACGACCCCAAGCGCGGGTACGTGGGCGGCGTGCAGGGTGTGACGCTGCTCAACAAATATAACGGCTCTTATTATGCCGTCTCGATGGACGGCGACTTCCAGACCTGGATCTACCGCAAGGATCTGTTCGAGGACGCCAAAGAACGCGCCGACTTCAAGGCAAAATACGGCTGGGATCTGCGCTTCCCGGAAACCTGGGACGAGCTCGATCAGGTGGCGTCCTTCTTCCATCGTCCGGAAAAAGGCCTGTTCGGCTGCACCGACCTGCGCAATCAGGGCTGGGGCTATACCAACTGGTATCAGCGCTATTGTTCGATGGGGGCGCCGGACCGCATGCTGTTCGACGCCAGCGCCAAGCCGCTGATCAATTCGCCTGAAGGCATCAAGGCGACGAAAAGCTACGTCGACTCGCTCAAATATCATTCACCCGATGCGATCAGCTGGGGCTGGCCGGAGCAATACGGCAACATGGCGGCCGCTGGCGCTGCCATCACCTGCGCCTTCAGCAACATGCCGAAATTCCTCGACAGCGCCGCCAATACCGGCAGCAAAGTCACCGGCAAGCTCGCGGCCGCGCTGCCGCCAGGAACGCGCGTCAACGGCAAGCTCATCCGCCGCAGCGTGCTGTGGTTCAATCTGATGGCGCAGGTCTCCTCGCAATCCAAATATCCGGAAGCGAGCTACCTGTTCCTGCAATGGCTGGGCTCGAGCCGCATCTTCTCCTGGATGTCGTCGAATCCGGCGGGCTATTTCGATCCATTCCAGCTCGCCAATTTCGACGACCCGCTGGTGCAGGAATCCTATCATCCTTATCAAGTCGCCAACATTCGCGAGACCATCAAACGCGCCGTGCCCTCGATCAATTTCCAGGGTGCGTCGGCTTACCACAAGGCGCTCGACGAGAATCTGATGGCGGCCTTGTCGGGCAAGCAATCGGCCGAAGAAGCAATGCAGCGGACCGAGAAGGAGTGGGAGAAGGTCACGCAGCGCAACGGGCAGCAGAAAGTCGCGCAAGCGCTCAAGGCAAGCATGCCGGCCTGGCCGACGATCGAGGACTGAGCAGGTCGCATCTGTCGGGGTTTGTAATGTACGACGTGTCGAGGCCATCCTCCTGGTTTTGGGTGCTGCGCTACGCGCTGATCTTCCTGGCGCTGATCATCGCACTCATTCCCATCGCCTGGATGGCCTCGATGGCTTTCAAGCCGGTCGAGGAATGGACTGCCGCCGGAACGGATCTGCATTGGCTGCCGCTGCGACCGACGCTGGACAACTTTCGGATGATTTTCGGCAGCTCCAACAGCCGCCTGATCGTCTCGATCGAACAGACCGCGGCGCGGCCGATCATTGCCAGTCTGCTCGCCGCCTCGGTCGGCACCGCGATCGCCATGATCTGCGGCACGCTCGCCGCCTACGGCGTGTCGCGCTTCGATGCCGGCCGCAATTTGCCGCTCGCCCTGCTGCAATTGCGCATCTTTCCACCGATGGCGGTCATGATCCCGGTGATGATCATGTGGACGTTCCTCGGCTTGGTCGACACCTGGTACGGGCTCGCATTGATCTACGGCATCGTCACGCTGCCGTTCGCGTTCTGGCTGATGAAGACCTTCTTCGACGAAATGCCGCGCGAACTTGAAGAGGCGGCCTTGGTCGAAGGCTGTACGCGCTTCCGGGTGTTTTACCGGATCACGTTGCCGGTGCTGATGGCGCCGTTCGCCAGCGCCGCGCTGCTCGTCTTCATCTTCAATTGGAGCGACTATTTGATCGCGCTTCTCCTGACCACCAAAGAGTGGCGCACTATCCCCGTTTACATGTCGAGCTTGTCGTCGAGCATGACGGGGCAGCTCTACGGCGCCAAGGCGGCGCTTGGCCTTATTGCCGCGCTTCCGCCCGTGGTGCTCGGTCTTGCGATTCAGCGCTACCTGGTGCGTGGGCTTACCTTCGGGGCGCTCAAACAATGACCATCGCCCAGAGCCCAATCGACTTCGCCGCTCCCGGCTTGTCGACGCAGCCTGCGGCGCTCAACGCCGACGAGCGCGCCACGCGCCGGCTCGGCACGTACCTGACGTTGCCGACTCAGATCCTGCTGGCGTTCATCGTAATCTTTCCGTTGCTGATGGAGCTTTACATCAGCCTCTCGAGCTGGACGCCGCTTGACGGAAGGAATTGGCTGTACGCCTACCGTTATTGGGCCGGCCTGGACAATTACTGGGAGCTGATCAGCAACGCCCGGTTCTGGCAATCCATCGGCCGCACGCTTTTCATCATGGTGGTCTGCGTGCCGGTCGAGTTGTTGCTCGGGCTCGGTCTGGCGTTGTTGTTCGCCGGCGAATTCCGCGGCAAGCGGCTGTTCTATTCCATCATGCTGATGCCGATGATGGTGGTGCCCGCGGTCGCCGGCTACATGTTCTTCATGCTCTTCCAGAGCGGCGGACCGATCAACAATATTCTCTCTACGCTTTCCGGTGGCGCGGTTTCGATCGCCTGGCTGAGCCGGCCGAATCTCGCGCTTGCCGCGGTGATGATCGCCGACATCTGGCAGTGGACGCCGCTGATGTTCCTCATCCTGCTCGCGGGTCTGCTCGGCGTTCCGGAAGATCAATTGCGGATGGCGACCTTGTTGGGTGCGGGGCCCTGGTGGCGCTTTCGCCTGATCGTGCTGCCGCGCATCCGCGCCATTCTTTTGATCGCGTTGGCCATCCGTACGATCGAAATCTTCAAGGTGTTCGACACGCTCTACATCATGACGACCGGCGGCCCGGGCGTCAGCACGGAGACGATCTCGGTCTACATCTACAAAGTTACGATGGAAGATTTGCAATGGTCTTACGTCGCCGCCATCGCGCTCGTCATTTTGGTCGTGCTCAGTGCGCTCGCCGCGCCCGCGATCAAGCGCTTCGCGCCGGCCCGATAGAAAGCGATCATGGCCGCCATCACCCTCGAAAATCTGTCCAAGAATTTCGGCGCTTTCGCGGCGCTGAAGGAACTTAATCTCGAGGTGCGCGATCGCGAGTTCGTGGCGCTGCTTGGCCCGTCGGGCTGCGGCAAGACCACGACGATGAATTTAATCTCCGGCCTGCTGCATCCGAGCGTCGGCCGCATTTTGTTCGACACGCGCGACGTCACGCCCATTCCCATGGATCGCCGCGGCGTCGGCTTTGTGTTTCAGAACTACGCCATCTTCACCCACATGACGGTGCGGCAAAATTTGGCCTTCGGGCTGCGGGTGCGGCGGCTCCCGCCATCCGAGATCAATCGGCGGGTCGGCGCCATCGCCGAAATGATGCAGCTCACGAAGCTCCTCGATTCGCGCACCGACAAGCTCAGCGTCAACATTCTCCAGCGTATTGCTATCGGCCGTTCGGCCATCGTCGAGCCGGCGATCTTTCTGCTCGATGAGCCGCTCAGCAATGTCGACGCCGCTTTTCGGCAAGTGATGCGCACGGAGCTAAAGACGCTGCAGCGCCAGTTCAAGCAGACCATGGTCTATGTCACCCACGATCAGCTTGAAGCCATGACCATGGCCGACCGGATCGCCGTGCTCGATCAGGGCATACTTCAGCAGGTCGGTTCGCCGCTTGAGATTTACAATCATCCGCGCAACGTTTTCGTCGCCCGTTTCATCGGCAGCCCCGGAATGAATTTGCTGAATGGCCGCTTGAGCGCGGAGAACGGGCAGACGTTTGTCGATCTCGGGCCGGCGGGGCGCACCGACGCGCTCCCCTCAGGTTTGGCGCGCGCCGCCGAGCGCGCCCAGAGCGCGAACGTGCTGGTCGGCGTGAGGCCGGAAGATCTTGAATGTGTCGATGGTGCCACGGAGAGCGGGCTGACGCTTGTGGTCTCCTTTGTCGAGCGCATCGGTCATCGCACGGTCGTGCATCTGGGCGCCGGGGCGCAGTCGGCGAAGATGACGGCACACAGCACATTTGTAGCCGCACTCGGTTCGGCGCTTCGCCTGCGGGCGCGGGCCGCGGGTTTGCGGCTGTTCGATCGCTCCTCCGGTTTGGCGCTGACGCTGGAGTGAGCGATGGCGCACATTGAATTCGATCACGTCACCAAACGCTACGGCGACGTTGTCGCGGTGCGCGACATCACGGTGACAGTGGAGGACCGCGAATTCTTCTGCTTCTTCGGGCCGCCCAGCTCGGGAAAATCGACGCTGTTGCGCTTGCTGCTGGGCATCGAGAAGCCGACCGAGGGTGAAATTCGCATCGACGGAAAGGTCGTCAATGCGCAGAGCCCGGCCGAGCGCAATCTGGCGATGGTGTTTCAGAATCTCGCATTGTTTCCACATATGTCGGCGCGAGACAATTTGCGTTTCCCACTGGTCGAGCGCGGCGTGGCGACCAACATCATCGACGAACGCCTGGGCGGCATCGCCGATAAGCTCCATATCGGCCATCTGCTCGGTAAGCGTCCGGCACAATTGAGCGGCGGCGAGCGTCAGCGGGTCGCCATCGGCCGCGCGCTGATGCGGGAAGCGACCGCTTATCTGATGGACGATCCGATTTCCGCGCTAGATGCGCGGCTGCGCGAAGAGATGCGGGTGGAGCTCAAGCGCCTGCAACGGGAGATCGGGCACACTTTCATTTATGTGACCCACGATCAGGAGGAGGCCATGTCGGTTGCCGACCGCATGGCTATTCTCGAGCACGGCGTCATTCGCCAGATCGATCCACCGCAACTCATCTACGACCGGCCTCACTCGCGTTACGTCGCCTCCATCGTGGGGGCGCCGACCATGAATTTCGTCGCTGGCGAGTTTGACGGTTCTCGCGGCGAATTTCGCAGCGCCGACGGGGCTCTGAAGGTCGCCTTGTCCGGCTATTGCGGCGAGGCGACCGAGGCGGTCGATCTCGCCTTCCGGCCGGAAGACACGGTGCTGGGTGGTGCTGACGGAATGCCGGCACGCGTCGTCAGCGTCGAGCCGCTCGGCGCATTTTCGATCGTGATTGTCGACAGCGGGTCGCAGGCTCTTAAAGCCATGATCAAGGGCCAGGCGACGCCGAGCACCGGCGACATCGTCACCGTCGGTGTCACGCCGTCGCGTGTCGCGATGTTCCGGCACGGCGATGGCCGGCGACTGGAGGCGGACGCGCATCACCCGACAATCAATATCAAAACAGCCAGGGAAGAGACGCAGCCATGTTAGAAACAACCGAATTCGTTCCCGATCCCCCCATTCGGTGCCGCGACTTCCGGATCGGTGCGATCGGCGCTGGCTTCATCATGGCCGACGTGCATCTGGCGAGTTATAAGCAAGCCGGTTTTCCCGTGGTGGCGATCGCGTCGCGCACGCCAGCCAACGCCAAGACGGTCGCGGATCGCTGGGGAATTCCCAAAGTCCACGCTTCGCCGAAGGCGCTGATCGAGGATCCCGAAGTCGAGATCGTGGACGTCGCCTTTCCGCCGGATCAGCAGCCGGAGCTGATCCGGCATGCGCTTCAACAGAAGCACGTCAAGGCCATCCTGGCGCAAAAGCCGTTGGCGCTGGACTTCCTCACCGCGAAAGCTTTAGCGGCCGAGGCGAAGGCCGCCGGCAAAATCTTATCCGTCAATCAGAATATGCGTTTCGATCAATCGATGCGCGTGCTCAAACAAATACTCGACCGCGAGCTTCTGGGAACGCTCGTTCTCGCCACGATCGAGATGCGGGCGATACCGCATTGGCAGCCGTTCCTCGCCGACTATGACCGGCTGACCTTGCTCAACATGAGCATTCATCATCTCGACGTCTTGCGCTTCCTGCTCGGCGATCCGACCGAGGTGATGACGATGGTCCGCCAGGACCCGCGCACGAGTTTTGCGCATCGCGACGGCATCTGCGTCTCGACGCTCAAGTTCCCGTCGGGCGTCATGGCTGTGAGCATGGAGGACGTTTGGACCGGGCCGCGCGAGGAGAACTTTCAGTCCGACATTTACATCAAATGGCGGATCGAGGGCACCGACGGCCTCGCCGACGGCACCATCGGCTGGCCGGACTATCCGGCCGGCAGCCCGAGCACGCTGCGCTACAGCTGCCGAGCCACCGGAGGCAAGTGGGTGAACCCGCGTTGGCCGACGATGTGGTTTCCGGACGCTTTCAAGGGCGTGATGGAACAACTTCAGTACGCGCTTAAGAGCGGCACCGAGCCGCTCCTGAACGCCGCCGACAACGTCAAGACCATGGCGCTCGTGGAGGCGGCTTATCGCTCGATCGACCAAAAACGGGCGGTCTCGCTATCGGAATTCGACATCTAAGAAACGCACGGAGGAAACGATCATGATGCAAGTGGGCATATTTACCGGTTACTTCCCTTACGAGTTGGAGGCGACGGCTCAGAAAATCCGTAAGCTCAACTTCAATACCGTCCAGCTCGATCTCAGCTTCAAGGACATGGATCTTTCGACCGTGTCCATCACCAAGGACAAATGCCGCAAGATCCGCGATACCTTTCGCGAGCACCACCTGCCCGTATGTTGCATCTCCGGCTATACCAATATCGTCCATCCCGATAAGGACGAGCGCAAGCGCAGGCTCGATCATCTCAAGGCGATCATTCGCCACGCGCGCGATCTCGGCAGTCCCTATGTGATCTCCGAAACCGGAACGTTCGCGACCGACAGCGACTGGGTGCACCATCCCAAGAACAAGACCGAAGAGGGCTTCGAGGATTGCGTGAATGTGATCCGCGATCTTGTCCAGGTTGCCTATGACCACGGTGCTGTGTTTCTGCTCGAGACCTATGTCAACAATGTCGTCGGTTCGGTCAATGAGACGCTGCGCATGTTCGCGGAGGTCGACCATTCGGCCCTCGGGCTGTTGATGGATCCGACCAACTATTTCGAGGCGCACAACATCGCCGACATGGACGGCGAGCTGAACCGCGTGTTCAACGCCCTATCCGACAGGATCAAAATCGCGCACGCCAAGGACGTGAAGCTTGCCGGCGCGGACAAATCCGAAAAGCATGCCGAGTTGTTCGACGGCGCGGCCGAGAGCCACACCTTCCGCGGCGTCGGCCAGATCGAATTGCCGGCCCCGGGGCTCGGTTCGCTGAATTACGATCTCTATCTGCAACGGCTTTCGGAGCACCATCCGAACGTTCCGATCATCATCGAGCATCTGGACGAGACTGACGTGCCGCGCGCTAAGAAATTCCTCGACGGCAAGTTGCACGCATCCGGTCTCTGAGACCATCACAAGCGACGTCAAAGGCAAGCATCCATGGTTGAGCTCTACGGCAAGCGGCACACGCGTCGTGACCTCGCGAGACGCACCGGCAGTTTCTCGCAATTCGCCGGCGTGCAACTTTCGACCCTGGGTGACGGCCTCGAGCGCGGCATCCGCTGCCTGGAATTTCGCACTGGCACGGGCTTGGTCTTCAAGGTCCTGGTCGACCGCGCCTTCGACGTCGCGCATTGCGAATACCGGGGGGCGGCGATCGGATGGCATTCGCCGACCGGTTTCCGCCATCCCTCCCTGCACGACTATAACGACGAGGGCGGCTTGAGCTGGCTACGCTCGTTTTCGGGCCTGATGGTCACATGCGGGCTCGATCACACGCTGTTCATGAACAAAAGCCCGGCCGAGCACTATCACTATGTTCATCGCAAGACGGTCGATAGTTCGTTGCACGGCCGCATCGGCATGATCCCCGGCAAGCTCTTGGGCTACGGCGAGCGCTGGGACGGTGATGAGTGCACGCTTTGGTGCGAGGGTTTGATGCAGCAGGCGACGGTTTTCGGTGAAGACCTGCATCTCATTCGGCGCATCGAAGCCAAGGTCGGTGAAAGCGCATTCACCCTGCACGATCGCGTAGTCAATCACGGCTTCTACAAGACGCCGCACATGTTTCTGTATCACATCAATCTCGGCTATCCTGTTCTCGACCGGGGCAGCCGCTATCTGGCTCCGATCAGCCAAACCATCTGGGCGTCGCACGCCGACAACATGAAGGGGCAAGGCGTCGGCTATTTGTTTCAGCCGGAGCCGAAGCACGGCTTCCACGAACAGGTCTATGAGCACGCCATGGTGGCGGACGCGCAAGGCCAAATACCGATCGCTCTGGTCAATCCGGATTTCGACGGCGGTCGCGGCCTCGGTTTCATGGTCGAGGTTAACCGCAGCGAGTTCCCTTATATGTTCCAGTGGCAGAACTACCAGGAGGGCCAATACGCCATCGGTATCGAGCCAAGCTCGAATCACGTGCTTGGCGAGCCGTTCGCGCGGGAGCGCAGCGAGCTGATCTGGCTTGAACACGGCGAGGAACGCCGGTACACGACGCGTTTTTCCGTGCTCGGCGATGCCGAGCAGATTGCCGCCGCCGAACAGCGCATCGCCGCGATTTGCACGCAACCGCTTGAAGAGTTCCCCCCAGTGACCGGGCGCTGGGACGGTTGATCGGCGATGGCGCCGACCATTGAGGACACGAGAATGTCGGACTCTCAGCCGCTGAACGGACCGGGCAGGAGTTTCAAGATCGTCGACATCGCCCGCGAAGCGGGTGTGAGCACGGCGACCGTTGATCGCGTGCTCAATCACCGCGGCGGTGTCAGGCAGCCCAAACGCGACCTCGTGCTTGAAGTGGCGCGGCGGCTCAATTACCCACTCCCGCCGCATCTTGTCTCGGTGCCCGGCTTGAAGCATCTGGAATTAGATTTCTTGCTGCCGTCAGGGCCGAACACGTTCATGAACATGCTCGGCGACACGGTCGAGACTGTCGAAGAGCGCTTTGAAGGATTCGTGGCGAGTGCCCATCGTCACGAGATCGAAGGCTTCAATCCCGCCGTTCTGGCCGAGAGCCTGCTGCGCATCGGCGGGCAATCTCAAGGCATCGCTTTCATCGCACTCGAGCATCCTCTCGTGCGCGAGGCCGTCGACACGCTGATCGAGCGCAAGGTGCCGGTCGTCACCATGGTGTCGGATTTGTCGAATTCCCGGCGCCTTGGTTATGTCGGCGTCGATAATCGCGCCGCCGGTCGCACCGCCGGTCATCTGCTCGGCCGTTTCATCGGCCAGCGGCACGGCCAAGTGGCCATGATCGCCGGCAGCTTGAGCTATCGCGGTCACGAAGAACGCGAACTCGGCTTTCGCCAGATGCTGGGCGAGGACTTTCCAAGTTTGCGCATCGTCGCGCTCCGCGAGGGCCACGACGATCCTGCCCGCAACTACGCCGCGGTGCGCGATTTGTTGCAGCAATATCCGGACCTGCTCGGCTTCTACAATATTGGCGCCGGTTCGCGCGGCGTGGCGAAGGCTTTGGAGGAAGCCGGCAAGGCGAAGGACGTCGTTTTTGTCGGGCATGAGCTGACGCACTTTACCCGCCGCTTCCTGATTTCCGGCGCCATGGACGCCGTGATCAATCAAAACGCACGGCATGAAGTGATCAACTGCCTGCGCATGCTCGCCAACTGCCACGCCGGCATCGATCCGGCGACGAAGATCGAGCCGACTCGCATCGAGGTGTTTCTGCGTGAGAACCTGCCCTAGAACATGTCCCGGAAAAGTGGAAGCCGGTTTTCCGAAAATGACATGCGACAATAAAGAGACCTGGAGCATTTCCCGATTCCACTTAATCGGGAAGTGCTCTAGGAGCCGACCGAAAACCGTTCAATCGTGCCGTCCCCGGCGGCCATCCAAACGTCGCATCAAGGAAGCATGCCAGTGAATGTCGATCTGCGAGACAAGAAGGTTCTGTTGACCGGCGGTGCCGGCGGCCTGGGTACCGCGATCACGCTTGCGTTCATCGAGGCCGGCGCGCGCGTGCTCGCACTCGACGTCGATCGCGCCAAAGGCCAGCGCCTGCTGGCCGAATGCGGAAGTCTCGGATCGACGAGGTCGGGCTCGGTCCGTCTGGTGGACGGCGATCTGGCCGATCTCGGTGCCACAGCCGAACTGGTCGACAAACTCGGCCGCGAAGAAGGCGGCATCGACGTTCTGATCAACAATGCCGCGATCTATCCAAGCCGTAGCATCGAAGACTACAGCATGGAAGAACTGGACGTTGTTCAGCGCGTGAATGTGCAGGCGGCGATCGTTTGTGTACGGGCCGTACTGCCGGCGATGAAGCAAAAAGCGATGGGCCGGATCATCAACGTGGCGAGCGTCACGCTGTCCGGGGGCTGGGCCAATCTCTTGCCGTACGTGACCTCGAAAGGCGCGCTCGTCGGCATGACGCGCGCATTGGCGCGCGAGCTCGGCCCGTTTGGCATCACGGTCAATTGTGTCAGTCCGGGCGCCTTTCCCACTGATGCTGAAAAGATTCACCCGGATCCGAACGGCTACAACAGCTTCATTCTCGACCGTCAGTCGGTCAAGCGCCGCGGCCGGCCTGAGGACATCGCCAACGCCATGCTGTTCTTTGCCTCCGAAGCTTCAAGTTTTGTCACCGGACAGACGCTGAATGTCGACGGCGGCTGGGTCATGCATTGAGGCGGGCCCGGGAGGAATTGGAATGAGCATTTTGTCGGGTTATCGGGTTCTGGACTGCACGATCGCGATGGCGGGCCCGTTTGCGGCACAGCGGCTTGGCGATCTCGGTGCCGATGTGATCAAGATCGAACCGCCGACGGGAGAATGGCAGCGCCATGTTTCGGCCGGCGGGGCGCGCGGCAATCGGGTCAATGTGTCGTTTCTCTCACTCAACCGGAACAAACGCAGCCTCGCTATCGACCTGAAGAAGCCGGAAGGCCGTGCCGTGCTGCTCGATCTCGTCCGCAGCGCCGACGTCTTTCTGCAAAACTATCGGCCGGGGGTCGCCGAGCGGCTCGGCGTCGATTACGAGACCTTGCGCGCCATCAACCCGCGCCTCATTTATGTGTCGATGTCGGGCTATGGCGAGACTGGTCCTTATAGCGATCGGCCGGGCCAGGATCTGCTGCTACAGGCGATGAGCGGCGCCATGCTCAGCTCGGGACGGGCAGGCGATCCGCCGTTGCCGGCCGGCCAATATCTCGTCGATGCAGTCACTGCCTATACGGCCTTCGAAGGGGCGCTTGCCGCGCTGCTGCACCGTGAGCGCACCGGCGAAGGACAACTCGTCAAAGTGAACATGCTCGATGCCATCGTTACCATGCAGATGCAGGAGCTTTCGGTCTTCACCGTCGGCGGGCTGCCGCAACGCCGCACCGAGGAGCCGCACGCGCACGTGTACATTCGTGCGCCCTATGGTGTGTTTGCCACCAAGGACAAGTTCATCGCGCTGGCCTTTCCGCCGCTGAAAAAGCTCGCTGCGGCGATCGAGGCGCCGCAACTCGCCGACATGGACGACGAGATCGATACGTTCAGCCGTCGCGATGAGATCTTTGCCATTGTGCGCGAACGGCTGCGCACGCGCAGCACCGCGGAGTGGCTGAAGATATTTGCCGCGGTCGATATCTGGGCTGGGCCGGTTTTCGGCTATGCCGATCTGATCGACGACCCGCAGATCGTGCAGAACGGGACGTTCGTGGAATACGAGCATCCGACGGAGGGCCGGGTGAAGACACCGGGATTTGCCATCGAATTCTCGCGCACGCCATCGACTGTTGCGCGCGGCGCGCCGCTCGCCGGCGAGCACAGCCGCGAGGTTTTGCGCGAACTCGGCCTCGACGACAAACGCATCGACGATCTGATCGCGGCTCAAGTCATTGCGCAGGCGCAATGACGGCGGGCGTCTCGCGATATCTGGGGTTGACGTGGGATCACCCGCGCGGCTTTCGTGCCCTCGACGTGGCCGCCGCCGCCGACAAGACCATAAGCCTGCGCTGGGAACGCCAGTCGCTCGAAGGCTTCGAGGCCCATCCGATCACCGATCTGGCGCAACGCTACGACCTGATTGTTCTTGATCATCCGCATCTCGGTGATGCCGTGGGCGCGGACTGCCTTGTGCCGCTCGAGTCCTTGTTCGCGGCAGAGGAGATTGCGGCTTGGGCCGCTGCAAGCGTCGGCCGCAGCTTTGCCAGCTATCGCTATGCCGGCAAGTATTGGGCGCTGCCGCTTGATGCGGCGACGCAGGTTGCGGCTTTCCGGCCGGACTTGCTAGAAGGGGAGGCGCCGCCCGCGACATGGGAGGCTGTAATTGCGCTCGCGCAACGACGGCCGGTTTGTCTGAGCCTCGCCGGGCCGCACGCGGCACTGACTTTCATGAGCATTTCTGCCGCACTCGGCGAACCGCCTGCTAGTAAGGATCCCGATCAATTCGTAGGCGTGGGTGTCGGCACCGAAGCTTTGGCGATCATGGCGGCAATCCACCGGCACGCCACAAAACTTGCTCTCGGTAAAAATCCGATCGGCATTTTCGAAGCGATGGCGCAAGGTGCAGATATCGCTTATTGCCCGCTGATCTACGGTTACGTCAACTACGCGGTGCCGCCGGCGGGCCGGCATCTGGTTCGCTTCACCGACGTTGCGGCAGTTCGCGCCGGCGGCCCACTCGGGTCGACGCTTGGCGGCACCGGGCTTGCTGTCACGCGCCGGGCTACCACCACCACGGACCTCCTGGCCCATCTTCGCTATTTGATGAGCGAACAAACTCAGCGCTATTTCATCCCATGCCATGATGGCCAGCCGAGCGCGCGCGCCGCCTGGCGCGATGACGAAGTCAACGCACGATGGGGAAGTTTTTATCGCGATACGCTTCAAACCGTCGAAGCGGCTTGGATTCGGCCTCGTTACAAAAAGTTTATCGCGTTCCAAGCGGCGGCGTCGGCTTTGATACGCGCCGCGTTGGAATCTGGAGTAACGGCCACGTTGTTGTTGTCCGAGCTTCAGCAGCAATACGCCAGCAGCCGCCGCTCCGGCGGGGGAAGCGCCGCCGAGCTGTAGTCGTGCTGCGGCAGATGAAACGTCGTTTTCAGAAGGCGGTCGTTGTCCGCCGAAAGTGGAGTCGCTGATGTCGGAAGCCAATACAGCGGACGCGCACGAGGTGCTGTTCGAGCAGGACGATCATGTCGCGACCATCGTGTTGAATCGTCCAGCCAAGCTCAACGCCGTCACGCCCGCAATGGCGGCTCGCCTCATTGAGCTTGTCGACCAGTGCAATACCGATCCCGATGTCCGTGTTGTGATCTTGACCGGTGCCGGCGAAAAGGCGTTTTGCGCCGGCAGCGATATCAGCGAGCTTGACGATTACGCATCGCCGTGGGATTTCCGCAATCGGCCCGACTATTGCGACGCCATACGGCGATTGAACAAACCGATCATCTGCGCCATCAATGGGTACGCGCTCGGCGGCGGCTTGGAGACGGCGATGTCTTGCGACATTCGCCTGGCCGCCGGCAATGCGCGCTTCGGCGCTCCGGAAATCAAGCTCGGGTGGATTGGCGGAGGCGGCATGAGCTATCTTCTGGCGCACAGCATCGGCCCGAGCAATGCGGCCCTGATGTTGATGACCGGCGATCCGATCGACTCGGCGCGTGCGCTGTCGTGGGGATTGGTGAGCGAAGTGCTCGAGCTCCCTGAGCTGCGGCCGCGCGCACTGGCGCTGGCGCAGACCATCGCGGAGCGCGCGCCAATTGCCGCGGAGACGGCGAAGACAAATCTACGCGCGGCCTATGCGGTGCCGCTCGAAACGGCGGTTCAGTACGAGCGCGATCTGCAAACGATCTGCTTTGCGACCGAGGACGCCAAGGAAGGGCGCGACGCATTCAAGCAAAAGCGGGTGGCGCGCTTCAATCGGCGTTAGGAAAACGATGGCGAGAGGACCTAGCGTGCTTCCGGTCATAACGATTGATCCATCTGAAACGCTGCCGGCGGATGGCTATGCCGGGACACTTGCCGGCCGGGTTTGGCGTCCGGAGGTCGAGGGGCCCTCGGTCGTCGCGATCCGCG
>Ga0209006_10002127_pt1 | contig 18031 bp, 14 predicted proteins | sample JacPin_JW_Ref_O2_FD_188567 | JGI IMG/M metagenome (GOLD analysis project Ga0209006, IMG submission 188567) | Forest soil microbial communities from Algoma, Ontario, Canada - Jack Pine, Ontario site 1_JW_Ref_O2 (SPAdes) (version 2) | ecosystem: Environmental > Terrestrial > Soil > Boreal... | reverse complement strand
TCGATTGTAAGACCCCGGAGTTGCCGTGAGAGGCCACGTAGAGTGACCACCTCTTGGTCAATCCCAAACAGTCCGCCGGACGGCCCGCAGGTTTAACAACTTGCGGGCTGTTTTTTTTTGCAGTGCGAACTTACTGGCCGGACCAATACCTGTTGAAGCCCGCGTAGTCTGACGGCAAGTTTGCCAGGATGGTTCTTCGCAATTCCAGCATGTCCACCGAGCCTTGCTCTTTGTATAGGACCTTCCCGTCTGGATCGATCAGGACTGTATAAGGCACGGCGGATTCCCAGGCGGGATCGAAGGCGGCCTGTAACCCGGCGGTATCGTCGGAAGCGAACAGCAGATTTCGGCTGGTGGCATGCATCTTCTCGAGCACGCGCAGGACCGACGGTTTTTCGTCCGGCATGTTGGCCGCTACTGTCACTAATTCCAGATCGCGGACTCCGTACATTCGGAACGTGTCCTCGAAGTCGGGGAACTCGTGCATGCATGAGCCACACCAGGTCGCCCAAAAACTTACCAGCAACATTTTGTGGTTGGGATTCGTGTGCAGCGTTTTTAAGTCGGCGGCCGAAACCATTTCCAGCTGCACGGGTTGAGACTCGATTTTGCGAAGAGCTTCGAGACGCGAGGCCTGCTTCTCTTTCCACTTGGTCGAACAACCAAAGACGCCGGTGTGCTTCACGGTGACCTCGCGATGCGCGAGGAGTGCATCGATGGCATCGCGCCCTTCGGTTGTCTTAACCAGTTCGGTGCGATAGCTGTTGTCCATGCGGCCTTCATAACGAAGATGGCGATCCTGATCGAAAACAAAAACGTGCGGCGTGGCCTGCGGGCCATAGGCTTCGGTCACCGACTGGGTTTCGCCATCGTAGAGATACGGGTAGGTGAGATGTTTGTACTGGGAGCGGATCTTCATCTCTTCAAGACTGTCGCTGATGTCGGAGGAATCCAGTTCATCGATTCTGATGGCGGTCGGATTATTCGGCTGAATGGCGACCACGGCGACGCCGCGATCTTTATAATCCGCCGCCAGCTGGGCGATGCGGGTTTCATACATTTGCGCGATGGGACAATGATTGCAGGTGAACACAACGACGAGGACGGGGTTGGAAGAGTAGTCTGCGAGCTTATGGATGGCTCCATCGACGCCGGGCAGTTCGAAGTTTGGCGCAGGCGAACCGAGCGCGAGGATGGGATGCTTTTGCTGGGCCGAGGCCGTCAGCGTAAGGATAAGAAACGCGAAAACCCTCCACATATTTTTCTATCTCCTAATTGAGGCGTCTCTCTGCCGATAAGTCCAACTCAAATCATAACAACGGGCAATTCCCAGGTCCACAGTGTCATCTTGTGCAGGATGTTGATGCTGGGACGATGCGTCCAGCACGTGTTTGGGTTTGGCGAGGAAAATTCCGCGAAATCGCTGGCTCGCTACCGGCCACCGACGTATGATGCTCGACTATGGCGAGGATTGATTCCGAACAAGAGCGGCGCCGGCTCATTGACTTTTACGCCGGGCAAATGGACGGCGAGCTGGAAAAAGTCGCGAGTCAGGCGTACGAACTGACCGATCTTGCCCGCGCGGCCTTGCGAACTGAGCTTGGGCGGAGAGGTTTGAGCGCTGAACTGGTTGAGACCGCGCCTGTCGTCGCTAAGAATGTTGCCGCCGTGAAAGGGTTACCGCTCGTGTCGAGCGGCCCCCCAGATGATTCGCCTCCGCCTATGCCTCCACAAAGTCAAACAGTGCCCGATGGTGAGGGCGCACTCCGGGAGTTGGTGACGATCCGAAAGTTCCGCGATCTTCCGGAAGCGTTGCTGGCGAAAGGGAGCCTTGAGTCCGCAGGCATTGTAGCTTTGCTCGCAGATGACAATGTGATTCGGTTGGACTGGTTCTGGTCGAACCTGATGGGTGGAATCAAGCTGCAAGTAGATCCGGAAGACTCTGAGGAAGCGAATGGAATTCTCGACCAGCCGATTCCAGAAGGTTTCGACGTCGTAGGCGTCGGAGAGTATCAGCAACCGCGTTGTCCGAGGTGCCAGTCGCTCGATGTGGGTTTCCAGGAATTAGATGAGCCGATTGCTTACGTAAGCGCATATTTCGGCGTGCCGATTCCATGGAAGCGCCGCGCGTGGCGCTGCCACGCATGTCATGCGGAGTGGGAAGAAAACGAAGATCGGGGCAGGGGCGAGAGTCAACCGGCGGATGATCAAGCGGAAGAGAGCCAGCCGGATTGACGCTGGGCGGCTCGGTCCAAGCCCTTGAGAACAACCTCCAAAGTATCCTCAGCCAAGTTCAGGACGGAGAGTTCGTCGCGGGTAAACCAGCGGGCTGCTGCGGCATCGCCGGCGGCGGTTAGCTCGCCGCTGACGCGGCGGCAGAGAAAATCAACCAGAACGTAGTGGTACTGCACGCGGTCGTTCCCATCGCGCAGGACGCGGTCGAAGACACCCAGCAGTTCGCCGGGCTCGACGGTGAGTCCGGTCTCTTCGCGCGCTTCGCGCACGGCGGCTTCGCGGACCAGTTCGCCGACTTCCAAAACGCCTCCGGGGATTGACCACTGGTTTTGCAGCGGAGGGTGCGCGCGTTTCACGAGAACGACGCGGGAGTTCTCGATGACGATAGTGCCGACTCCGACCAGTGGTTGTTGGGGATATTCGCGTTGCATGGTGCTGGCATTCTACGGCAAGTTCAACAGCAGGCACCTCCACTTCGCATCGCAGTTCCCTTCGGGAACGGAATGCCCCGGTCGGGATGATAGTTTGTAATAGCCGACCGCCGAGCTGTGCTCGGCTCGCACGGGCGAGGCGCCCGTCCCCACACAGGCTGTCCCCACACGAGCGATTTCTGCTCTGTGGTTAAATGAAGTCGGCTATGGCGCTTGAAGAATACAAACGGAAGCGGCGGTTTGAGGAGACGCCAGAGCCTCCTCCGAAACTGGAGAGCAAGGCGGGGCATCGGTTTGTGGTGCAGAAGCACGATGCGACGCGGCTGCATTACGACTTTCGGCTGGAGATGGAAGGGGTGCTGAAGTCGTGGGCGGTGCCCAAGGGACCATCGCTCGATCCGGCGGACAAGCGGCTCGCGATGCAGGTGGAGGATCATCCGGTTTCTTATTTCGATTTTGAGGGCAACATTCCGGAAGGGAACTACGGCGCGGGCACGGTGATGGTCTGGGACGTGGGCACGTGGCAGCCGCTTTCTCCGGTCGCCGTCAACGGAAAGTATGTGCCGGGGACCGAGGCCGAAGCGGTCGCGATGCTGGCCAAGGGCGATCTGAAGTTTCGGCTGCACGGCAAACAACTGAACGGAGATTTCGCGCTGGTGAAGATGCGCGGACGGCGTCCGGGGAGCAAGGGAAACGAATGGCTGATGATCAAGAAGCACGACGAATTTGTGGTCGAGGGATACGACATAGAGTCGCTCGATGAGTCCGTGCTCAGTGGACGCAGTCTCGCGAAGATTGCTGGCGATGCGGGTTCGGCGGAGTGGAAGAGCCGTCCGGCGGGGCGGGGGAAACTGAAAGCTGCTTGGCTGGCGGATGCTGTGGCTAAGCTTGATCAGAAAAAAAAACAAAAAAAGATAGCCACAAGGGACACAAGCGAACACAGAGGAAAGGCACAAAAGGAAGGCAGAACTGAAGTAATTGAGACTCCGGCGGCGCCAGCAAAATCGGAAGCCAAAACAAAAGCCGATACAAAATCGGAAGTCAAAACAAGAAAATCCTCTGTGCCCTCTGTGTCCCCTGTGGTGAAAGAAGTTTCGGTCGGTCCGGTGAAGCAGCCTATGCCGCTGACCATCCATCCGATGCTGGCTGAATCCGTCGATAAGCCGTTTGACGGGGCGGAGTGGCTGTTTGAAATCAAATGGGACGGATACCGGGCGGTCGCCTTTATCAGCGGGGGAAAGGTGCGGCTGGTTTCGCGAAATCAAAACGATTTGACGGCGCGCTATCCCGAGTTGAAAGATCTGCCGAAATTTGTTCATGCGCGCGAAGCTATTCTCGACGGCGAGGCGGTGGCACTCGATGAGGAAGGCCGCGCGTCGTTCAGCCTGATGCAGCAGCGCACCGGGTTTCGTCCCGGCGGGCGTAGAGCTGCGGAGAAATCCGACGTGCCCGTGCTCTACTATGCGTTCGATTTGCTTTATCTCGATGGTTACGATTGGCGGCGGGTCCCGCTCGAGGAGCGCAAGGCCAAGCTGGCGTCGCTGCTGGTGGCGGGCGATGCCGTGCGTTACTCCGATCATTATCCGGAACAGGGAAAGGCGCTGTTTGCCATGGCGCATAAGAAGGGACTGGAAGGCATCCTGGCCAAGAAGCGGCAGAGTATTTATGAGGAGCGTCGCACCCGCGAATGGTTGAAGATCAAAATCAAACATCGGCAGGAGTGCGTGATCGGCGGGTTCACCGAACCGGAAGGCAGCCGCGCGCATTTCGGATCGATCGTGCTGGGGCTCTACGACGGCAAGGGGCGGTTGATTCACGTGGGGCAGGCCGGCAGCGGATTCGATCAGAAGTCGTTGCAGGAAGTCTGGCAATTGCTGAAAAAGATTGAAACGAAAAAGAATCCGTTCTTTGGTGAGGTCGAGGCGCTGCGCAAGGTGAGTTGGGTGAAACCGGAACTGGTGGCGGAGATTGAATATGCGGAATGGACCAAGGGAGCGGACGGCGGTTCGCCGAAGCTGCGGGCTCCGGTGTTTCTGGGTCTGAGGGATGATAAGGATCCGAAGGATTGTGTGTTGGAGGGGGCGAATTAGAGGGCTAGCACCGGGGCGGTCCTGTTGACTGCGGTTGAGGGGGATAGCGACGCAGGGTTCCTCACCGAGCCTTCGGCTCGATTCGGGATGACAAAGGTCTTGAGGTTCTGAGAGCTGAAAGCTGGTCAACTCTACTGCAGCAGTCCGTATACCTCTACTTCGCCTCTCGCGCTGAAGTAGACGCGGCCATTCACCACTACTGGAATCACAAAGCGAGTCGCCATCGCGGCGCGATCACGCGCGGCGTTTTGTTCGGAGCTGTAGATCGGCTGGCTGATGTTGGTGGCGTTGAACGCGTAGAGAACGGCCGGCTGGCTCGGGCCGTTCCAGGTTTTGGTCGCAATTGCCCACACGATGGCGTTCCTCGTTCCGTTGGCGGAAACCGACGGGCTGGCGCCGGGATTTGCGAATCTTAGGTCGGAAGTTTTGTTCAGAATCAGCTGGTCTTCGCTGTTGGTGACGGCGTAATCGCGCAGGGAATCATTGTCGCACGCGAAAAAAACGTGATAGTTCCAGTAAGCCATCGCGCCATAACCGCCGCCAGCCATGCGAATCCGCTGTACGATTGCGTCGCCGTCGGGTCGAAACTTTCCCATCTGATCCCGGTCGATGACGTAGATTTGGGAGCCCTTCGACGGCTGCAACAGCAGGTGATGGTGAGATCCGGGCCGGTCTGGCAACAGCAGCGGACCGCTGGAGCCGAGATCGGCGTCGGCGTTGCTCAGTCGCGCCTGATCATACGGAGTAAAGTAATCGCGCAATGCCAGCGAAGAGCCGTCCAGCGCCAGTTTGAGGACCGAGTCGCCGTAGTCTCGCCCTCCCGCGGCGGCGTCGAACGTTCCGTTGCCAGTGGGGACGTAAACATTGCCGTTGGGATCGGCGGCCGGTCCGGTGTCGCTCGCCCAAATGCCGCCTTCGGTGCCGTCGGGAGTTACGTTCAGCACGGCCTTCTGCGCCAGCGTTTCCGCATCGTAGGCCATAACCCAGCCGTGGTAGGGATCAAGGTCGCAGGATGATGCCCAGGTAAGATACACCGTGCCGTTTACAAGCAGCAGCGCCGCACGCGGGTTTTCCCGCAGAGGATCGAACGGCACTTGCCCGTTGCTGCTGCCATCGCCTTTGCCCGGCACCGATGCGGAGATCAGCTTGGGCCCGCCAAACTTCTCTACACCCGTGGTGATCGCGAGCGCGTGCAGATGCTGAAAATATGCTTTGTCGCCGAATGCCGGATCGGCCATGGTCCGCGCCAGCACGTAGAGCGTGCCCGTCTTCAGGTCGATTACGGGCGTGGAAGTGGTTCCAACCTCCGGCTGGATGAAGGGGCATTGCGTGTCTCGCGTGGGAACAGTCGTCAGGCTGCGCTTGCGATCTAGAAAACTGACTTGCCAAAGCGGCGGGTCGCCGGGACGTTCCGCGTCGAACGCATACACGCTGTCATGCTCGGTAGCAACGTAGAGCACATTATGCATTCCCTTGCCGGGGATCTCGACTGCAGGGACGAACAAGGGTTGGGCATAGACCGCGCCGTCAACTTTGAACGCTCCCAGTTTGCCGAACTGCCTGGCGTTCACGTTCTGCGGGGTCAATATGTTTTCTTTAAGAGTGGCCCCGGTGCGCAGGTTGTCATACTGCGAAGTGGTCACTTGCCCGAGAGCGGTTGCCAGCGGAAAAGCAAGCGCAAGGACAGCTCCGTAGCCGGCTAGTCGCTTCATTCGAACAACCCTACTTGACGTCCTTCATGGCGAGCAGCGTGCCGTAATCGCGTCCGCTCGGCTCGACGCCCCGCGCCACTACGCCGACGAAAGCGTTTTTCAATTCCGGAAACTTCGCGACCAGTGCTTTGATTACAGTGACGTTGCTTTGGTAGGTGCGCGTCGTATCGGAAACGTCACTCGCCTGGTATTTCACGATCAGGTCCAGATCGTTGCCGACGGCCTCGGGAAAGACGATCGTCAGCTTGTAGGTTAGGCCTCCCGCGGGCAGATCCACGGTTCTTGAGTCGGCGGGGAAATCCGAGGGCTGCAGAGCCTGAGACTCGTCGATGAGCTTATCGGTGGCGGCGGTTTTCATGAACGACAGGGGAGAAATGAGAATCAGCGCCTGCCGGTAGTAGAGCCAGGCATTATGCAACTGACCCTTAGTCTTGTAATCGCGGGCGTGGGTGAGGAACCAATCGGCATCATGCCCCGCCGCCTGTACAGGCTTGATGTAGAGGCCACCGAGTTTCCAGTCATTTCCTTGCTGCTGCAAAATAAAAGACACTGTCGCGCGATTGGAGGACGCCGCGTCGAGAATGACGACGGCATATTTGCCCGCCGGAAGACCATCGAGATTGAAAACGGCGCTGTTCGCAGTCTGGCCATGCTGGTTGAACACGCCGCAGAGAAACTCCGCATGCGCGATGGGACTTGAACCGTCGGCTTCCAGAAGAAACGGCGGACGCAATGTTCCGTGAGAGCCCGCAATCTCTGACTTGTGACTTGTGACCGCCGCTTCGATGCCGCTGAAGTTGGAGACGAGGCTGGGGATTGCATTCTGGCGGAGACTCGCGAGGTCTCCGTTGACTGCCATATCGAAGTAGCGCTGCCCGGTGGAGCTGATGGCGGCGCGAGTGGTGGCGTCCATGTCATCCGCGGTCTTGCAGCTTTCTGCGCGCGCGACGACAGCGGCGGTTGACAGAAGCAGCAGGACGCTCAACGACAGGCACAGGCTGGCGGGTCGGGGATGGGAGGCACGACTCATCGCACTCTTGATGCCTTTTTCTTTCACAAGGTTGGCGCCGGGTGTCGCGCCACAGCTTTAGACTACCTCCGAATTGTACGCCGGGTGCGCCGCTCCGGCGCCGGATAAAATGGCGGCTCTGCGTTGGTATGGCTGTTTCTTGGTGCGGCAGCATTTCACTTCAGCCATATTTACTTCACTATATTTACCGCACTTCAGCATAATTACTTTCGCAAGGGGTTGCACACATTGCGTTCTGTTGGTAGTGCGTCAGTTTGAAACTCAGGCACTGCCAAAATCTGCGATGGTGTTTCTTGTGCCGTGTCCAGTTCTCGCAAAGGAAACCAGAGATGGTGCACCCCCTCGGTCTTCAGCTTGAAACTGCGGCACTACCGTTCTAGTCATTATGCGCGGACAGCAGGTTCTTCACACCCGGTTGCAGGAGCGGTGTAGAATTTTTACGTGACTGTTTGCAGGCGCACCAGCCAAGCTTCCGGGAGGAGTGGTTATGCGGGCACGACGTAGTTTGGCATCGCTGTGGATCGCCGGTCTCAGCGCCGGCATTCTGTGCGCCGCCTGCTTTGCAGCCGTCGATCAATCGCAGGCCGTTCCCGCTTCGGCTTCGAAGAGTCATCGAAAAGCCGCCAAGAAGCCGCCTCTTCCCCCGCTGCCCTCGGGGCCGCGGGGGCCGGTGCCGCAAATCTCGCTGGACTCGATGCAGGCTGTAGCTCCGCATGTTACTTACCAGGATGGTCAACTCACGATTGTGGCTCCGAATTCTACCCTGGCGGACATTCTGCGCGCCGTCCGCAAGCTGACCGGTGCGGAGATGGACATCCCGCCCAATGCTAACGAACGGGTCGTGACCAATCTGGGTCCGGGTCCGGCTCCCGGCGTGGTGGCAGAATTGCTAAACGGATCGCACTTCAACTACGTGTTGCTGGGCGCGCCATCGGACGCCAAGACGCTCACTCGCGTCGTCCTGGTGGCCAAGGGCCCGGAGACGACTCCACCCGCCGAGGGTGTGGTGGCGGGTGCGACACCGCCGCAGCTGGGGCTGGTGAAGGCCGCTCCGGACGCGCAGGATGCGGACGCGGCCGACGATGCCGACGACAGCGCCGACCAGAGCGCCGCCGAAACCGCCCCCGAACCACAACCGCCGCCCGCCGGGGATAATGCGGTGAAGACTCCACAGCAGCTGTTGCAGGAAATGCAGCAGCGCCAGCTGCAAATGCAACAGCAGCAACAGGCTGGCGGACTGCAACCGGGACAAGTACCGCCCCCCCAGCCACCGGGCATCACCCCACCTCAACGCGGGCCCCAACAGCAGCCGCCGCAGACGATACAGCAACCACCGGATCAGTAACAGGCTTGAGTTGTCTTAGGTTCGGAGGTCGAAGCTCATCCCAGCTCGATCTGGCCGGGTTGAGCTAGCGAACGTTGCCGGCCAGTTCTTTCCCTTCTACATTTCTCGCCTGCTGCAGCAGTTTCCAGTCCCGGGCGAAGTCTCGTTCAGAGACCGTGGGTGTGGCCGTGCGGCGCAACTCCGCTTCCAGCCGGGCCTCGATGAGTTCGCGCACGAGTTGCGAAGGAGCGCTGCTGCTGAAGATGTTATCGGCGGAAATGCCCACGCTGACCAAACGCTCTCCGACCTGCATGAGCAGAACGGGCCTGTCCTCGGCGTCAAATTCCAATTGCGCTTTGGACTCGAGCCGCGTCCATTCCTTGCGGATGTTCCCACTCGCGCCCTCCGCGTCGGCCTCGGCCAGCAAGCCTTCCAGTTCTTTCTGGCGAGTTTGACGATCTTCTCGGTCCATGGGGAGTTCGCGCTCGCCATCCGCGGCAAAGACCAGGGCATCATGCGCGGGATCAAAGTGCCGGGCTCCGGTTCCTACGAAGACCGCAAAAACGCATCCGGCAAAAATGGGACTGGCCACGGCGCTGGGCACGATGTATTTCTTCGACTTGAAGAAAGACTCCACGACGCCATGCACGGTGGTGCTGCGCGGCATGCTGCCCGGAATCTGGGGTATCACCATTCTCGAAAATTGCAGCTCTGGATGACGCGCGGTGTAGCGGATGAGCGTTTGCGCTATCTGCTTGGGAGTCGTCATACCCACGTCGGCAACCACGCTGCGGTGCAAAGCCTTGGGGTAATAGAAGTTAAGGATATCTTTGGCGAAGTCGGCGCAGTTCCGCCAAGCCAGGTGGAAATGTGAACGATTCGTGGACGAGTTCAGAGTGCGGATCAGGGCCGCGTCTTGCTTCGGGGTGGTTTCAATTTCGAAACCGTAGATTGTCCGGTCGTAGGAGGAGCCGACCAGTTCATACCAGTTTCCGCCGGGCGTGCCGCCATTCTTGCCATCCGGCGCCACTGCCCGCAGATGTTGCCGGCGATAGCGGTCGCGGAGTTGCAGCACCATCCTCGCGTCGGCAAAGAGCGGTATATTCTCAGGCCGCTCAACCGCATAGAGGTAAGGGACGAGTGGAATCGCGACCCAATCGTAGCCATCGACTCCGTCATAGCGGCTGATGACGATTCCGGTTTCGCCCGGCGCGCATGGCCGCAGCTCGACCGGCGATTGGGCGCAAACTCCGGAGAGATAAACCGCCGCATGGCCCGTAGCGGTGAAAAAACCCATATGCCCGTATGGCTCTTCTAGAAGCAGCGTTGCAGAGGCGCGCGCCGGCGGCACATAGGTGAAGATCAGCGCGCCGATCACCGCGACATTCACCACGATGCCAAGCAGGCTCAACCTGCAGCATGTTCGCTGTATTCCGTCTACGTGGTGTTGCGACATGCCCCTCCCCCGAGAGAGTCCTAACCCTCTTTATTTAGAACCCTTTAGCGGAAGATTAGTTGCTGGGAATCGGAAAAACCAGTTACCGAAGGCCATCAAGAATCGACACGCTAGCCAACCTTTTCCGGGGCGAACAATAGAGGAAGATATCCTGTTCAGAATGCGGTAGATAAGGGCTGTGGAAAACCTGTGGAATAGGGGCGGAGGTGCCCGTCGCCCCCCTTGCTCTCAATCGCTTTAGCAAGGGAGGCAGAAATCAGAGGTCAAAGTGCAGAAGTAAAAAAGGTCTTAACTTCTGCATGTTGACTTCTCGCTTCTCACTCTTAACTTCTTACTTTCTTGCCCAAGAAACACTTTTCATCTTGCCGATGGAGCGGCGTATAACGTTTTCTAACGTTCGCTTTCTCTAATGCAAGCTTCGGTTGCCAGCGAAGCCCAAGGGAGGATGCATGTACAGGCTCACACAGAATTTCCGCTTGGCCTTTCGACAGCTTAGTAAAACACCCGGCTTTACCCTGACCGTGGTCCTCACTCTGGCTCTTGGAATCGGAGCCACGACCGCCATCTTCTCGCTGGTCGAAGGCATCCTGTTGCGTCCGCTTCCGTTCCGCAATCCTGATCGCCTCGTTCTGTTGGGAGATCACCTGGGAGGCGGGCAGAACACTCCCGTCACTGCCCGCGAGATCGGCATCTACTCGAACGCGACCAGCGCCTTTTCCTCGATGGGTGGTTACACCGCCACCAGCTATGAACTTTCCGGCAGCGCGGCTTCGGGCGCAACTTCGGAGGAAGTCCGCGCCGCAAGGTTCAACGCGGGGGTGTTTCCAACTCTCGGCGTTCTTCCTGTTCTTGGCCGCGTATTTACGCAACCGGAGGAGGACGCGCATCAGCCGCTCACCGTGATCAGTTACGGTCTGTGGCTGACGCGCTACCAGCGCGACCCTCGCGTGCTCGGCAGCACCATCGACCTCGACCGCAGGCCGTACACAATCATCGGCGTGATGCCCCGCAGCTTCGCGTTCCCATTGGAAGACGGGCAACTTGACCAGGTGCAGCTCTGGGTGCCCATGAGCCTCACGCCGGACGAACTGGCAGACCAGAGCGCCGGTTTTTGGGGATACCAGATGGTTGCCCGCCTCAAAGATGGCGTCACTTTTTCGCAGGCCGCACAGGATGCCGACCGGGTCGCCCAGCAGGTGATGCGCAGCTTTCCCGTGAGCATGTCTGCAATACGCATTCAGGGTGACATCACGCGGTTGATGGAGTATGCCGTTGCCGACGTCCGGCCCTTGCTGCGCACGCTGTTCTTCGCCGTTTCTATTGTCCTACTGATTGCTTGCGTCAATGTTGCCGGATTGTTGTTGGTGAGGGCGATTCGCCGGCGCCGCGAGTACGCGGTTCGACTGGCACTCGGGGCGCGGGCCAGCGCGATCATTCGCGAATCTGTGTGCGAAGGCCTGTTGCTCAGCTTCGCTGGCGGCTTGCTGGGTTTGGCGTTTGCCGCGGCCGCTATCCGCACTGCGTTGCACCTGCTGCCAGAGTCCATGCCGCGCGTCGACTCTATCTCCATCAACGGAATCGTCGTCGGCTTCGCATTGCTTCTTGCCTTTGCCACCGGTGCGTTGTGCAGCCTTGCGCCAGCTTTCGCGGCTCTGCGGACCAACCTGACAGAAAGCCTGAAAGAGGGCGTAAGAACCGGTACGGGCGCTTCGAGCCACGTCTGGCTGCGCTCGACCCTGGTCGTCTCGGAGATCGCGATTGCCCTGGTGCTGCTCACGATCTCGGGCGCATTCCTGCGCAGCTTTCAGAAGATGCGCGCCGTGGACCCAGGCTTCCGGCCCGACAACGTTCTGGTCGCCAGCTATCAACTGCCCCTCAACCAGTACAACACTCAGACTTCCGCCGAAGCCTTCAACCGGGCCGTGGTCGACCGGCTCGCCGGCAAGCCGGGAATCGTGGCCGCTGGCATCACTAACATTCTCCCCGCCTCCGGTCTTTACGGAGGGGTCGGGTACACCATTGAGGGTGCGCCCGTAGATACCTGGAAGCTGAAATTCGCCATGTTCGCAATTACCGACGGCGATTATTTCCGCGCCATGAGCATCCCGCTGCTTGATGGCCGGTACTTCACCACCGACGATCGCTCCGATTCGTCCCTCGTCGTGATTGTCGGCCAGTCCATGGCCGAACATTCCTGGCCCGGTCAGCGGGCAGTCGGGAAACGTATGCACGTGGGCAACCCGCAAAAAGGACTGCCCTGGGCAACCGTAGTGGGCGTAGTCGCCGATACCAAGGTTGGCTCACCCGACGAGCCCAGCAAAGACCAGTTGTATCTGAGTGCGGAACAACCCGCTATTCTCTTCGGGTCGGACGCCTCGGACCACCCCATCCTGACGAGTGGGTACATCACACTTCGTTCAGCTCTTCCTCCCGAGCACATGACCCAAACCTTGCGCGCGACCGTTGCCGAAGTTGATCCGCTGCTCGCCCTGCAGCAGATGCAGCCCATGAGTGCCGTCATTTCGAACGTGGAAGCGCCGCGCCGGTTCAACACCGATCTCATCACCGCTTTTGCGGCGGGGGCGCTGCTGCTTGCGATTACAGGGATCTACGCGGTGGTGGCGTTCTCGGTTTCGCTGCGCACGCAGGAGATTGCCATCCGCATGGCATTGGGTGCACAGCGCAACCGCATTGCGCGGCTGGTTCTGATTTCGGGTGCTAAGATGGCGCTGATCGGGTGCGGCTTGGGCGTGCTCGGCTCACTCGCGATCTCGCGGATGGTCAGCTCATTCCTTTTCAACGTGAGCGCTACCGATCCGTTCGTTTACCTGGCGGCAGCCCTGACCATGATGCTGATGGCGCTGGCCGCGTCGGCGCTTCCCGCGATGCGTGCAGCTTCCGCGGACCCTATCGACGCGCTGCGCGAAATTTAGCTTGACGGGTTAACCCCAGAGTGCTATTTTTGTCGCATAGTGCTATAAAAATAGCATATGGCGAAATGAAAAAAACCAAACCAGCACCTCTGGCACGCCGCGAACGCCAGATCATGGATGTTCTCTACAAACTCGAGCGGGCGACGGTTGGGAAAGTGGTCGCGGCGTTACCGGACCAGCCGCATTATTCGACGGTGCGGGCGCAACTTCGGGTGCTCGAAGAAAAGGGGCACGTCCGTCACGAAGAACATGGCTTGAGGTATGTCTATTTTCCCGCAGTGCCACGGGATGTGGCGCGGCGCTCGGCGCTGCGGCACCTGGTGGAAACTTTTTTTGACGGGTCCACGGAAAAAGTTGTGGCGGCGTTGCTCGGCGGAGAAGTTTCCAAGATCTCGCCGGAAGAGATGGATCGATTGGCGCGCCTGATCGCGAAGGGCGGAAAGGAAAGCGGATCATGAAGCTATTCAATGACTGCGGACCTGCGCTGGCATTTCTGGTTGTCTGCTCCGTAAAGGTAACGGGGCTTCTGGTTGTGGCGTGGATGCTTGCGATTGCCCTGCGCAGTCAATCGGCTGCGCTGCGGCACCGCGCGTGGGCCGTGGGCATTCTCGGCTCACTCGCCTTGCCCATATTCGCGCCGCTGCTTCCGGCGTGGCATTCGGCGGCGCTCACGGGTGCGGCATTGTGGCGTCCGGCGGGTGCGATGGCGGCGCATGCGAAGTCCGGGAGTTTGCCGGCGATGTTCGTCAACGCGATCGTCGTCAATGCGAGCCCGGTTTTGCCGCTGTTCGGGAAGTTGGCGGCCATTCTGCTGCTCATGTGGCTGGTCGGGTTTTTCATCGTTGCACTGAAGCTAGTTGGCGGTCTGGGGCGACTGGTGCGGGCTTCGACGCAGTCAAAGCCGTTGCTACAGGACGACTGGCTGCGTCTTGCCGCGGAGTTTTCCGGGTCGTTGAAGATTGCGCGCCGCGTACGCTTGCTGCAGTGCGACAACCCGCTCGCTATGCCGATTACCTGGGGAGTATTACGGCCCGTGGTCATCCTTCCCGCCAGCGCCTCCGATTGGCCCGAAACCCGGCGGCGCATGGTGCTTTTCCACGAACTGACACACATCGCCCGCTACGACTGGCTGCTGCAGATTTGCGCCGAAGTGGCGCGATGCCTCTACTGGTTCCATCCAATGTCGTGGATTGCGGCGGGAAATCTGCGTCACGAAAGTGAGCGCGCCTGCGACGATGCTGTGTTGAATTCCGGCATCGCAGCGTCGGACTATGCCACGCAGCTTCTCGACCTCGCTCGGACTCTGGAAAACTCGAGTCGTATCTGGGCTACGGCGCTCGCCGTCGCACGACCATCTACTCTTGAAAGGAGATTTATTGCCATGCTGAATCCGTCGATCAATCGAAACCAAATGTCGCGAGGAGCTGGGCTCTTCACCGTGTTTGCCGCTCTGTGTTTTCTGCTGCCGCTGGCCGCTTTGCGGCTGCCGGCTCAGGATCTCTCTGGTGGTTTTGGCGGAACCGTTCGTGATGTAAGTGGAAGCGGAGCAAAGAATGCGACCGTGATCATGACGAATCGCAAATTGAACGCCACCGTCATGACCGTGTCCGATGCGGACGGCAACTTTACGTTCAAGTCTTTACCGGCCGGTGAGTATGAAATGAAAGTCGTGAAGGCGGGATTTGCGGTGTATCGAGCGTCGGGGTTGGAGCTCAGCGGTGAATCGTCGCAGAACATTACGCTGGAAGCTGCCGCCGCTGGAGAAGACAGGAATGCGCTGCCGGGGCTGGAACCGGGAGCGAAGCCGCCATTGCCGCTCGATAGCGGAGTGGAGGCTACGAAAATTCTTACCAAAGTTACGCCCACCTATCCCGCCGCAGCCAAGGCGGCCCGCGTGCAAGGCGCCGTGACGCTGGATGCGATCATTGGAATTGACGGCAAACTGCGGGCCCTGCGTGTGAGAAATGCCGAAATCGATCCGGAACTGGCCCGCGCCGCCGTTGAATCTGTCAGCCAATGGCGTTATCGTCCGACACTGCTGAACGATGAGCCCATCGAGATCGCGACGACGGTTGTGGTGAACTTCACACTGATGCAGTAAGCCGCGCGCGCCCGGCAGTGCTTAGTTAGAAACGATCCGCAGAAACTATCCCAGGGCTGGCTGCTTGTCCCGCCCGCCGCTGGCAACACTTGGTTACTGTTCTTCCTTATTTTCTTCCCGGTCGGATATTTTTTCGCGCGCCCAGCGTGCGGTCGCGGCGACGGTTTGATCTTCGTCGCTGGACAGCTTTTCCAGCAGGGGCAGGAATTTGAACCCGCCGCTGTTGCCGGCCGCAATCACGGCGTTGCGGCGCAGGCCGGAGCGTTTGGCGCGGCGCACCGGCGAAGCACGAAAAGTAGTACGAAATTCTTCTTCGCTGATTTCTGCGAGCCAGTCGAGCGCGGGATTCACCATCTCGGGCCGGGAAGCGAATTCCGGGGCGGACGTTGCCGGAGCCTTCCGGTTCCACGGGCAGACGTCCTGACAAATGTCACAGCCGAACACGTGGCGTCCCATGCCGGTTCGCATCTCTTCGGGAATTTCGCCACGTTTCTCGATGGTGAGATAGGAAATGCATAGGTTGGAATCGAGCTGGTAGGGCGCGACCAAGGCATCCGTAGGGCAGGCTTCGATGCAGCGTGTGCAGGTGCCGCAGCGGTCGGGCGCGGGCAGGTCGGGTTCGAGTTCGAGCGACGTTAGAATTACACCCAGGAAAAGCCACGAACCTTTTTTCTGATTGATGATGCAGGTATTTTTTCCGATCCAGCCGACTCCCGCATATTTGGCGACGACACGCTCGACGATCGGGCCAGTGTCCACGTAGGAACGCGTGACGATTTCAGCGGCGCTCTCGGAGGAAACCTCCGCTTCCGCGGCGCGCCGCAAAGCGTCCTCGACCTGACGCAGGCGGCGCAGGACGGCTTGGTGATAGTCCTCGCGGCCCCAGGCATAGCGCGAGATCCAGCCGCGGCTGGCGTTGCTGGAACTGCCATTGTCGAACTCCGTGGAATAAGGCTGGGCCGTGTTGTAGTTGATGGCGCAGACCACGACGCTTCGCGCCCAGGGCGCAACCCGCGCGAGCGATGCGCGTTTAAGATCTCCGCGGTCGTCGCGGGCTTCCAGGTATTTCATTTCGCCGGCGCGGCCGGAGGCGATCCACGGGGGAAAATGATCGAGCTCCGGCGCATGGCTTGTGGGGGCAACGCCGCAGAGTTCGAAGCCGGCATCTTCGGCAGCGCGCTTGACGGTCGAAGTAAGTTTGCCGAGTTGACTCATAAAATGCATGCCGACGGGGAGAATGCCTCAGAGCTGACTCGAGGCCGCATTCTGAGTATTCTTTCACAATGGTTACAAATAAATTCCCAGCCACGATCGTTCTTGTCATTTTGCTGTGTTGCGCCTCGATGGTGGCCCAGCAGAGCGCGACAGCGCCGGTCACGCTCAGCGTGACCGATCAAACCGGAGCGGGTATTCCACACCTGCAAGTTCGAGTCGTTCCTGCCCCCGACCCTGCGCCGAAAATGGAAACCGACGAGAAAGGTAAGCTATCGCTCGATCTGAAGCCGGGAGGGTATGCGCTCTTCGCGCGCTCTTCTGGTTTCAAGCCGATCGCGACACATTTTGAGGTGCGTACAACGAAGGAGTCGCAAACAATTCCCTTTGTTCTACAGATTGCCACCTACAGCGGCCCGGTGGTGGTGGTTGCCGCGATCTCGAAAGCGGATCTAACGCTGCTGGCCTCTCCGTATCACGATCCCTCAGGGTTGTCGCTCGCGCAATTGAAGGTTCTGCCTCACACGACGGTGACTGTTCACAATTCTCACACCAACGCGGATGAGACTTATTCAGGCATACGCGTCGCCGACATTCTCACGCCGCTCGGCGCACCTCTGGGAAAAGAACTTCACGGAATCGCTCTCACCAATTACTTGGTTGCGACCGGCTCTGACGGCTATCAGGTGGTGTTTGCCCTGGCAGAGGTTGATCCCAGCTTTCACCCGGGCGAAGTTCTCGTCGCCGACACGATGAATGGCAAGCCGCTCGACGATCATTCTGGACCGCTCAAGCTCGTGGTCACCGACGACAAGCGGCCGGCGCGGTCTGTGCGCAACTTGACTACGATTGAGCTCCGGCTGCTTCAGTAGAGAGAAAACCAGGGCTCAAAGACTAGGGGCAGGGGTCAGCTAACCCTAGCCCCTGAATTTCTGCGCGGCTACACGCCCAGCTTTTTTACCTCTTCGTTGTAGTACTTGCGGTAGAGGATGTCCCACTCCTGCGAGCCTTCGAGGATGGTGCGTTTCTGGCTCTCGATTTTCTGGCGGGCGGCGACGTCGATTCTCTCTTCCTGGTTGAGCAGTTCTTCGAGCAGTTTCCGGGTTTCCTGGCGGATGGTGTTGGGGTCTTCGATGAACTCGACTTCGTCCATGGCCTTGAGGACGTCCGAGACCGCGCGGGCCAGCACGTTCACTTTGTCGCGGCTGAGCCTCACAGCACCGCCTTGTACTTGCGCACCAGTTCGGTTTTCACCTTCCGGAACATCTCCTGGTAGTTGGCGCCGGTTTTCTGCATCTCGTCGGAATAGGCTTCGAGGATGACGCGGACTTCATCGTTGATGCGGTCTTCGAGCGAGAGCTCATCCACCAGCGCGGCGTGCACGCGCTCGGTGACCGCCGGAACCTTTTCGGTCTCAATGAACTTGCCGGCAATCAGTTTCTTGGTGACTTCGCGGGCTAAATAGCCCACATATTCTTTGGAAAGAAGCATTGCGGATCGGAGGCTC
>Ga0209006_10002126_pt1 | contig 18040 bp, 21 predicted proteins | sample JacPin_JW_Ref_O2_FD_188567 | JGI IMG/M metagenome (GOLD analysis project Ga0209006, IMG submission 188567) | Forest soil microbial communities from Algoma, Ontario, Canada - Jack Pine, Ontario site 1_JW_Ref_O2 (SPAdes) (version 2) | ecosystem: Environmental > Terrestrial > Soil > Boreal... | reverse complement strand
CGTCTTCTTTTTGATCATGACGCGAAACCAAAAAAAAAAAAGTGAGGTTGAAATCACCCTTGAAAGGATCCGTAAAATCTTAGCGACTGGTGCCAACGTCGTGTTCACCACTAAGGGGATCGATGATCTTTGCCTGAAAGAATTCGTCGAAGCAGGAGCGATGGCCGTTCGTCGTTGCAGGAAGGAAGATTTACGGCGTATCGCGAAAGCGACGGGTGGGACACTGGTTTCCAGCTTGGCGGACCTTGAAGGTGAAGAAACGTTCGAGGCGAGTTATCTCGGTTTGGCGGATGAAGTCGTGCAGGAAAGGATCTCGGACGATGAACTTATATTGATCAAAGGGACGAAAGTGGTCAGCTCTGCTTCGATCGTGCTGAGAGGTGCGAATGATTATATGTTGGATGAGATGGAGAGGGCGTTGCATGATGCGCTGTCTATCATCAAACGAACGCTTGAGAGTGGATCTGTGGTACCTGGTGGAGGAGCGGTTGAGTCTGCGCTAAGCATTTATTTGGAGAACTTTGCGACGACGTTGGTGAGTAAAATATCCATTTATTTATTTATTTGATTGAAATCAAATAACAAACAGGGATCTCGGGAACAATTAGCTATCGCAGAGTTCGCGGGTGCACTTTTATCGATACCGAAGACGCTGGCTGTGAATGCAGCGAAAGATTCTAGCGAATTGGTAGCGAAACTACGTTCGTACCACAACGCAGCACAAAACGCGGCTGTTGGAGATCCGAAGAAAGTGTTACTGAGATATGGATTGGATTTGATGAATGGAGAAGTACGAGATAATGTCGCAGCTGGAGTAGTTGAACCTACGATGAGTAAGGTGCGTAGTCTAAAATCAGCGTATGAGACTGCAGTATCGTTGTTACGGATTGATGATGCTATCGAATGTATACCAGGTGAGTTGTTCAACGGTTGTTTAACAAGGCTAATACTATAAAAATATAGACCGTAAAGAAGAGAATAATTCACATTAAATAGAAATCGATCACGTGATATATTCATAACAAACCGTTGAATCCTTGTCTGAACGCGTTGATGAGTTTTCAATGGAAATTTCTACTTCAATTTTACCTGCTCTCTCACAAAGATTCACTCAACTCATCTGGTCTTGTATCGATTCAGATTTAAATAACTCAGCTGTTTTCTACGCTGAAAGATTCTTTGCAATTCAAAATAAAAATCACCACGCTCGTCACCTTTATGCCACCGCTCTACTCCACGCAGGTCAAACTTATTCAGCTCTCAATATCGTTCATGCTCCAGATATACTCTGTCCTGCTTGCTTCGAAATAAAAGCAAAATGTTCTTCTCGTTTAGGAAGGCATAGGCAAGCTCGCGAGGCTTTGGATCTCTCCTTACAACATACCAATTATCTTCCACCACGTTCGTTTTTTTAATTTCTTATCTTCATTCGTTAAATTCTCATTTCATTCCTATATCTACAGTATCTACCAATACTAGGTCATCCAGACCATTTCCCGATGAAGCCGCGTTACACTGTAGGTCCGGTACCATGGCTCTCAAAGGGAACCTTCCAGAAAAAGCTTCCCTCAGTTTTCGACAAGCTCTCGCTTTGAATCCTATGCTATGGGAGGCGTTCGAGGGTTTATGCGCGTTGGGTGAGCGTTTTTTTTTTCTTGTTTTTTTTTGGTTTTTAATGACTCAACTAGGCTCGATACCGGATATTGATGAAATATTCCCACCTCGGCCTCCACCGATTAAGCGGAATCCACCAGAGGATGCACAACCCAAGCCTTCCGTTCCAACCACAACCGGCGCTGGTTTCTTCACCCCCGATGGTAATCTATTTTGCGACCGCAAGATCAACCCAAAACCATTTCGAATAGCACCGCCGCCCCCGCCGCCACCACCACTACCAAGCGCTACTTCAACCCCACGCGATTTTGTGTAATTTTCTCGTCTCTCTTGTCTCGTCACGTCTTGTTTTGGCTACTGGACTGACTAACACACCTCCCTTAGTTTCATTGACAACAACAACGAAAATTCGTTCTTCCAACCTGACAATTCCTTTCATCATCAATCACAACCCTGGCCTCATCGCGCCCAAGCTGCTGCTGCTACTACACCTTCAACTCAACCTCAACCATCCTCATCGCGACCACTTTCGTCCGCAGACGAAACAGGGCCCGTACCGAAACGGCCACGTGCAGCCGTTCGACAACCTTACACGCTAAGGTCTTCAAAGTCAACCAAACTAGACGAACCTTTGAAAAAGGCACGCCCGGCCTTGACACTTGTTAACTTCTTCTCATCATCCGGTCGTCGTTCCCAGCTTACAACCTCAAAGATTGTCAATTCCAGTATCCCCCCTCGACGAAGTACCCGGTTGCTCACAAAGTCTGCCAATAAGCCCACCCAACGTTCCAAGGTAGGCCCACTTGTCAAGGCATTGTAGCGTGATTGTCATTTGTGTGTGTGTGTGCACAGCACGCTCAAAGTCGAGATCGGCGGCGACATCCGGGAGCTAGCCGTTCGCGTTCGATTGAGTCCGAAGATGACGGACTTAGCGGAGAACCTGCTATCCCACCATCACCACAATCCATCGCTCATTCCCCTCGATCGGATGTATCCCCGGCCCCTAGCAATATGACAGGAGCACACGAGCAAGCTTCTCAAGAAGCGTACGAAGCGGAATTAGCGGAAAGTTATCTTTATGATTTAACACGTCGTTTTGCGAGCGCGGCAAGAGCTTTGGCAACGTACGACTGTCGCAAATGCTTAGACGAGCTGGAACAGCTGCCTCACGCCCACCAACAATCACCGTGGGTGTTGGCTATGGTTGGCAGGGCACATTACGAGAGATCGGAGTATGCTTCTGTACGTATTCAAATCAGCCGTCGAGTTTACGTGGATGGGCTTCAATGCTGTACTTTTTTCTTTTACCATTTTCAGGCAGAACGTGCCTTCAAGGCCGTTCGGACATTAGAACCATACCGTCTTTGGGATATGGAGGTCTATTCTTCACTGTTGTGGCATCTTCAGCGAAACGTGCAACTTTCTTTTCTGGCACAAGAATTGCTCAACATCAACCCCCATTCTGCACAAGCCTGGATTGCGGTCGGAAATTTGTTTTCGCTGCAAAAGGAGCGTTCACAAGCTTTGACGTGTTTTCGAAGAGCTACTCAGATGGACCCAATGTGTGCTTACGCTTACACCCTCAGCGGACATGAATCTTTAGATGAAGACCTTGATAAAGCGATTAATTTCTTCCAGTCAGCTCTACGTGCGGATCATCGTCATTATAATGCGTGGTACGTTTTCTTCTTCACCCCTCTCATTATTCAAGCTTTCAACGGATGCCCAGGTATGGGTTGGGGACGTGTTATCTGAGGCTGAGCAAGATTCGTCTGGCCGAATATCATTATCGTAAAGCGGTGGAGATTCATCCATCGAATGCGGTGTTGTTAGGATGTGTGGCGTTGGTACGTTATTTGTTTGTGTTGGTGACACATCCTTAAAATGGCGGTATCTTGGCGCAAATAAGACACTGGAAAGGCGTGGAGATCGTGACTCGGCACTCGCGTTGTTCGATGAGGCGATTCGGCTCTCTCCTGACAATGCTCTGGCTCGTTATCGACGTGCCAAAATCCTTATCGCCATGAAGAAGTACCAGGTACGTTTTTTTTCTTCCGATCTTCCAGCATCATGGGACGCCACTGACCTCAGGCTGTACGTTCGTTTACATAGCTCGCTATTGAAACGTTGGAATCACTGAGACGGTCTTCTCCGGAGGAGTCAAATGTAGTCTTCCAGCTTGCGAAAGTGTATCGGCTTTCGGGTGACGAGGTAAAATTTACGCAGTTGCTTGCGGTGGCACGCGATATTTCACCTAAAAGTGTGGACAAGATCAAGAAACTGTTGGAGACGGTGAAGGATGAGGAAGGAGGTGATGACGTGCAGATGGGTGATGAAGATGGGGTAGCGGTAGAGGAGAACTGGTCTGGAGCTGTACATAGAACGGTGTTCCGTAAATAAATTCGATTCGGTGGTGGAAGATGGCGACAGTATGATTGGACCTGGTTCGGACGATAAACTCCGATTGCTTTGGTTTGGTTTATTTATTATAAATAGCGAAAATGAGTCAAAAAGACCAACCTGTTACGGACGCGTCACTCTTATAAAATAACCCCCTCACACCATTCACACCATTCCAGAGTCATGTTCCCTTGAGCACCTCACCGCTCACCATCTCACCCTCCCATCCCCACCCCCCCACCTTCGAGTTACATAAACGAATGTAAGGCCGTCTGGCGATACACAAGCATGGTTAACAAACTCGCTCGCAAATCCAACAACGGCACCATCCTTTTCGAGCCCTTCATTGTCTATCGTATACACTGCTGACAACAACTTCAAATCCGCAATCTCTCTCTGTGTGTGTGTACATTCAAACCACTCAATACCCCGTGGTTGCCACCATACCCTAACACGTTCACGCAGCAGGTCCACCGCCCACCACCCGTTACTGCCACACACACACACACACACATCTCACCCCCGCGCGCGCGAGAAAAAATGACCATGGCATCATCCATGTCCTCGCAATTCTCCACACTATCTGCGTTGGCCCGGTCCAAACTGCATTTGTCTGTCAGCAGTAAAGACAATTACAGTTTGCATCGCTGTGTGCTCCTAAAAAACTCTATTAACCGTTCGAAAAACTCCCTTCTGACCGAAGCAGACGTATCATCATCATCAGCAGCAGCAGTAGTCTCGGATGGACATCGTCATCATCATCAGCATGTTGTAGTAGTAGACGAGGGAGACGAAGATGAGGAAGACGAGGAAGCGGACTCTTTCATGTTCCCTGATGCTGGAGAATTAGGCGACGGAAAGGGTGCCGACTCGAATGCTTCCGAGGCCGAATGGCTTGATTCTTTATTGGAGACTCTAGGAGAAGACGACGACGACGATTTCAACGTAGATTCGGACGTCCATTCTCCCCATGATGACGAAGATCAAATACTGCTGAGCCCATTGATTTCACCTCTTGTATCCCCCACATCTTCTTCAGACGATCTGGTCAACCAAGCCTACGACCCACCACCCATCATCGCTGTTCCTTACCCTGTACCATATCCACCATTCCATCCACCACTTGTCCGGTCCTATCAGCTCGACCCTATATATTCCCCACATGATTCCAGTTCATTGCCATATGATAACCCACTTCCTTACCATGACATTGACGACGTAGAAGATCTTTCGGTCCCAGACGCTATAGAGGACACCTCGGACGACGAGTCGGACGCCACAACTACACCGTCCCTCATACAATCGAGTTCGAGGTCGTCCCTAGTCGATCCCAATTCTCCTGTATATATCGAACAGTCTTATTGCTATCCATTCGAGCTTGATCCCCTACCATTTTCTGGCCATCTCGATTCTTATAATCATGTCTACCACGAGTGCTAACAGCCACATTCTTTTCGTAGTACTCTCCCTATATGTTTGCTTGCTCGACTTTTTGCTTTGGATCCCCCATATATTCTTGTATCTCAACCCTTTTTTTTTTCGACTCATCGCATATATAGTCTAGTCATCATTTGATATCAATTCCCATCAACCCCAGAAACTTTCGGTCCCTGATGAATCAAAAGAAATCATCGGTCCAGGGCCCAATCGTCGAATGAGGCCAGAGCATTGGGCCTGACGAATTGAACCGAGCTGTTATTGAAAGCGGTTGGGTAGTACGAATTGGGTTCTGGGAGGTCATGTGAGTCCAAGTTGGCGACTAGAATGGAAGACGGTGTGTGCACATCAGGAAGGATCGAAAAATGGAAAAAAAAAAATATGGATATCGTACCAACACGCAACAAGCAAGGCATCATTTCGATCAGTGTCTGGTGGGGCATTCTACAACACGAGATCAACCTCGATGAACAACAACAACAAAAAAAACTTGTCGATCATTGCAATCATGCAATCACGGAACTCACCCGTCAACGTAATTGCTCAGGCGATTGCCAATGAACACTGTGTTGGCTAGTCTTTCCTTGTTCCAGTTGTCCCTCAACACGCTCTCGTACAGCATAACCTCGCAATGGGGCATGTAAAGTATGGTGGGGACGTCCACCTCGTTTTTAACCTTAACACGCTGGAGGGGAGGTCATCGTCGGAGAGCTGTGAAAAAGAAAAGACAAAAAAGGGGGGGGCACTCACGCTGTCATAGGGCCGCTGGGAAACCTTGAGATCCACGAAAAGGGCTTCATCCTTCGCGGTGAAGGCTGGATCATAGACGGACACTCTATCGTGTTCCTGAAACGGGACGAAGACACCAAACCAGGTGTTTCTTTCCATTAATCATCATACCGTACAAGAAAATGGAACCACCCCCAAAAAAAATGCAAAAGATACGGACTATATCAAAGCATTCACAAATTTTGAGGAGAAAGGCTAGCTGGGCGCGGGAAATGGGTTCTGAAACAGGACTTCCGAGACCCAGACAGAGGATGTTTGGTGATCGAGCGAAAGACAGAGTTTCCAAGGAATCTCGCAAAATTTCTAAGACAAAAAAAAAAGCGATGTATATGATCAACTGCAGACCTTCTGTGTGCCGGGCGAGGAGGAGACGTACGTAGGCATTGGATCACCCAATCGGAATCCAGTTCCTCAGTAACGCGCTGAAGTAGGATCAGGGGTGATACTATCACTTCCTGGTTTTTACGTCTTCTCCGTTTCTTTCGGGGGAGGACCGTGGTAAATATGTCGGTGTAAGTGAACGAAGGACCGTCCTCGGGCATGGCTGTACTTGATCAGCACTGACATTCAGAGGATTAATTGAACTTGTTACATAAGGGTTGGGTCAACCAACGTTGAAAGTCAGTGGGCCGCCGTCTGCTGATTCAAGGCCATGCTTGGAAGTGAACGTCAACGATCGCGCACAAAATGGCACAAGAATGCGACAATATCAAGCTTCTCGCTTTCAGTCGCCGAAGAAACCCACAGATCGCAGTGATACCACCAAGTTTATACTTGCATATCAACTCGCCATCTTTCTGTCATCTACTATCCGGAAGCCAACAGAGAATGTACTCGCTGGGTGTTTCTATCAAAATCTGGGAGGCCAGTTTACCAAACTTATCGTTGGCTCCGTTCTGTTGATGTCCCTCTATGATCGCTATTATCGATGGCCTCGATGAAAACACTGGACAGATTCCTTTAATGGAGCCTATCGAGGTCCTCGTCCATGATTTGCCCGATCGATTTCCATTTCGATTTTTTAACTCACGAGCCACGAATCAACAAGATATCAATCCGCGCTCCAATCATTGGAGAACAAGACATGGCACTCCTCGCTACAAGATTACTCTTCCGAGTTGGAAGTGCAGAACTTCTTACGGTCAGAACTATTGAAGACACCGCGGAAACGGAACTTACCTGTTCGTGAGTCGAATGGATCTACCTATGCCATTCTGAATATTTCGTAGCGGTACGCAAACAGTATACTGAGTGACACTAGTGCTTTGCTTGTAGACGGTGTGGATACCAAAATATACAAAGTAGATATACTTCAATACAGCATCTCTACAAGGTCTGCAGACCCCAAAGGTCATCTCCCAGATACGTAGCAGTCTCCACTCCGACGCCCTTGTTCACTTTCTTCATCTCTTCTGTTCCGAGTTTAGTGATCCCCACACCAACAGCGTGGTCTTTGCCTTCTGAATGTATTGCAACGAGTGTCCCTGCAGGCAGAGCACTTTCCGCGGGTGGCAGGTACCCTCCAGCGGAAGTGAGGCCTGGACACATCATATGAGCCCCTTGGAGAAGGAACCGGATCGCGCCCCTGTCGACCTTCACCATCGGGAGAATGTATGGATCTGAATATTTTTTTTGTTTTCGTCACAACAGTAGATTTACGCCAAAGCAATTCACGTACACTTGTGTAATAATCGCAACGTTGGGTAGAACGGACCGTCAAAGTGTTGGAAGAACAACGGTTCGCCGTGGACGGTGAATATGGACATATGATCTCTGCTAATGGAGAGCATGATCCCAAAGGAAGAAGCTCAGATACATCATGTTTGAGTTACGCGCGACTTGCACGTACCATTTTACATGGACAAGGGATTCTTTCTTCGACCATACCGATTCCAACGTTTCAGGCTCAATCTTCCATTGCGCAAGTATCGCTGTACGGATCGAACGTTGAACTGACGACTTCACTGAAGTCTGTCCTGAGATATCCGTTGATGACTGGAACCTGCCCGCAAATGATCAGCATTGAATGTAGTTTGGGACATCAAAAAGGAGGGGTACTTTTTGAACATTTGTTATCGCTCACTTCAAGCCACAAACGAGTAAGGGTAAAGATAAAATAAGTACAATATTCATGCTATGCCACCAACAGATTCTACATTACTTTCTTCCGCACAAGTTGGTTTAGTAGTAGTACATAAAAAGGCGTCAATGATAGCAGGTGATATGTTTGGAATGGCAGAGGAAGGGGGGAGCTTGCAGAAAAATAAGGACAAAAAAGCGAAAAATCGATGCAACAGAAACCATCAACGAAGCGGTGGACATCAAAGGTCTTCGTCTTTGTCTTCCAGTTGCGATGGTTTGAGCATGCCTGGAATACGCATTGCGGCATCGTGTTCCGCCAACGCCTTTTGCTGCTGTTCTGCTTCTTTCTCCTCCAAAAAGAGTTCGGCGTTGTCTCCCGAGAATTCCTTCAGCTGGATGAGGAAATCTCGCAGGGCCAGTTTGAACCGGTTAATGTCACCGTGGTATTCACCCAAGCCCGTCACGAAGACCTTTACTTGAGCACTGTGAACAAAGGTGTGTCAACGACAACGTTCTGCAAAGTTGAATGATCAGAGTGGTCTCACGCTTGTACATGTGGGAAAGCGGTTTGCAACAGATTCGCGCAATATTCCCGCAAAAATATCGCATTCGAGATGTTGGGATCCGGCATTTGTGCCGGATCGAACAAAGGCGATTGGATCTGGTTCGTCTCGACCAGTTGGAACATTCGGGCAAGCAGCAAGCTTTGTAGTTTGAACCCGCTTTTATGGTCGGTGTCCGTCAGTACAAAGAAGATGTCCTGCACGATGCTCAGGAAGTATTGTTGGAAGAAGGCAACTCCAACAGCAGGGTCAGCGTTGGCGAAATTGATTACAACCTCCAGACACACTGAAATAATCGTCGGACGTCGAATGGTTGAAGGTCAGTCAGTGTGATTACTTACGGTTCAATCCTGTGTCCGCAATGTCCCGCATGGTATGCTTTATGGCCCATACGATACTGTCCATAAAAAGCTTGAACTGTTGAGGTGGTACACTTAGCAGTGCTATACCAAAAATCGTCAACACTTTATCCTCATGAACGCAGGAGAAGGAAGTTACCAGGGAAGCAATTCAAGTTAATCCCCCGCAGAAGTTTGAAGAATCCAACTCGGTGTTCAGGGTATTCCGCAAAGTCTTGGTTAATCATGTTGAGTGTCGGTTCGAAAACCGCGTCAAGGATGGCTGGTACTTGTGGTGTCAATAGAGCCTGCGACAATCCGGTGAGTCATGTTTGGGGAGCGAGCAAAGAACATACACCGAGTCGGCCTGTAATAGTGGCCATCACATTCAAGACTTCTGCATCCCTAGCTGTTGGCACATTGCGATTGTAGTCGCCAAGAATAGCGTCGAGAAGTGGTGGCATAAAGTTGCTGTTGACGGCATCCAGATCCTCGGCCTTCTTGACGTATGTCTCCATCAACTTCAGAATGTCCTTCTTCACGGCTCGTAGATGCCGAATCTTTGGTGTCTTGGTGGCGATCGTACCTACGCAGCCGTGTCGGAATCACCAAGTGATTTCGCTAGTACCTGAACACGAACCTTCACGAGCGACAGTCTCGCTGATTATCCCACTGACGGCCTTGTACAAACCCAGCATGTCCAGAAATACTCGTCCAATTTGAGGCAAGTAGAAGCTTCCGATTGAGGTGCAAGCAGAAACATTTGTCTTGAGAACGTTGGACAGAATCTTGATATTGTCAGTGCTACTCAGTACGTCCATGTTCTGTGCCGCTTGTGACATCAACGAGTCCCACTACACATTGAATCAAAGAGCTTGGTGAACATGCAATTTTGAATGTGAGGCATTGGGACGCACGGCATTATTCGGTAGCTCCATCAACTTGGCGATCAACTTCTCCTGCTGCGGTTTATTGGGTTGGGCAGAGATCATATATCCGACGGCCTCGTAGAAAGTATGCACCTGTCACATAATTTCAGCTCATACGAGCTTCCCAGATAAGAAGGCGAGATACCTGTTGTGGTGACAAATCGACCGTGATTCTGTGCAGTAGCCGCAGAATCTCGTCCACGAATGGTTCTTGTTCTCCTGATTGCTGCATCACGAAATGACGACGACACTTTTGCGCTATCTTGATGAACGTGTCGCAAGCCATGTCTTGGACACCTAGATGGAGGTGCAGAGATCAATGACGTAGGTACGGAATGGTTGATGACAATCAGCGTACCTTCGTGTGTCTCGTGCATGAATTCGAACAATTTATTGACAACGGTCTTCAAGAACTTCCAATGGGCCTTGAGGAACCTCGGGTACTGTCCAACGATGTACATTATATCGGACGCGACTACGGCTTTGTTATCCTTTCCACGCTTGATCTCGCAAAGACCCAGAAGGTCCTTGATAACGGTCACGAGGAAACGTTTCTCCGTTTCTTCATCTGTAAATGCACCAGCGTATCAGCTGGGGACACAATAAACGGAGATATACCGTACTCATTGCACCGGATATAGATCCAATTGCCCAACACAATGTATTCAAGTTTTGCCAAGACCATTCGGAACCATCGACTTGTTTGGCAAGTTTCTCCGTTAAAATCGTCTCGGTGTCCGTAACATCCAAGTGTGTGAGATAAACGAGGAGTTCGCGCATAGATTTGTACAGCACGATCGTGTCGATTTCCTTCATGAATTCGCGCACAATCTCCCCCTCTTCGTTCTCCACGATCAGAACCTGCGAAACATCGAAGGGAGGGGTAAACGGCAGGAAATAAGAAGAGAACTATCGGTAGGACGTACCTCCTCAGGCTTGACCATTCTTTCAATGACTACTAAACGAAGATTTGACAACACATCGCTGTATATGTTTTTTCTTAGCGCCATGCCGTTCAGCATATTTTGCGCCCCGTTCGTCCCGCCCAAACTCAAGCCCATAAGGAGACCGGATTCGCCAATGGGGAGACTCTGGATCTCCTCATACAGTTCGGATACCAGCTTTAACCAATACTCCAAGCAGATCTTGAATATCTCTCGTTCGTCCACTTGAGAGACCTTGACCATGTAGAGATGAGCGTTTAATAGGACATCGCGATTGGCTTCAGATTCGACGGCTCGTAAATGGTTCGACAAAAAGTTGCAGAGGAAGAGGGCGAGATTTAGTACGAGTTCCTGACCAGCGTCGTTCGCGTTTCCATACGCCTGTGCGATGTTGGTGCTTGGGGGGATCATGCGGTTTACGGATGTCATCACCAACTCAAACAGAATGACAAATTTAGGATCGTATTCAGGGCCGACGTTCAGTGCTGCGATTTCAGCGAGACATTTAAGAGTGACATTACGGAACTCGGTGGCTTCAAGAAACTGGAATGTATTCGTCAGTGTAGTATTCCACAGTCGAGATAGAAGAAACCCACTCGGGTAAGAAGCAAGTCGATTATCTTCGTTTCGAAGATATAGCCCAATGGGATCCAATTCAGGAATCGCAGAAGAGTCTCCAGTGTGGCCTTGATCAATGAGGTTTTTTGAGCTTCTTCGAGAACTTCTAGACATAGTTTGAATATCTCGGAGAATTCGCCACACATTTGGTTCTTCAAATTCTTGATCTTAGCTTGGGTCATATGCTCCGCCGAAAAATCGAAAATCTCTTCTGAAAGTAGCTTGAGGATGACCATGTTGTTTTCGCATAGAGAGAGGTTTGTTTTAGAAGACTCGACGAGCTCGGTGATGAATGTCGGCCAGTTGTGTGGCCATTCCTGCTTGAGGATCTGAACGAACGATGATGTGAACAAGAATGCCAGAAGAGAAACTAGCGTAACGTACTTGAACGAGTGCAAGGTTGAGTTTATTCAAGTGTGTCTTTTCTCTTCGCAAGGTCGTTTCGTCAGACGCGATCCTTACTGTAACACCAACAACAAAGTTCCGAATGCCTGCAGGGACATAGGAGATCATGAGTGGGACCCCCAAGATAGAATAGCGAGACGCACCTTGGCGTTGTCCTTCCGGTAAGGATCTCCATCGTGTCATGATCAACTTTTCGAGAATCTGAAGCCCGATGAACTAATTTGGGAGTATGGTTGGTTCCAGCTGCACCGCCAGTCAATAGGGTTGACTCACCTTTGTCTGAGGGAAGGATGATTTTTCCAAGATATCTGGCACCCTTGTCCAAGCATCGGGATGGTCTTGGAACTGTGTCAGTACTTGCTGTGCTAGTTGTTGCTGCTTGAAGAGAGTGGTCAAAGATTCCGCAAGGGATGAGTGGCACTGAGAGCACGAACTTCTTGGCCGGTGCCGGTGTAGAAAGACATGACAACCTTGTCCATGAGTGAGACATCGAAGTCCCTCGAGAAATCGAGTAGGCCCTGCGATGGAAAGTTCAGCGGAGGGATCGTAGATGTGGCGAGGGAAGTACCAACCTCCATGATGGGAATCGGTGACAAAGCACGTTGAGAGATGGGCTTGTGGAGTGAGCGGTGCTGGGCAGAGGGCGCAGATGTTGTCAGCGATGGTTATCTCGTCCTATTTAAGTTATTTGGCATTGTTAGGGTTAAGGTCTTGAATTATCGCGAAGCACGTGCCACAAGTGACCGGCGTGACGCGACGCGTTGAGTCATTCTAAATTTCTATATCATTATGTCGAAGGATCTGCACGAGGCCATGTATGCACAGTGATCAGCTTTTGAATCATGGAGGACTCATACTCAGTCCTTCTTACAGAAAGCTCATTCGGGATATGGCGCCCATTATGGACCCTGAGGAGGACTTTCTCACCATCCTCGCTGCGGAAGAACAAATCGCAACAACTGAAACAAAGCGAAGGAAAGAGCTAGAAGATCTTCATAATTCTCTTAAAGGTACCGTCTATCTGTATCATGACTCTTCGTATGCCACGTTGTCGTCCACGCAGCTCTCTCCAAATCGCTCGAATCTGCGCGCAGTTCTTCGACCAGACCGCAGTCCGTCCCATCAGCAGACGCACACGCAGCTGCAATAAATCAACTTGACCTTACACGGCTGTCTCTATGTAAAGCCATTAGCGATGCCGAGAGCCTCCTTGCCAATAAGGAGGCTGAACTCACATCTCTCAAAGAAGAAACCAGTACACTTGAGCAATGTGATCCCGTTGCTGAGCATGAGCTGGATCTCGATGGAACAACGCAAGTACCAACTCCTATCCTTACTGTACTCAAATCTGATGAAAATCCATAGTCTGCGATTACAGATGTACAAAGGGATGGGGTTCGAACCAGTAATGGACAAAAAGGGTACAATATCTAAAATGCTCGTCCGTGAGTCTTATTAATTCACGTATTCTTCACCTTCCTGCCGCTGATCTTGCCGGCGGTTGCTACAGGTTCACAGTCAGGAGATGTACATTGTGTCGAGTTCAAAGACAACAAGTCAGACTATGAGTGCGCTGATCTTCTGTGGAAACTTGCCTCATCGTGAAGCTTCGACCCCTTCTAAACTTACTAATTTATTATCTGTGTGTGGACTTTGATATATTCACTGTAATGTATACACATATTGTCAAGACGAAACTGCCTTGTGTACAGACAGGCCGACTTCTAGTATCCACAATTCCTCGTCCGCCCCATCGCATAGCGCTTTATCGGCCTCTGCAAAAGAAAGCGCACATATTGACTTTTGGCGACCCGTCAGTGTAGGGTGGTGGACGACCAGATCATGGAGCTAATGCAATCAATAGGCCGGAATATCTCAGCCTGGGTGGTCTGGCTTACCTGTGTTAGTATTTGAGCAGCTGAATACCCTTCCCTCACAAGTCCCCTTACTTGGCTCCTTATCCGCTCAAACCCATTGCCTTTCGGCTTGACTGCGCCGTCATCAATGTCCATCCGTGTTTCGATCTCTATGCCTAGAGCGTGCGCAAAGTCCTCGATAACACCGTCAGGTACTACACCTGCAATATTTTGAATATCTTCAGACGTAATCTCTGTGGACGGTTCGGTTGACGAGGACAGTCGTGAGGCTGATTGAAGGTATGTAATAGCGCGCCGCAGATCGCCTGCTGAAGTAGCGATGAGCGTGTCGATGACCGAGGGCTTGATGTTGATGTTCTCTGTAGTAGCGATAAAAGAGAGTCGAGAAGACGTCGAGGTGGAATCAAGGGGTGTGAAACGAAACTTGGAACAGCGAGAGGCGAGGGGTTCTATGATCCTATCAAGGGCGAGCGGTCTTCCTTAACGTTGCCGCGGAAAAGGAACGTTAAAGTTGCCTACCTAGTCACGTAGTTGCAGACCAGACAAAAACGAGTGATATGAGCGTACGTTTCCATTATTCGACGCAGGGCACCCTGTGCGTCTTGTGTCATGGAGTCGGCTTCATCAAGGATGATGATTTTGTACGGTGGACAAGGATACACGTTTCCGTCAGACGAAATTGTCTGAGCGCGAGGTGTTTGACGGGCGAAATTCTTGACCTTTTCTCGGACAATCGCAATCCCACGCTCGTCGGAAGCATTCAGTTCAAGAACACGGTTTCGAAAGTTGTCAGGACTAAGAAAGAACGTGAGCTAAACAACTTATAGTTTTCATTGTGCACTCACCCGAAAAGTTGTCTCGCAAGCGCCAAGATGGTCGATGTCTTACCAGTCCCCGGTGGTCCGTAGAATAACATATGAGGAAGCTATTGAAGAGGGTATGATAAGTGAGACGCAAAGACTGATAACAACAACGAACATTTGTTGAAGACAGCGTTTTTCTGAGGACCGCTACTGTATGATCCTGAGCAGAGACATCATCTATCGTCTTCGGCCTGCTATCATGAAACGTTAGACCGAAATCACCACGAGACACTCTGAAACACACTATTTTTCAACCCATGGCTGGAGAGCAGGATCCACGACGTGCTTCGGACGCGACTTGCCTGGCTGAACCTGGAAAAACGACATTATTTGGATTTCCGACCTGTCACACTCACACAGTCAAGACGCGTCCAGTCACACGTATATCACGCGTCACATCTTTTTCATCAACCTCATCACCTCCAATCTATGCGAGTACTGACTGTCATGACTGGCGCTGAGAATAAATGTATCTTTCCTGTCTGTCCTTGCGTTTTTTCAGGCGACTGACACGTTTTGGAAACGTGCAGCAGGCGTTACCGAACCCAAGGGTAATACTGCAGCGTCCCACGACATCATGTGTCTAACAGCGCGTTTAGGAAAGCCAGAAAAAATGCCAATAATACAATTGAAGAACGGAAAAGTTATCTTCAAACAAAAGTGTCCACCCTTTGAAAAACTTTCCGAAACATTGCAAGGTTAGTTTGATCCAGGCCACTTGGCGCATACCATGGCACTTAACTGGACCAGAGATTGTCAAATTTCGAGAAATGCTTGAAAATCGAATTGAAAGAGGAGACCCGCCATTGATGGTCATACCTATTGAGTACCAGCCCGTTATTGCCAAGTTGGCTCACGAGAGGTGTGTTACATGCCCACGCGTTGTTACAGATTGACAACAACTTTTTTCCAGTGACAAGACACTATCCACCCTCGCAAAGTACATTCACGACGAGCTATGTCCGGCTCAAGATGAAGACAACGGTGGATCGCCGATTCCCTTGCCTGCCATCCCTCTTAAAGCGATTGAGGCTGCCATCAAATCAGTCGCAACCAGAAACAATTATGGTCTTGATGGAATCGCAGTAGTTTGTGCGTGGCGGTGGGAAGTCAAGGAGGAACATCTTGATTGGCTACCTAAAAACGCACTGGAGAAAGCTCGGACTAGGATATCGGAGAGAATCCAGGTACATTACATCCCACCCACCCTCTAACAATCTCACTCGGACGTTGTTTGCATATAGGCCAAAAAGGACCTGCAAGCTCGTTTCGAGTCCCTCCCCCAGGATGAAAGGAACGCCATCCTTGATCCCAAAGGTTCCGGAAAGTTCACTCTCAAGGAAGTGATGAGCATATACCCAACTCGGGTAGCGAACTCAACTCCCGAACGCGATAACCCCTCTTTGCGGGGTCCTCAAATGTCCCCGGAGTCCAGGTCTGAAAACGAAGAGAATAATCCAGTCCGGTTCTTCAGTGCTTGGTCTCATTCAATACTAATGTATCCTTAGTTACTCGGAGATTCCTTCAAAACAGCTGGCCCCACTCATCGGAAAAAGGCAGCTACTGACCCCGACAAAACATCAAAGGTATGTCTTTCTCAAAACTATCACTCTTCACTGTCATAACGACAATATTTAGGAAAAGGATAAACTCGAAAAGAAAGCTCCGAAGCTTGACAAGGAGAAAAAGGACAAGGATGCCCAGCTTTCTCTCATGGCGTTCTTCGGCAAGGGGAAAGTCGGCCTTCAGACGTCCGCTGTAACAGAATACCCAGAATCTGTCGCTCAACCTTCGTCGAGCCAGTCAGATTTCGAAAAGACCTTCAAGCCATTTGTTCTGAAGAAAGAGGCCAATCTAGCGCCAGTTAATTGGTTCTTGGAACAGAAAGGGAGGCGGAAGAGTTCTTTGACGTCGATGGCTAGCGACAGAGATGTCATTGTCGTCGATGATGATACAGGAACGATATGTGAGGCTGACGGCGACACCAGCAGTGTGAAAGGAAAGGGGCAGAGCTCTTTCCTGTCGGGGGCCAGCGCCCAGGATGTCATTGTCATCGATGGTGAGGGACAGGTCAAAGGGGAGGACACTGAGATGCAATGTGAGGCTGACAGCGACATCAGCAGTATGAGTGCCAAAGGTCTGCGTACTGCTGTCTCCTTGTTGAGGTCGGATCTTAACTCTTCATATGCAGACCGTCTCAAGTCCGCACTGCTTTCTCTTCGGTCCTCGTTTGGCGGGTCTCATTTCCGTCATCGCTCAACTGTGTCTCCTCGGCTCAAGACCTACTATCCGATCACCGTCCGTGATTTGATGTCGCAGCTTACAGAGGCTGAAGTCGCAGGGGATATCTCATGCGTTCGCTCCTATTCAAACGAACTGAACAGTCTGACAGTCTTTCCTCGAAAAGTGTTAATTTTCCGTGAGGATTTCCGTCCAGGCTATTTTGGTACATGGACGCGAAATTCAGCTACAATCGGACCCCGCTGCCCATTTGCGAAGGACCTAGCGGTGTTTGATTATGGTTATGATAGCGCAGAAGAATGGGAGGAAGAGGGTGAGGCTGACGATGTAGTAGATGACGGGGAGGAAGAGGATGGCGAAATTGAGGATCCCGACTCCGACTTGGACAGTTGGCTAGTGGACGACGACGACGACGACGTGCAACCACCCTCACACGAGAGTAGCCCACCATTGTCATTGCCGGAGTTCTATGTATCTCCACCTCCGAAAAGGAAATCAAACGGCGAAGAACGCAAGTTAGGAAAGAAACGGAAGGTGGTCGTCCCCCTTCTGCCTTTCGCCAAAGGCCCTTGTTGGGAGACCCCCGTGACTTGGTGCGAGAATGACCTCTTCAAGCCCTACCAGATTCGGCTGTTCAATGGTCAGTTATAACCTGATTCCATTCAACTCATATTGACCCATCATTCTAGATACCCCCTTTCCAATCGACCCATTTTCTTTTGTTTCTGCATCATGTCAAAGCCCACGGCCAGCTTCAAAGGCCGTATCATCAAACAGCAAATTTGCTGTGCCATCTCTTCCGGATCGTCTCCAGGCTAGCTCAGCAATGCCGACGATCAACCCAACGGGATCTCATCTCCCTGCGCCGTCTGATGTGCATATACCTAATCCACCCAATACAACAAGCAAGCGGACGACGGCTTCTACCCCAAAGACGAAC
>Ga0209006_10002125_pt1 | contig 18052 bp, 13 predicted proteins | sample JacPin_JW_Ref_O2_FD_188567 | JGI IMG/M metagenome (GOLD analysis project Ga0209006, IMG submission 188567) | Forest soil microbial communities from Algoma, Ontario, Canada - Jack Pine, Ontario site 1_JW_Ref_O2 (SPAdes) (version 2) | ecosystem: Environmental > Terrestrial > Soil > Boreal... | reverse complement strand
ATCAGTGTGTGCGAACTCGAAGATGGCAGACCGAAATACCAAGTCCCCAGGTTCCATATGATTGCCGCGACCAGCAAAGCGAACACCATAGCGAATCCCGCCTTGCTTCCCACTTGCAGAATCAATTCCACCGGCAGCAATGAAACGATGCCGAACGCGACAGCGCCGCTCGATAAGACGACCCCGATGAAGTTCCACATTCCCGACCAAACCACCGCTACGTGAGGTTCCAAAGAGTGCGTGTAGATTACCGTGGCCACCGCATTGGCAGTGTCATGGAAGCCGTTCACAAATTCAAACCCTAGAGCAATCAGAAGTGCGACGCCGAGCAAAACATATGGTCCGACAGACACGGTATGCATCTGCGAAAGGTCAGACAAGAGATGCCCGCCGGCATAAATCAGCCCGATGATCAAGGCGACTCCGAATACGAGCATCCCGATTTTGCCGGGGCCTGCTCCAATCTTCTGATCTAGAATGGTTGTTGACCTTGTGGCCATTCTTACACCTCGCCCACTTTAAGTTTCAAAGCAAGAATTCTTATCTCGGATAGATATTGGAGGGACTGAAGCTACCGGGTGGTTGTTAATGCAGTGTGAAGGCGGTGTGAACAAAGATGAACGAGGCAATTTGGCGTGTGGACCGAATATCCGGGAACCCCGCGAACTTCAGGAGTTTTAGAAGCGTGTTTGGGCTCACTTAAATTTCTTTTAACAGAATTTCACGGAACATTATCTTGAAATGTATGTTGGCCCAACAATCCGCGCGTATATTTCCGATCGAAGGATAAAAACGGCCATGACCCTATTTGGAATTCCCACGGTTGCCTGGATTGTAGTAGTGCTCTGCGTTTTTGTGCCGATAGCATGGATTGTCTCGCGGGTGCGCGCGTCGCGAAGCTGGGATTTTAGAGACCGATCGATCCAATATTTGAGGGAAAAGGATTTTGACCGCAAGCAGCCCAACGCTCCTGTCCCGGTCCAGCTCGATCACGAAGTAGTTGACCGCTAGCTCCTAGAATTGCAAAATTGCCGCTCACCCTCTGCTTTTTCCTCCGGCGTCCCCAGTACGTTCAAGATTTTGCGGGCAAGTTTTGCTAGAATGCTGAAACGTTCTGGTTCACACGTCACACGGGGCGCCCGTAGCTCAGCTGGATAGAGCGTTTGGCTACGAACCAAAAGGTCGGGAGTTCGACTCTCTCCGGGCGCGCCACCTTCCCGTATTGGCTCTTTTTTTCTACCTACAATTCCGCAACGCGGCGCTGTAGTTCGTGGGCGATCTCATTTGCGTCTTCCCCCGCGTCGAAGCGAACGGGCTCGCCAATAGTTACGCGGACATGCCCGGGTCGGGTGAAACGTTGTCCCGCTTGCCGCAAGTCAAATACTCCGTCTATCCGCATCGGTATTACCGGCAGGTTCATCTGAGTTGCGAGCAGGCCGATGCCAGCGCGGAACGTATGGAGCTGTCCGTCAGGTGTGGTCAGACCTTCGGGGAAGATCAATACGTTCCATCCACGATCGGCCAAATCGCCCGCAAAAGAAAAGCTGCGACGGAATCCCGAATCTCTCGGCAAAGGAAAAACGTTGAAAAGTGCAATCACCAGAAAATAGCCTGCCCGCTCGGCTAGTCGTTGTAGGGAATTCATTTCTTGGGGCGGGTGGCGCAGCGCAGCAAGCCGCTCGCCTCCCATAGCCGTCGCAAGACGATGACGAAACCTTGCCGGAAGCGCCGCGAGAATCCAGCCGATGTCAATGTACGTAATGTGGTTGGAAACTACCAAAACAGGACCTCGCAGTCCGCGCAGATTTTCCCGCCCTTTCACTCGCGGAGCCGCCAGAATATAGGTCGCCGGCCACACCAGCAGGTAATAGACGGCCAGCCGAATCCCAGTGATCAACCGGTTTTGCGCCCACCGCGGGTAATCGTATTCGGCGCGCAAAACAGACGGCTTTTGCAGAAGCTGCTCGAGTTGGCCGATCGTTTTTATTTCGCCGAATTTCGCTTCGTTCAAATCAACCTGATAACGCCCCTCGATCGCGCTCATTAATTCAACCCGATCCAGCGAACTCATATTCAATTCGCTCTCCAAGGCGCTGTTCGGAGAAAGAGTACTTTGCGGCCGTCCGGTAATGCGCGCCACGAGTTCAGACAGAGGATTGACGTGTTGAGTTTCAAGCTGGCCGCCAAGTTTCGCCTCGGCGAATTCGCGTATACGAGGGAGCAGCGGCTTCTGTGTCGGCGTGCGCGGAAAATCCCGGTCAGGCCAAACGACCCACTGGCGAATCTGTTGGAAATCCGCAAGCGATTTGTTCGCGCTCTGAATAACGATCCCCGCGTCCACTGCCTCATTGTCGAGCAGCAAGACCGCGCACGGTTCCGCATTCCCATCCCGCTCGAGGCCGATAACAACACTGTCCATCACGCCGGGTTGTTCGCGCAGCGCTCGCTCCAGGTCTTGCGGATAAATTTTCATCCCGGCGGGCGTCACGATTACATTCTTTTGGCGACCTTTAAAGAAAAGCCGTCCTTGTTCGTCCACTTCCGCCAGATCGCCGGTATGAAACCATCCGTCCTCACCAACCACGGGTTGAAGACTCTTGCCGCTCCAATATCCGGCGGCGATATTTTCGCCACGAACTAAAATTTCTCCGCTGGCATCCACTTTCATTTCCAATCCGGGGAAAAGTTTGCCAATCGAACCTTTGTCCGAACGAAATGGATGATTCAGGCTGATTAGCGACGTCGTCTCGGTCAGCCCGTAGCCTTGGATCACTCCATAGCCAAGCCGGTTCCAGAAAGATTCCGTCGATGCCGGTAGCGCCGCACCACCGGAAATAAAGGCCCAGAATTTCCATCCAAGTCGATTATGGATTTGCCGGAAGCGCCACCAACGCAAGAAGAAATGTTCCTTCTCCGATGCTTCGAAGTCCCTCCTGAATTGTTCGATTCGACTTTCCGCCTCCATTTGCCGCTCGAACTCCCTTTGCAATGATTCGATCAGGCGCGGCACCGCGATCAGCACTGATACTCGCTCTTTGCGTATAGTTTCCAAAAGTTCCGCGGGTTTCAGAGATTCAAGAAATATTGTGTTCGCTCCCAAAATGGGTGCCACGAACAGCGCGAGCATCTGCCCGAAGACATGGCTAAGCGGCAGCAGATTTAGAAATCGCAGCGGGTGGAAGATTCTTTCGTAGCGAAGATATTTTTTGATCTCGCGCTCGAGCGGCTCGATATTCGCCAGAACGTTGCCGTGCGTAATTACTACGCCGCGGGGCTCTGCCGTTGTGCCGGAGGTGAACACGATCTCCAAAATATCTTGCCGTGAAAGCTGCGGGGAAGCGTATTCAGCATCCGAGTGATGCGCGATTGCGTCGAACAAAGATTCAATAGCCAGGTGAGGGATATTCAAATCTGCGGCCGGGATCCCATGTGAGTGAATCAATATTTTCGCTGATACCTGTTGTGCCACGCGGGAACAGAAGTCCAGAGTAGAAATCCGATCTATCGGCACCACAACCGCGCCGCGCAATAGGCATCCCCAAAAAACGATGGCCCATTCCGGCGAATTCTCGGCCCATACCAGAACCGCGTCGCCCTTCCCGATGCCGCGGCCTTCCAGTTCTCTGGCAAACCGGCGTGTACCGGCAGCGATTTGTTGGTAACCCCAGCGATTCGTTCGATAGCCACGGTGGCCGGTGAATGCGACGTCATTGCCGTGGCGGCTATATTCGGAGAAGAATTCGGCTAGAGATTGCCGTCCCATAGGATGAGAATCCTACGTATCTTACTTGAAGAACACCGTCGGGAGTGGGTAGCAAATAGCGACAAAATTTTAAAGCATTCGGCAGGAATTCCTAAGTCATAAGAAGACCAGCCGAGGAGGCCTTGTGCAAGCCTCCTCGCTGGTAATTTGTTTTAAGACTGCTTACCTGGAGTACCTATCCAACTCACCAACGAGCGGACGCGCGGACTCCGGCACGGGGACCCTTCCGCCAAGAATGTCGTGCCGCGAAACATCGTCGCCGTACATTGACTTATCTCCGCTGTTGTCTGCGTGAACGACCGTTCCATCCAAGCTCACCCCCGCGAAAATCCCCTTGCTGCGTGAATATGAGAGGATTTCTGCAGTCAGCGAGACATCCGTGCTGGCCGTGGCGTTTCGTCCTACGGGACCCGCTGCAACCGAAGCATCGCCACCCAGCTTGAATTTATCGGCCAACAAATGCCCCAATGCGTGGTCATTCATGAACAGCAGAATTAGATCCGTTGACGAGCCGCCGACTTGATATCCGAAGCTCCCGCCTTCTACCGCCAAAAACAGCGGCGCGCTCCATCCATTTTCTGTCCGGCAAACCGCAACTCCTCGGCCGTAGTTCGCTCCGAAGATAAACGCGAACTTCTTCTCGCCGGGGATTATCGCGATGCATCGAGCCTTGTTCAAAATACCCGGAGAAATGGAATCCGGGGCATTCATAATCTCTTGGAACACTTGGGCTGCCCTCTCCGTGCGGTGTATGTCATCTTCCTTGTCGGACGCCGAGGCGATCGCCGGAAGAAGTAAAAGCGCGCCCATAGCTATAAAACTCAAAAGATATTTTTTCATTCTTGTCACTCCTTAGTTTTTGTCCCTGCAAATTGCGGGTCGATGAAACTTAACGAGCGACCTTGCCAAAATGGACTGACCCGCGTTTGGACAATTTGCTACGACGTGGGCAGATTACACACGGAATCCGGAGTTTCCTATACCCGGAGACCTGTAAAAACGAGGAGGGATAGGCCTTATTCGGCCTTAAGGCGCTTATTTTCATTCATTTCCAGGGGTATTTCAGGGACGCAGCTGGACCAAGTCGGTCTTTTGCGGAGCGGCGCGCTTCGTGCCCTTCCAGCGTGCCGGGCGCAAAGAACCGCTTCTTAGCTTGTTTACCGCCAACCCCACACCAATTGAGCCGCCAACAAAATGTTTCACTTTCAGCGGGCCCACAACCTTCACCGAGCGAATCCAATGGAGTCCGCTGCTAATGGCGCAGCCACATTGCGAGCAATCCGGATTGCCTCCAAATATGCAAGGTTCAACCCGGCTCTTGAAGTCGGCTGAATAATTTGAAGACATCTTCGCAAAAAGACATTCGTCCGGGTTAGCTGGTGGCGCTAAGAACGTTTTCGCGACGCCCTCGGGCATCAGAAGCTTTGGATATTTAGCGGAGAGCGCCGGCAGTTCTCTCGCCAAAGTCTCGCGATTTTCGAGAAGCAGCATTTCAGGGGTTTGCTCGCCGATCTGTGGAGTATAAAGACTGACCCAAATTCGATTTACTTCGGGTCGGGCATTCCAGAACGCAACATATTCTTCCAGATAACCCGGTCGCGCAAGCATCTGCCGCGTAATGGTCCAATGAATGTTTACTTCTCGTCCTTCGATATTCTTAAGAATGCGTTCGTAGGTGGCCGGTTTACGACGAATATCATGATCTTCCGGCAGGCCATCGATTGAAACCGCAACACGCACGCGGGGAATTTTCATCCATTCCGCCGGGATGGGAATCACAGCGCTCGTTACCACCAGTGTAAACACAGACATCTTGCTGAGCTCCGGCAAAATCCGGCTCAACTCACGATGCCGAACCAATGGTTCGCCGCCCACCAGCGAAACGTGCATCGGCTTGTGCTTGCGCACCAGATCGAGCACTCCTTCCACCAGCTCGTCGCCGCGCTTGTCGTTCAGATCCCGCAGCGTAACGCCCCCCGAGAGATGGGTATCTCCATACGCGTAGCATCCTGGACAACTCAGTGGGCACTCGCGGGTGATCTCGATGGAAAGCAGAGGAACGTTGCCGGTAAGAATTCGTCCCCAGGATGTAAGGATCTCGCGCGGTGTGATACTCGGATTAATTGCAGTTGAAGACATATCAACAATAGATGCTAGTTTTACGGTAAGGGGTGCACGTTTACAATCGCGGACAATTTCGATGTGTTTTCTATCTAACGGCGGCTCAATTCGCAAATTTGCGCGGTGCAATCGGCATTAACGATCCGCGCCGTGCTGCTCGATGAAGCGCAAAGCGTCTTCCGCCGACCTGCTTCCGGCCGCCGTGCCTAGTTTATTAGACTCAGCGGTGGAAAACAATGGCCGGCGCCTCGGTGAAAACGTTGCCGGATCAAATGTCCCTCTCTTGGTATGGAACACCCACACATACTCGCGGCGGCTCTTATCGGCGTCCGAAGGTGAAACCACGGCAGTGTCAATAGTCGATAGGGGTGTGAAGTCTGAGAATCCATTTTTGTCCGTATGCACGGGGGTAGGCATCGTGCCGTTAAAAAAATCAGCGTCGTGGGTAAAGATAACCACGAAATCCACCATCGTCGGTGCCGGAGCCGGACATATGCCTGAAAAATTCTTGCCCCTGCTTTGGGTCATCCATCTGTATTGATTCGGCGAAAGGCCATAGGCAGAAAAATAGAGTTTGCAGTTTTCCTTGCTTCCGAGCGATTCCATTGGTGCGTCTTCTTCTTCGTCAGGATCGCGAGGGCTTGCCGCGTGGCCGCTTCTGCTATCAGGCTGGGGCTCGATGGAAATGTTGTCGGCCAGTGCGACCTTCGCGCTGGGTGGCGGAGTAGCAGGTTCCACCACGATAGATGCCCGAGACGCGGCGGTGGTCTTGCTTGAAACAGCTTTCGTGCTTGCTGCCTTCGTAGCTTTTGGAGTTGTTGATGACGAACTCGAAACCGTCACAGTTTTGCTTGAACTAGCCTTGACCTTTGCATCCGCATTGTTGCTGTCTGTTTTCGCCGCCACAGTAGCTCGAGAAGATTTTGCTGTGCTTGGAGTTGTATGCGCGGCCTTCGTTGTTGCAGTTGAATCGCCCGCTTTGGTTGCGGATGTCGGGGAGTGCGTCGGCTGCTCTTCAGCGTGATTAGGGACGGATACCGCGATAGGCTGCTCGTGGCTGGCAACGTTGCTAGGAGCCTCGGCAGAATTGTTTTGTTCGGCTACCGCCGGTGTCGGGTTCCTGGTGAAACTGGCGCTGCTCGCCGAACTTCGCCCTGCATCGGGTATCGGATTTGACTTCGTTGCGTTTTCGTTCGCACGCGCGTTCTCAGCCGGCTTGCTGCTCGCGCTCCCAGCGCTACTGGTGGAACCTTGTGCGTGCAATCCGGCAGCAGCAACCAATTGGCGTTGTTTCTCGCTCGCCTGTGCTTCGCTCGAACTCTGATTGGACTCTTCTGCCCCCGGAGGCTTTGGAAGTGCTTTGGCTTCTACATAGCCTTCTCGCCCGCCGGCAATGCGAATCTTCACGTAGCCTTTTTCGCGTCCAAGGATTTCCACCGGCTCTCCGCACTTCAGCTTCATGGCGACGTCAAAACTATTCAACGAGTCGTACACCCATATGCGGTCTTCGTTTACGCCGCATTTTAGCGGACTGGTTTCCGCTGCCTGCCCCGGCGTTGCAACACACATACCTAGAAGGATCGGAATCAGCGCGACGTTACCTCGCATTATTCTTTCCCCCCGGTTTTGCGCGGAAAATTGTGCGAAAGGAATGACCATACATGTCGGAGTCTCGTGGATTCCAAACTGCCGAATCTACACAGCAATTATGCTCGGCCAGTAAAGGAAGCCACAACTGGACAGAAGGACAGAACAAGGGCAGGAAAAAGGTTCGCTTTATGTTCCCAAAGTATCCGGCAGACAGTAATTGCATCGCATTGTTGCGCGTCTCTTCTTATCGTACCTAGCCAATGCATCTTCGATTACCGGGTAAGCCGTTTTGGCTGGCAGGATTTCGTCCACCTCCACCACTTTTCCCTCCAGATTCTTGTAATCCTGGAAGAACCTGCGAATCATGGCCAGCTTGTGCGGTGGCAACTCGCTCGCCTCGTGGTATTCGCTGTATTCCGGATCTGCCGTAGCTACCGCAATAATCTTGTGGTCTTTTGTCCCCGAATCGATCATGGCCATTAACCCGATTGTGCGCGCATCCATGATCGTAAGGGGAACCACAGGCACCTGGCAGAGCACCAGAACATCGAGAGGGTCGTGATCTTCGGCAAGCGATTGCGGAATGAACCCATAGTTCGCCGGATAATAAACCGCGGAATAAAGTACGCGGTCCATTTTGATGATGCCGCTGCCTTTGTCGAGTTCGTACTTCACGCTCGATCCCAGAGGAATCTCGATTACGGCATGGAATTCTTGCGGGACGTTCTCGCCGGGACTCAAATCGTGCCACGGATGCATTGGGAGGCCTCCAGCCTAGTATTAGTGGGTCACACAGGATGATTCGTCAGTACCACCTTGCCGCCCTGCCGCGCAAAGACATAAACACTCTTCGGATCGATATCTTGCAGCGCGCGGTCCTTCAAATAATCTTCAGTGAACAGGAATACCCGGCCCTGGCCCTGCCACAGACGCGTGAATGATTGGTTGTCCTCGAAAATATTCGGAGCGTCGGGGAAGTACGAGCCGTACCACAAATTGCCGTCGCGGCCATTGAGCACATGCAGTTCGATTCCGGTGTAATAGTTCAGGGTCGAGCCGAATTCATATTTTCCGTTGATTACGATGGTGTCGCCCGGTTTGTATTCCTTTTGGATTTTCAGCGCTATATTCTTCGACGTAACTTCCGGTGAGAAAATTACGAATCCCTGGTGCACGCAGAAAAGCACCACCACCATCATTCCTGTCAGCGCTAGATTACCTTTTAAGGGCGCTCCGCGCCTGCGGAAAAACCAGTCGAACCCTGTCCCAATCAGTAGCGCGAATCCAACCAGCCAAAGCGGCGTGCGAAATAGGCCGAACGCTTCAATCGTCAAATCTTCCATGTGCCCGAGCGACAATGCGTATTGCCCCGGATGCGGCACAAGCACATCGCCGATATCGGTGCCTGGCGGGAACGGATGGGTCATCGCCAAGATACTCATTGCCGCCGCAAAGCCCAGTACACCGATAATTATCAATACAAGCGAGGCGGTTTTGCCGGATTTGCGCTCGCGGCTAAAAATATCCGATTCGCGCTCCCGTTGCATCCATCCGCCGATCAGCAATGCCAACGCAGGCAATACCGGAATCGAATAATATTCCTGCCGCGTGGAAAAACTGAAAAACAGCATGATCACTCCGGCCCAGACTCCAAAGAACACATTTGCCTGAGCGCGCACGCTCAGACCCTCTCGCCACCGGCGTAGCCGCCCGGGTATCTCCTTTAGCGCGGGGAACAAAAACACGAACCACGGAATCAACCAAGCCAGCAGTAGCGCCCAGAACAGCAGAAGTGGAACCTTGTCGTAATCTCGCGGAATTCTTTTATTCAGATATCGCAGTACTTGTTCGTTTACGAAATAAAACCAAAGAAAACCTTTTTCCGGCCCATTCGGCTGCGCGGGGCTGCGTATTGCCGCCAGAATGTGCCAAGGCGCCGCCACAATCAAAAATACCAGCGTGCTGGACACCGGCCGCATGGCGAGAAGTTTCTTGAAGTTTCCAGCTAGCAGAAGAAATACAAAAATAATCATTCCCGGAAACGCCAAACCGATCAGGCTCTTCGTCAGTACATTCAGCGCCACCGTAATAGCAAAACCCCAACAAGCCCATCTTTCCGGTTTGTCCTGTTCATACGCCACTAAGAAAAAATAAAGACTCAGTGTCAGCCACATCGCTACGATTGCGTCGGGAATCAGAAATCGCGTATACACAAAAATCCCCGGCGAAGTTATCAAAATCAGCGCCGCATAAAACCCCGCCTCCGCATCCAAAAAGCGCCGCGCGAATACCCACGAGCAGAGCCCAAGCCCCAATACGCCCAGTGCCAGCGGCAAACGCGTCTGCCATTCGCCTACGCCAAACAGTTTGTAACTGACGGCCACGCACCAATACATCAGAGGGGCCTTTTCCAGATAGCGTATGCCGTTCACATAGAGCGTCACCCAGTTGTGATTCAGAAGCATTTCGCGCGCAGCTTCGGCATGAATCGAATCCGCGTCGTCTAAAAGTCCAGGTTGTGAGAGCGCCGGCAAGTAGATGAGCGCCCAAGTGACAAAAATAATCCCGAGCGTGGACGCCTTCGATAGAAATGGGGAGGATAGAGACTTGCGCGGTGTTGAATTCACGAGAACATTTTCCGGCGGTTGAATCAGGCCAACATTCTAACTGAATGTTCTGCGAATTCCGATTGCTCTGTCGCTCTAAGTGTTTCTGCGCAGAAATTTTCCTCCCGCGCGCTGAGCGGCCGGGACGACGGCAATCTTGGCAATTGTGTAGAAGATTCTAGGAAGGAAGCCTAAGGAATGGCCGGTCCCGAAACGCCAGCGTCGGTTTTTGCTGCTACAGCCGAATGTCCGCCGCATTGTTCTTCGACTAACTTCTGCAGCGCGTCGTCCAGCATCGCGCCTTGACGTGATTTCGCCGAGCAAACTTGCGCCGCTCCCAATTGCAGCGCTCCGCGCAAATCTGCGCCGTCCAGATTTGCGTTCTGTAAGCTCGCACCGTTCAGCACCGTTCCATTAAACTGTGCCCATCGCAAGTCTGCGCCGGTCAAGTCTGCGTCGATGAAAATGGCGGTGGAAAGTTGCGCGTTCACCATTCGCGCATTAGGCAATTTCGCGGACCACAAATAGGCTTGCTGCATGTCCGCATGCTCCAAGTTAGCTCCATCCAATTGCGCATCGCGAAGATCGGCCTTTTGCATGTTGGCCCGAACTAGATTCGCCGCGGACAGGTGCGCGCCGTAGAGGCTCGCGCCATCCAGCCGCGCATCCACTAGATTCGCGTTTCGCAGCGAGGAATACGAAAGATTCGCGTTCCGCAGATCCGCACGCGCCAGATTCGCGCCGTCCAGTTGCGCCCGATCGAAATTCGTGTGGTTCATTCGCGCTCGGTCTAAGATTGCCAGCCGCAAGTCCGCTTGGCCGAAGTCCGCGCCGCGCAGATCCGCTTCCGCCAAAAACGCGCCGTAAAAATCCGACCGCCACAAATGCGCGTTCGCCAGAAATATTCCGTAGGCCTGCGCGTAGCGGAAATGAGATTCGCTTAACCGCGCACCCATGACTTCGGAAAGATCGTCGCTACTGTCATTGCCGCCACTGCGCCAGTCAGAGGGTTTCCTGGAAACGGACGCCTCGGTCAAATCCGCAAACGGATCGTATCCCAGAGTCCACAAAACCGCCGGAGCCCACCGTCGGGTGCTTGTAGATGAAAACTGCGGCGCGCGCTCCTTACCGTGCGGCACGCCCGTGATCGTTCCAATCGATAGGAACGTCAGAATCACAAACAGAATAATCGCGAGCGTCGCAGGCTTTACTTGCCTCAACTTCTCGACAATGTTTTTCTTAGGTTGTTCCGATACCACCCAGCGTGCTTGCGGCCGGCCGATTTTAGTCGTGGCGTAAAACGCGATTCCGGCTGCCGCCATCACCAGGAGCTCGTGCAGAATCGTTCCGTGAATTTCTTGCAGCGTCAGGTAACGGCCCCAAAAAAGGACGAGCACGACCGGGACGATCCAATACGCCAGCAGCGCGGAAGTGCATTTCTCGATGAGCCGTGTGGACGGAGCGTCCTGGTTCATCCAGTGGAAATGCAGTCGCATAAGCCCGGTAACGATTCGCGATTGCTTTTCACCAAGAACGCGGCCGTCTGGAAAGACAGCCGGCAGCTCCAGCACCGCATCCCACAAGCGTTGCAGGTGATATTGAAAAAGCAGGTAAACGCAAAGCAACAGAACTGGAGCGATCAAATAAATTTCAGCTGTAGGAAGCGCGGCCGACGCGGCAGGGGAATGCAGGAAAGGAAGAATCGCCGAATCGGAAACCAGCTGCACGTCCTTCGTCTTCCAAATCATCAGACAGGAAACGAAACTGGCGAACAACACCGCGGCGAACATACGCGACGAACGTTGCGAAGCCTTCGAAAATTCCGCCAGCGCGTCGAAGTGCGAGATCTGCGCCGGCAAAGACGCATCTCGCAAATTGGTGCCAGCCAGTTGCCGCGCCACGAGACCCATCGCGCTTTCCAATGAAGCGCCTTCCAAATTTGCGCCTTCCAGGCTTGCTCCCACCAGACAAGAATCCTGCAGGTTTGCGCGAACCATGCAGGCATCGCGCAAATCCGCCAACAGCAGATCGGCCGCCTTCAGGTTTGCATCTTGCAAATCGGCATATCGCAAATTGGCACTGATTAATTCCATGCCTTCTAGTTTTGCGGCGCGGAGATTGGCCTTCCTTCCCAATACACCCCGCGAATCCAGCCACTCCTTGTGGTTCCCCAAAGCTTCTTCCAGCGCCCACTCGGTTGAGTCTATTCTTGCGGCGCCTGTCGAGCTCTCTGTGGAAACCAGCGAGGGAATAATCGCGCGATCATCCGTCGCCGTGTTTTCGTCGCGGGTTTCTGCGAGCATATCCGTCAAACTTGGCCTCAGCGCCTCTGGAATCTCCGTTAACGTTGGTGGCAGCGCCCTCGCAACGCGTTCATCGGCAAACGCTGCTGCAACTTCGGGCGAATCCAGCGCCATCGAGTCCACTTCGATTTCAGCCATCATTTCATGTTCAGAAGCCAACCAGGTTGGAAGCGTCTCTTGGTTTTCTGAAGGAAGTGCTGTAGCGGCCTCGACCTGCGAAATGGTTGCGGTTTCAGATGCCGTTACATCTCGAGTGATTACATCGTTCTGCTCGGAAACAACACCATCCTCTGCGACAGGCTCGTCTTCCGCCGAAACATCCCCCGGTGATGTTTCCACAAAGCCCGCTTCTTCAGTCGAGCCTTTGCTTTCCGATGCTATTTCTTCTGCGGGCGGCCAATCGAGGTCCTCCGACAAATCCGCAGGGGAAGGCTCAGTATTTGTGACCGCTGAAGTCGCAGCTGCTGCTTCCTGCGCTTGCGGAATTTCGATTGGCTTTGCCCCATCCAGAAAATTCTTGGAAAGAAATTCCTTCAGCTCATCTTCCGAAGGCGGCGCCTGCTCGCCCACCCGGTCTTCCGCGCCGTTCTGATCGATCGCTTGTTCTTCGGCGGGCGTTTCAGCTATCGGTTCTTCCACCTGCACGCTCGCCGTTCGCCCTCCGCCAGACGAGAAGAGACGCTTGAAAAGAGAAGCCATTGGATGAGCCACTGCCCCCGTAAAAGTTTCTATCGCGCAAGCCTACGGCTTGTTTATGCTCCATCAATCTTAGTCTGTTTCAGGACCTGTCCTGAAAATGCTATCGCGAACGTTTCTCAAATCCATCCTGTACGTTAGTGCAGCCTCCGAACAGCTGCTCCGCAGTGCTTCTGCAAGATTTCAAGACAGAGCGCTCGGGCTGCATTGCGGAGTCTGGGCTTAATTGCCACCCGCCACTAAAACGGGGCTGCGCTGATGCGCTTTCCGCAGTATTCTTTAGTTGTACTTCTGCCTTATCCCGGCTCTGGATGCCGTGGGGAGGAACTTATCGTGGATGCCAAAGCATCGCCTGCTCCAAAGCCGCAGATGCGAATCGAATCGGACAGCATGGGGAAAATTGAAGTCCCCGCGGACCGTTACTACGGCGCGCAGACTGCTCGCTCAATAATTCATTTCGACATCGGCCGCGACACCATGCCGCCTGAGTTGATCCACGCTTTCGGCGTCCTTAAAAAAGCCGCCGCCCTCGTAAATCAGGATCTCGGCAAGCTTTCACCCGAAAAAGCGCGCCTGATTGTGCAAGCGGCCGATGAAGTGATCGCCGGAAAGCTCGATGACCATTTTCCCCTTCACGTTTGGCAGACCGGTAGCGGCACGCAAACTAACATGAACGCCAACGAAGTGATCTCGAATCGCGCTATCGAAATATCGGGCGGCGTAATGGGCAGCAAAAAACCGATTCATCCCAATGATGACGTAAATATGTCGCAATCTTCCAACGACACGTTTCCGACCGCGATGCACATTGCCGCAGCGTCCCTTGTCACAGAATTCCTCATCCCTGCCGTTACCCAGCTGCGCGACGCCATCGACGAAAAAGCCCACTCCTTCGCAACCGTCGTCAAAATCGGTCGCACGCACCTTATGGACGCGACTCCCCTCACCGTGGGCCAGGAAATGTCAGGCTGGGTGAACCTGCTCGATCGCGATATCAAATGGTTGAAAGACACTTTACCCGGACTCTACGACCTCGCCATCGGCGGAACCGCCGTAGGAACCGGACTCAACGCTCACCCGGAATTCGCGGAGCGCGCCGCGAAGAAAATTTCAGAACTCACAGGTCTGCCGTTCCGCTCGCATCCCAACAAATTCGCCGCCCTCTCCGCGCATGACGAAATCATCTTCGCCAGCGGTGCTCTCAAAACGTTGGCGGCATCGATGATGAAAATTGCGAACGACATTCGTTGGCTCGCGTCCGGTCCGCGCGCCGGCTTTGGCGAGCTAGTCCTGCCGGAGAACGAACCAGGTTCCTCGATCATGCCCGGAAAAGTGAACCCCACGCAGTCCGAAGCCGTCACCATGGTTGCCGTGCAGGTTTTCGGAAACGATGCGGCCATCGGATTCGCGGGCTCGCAGGGAAATTTCGAGTTGAATGTTTTCAAGCCGGTCATCATTCACAATTTCCTGAATTCCGTACGCCTGCTGGGCGACGCTTGCCATTCATTTACTTCCCATTGCATTGTTGGCATGGAGATCGATCGGAAGCGCATACAGCAAAATGTTGAAAACTCATTGATGCTGGTTACCGCTCTTAGTCCCAAGGTTGGCTACGACAAAGCCGCTGAAATCGCACACAAGGCTCATCACGAGCATCTCAGCCTTCGCGAAGCCGCGCTCAAATTGGGGTATCTCACCGCGCAGGAGTTCGACGATCTCGTTCGTCCGGAAAATATGACGCATCCGTAGTTCGCGCTAGGTTTTTCGCTTACACCTTCCTGCAGAGAATCTGCGGTCGTATTCCTCATTTCTCGCAGCGGTAGTTTCACATCGGTACAAAATTTAGTTCATTTTGGAAAAATCTTCGCCTGCACGCACGATTTTCTTTGACACACTTTCGCCACTTCAATACATTCAAACTCCTCTCAGTTTTTCCGGCGTTTCACCCCTTCCGTGGGAGTCCCCATGAATCTCCTCATTGCTGAAAATGATTTCGCGCTTGTTGGAGTCTTGAAGCCGCGTTTCGAAGCCGAAGACTATGCCGTGGACTTGGCGCGCAACACGGAGCAATCAATGTCCATGCTTCGAGGCCGCGAATATCACGCTGCCATCGTCGATCTTGACCTGCCCTCTACCGAAGGACTCGCCATCCTGCAGTTCGTTAGAACTGTCTATCAGGAACTGCCGGTCTTGGTTCTCGCCAGCCATGCGGGTCTTGCCGAGCGCGTCCACGTCCTCGATTGCGGTGCGGATGATGTCGTCCAAAAACCCTTTGACTTCTCTGAATTGTCGGCTCGAGTGCGCGCAGTTCTGCGGCGCGGCCTCCGCGGTTCGCAGCCCGAGTTGCGCCTGGCGGACCTGAAATTAAACCGCATCGAGCGCACCGTAACGCGCGCCGGCAAGAAAATCTCGTTAACACCCCGGGAATTTTGTTTGCTCGAATACCTAATGTTGCGCCAGGGACTTCCAACCACTCGCGCCGAAATCGTCGAGCATGTTTGGAAACTTTCCCGCGATACGCTCACCAACGTCGTCGACGTCTATATCAACTACTTGCGGCAAAAGATCGATGACCGTCCGGACTGCAAGCTGATTCACACGGTTCGAGGCATTGGCTACGAAATACGGTCTTCCCCGGGCGCCGATCTTCAGCGTCCGCCGAATGTCGGACGTGAAGCGGCCGGGGAATCTGTATGAAGCCGCCGGACGTCGGCATCCCTGAAGCGCAATTCTCGCTCGGTTTAGAACCAGTTTGCGGCATTCCATCTAATCCCCGCCCGGAGTCTGCCTTACTGGACCAGGAGCAGCGCGATCTGCTCTTACTCGGCCACCTACCTCAGGTGCGCTTCATTGCCCGGAAGATTCACGGCCGCCTGCCCCAGCAAGTCCTGCTCGAAGATCTTATCCACGCCGGCGTGCTGGGCTTGATGGACGCCATAAAAAAATACGATCCGGCAAAAAAAGTTCAGCTGAAACACTACGCGGAATTTCGCATACGCGGCGCCATCCTCGATAGTCTTCGCCAGGTGGATTGGAGTCCGCGAGCGCTTCGAATTCAAGCCCGTCGTCTTTCTAGAACCGTGGCCGATTGTCGCGCGCAGCTCGGACGCGATCCCAGCGAACCTGAAATAGCTGTCGCACTGAAGATAACGCTCTGCCAGCTTCAACGTCTTCTCGGTGACTTGCGCGGTCTCGATGTTACGAGTCTGCAGCCGGACGCTGACCAGTTGGGTGCTAACGGCAAAGCAATTTCCCGCTCAGGCAGAGAAGACCAGGATCCTTACCACCAGACCTTGCGCTCGGAAATGCAGGGCCTGTTGACGGGTGCCGTCGAACAGTTGCCCATTCGCGAACAGGAAGTGCTGGCGCTCTACGATTTCGACGAGCTCACCATGAAAGAAGTGGCTACGGCGATGGGTGTCGGTGAGTCACGCGTATCGCAGATTCATTCCAGCGCCATGATCCATCTCCGCGAACGCTTGTTTAAACGCCTGCAACGAAGCTCTGGCGCGCCGCAGATATCGATTATGCCCGTTGCCGTTGGGCAGGGAATTCGCCGTAAGGCGCTTATGCGCCACATGAGGCCGATAAATGGCTGTGCGCAGAAGTTAGCCGGGTGATCGATTATTGCTGATTTGAGCTGGGAGCCGTCGAGTCCGGCGTGGGCGAAGCAGGGACGGGAGGAGCGGGCGAAGTTGAAGACACTTCCGCTACAACTTTTGCGGCGAGCTTTTTGCTGATGGGGCACAACGAATCGTTGATTCGGCATTGAGCCAAAGTAAGGCGGCATCCGCAATCGCAGCTTTCAGAATTGAGCCGCTTGAGCGCCACTTTTTTCAGCTCAGGCGTCAGGCCCTTGAAATCAACCTCCGGAAGCTCGGTTGCGAGCGCCGCATTCTTCAAAAAGATTTGGCCTTCATCCTTGAAAGTTTCCACGCTCGCCTCTACCGGCATTCCCAGCAGGCTTCGCGCTTCGGTCTCGTAAACAAAAGTGGGGTACAACCCGACATGTTTCTGTACTACTTTCCCTTCCGTGTTCACCACGAACGAGGTGGGAAGCGCGGGGACCCCGCCGTACTCCTGGAGTATCTCGCGGCTGGCCATCACGATCGGATAATTGACGCCGGCTCTCACCGCGAATTTTTTCACTAGACCCACTTCTTCTGGATCATCCATCGAAATTCCGATCACCTGCAGGCGATCTTTGTACCGGTTTTGAAGATCGACGAGTTCGGGAATTTCTTCGCGGCAAGGTGGGCACCACGTCGCCCAGAAATTTAGCAGCACAACTTTTCCTTGCCAGTCCGCAGTCGAGACCACATTTCCGTCAATGTCACGCGCGAGAAAAGCTGGAGCCGGCTGCGGGTTGCTGGCCAGTCGAACAACTTGCATGCGGTTAGATTGTTGTGCGGCGACATTTCGGAGTGCCGCTGGGCCGCCCGTAGCCGGAACCCGCTTGCCGGCGGAAATTCCTTTTGGCACGCGAATCAGGTTCGATCGTCCCGCCGCAATTCCTATCGCAATTCCTGCGAGTCCCGCCACTGCTGCCAAAATAAAAATAAAATATTTCTTCATGCTTCCTCAACTGCCCATTCCATTATGCAGCATGCTCTCGCCCCGAACAATGAGTAGCTGAAAGTGATGTCGCGCCGAACACGCCCGGACGGTTGCTGCCCAGCGCCAAGCACCGGAGTTCCCAGGAATTGGCCACGCGCCGTTGTTGGTGGCCACCCACCCAGACCAATTCGGGACTGTCAACACGAGCCAGTTCCGAACCGGGATTGAGGAAGATATGTGAAGTCGACGTCGTTGTCCGTAAGTTGCTGATAATGAAGACCTCCAACGCAACAGTCGTTCGAAAGTTTGGGCATTTGACTTGCATATGGCGATGCGTGGGTCGCGTTCCTACACGATCCGAACTGACAGTAAGTGGGGAGGAAGGGGCCCACTTGCTGAACGCTCCGGGTCGTTCC
>Ga0209006_10002124_pt1 | contig 18067 bp, 16 predicted proteins | sample JacPin_JW_Ref_O2_FD_188567 | JGI IMG/M metagenome (GOLD analysis project Ga0209006, IMG submission 188567) | Forest soil microbial communities from Algoma, Ontario, Canada - Jack Pine, Ontario site 1_JW_Ref_O2 (SPAdes) (version 2) | ecosystem: Environmental > Terrestrial > Soil > Boreal... | reverse complement strand
GGGCGCCGACTCGCCCACCCCATCCATGGCCTGGCTCCGCAACTGATTCCGGCGTTGCCCAGCGATCCATGGCGAGACTGTACCCGCCACCAGTCAGCCGAAGCTAAAGCCGGTCAGCGCCACCCGTCGGCGGCCTCGGCGGCGCGCATCAGGGTCGCGCACAGCTCCCGCAGTTCCGGCGCGCCCGCACCTTCGTCCAGTGCGGTAGCGACGTCTTCCGCTGCACATCGCACCTGGTAGACGCGGTCAGAGAGGTCAGCGGCCTCCACCGCAGACAGCACCACCGCATCAGCGGGCAACGACGCACCCTTGACACCGTTGATCGAGGCCCGCTGTTCGTAGGCGCGCTGCCGGCACGATTGCCGACAGTATTGACGGCGACGTCCCATCCCGCTGTCGGCAACGTCGCGGCCACACCAGCGGCATGGCTGCGGGCGGACGCGGCGTTTCACGGGGCCGACTTTAGTCGGGGTATTGCCCGAACCCCGGTATCATTGACGGTTGGGTCGGATATGCCCGGGAACTAGATTGTCCGCTGCGTCGTTGTTCAGGGCGCATAGCCGCATAAGAAGACGTTAAGAGGAGTGGGTAGCAATGGCTGATCGTGTCCTAAGAGGCAGTCGCCTTGGAGCCGTAAGCTACGAGACCGACCGCAACCACGACTTGGCTCCGCGCCAGGTTGCGCGTTACCGCACCGACAACGGCGAAGAGTTCGATGTTCCGTTCGCCGACGATGCTGAGATCCCCGGCACCTGGCTGTGCCGCAACGGCATGGAAGGCACCTTGATCGAAGGTGACCTGCCCGAGCCGAAAAAGGTGAAGCCGCCCCGCACCCACTGGGACATGCTGCTGGAGCGACGCTCGGTCGACGAGCTCGACGAACTGCTCAAAGAGCGTCTCGACTTGATCAGAACGCGCCGTCGCGGCAGCTGACTGCCGTCCCGGAGCTCGTTCAGCGGTTGACGGGCGCCTGACGCCCGCGGTGCAGGCGTCCGGCGATGCCCCACTGCGCCACTTTCACCACTGCCTCGCGGATATTGGATCCGCTCATTTTGGACACGCCGAGCTCACGCTCGGTGAACGTGATTGGGACCTCTGCGACAACGAACCCGTTGGTGATGGCGCGCCAGGTCAGGTCGATCTGGAAGCAGTAGCCCTTCGAATCGACGTGGTCGAGGTCGATCTTCTGCAGAACGTCGCGACGGTAGGCCCGGTAACCGGCAGTGATGTCGTGGATGCCGATGCCCAGAGCCAGCCGCGCGTAGGTGTTGGCCGTCCAGGACAGCGCCCAGCGCCGCCACGGCCAGTTCTGCACGTTGCCGCCCTCGACGTAGCGCGAGCCGATGACCAGGTCGGCGCCGGCGTCAACGGCCTCAAGCAGTAGGTGCAGCTGCTCGGGCGCGTGACTGCCGTCGGCGTCCATTTCGACCAGCGTGGTGTACTGCCGGCTCAGCCCCCACGCGAATCCGGCCAGGTAGGCCGCACCCAGACCGTCCTTGACGGTGCGGTGCATGACGTGGATCCGGTCGGGATTGGCCGATGCGAACTCCTCGGCCAGCTGTCCGGTGCCATCCGGGCTGTTGTCGTCGACGACCAGCACGTGCACCTCAGGGAGTGCCTTGTGCAGTCGCTGCAGGATCAGCGGAAGGTTCTCCCGCTCGTTGTAGGTGGGGATGATCACCAGGGTGCGCAGGGTGGGACGATCGCCCGCAACCCGCGACACCGGATCGCCGGTGGTCATATGTCTCCTTTGTCAGGCCCTTGCCGGGCTGAATCTCGGCCGTCCTCGTCGAGTTCGGCGTTGGCTATCACGTCGTCGCCGGGCGGGTCGTCGTCGGATTTCTCCGGCCCCGGGCCGAAGCGCTTCCCCAGCGTTGACAGGCGCCGGTTCAGATCCGCGAACCATCCATTGTGCAGCATCGCAGCAAACAGAATCGCCAGAGCGGCGACGACCAGACTCCCCTGCATAATCGGGCCCCACCGAGCGGCCGGCGTCAGCGTTGTCTTGAGGCGGACCTGGCTGTCCAGGTAGCCGGGCGTGAAGAACCGTGTCCGCTGCAACTCGCGGCCGTCGGGGGTGACCACGGCCGAGATCCCGACGTTGCTGGACACCAGGGTGTAGCGATCCAGCTCCACCGCACGAAGCTTGGAAAACGCCAACTGCTGCTCGCTCATCGTCTGGTTGAAGTTGGCGTTATTGGCGGGTACCGCGAGCAGTTGAGCGCCGTTGCGGACCGAGTGCTGCAGGGCTCGATCGAAAATGACTTCCCAACAGGTCGCGATCCCGATCGGCGTACCGGCGGCGTGTACTACCCCGGAGCCTTTACCGGGGACGATGTAGCCGGCCAAGTCGGCGAGGTCGGTCAGATGCCGGAAGAACCCGCGCCAGGGCAGGTATTCGCCGAATGGCTGCACAATCCGCTTGTCGTGGCGATCACTGGGTCCGCCCGTGGGGCTCCACACGATGACGGTGTTGGTTTGGGCCGGCGCATCGCCCGGCCGGCCGGCGATGTCGAGCACCGTGCCGACCAGGATCGGCGCTTTGATCGCCTCGACGGCTACCGAAATCTCCTGCGCTGCGTCCGGATTGAGCAGCGGGTCGATCTCCGACGCGTCCTCGGGCCAGACGACGAAGTCGGGTTGCGGGGCGCGACCGGCACGCACGTCGTCGGCCAGCTTGCGGGTCTCCACGACGTCGTTGCCCAGCACCGCAAGACGCTGCGCGTTGAACTCCAGGCCGAGCCGAGGCACGTTGCCCTGCACCACCGCCGCCGTCACGATGGGCTCGTTGCCGGATCCGGTGCCGGAGTGGCGCACCTGCGGCGAAACGCCCGCCGCAACGAAGAACACCAGGCAGATGCAGAACGCGGGCAACACGACCGCAGGCGGTGCGTCGGCCGCCTCGTCGTCACCTGCGGTGTGCCGCCGACGGGATGCCAGCCACCACGACACGGTCTCGATCGCGAAAGCGGCGGCGCTGCAACCGGTCAGCACGATCGCCAACGAGAGCAGCGGGACGCCACCCAGCCGGACCAGCGGCAAGAACGGGCCGGAGGTCTGACCGGCAGCCACCACGCCCCACGGGAAGCCGCCGAAGGGAATGGTCGACTTCAACCACTCCTGCGCCGCCCACAGCACGGCGAACCAGATCGGCCATCCGGGCAGCCGCCGCACTACGACAGCCCCCAGACCGAAGATCCCCGGGAACACTGCGCACAACAGCACCAGCGCGATCAGCGGCATGGCGCCGACGAGGAGGCTGATCCACCGGATCAGCGGCAGGTAGAACGCCAAGCCGAACAGGAAGCCATAACCGAACCCGCCGACCGGCGTGGTGGCCGGGCGGGTCAGCACCCAGGACAGCACGGCGAACGCGATGACGGCGGCCCACCACCAGTTGAACCGCGGATAGCTCGCGCAGAGCAGCAAACCGGCGAGAATCGCGGCACTCAGCCGGGTCCACCGCGGCCGTAGCCATCTGCCTGCTTGTGGCACCCGAATCCGCGTTTCACGGACTAGCCAGGCCACCAGAACTGCGGTCAGATACGCCAACCGTTGCCACACATACTTGGCGACACGGACGGCCTGGTCGCGCAACTCCGCCAGCCGGTCATCGCCGACGACGGGCGACTCGCCGTCCTGCGACTCGAGATCATCGACGTCGGCGTCCTGGTCGGCGGGATCGACGTCGCGGACCGCCGGGATCACCCCGGTGACCTCGGCATCTGCGGCTGCGGCCGGGACTGGGATTTGTCCGGTGTTGTCGTCGTCTTTGACCGCCGGGAAGACGTCGGTGTCTTCGGCCGGCCGAACTCGGCGGTCGAACCGCCCGAGGCCTCTAACCATGAATCACGGCGCCTCGGTGCACGGTCTGCCGACATCGAGGCAACGAGTCGGTCAGGCCGAGCCGTGGCAACACCGGCACCCGCGACCGCGGATCGGTGGACCACCGGCGCACGGCGTCACTCGGCGCGTGGGCGTCGAGATCGCCGACATCCCACACTGCGTAGGAAGCCGGAGCGCCCGGGACCAGGCTGCCGATCAGCTCGTCACGGGTACCGCCGGCCCGCCAGCCGCCGCGGGTGGCGGCGGCGAATGCCGCGCGCGCGGAGATCGAGCTGTCCGGCGTCTGGTGGTTGACGGCTGCGCGGACCGTCGCCCAAGGGTCGAGGCCAGTCACCGGGGCGTCGGATCCGAACGCGAGGGCCACGCCTTGGGATGCTAGCAGCGCAAACGCGTTGAGACGCATCGCTCGATCGATCCCAAGACGACGGGCATACATGCCGTCGCGGCCGCCCCAGAGGGCGTCGAAATTGGGTTGCATGCTGGCCATCACCCCCCATGCACCGAGCTTGGCCGCCTGGTCGGCGGTCACCATCTCGAGGTGCTCCAACCGGTGGCCGCAGCGAGCCACCGCGGGCACGCCGAGGTCGTCGACGATCTGTTCCATAGCCGCGACGACGCTGGACACCGCGGCGTCGCCGATGACGTGGAATCCGGCCGTTACGCCGGCTTCGGTGCACGCCCGCAGGTGCGCGGCGACGGTCTCGGGATCCACGTAGCAGGCACCACATTCGTCGTCGGCATCCTCGTACGGCTCATGCAGCCAGGCCGTCCGCGACCCCAGTGCGCCGTCGACGAACAGGTCTCCGGCCAGCCCGGCCGTACCGGTGTCGTCGAGCAGCGCCCGCGCCTGAGCCGGGCTGGTCACCGCCTCACCCCAGTAACCGATCACCTCGACGCCGTGGTCGCGCAGCGCCCGCAGTTCGAGCCAGTCCTCCAGCCCGCCGATCTGCGGGCCGGCGCATTCGTGCGCGGCGACGATCCCTTGCGCGGCAAGGGCGTCCAACGCGGCCAGCCGAGCGCCGGCTCGCTGACCGTCAGTCAACAGACCACGCGCGGCGGAGCGGACCGCATGGTGGGCGTCGCCGACCAGCGGTCGCTGCTCGTCGAAACCGGACGCCGACGCCAGCCCTTCGACGCGCTGCCGCAGACCGCTCGACGCCAGCGCCGAATGGACGTCGACGCGGGCTAGATAGGCGGGCCGATCGCCGAGCACCGCATCGAGCTCTGCGGTGGTCGGCGCCGCGTCCTGTGACCACGACGACTCGTCCCAGCCGTGACCCCACAGCGGCTGGCCGGGGTGCGCCGCGGCGTAGTCGGCGATCAGTTGCAGGCAGTGCGATCGCGATGTCGAGGCACGCAGGTCGAGACCGGTGAGGGTCAATCCGGTCGCGGTGAGGTGGATGTGGCTATCGACGAAGGCCGGCGCGACGAAGCCACCTTCGAGATCAATGACGTCCGCGCCGGCGAACTCTTCTCGAGCAACGTCGTCACTGCCCAGCCACACCACGGTGCCGTCGCGCACCGCCATCGCGGAGGCGTCGGGATGGGTCGGGCTGTGCACCCGGCCGTTGACCAGCAGAGTGGTCGAGACGTTAGTCACGCCGCAAAACCTACGGGGTTGGTGGCGGGGTTACTCAGGCCGCAACGGCAGAGCCGGCGGGTCGACTTCGGTGACGTTGATGACCTCGCCGTCGATGTAGTCGGGCCGCGCTCGATGGTCGAATCGATCGGCCCCGACCGTCGCGACGGTGATCAGCGGGAACCGGCGACCAATGCCGCGGACAGCCATCGCCGCCAGCACGGGGCGCACGACGGCGCGGGTCGGCGGCAGCAACAGCAGCAGCCCCGCGGCGCTGGTCACCAGGCCTGGGACCACCATCAGCAGCGTTCCCACCGCGACCGCCGTGGTGTCGGCGGCCAGTCGCGGCTGGTCAGCGCTCAACCCGGATCGCAGCCGCGTGAGCTGGAGTTTGAGTTGCGAGCCCGCCAGCATCAGCCCCGCGGCGAACGCGACCAGCAGCAGCAATAACGTCCACCCGAGCCCGATCGTCGACGCCAGCGCCACCACCACGGCGAGCTCGGCGATCACGTAGACCAGAAAGAGTCGCGACACCATGAGATGGCAACGTCGCGGACGGTCGCCGGAGTTCCGCAAGCCGTCGTCGCACGGTTAGATGACCTCGTGACGACAATCGAGATCGACACGCCGGCCGGCCCGATCGACGCCTTGCTCGACATCCCCGACGGCCAGGGCCCCTGGCCGGGCGTGGTCGTGATTCATGACGCTCTCGGCTACGGACCGGACAAAGAATCGATCAACAGCCGTGTTGCTGCGGCCGGGTACGTCGCGCTGACGCCGAATCTGTTCGCCCGCGGCGGCTGGGCGCGGTGCATCACCAAGGTGATGCGCGAGCTGCTCACCAAACGCGGACGGTCGCTGGACGATGTGCTGGCTGCCCGCGACCATCTCAAGACCCTGCCGGAATGCACCGGCCACGTCGGCATCGCCGGGTTCTGCATGGGCGGGCAATTCGCACTTGTCATGTCACCCAAGGGTTTCGATGCTTCTGCGCCGTTTTACGGCGTGCCACTGCCCCGCGAGCTCAGCGAAACGCTGGACGGGGCATGCCCGATCGTCGCCAGCTTCGGCGGCCGGGACCTGACCGGCAGAGGGGCACCCGAGAAGCTGCAGCGGGTCCTCGACGACAAAGGCATCACCAACGACATCAAGTCCTATCCGAAGGTCGGACACAGCTTCGCCAATAAGCTTCCCGCCCAGCCGTTATTGCGCATCGCCGGATTCGGCTACAGCCAGGAAGCCACCGAGGATGCATGGACGCGCGTCTTCGCGTTCTTCGGCGAACACCTGCACAGCTGATTCAGGCTGGGCGTACCTCAAGGCCGACGTTGTTCTTCATGCCGCCGCGCAGCTTGCTGAACAGGTTGAACACCTTCCCGACAATGCCGTACTCGCGGCCGATCGCGTCATAGACGAGACCGGTCTGCGACGCGTCCAGAATGACCGCGGTCGCGTCGAGGGCCTCGCTTTTCGGGTTTCCCTGCATGTCGCAGATCGCCAGCGTGACGCGCGGCGTGTTGCGAATTCGCTTGACCTTCCACGACTTTCCCTGGGTGATCATCAGCAGGCGATCGCCTTCATTGGCGGCCCAGATCGCCGTAGGCTTCGGTCGCCCGTCTTTGGTGAAAGTCGTGAGTAGGACGTATTGCGCTTTGGCGACGTCTGCGAAGGTCGGTGCCACCGGGCCAGTCTAGTCAGGGCTTCTTGTCGGAGGCCGCTGGCATTATCGAACGCATGTTCGAAGCGCGTGCTCGGTTGCCAGAATCGGTCGCCCGGTTGGACGCCGTGTTCGAGCGGCGTCATCCATCAATCACGCAAGAGTCGGCGGCGCTGGTCGATCGGCTTCGTGCGACGAGGCGCGCCGAGAATAGTGCTGCTGGTCAACGGCTGGCGGTGATCGGTGAACTGGATGCGTTGCGGTTGCGCCTGCTCGGCGAGCGCGAGACGTGGTGCACCGACACCCAGGAGGCAGTGGCCGCCGAGGTGGCCGCCGCGATGTGCATCAGCCAGGCGCTGGCAACCAGCTACTTGTACTACGCCCGCGCCATGCGAACCCGCCTTCCCCTGGTGGGGGCCCTGCTGCAGGCCGGCGATGTCGACTACCGGGCATTCCAGACAATCGTCTATCGGACCGATCTGATAGCGGACGTTGAGGTGATGGCCAGTGTGGACGGCGAGTTGGCTGCCAAAGCCCAACGTTGGCCGGCGATGACCCACAGCGCGTTGGCCGCGGCGGTGGACCGCATTGTCGCCCGCGCCGATCTTGACGCGGTGCGGCGCCGACGAGAGCGTCAAGCCGAGCGCGAATTGTCGATTTTTGACAGTGGGAACGGCTTGACAGAGGTGTTCGGCAGACTGCTGTCGCCTGATGCACACGCGCTGGACGCCCGGCTGGATGCGTTGGCACGCACGGTGTGTAACGCGGATCCGCGTACTCGCAACCAGCGCCGCGCCGATGCGATGGCGGCCTTGACCGTCGGAGCCGACCGGCTGGGATGTCGTTGCGGACAACCGCACTGCCCGGCAGCCGGCAGCCCCCTACCGTCGCCTGTGATCATCCACGTTGTCGCCGATCAGGCCAGCATCGAGGGCCACGGTCGCGAGCCCGGCTCGATGATCGGCAGCGATGCGCTGATCCCGGCGGATCTGATCGCCGAACTTGCTCAATCCGCCAAGCTTCGGCCGCTAATCCATCCCAACGACGCCGCACCGGAGCCGAACTACGTTCCGTCGCAAGCCTTGACCGACTTCGTACGCTGCCGGGACCTGACGTGCCGGTTCCCGGGCTGCGATCGTCCCGCAGTGCGCTGCGATGTTGACCACACCATCCCCCACGCGGATGGCGGACCAACGCACGCGTCCAACCTCAAATGCCTGTGCCGCCTGCATCATCTGATCAAAACGTTTTGGGGCTGGCGCGATCAGCAGCTCCCCGACGGCACGCTGATCTGGGCTGCGCCATCCGGCCATACCTACGTCACTACACCGGGCAGCGCCTTGCTGTTCCCCCAATTGTGCACGCCCACTGGGACACTCGACTCCATAGCGCACCGGCCGCGCCGCACCGATCACACCGCGATGATGCCGAAACGCCGCCGCACGCGCGCCCAGAACCGCGCCCGTTACGTCGCCGACGAACGTCGACACAACCGATTACTGCGCCAAGCTCGCCGAGCGGGCATAGCTGGCCGCGAACCGCCCGGCGACTACGAACCACCACCCTTTTGAGGCCTGGCTGCAAACGTTAGAAAGCCTCTTTCATCGTCGACGCCATCGCGATATGCCCCTCGAACCCAAGCGATGTCGCCATGGCGCGGTAACGATCGACGAAGTCGCGGTAGGCCGTGTCGTCTCCGCGGGCCCGCGCCAGCAGCGCCCGCAGCCGCAGCAGCGTTATGTCGTACAGCACGAACCCGGGCTCGACGGGCACGGCCGCCAGCCGTTCGGTCGCGGCTTGCGCTTCGGCCTTGTCGGCGGTGGTGCCACGCTCCAGCAGGGTTTCGACCAAGGCGGTGACGGCGCCTCCGAGATGAATGATGTCGCCGATTGCGAATTCGTGGTCTGCGACGATCCGAAGGATCTCGATGGCGCTATCGGGATCGCCACTGCGTGCTGTTTCCTTAGCCATTTCCAAATCGATCAGCGGCAACCGGCCCAGTAGGAACCGCTTCTCTAACAACGCATCACGGGCCACGGCGAGCTGCCGAAACCCATCGCTGCGCTGGGGACCCTCAGATTGAGCCAAGACGAGGCCGTGTAGCAGTCGAGCAGCCGTCAGTGCATAATCGTCGCCGCGCTGTTCGGCTTGTCTCAGTGTTTCTGCGGTTGCCTCCAACATCGAGTTGCCGAAGCGCAGCAGCCCATTCAGTATCCCCAACATGTATATGTAGAGGAACTCGATGACGGCACGCCCTCCGGGGTTGATCTCGCGGCACATCGCCGCCGACCGCTCGATCTCGCGCTTCCAGCCAGCCTGACCCAAAGTCGCGTGCGCGGCGTCCCGGACCATCAGCGTCAATATCAGCGGCGTTTCGATGATGAGGTCGCCCGTGTGGGGGTCATCGCCGGCCAGATCAATCAGGCGCTGTGCCAACCGCAGGCCCTCGTTGATCTCTCCTAGGCTGAATTTTGGACTTAAAGCCGTCCACAGCAGCCCGACGGTCAATGTTGGGTCACCGATTGACTCCAATAACGGCTCGAGTTCGAGAGCCAATTGGGACGCCTCGCGATAGTGCTCGTTGTCAGCAAGTGCGTTGATCTGTCCGGCCATCCCGGTGGCCAGTGACACTTTGTCACCGGCCGCGGTCGCCATCTGGCGGAGCTCGTCGAACCCGGTGTCGGCGACGTTGCCCCCGGCGCGCCAGGCCGTTGCACACAGCCGCGTCCGTGGCGCAATGCGCATCGCGGTGCGGTCAGGATCATCGACCGGCAGCCGGTCAGCAATCTGTCGTGCTCGCTGCCAGCTGGTCCACGCCGCACCGATGTCGCGGTACGCCCGCGACCACGTACCCGCGCGCATGTGCCAATCGAAGGCCTCATGCAGATCACCAGCGGCCTCCAGATGCTCGGCAATCAGGGGCCCATTTTCGTCGTTCTGCTCGATGAACCCCGCCAACCGCCGGTGCAGCTCGGCGCGATCCGATCTGAGCTGTGATTCGTAGGCCACCGTGCGAATCAGCGGATGCCGGAATGCATATTCAGCGCGAGGCGTGAACGTCACCTGATCGATGAGTTCGGCCTCGATGAGAGTCGTCATGCCCGTGTCGTCGACAAGGCGGGCGAGCAGTTCGTCTTCAAATCTCAGGCCGATCACCGCGGCCGCGTTCAGCAGGCGTTTGGCGAATGGGTCGAGCCGGTCGATACGCGCAGCGATCGCTGCCTGCACACTGGCCGGCACCTGCAGCTCAGCGACCTCGTTCGGGCACACGTACGCGCCCCGGTCGCCGCAAAGCACGCCGCGGTCAGCGAGATCATGGACGATCTGCTCGGCGAAAAACGGGTTGCCGGATGCCCTTTCGCCGATTTGGTCAGCGAGCCCGGCAACCGAAGGGTGCGATCCGAGCAATTCGCCGATCAACGTGAAGGCTTGCGAATGATCCAGCGGTGCGAGCGCGATCGTCTGTGCGCCCGGTACTTGGCTCAGCGCACCGCGGTATTCGGGGCGGTAGGTGACCAGCACCAGTGAGCGCGTCTGAGGAACCACTGCTAGGAAATCAGCCAGCATCGATTCGCTGGCTGGGTCGATCCAGTGCGCATCCTCGATGACATACACCCGCGGCGTCGAGCGTGCCAGTGCGGCGGTGTTCATCAGCGCGGTCAATCGTCGCCGCCGAGCATCGGGCGCGATATTCGACACCTGCGCCGCGGGATCGTAGATGCCGAGCAAGTCGTCGAGAAGCACAAGATCCGCGGAAGCCGCATCCGGTAATTGGATTCGCACCCGCGTCCGCGCTTCCTCGCCTTCGACATCGACTATTCCGAGTATCGCCCGCAAGAGCCTTGTCACGGCATGGAACGCGATTTCGTTGGTATGAGACTCGCAGTAGGTCGAAAAGACTTGTACGCCAACGCTGTCCGCAACCGAGACCGTTTCGGCCACGATGCGGCTCTTGCCGATACCCGGCGGGCCGACGACACCTGCCACGCAGCCATGTCCACCGATCGACCTGTCCAGCATCGCCCGCAGAGCGTCCCGTTCCCATTCGCGCCCGACCAAAGTCAAAGCATGCGGACCGATCCGCTCCGGTACCGAGGCCAACGCCACCAGACTGCGAGCGGGCACCGGTTTGGCGGCGCCCTTGATCTGCACCATCTCCGGTTCGCCGAGTACTGCCATGGCCCCGAGAAGCCGTGCGGTGGACTCGCTCAGCATCACACCGCCCGGCGCCGCCACCGATTCCATGCGCTGCGCCATTCCGACGTGAGTCCCCACCGCGGTGTAGCCGAGAGTGCCGGAACCGATCTCACCGGCGATCACTTCACCCGAGTTCAACCCGACTCGCAGCTGCAACGTCACCGCGTCCCGACGTTCGACTTCGACGGCTAAGCGCTTGGCTTCCTCCTGAATACCCAACGCTGCCAAACATGCGCGGAAAGCATGATCCTCCAGCGCTACTGGCGCGCCAAAGAGCGCCATGACGCCGTCGCCGGTGAACTTATCGACGGTCCCGCCATACCGCTTGACCACAACCGACGCGCGATCGACCAGCTGCGTCATGATCTCCCGCAACCGCTCCGCACCCACCGCGGCGGCGATATCCATTGAATGCACGACGTCGGCAAACAACACAGTTGCCTGCTTGTACTCCGCGGCCTGAGCCGATGCCGCCAGCGGTGATCCGCACTCGTCGCAGAACTTGGCGTTGACCCGCAACGCAGTCCCGCACGCTGCGCAATCGCTCACGGGTCTATCGTGGCATCGCCAGCGCGCGCGTAGTGGCTCTTCCTAATTCAGCGCGGCATCCGGCGCCAGACGAACTGCGGCAGCAGCCGCATCACTGCCGACGCGGGCCCCAACGCCCACGGGATCCAGACCGTCCGGCGGCCCTTGGCCAGCGCACGCGCCGTCGCCGCCGCAACCTGCGCCGGCGTGCTGGACAGTGGTGCCGGCGGCATACCGTCCGTCATCCGGCCGATGACGAAACCGGGCCGCACGATCAGCAGCCGCACGCCGGTGCCATGCAGCGCGTCGGCCAGCCCGCTGGCGAACCCGTCCAGGCCCGCTTTCGCTGAGCCGTACACATAGTTGGCCCGACGTACCCGCGCGCCCGCGATCGAGGAGAACACCACCAGCGTTCCACGGTTGGCCTCCCGCATCGCGGCGGCGAGATGGGTGAGCAGGCTGACCTGCGCGACGTAGTCGGTGTGCACGACAGCCACCGCGTGCGCGGCGTCGACCTCGGCGCGGCCCTGGTCACCGAGGATTCCGAAAGCCAGCACCGCGGTGTCGATCGGACCGTGTTCGGCGATGATCGACGCCACCAAGGGGCCGTGCGATTCGACGTCGTCAGCGTCGAATTCGCGGGTGGACACCGCCACCGCGCCGGCCGCCAGTATCGCCGCTGTCTGTTCGCCGAGCCGGTTGACGTTTCGCGCCGCCAGCACGACGGACGCACCGGGAGCGAGTCGCACCGCGAGCTCGGTGCCGATCTCGCTGCGGCCGCCGAGAATCAGCACCGTATGTGCGCCCGTGTCATCCACGGCTGCGATTATCACCTGCGCTAGCGTGAGCGGTGATGGCGAACTCCACGGCCCGGCTGACCAACGACGCGCTGGCGTTTCTGACCGAGCGCCACCTCGCGATGCTGACCACTCTGCGCCCCGACAATTCACCCCATGTGGTGGCGGTGGGCTTCACCTTCGACCCCAAGACGCACATCGCCCGGGTGATTACGACCGGTGGCTCACAGAAGGCGGTCAACGCCGAGCGCGGCGGCGTCGCCGTGCTCAGTCAGGTCGACGGCGCGCGCTGGCTGTCACTGGAAGGTCAGGCCACCGTCAACGGTGAGACCGACGCGGTACGTGACGCGGAGCTGCGCTACGCCCAGCGTTACCGCACGCCGCGAGAGAACCCGCGACGGGTCGTCATCGAGGTGCACGTCGAGCGGGTGCTGGGGTCCTCGGATCTGTTGGCCCGCAAAGCCGACTAGCCCGCTAGACGAGCGTCGCGCCGGGCGCGCGAATCACCAACGGCACCGCCGGGAAATACGCCGCCATCTCCGGCCGAGATTTGGCTAGCGCTGCGGTGCCGTAGCCTCGGTGCCGGTAATCCGGGTGGATCCAGATGCGGACGTGCACTTCGTGTCCCTCAAGCTCGCCGAACACCATGCCGACCTTCTCGTCACCGTCGACCGCGACGAACCAGGCGGCCTCTTCGGCCTCGAATCGGTCCTGCGCCGAACGGATTTCATCGTCCAGGCCACCGGCCGGGGCGCCGGAGCCGTCACCCTTGGCGCCGACCTCCTCGGTGCGGGCGGCGAAGATATCGCGATCCGAGCTGCCGGAAAAGGCGCGAAGCGCCAAGGTTTCACCCGCGCTGGCCGGCCGGTCTTTGAAGGTGAAGCTCAAGATGTTGTTCAGATCCTCGAGTTCGGCGACGATCTTTTTGCGCGAATCCTTGGTCAGCTGATCGAACGACATGCCGATCACCGCTTCGGCGCCCAGCCGTGAGGTGTCCAGCAGTTCGACGATGCCGTCGACCGCCGACGGCCGATCGTCGGCCTTCACGATCAGGTCGAGCACTTCGTGACGACGTTCCAGCGCATTCATCAGTGCGTTGGTGATCTCTCGGCGGGCGGCGGCGCGGTCGTGATCGGTCATCGCACGAGCCTAATACTCCGGCGGCGTTCAGCGCCCGCCTTGACGGTACCTAAACGGGCACCACGATGAGTTCGTGCGGACGGTGGTTGACCGGCTGGGCGCCGTCCTCGGCCACCACGACAATGTCTTCGATGCGAGCACCCCACCGGCCCGGGAAATAGATCCCGGGCTCGACGGAGAACGCCATGCCCGCCTGTAGAGGCAGATCGTTGCCGGCGACGATGTACGGCTCTTCGTGCACGGACAATCCGATGCCGTGACCGGTGCGGTGCACGAAGTAGTCGGCGAGTCCGGCCTCGGCCAGCACGTCGCGGGCCGCGGCGTCGACCTGCTCGGCGGTGACCCCGGGACGCACGGCCTCGACCGCCGCCCGTTGCGCTTGCTGCAGCACTGAATACTGTTGTGCAACTTCAGGACTGGGCTCACCGATGCTGTAGGTGCGGGTCGAGTCGGAGTTGTAGCCGGGCTCGTAGGCGCCGCCGATATCGACGACGACGATGTCACCGGGGCGAATTTCACGGTCTGAGTATTCGTGGTGTGGGTCCGCACCATGCGGACCGGAGCCGACGATGACGAACGCGACTTCTGAATGTCCTTCGGCAACAATGGCTTCGGCGATGTCGGCAGCGACGTCGGCCTCGGTCCGACCGGGCACCAGGAATTCCGGCACCCGGGCGTGCACCCGGTCGATCGCCGCGCCCGCCTTGCGCAGCGCGTCGACCTCGGCTGCGTCCTTGACCATCCGCAGTTCCCGCAACACGTCGGTGGCCAACACCGGCAGCACACCAAGGACATCGGCCAGCGGCAACAGGTGCAGCGCCGGCATCGAATCGGTGACCGCCGTGGCCGCCGGAGCCCCACCCATCGCGGCGGCGACCAGCTGGTAGGGGTCGTCGCCGTCGACCCAATCCCGCACTACCAGCCCGAGATCGGTGACCGCGGACTGCTTCAGCGACGCCAACTCCAGCCGTGGCACCACGATGGTCGGGTCACCGGAGACCGGTAGCACCAGCGCGGTGAGGCGCTCGAAAGTCTGTGCGCGCGAGCCGGTGAGATACCGCAGGTCATAGCCCGGGCTGATCACCAGACCGGCCAGGCCCGCCTTGGCGGTGGCGGCCGTCGCTGCCGCCACCCGGCGGCGATAAACCTCTGCGTCGAAGCGGTCAGAACCCATGACAGTCAGGCTAACTGTGCGGCTGGCAGGATGACGGACATGTCCGCACCGCTGCTGCTGCTCGACGGCGCCAGCATGTGGTTTCGCTCGTTCTTCGGCGTCCCCGCCTCGATCACGTCGCCCGATGGCCGGCCGGTCAACGCGGTCCGCGGCTTCGTGGACTCGGTGGCCACCGTGATCACCCGACACAAGCCCGGCCGGTTGGTGGTCTGCCTGGACCTGGACTGGCGCCCGCAGTTCCGGGTCGATCGCATCCCGTCGTACAAGGCTCATCGGGTCGAAGAGGAGAACCCCGCCGGGCAAGCCGACGTCGAGGAGGTTCCCGACGACTTGTCGCCGCAGGTCGAGATGATCACCGAGCTCCTCGACGCGTTCGGCATCTGCACCGGCGGCGCCGAGGGTTTCGAAGCCGACGACGTGATCGGCACACTGGCCGCCCAAGAGGGCCGCGACCCGGTGGTCGTCGTCAGCGGCGACCGCGACTTGCTGCAGGTGGTCCGCGACGAGCCAGTCGAGATACGAGTGCTCTACCTCGGACGCGGCCTGACCAACGCGACGCTGATGGGACCGGTCGAGGTCGCCGATCGCTACGGCGTGCCGGGCGATCGGGCCGGCGAAGGCTACGCCGAGCTGGCACTGCTGCGCGGCGATCCGTCCGACGGGTTGCCGGGCGTTCCCGGTGTCGGCGAGAAGACGGCGGCCACGCTGTTGGCGCAGTACGGCTCACTGGCAGCAATTCTGGCCGCCGCCGACGATCCGAAATCGTCACTGGCCAAAGGCGTTCGGGCCAAGCTGCGGGCGGCCACCGACTACATCGAGGTCGCCGGACCGGTGGTACGGGTGGCCACCGATGCACCGGTCACGTTCTCGACGGCCACCGATGCCTTGCCGTTGGTGGCGGCCGACCCGGCGCGGGTCGCTGAACTCGCGACCCAACTGGGTGTCGGGTCATCGATCGCGCGGCTGCAGAAGGCGCTCGACGCGCTGCCCTGAGACGGCGTTACTTAGGCCGACCCACCTCGTAGGTGCCCTTGTTGTCCTGGAAGGTCGCGGTCACCGAACGCTTGGTGCCGTCGATGCTGACGTCGCAGTCGAAGCTGGCGCCCTTTTTGACGGTCGGATTCTGACCGTTGTTGCACTTGACGTCTTTGACGTTCTTCGCGCCGTAGCCGTTGGTGCTATCGGTCAGGATCTGCTGCACGCCGGCATTGGCTTTGCTGACGTCCAGCTTGGTGGTCACGAAGAACCCTGGCGCCCAGAAGCCCAGCACCAAGATCACCGCGACGGCGACGGCGGCAATCACACCGAGCACCGAGCCGACCATCGCCTTCGAACGCTTCGGGCCGGCCGGCGGCTGGCCGTAGGCACCCGGGTACTGGCCGTACTGACCGGGTTGGGGGTACTGGCCGGGTTGCCCGTACTGACCCGGCTGACCGTATTGGCCCGGCTGACCGTACTGGCCCGGCTGGGGCTGGCCGTATTGGCCCGGCTGCTGCGGGTAAGCGGCGGTCTGGCCGCCGTACTGGTCCTGCTGCGGGTAGCCCTGCGGATAGGACTGCGACGGCGGATAGTACGACGTGGGCGGCTGCTGGTACTGCCCGTATTCAGTGGGCGTGTACGCGGGTGCCTGCCAGGTCTGCTGCTCCCCGCCGGTGGCCTGCCAGCCCTGTTCGCCGGAGGATTGCTGCCAGGGTGACGCGTGCTGGGTGTGGTCCTCGCCGGATTGCTGACCTTCACCTTGCGTCGGCTGCCACGGCTGCGTCGGGTCGGGTCCCTGTGGTCCGCTCATCGTGTGTCAGTCCTCTCCGTGCTGCTTGCAGTCCTCGCGCCGGTCGTCGAGTGCAACCGTAGCTTCGGCACAGCCTACCCGGCGTCAACTGCTACGACGCCGCGCCGAATCGCGTCGATCGCGCGTTTCGCGGTGACCCGCAACTCCGGCTGGGGGGCAGCATTGCGGACCTGGTCCAGCAGGTCAAGCACCTGCCGGCACCAGCGCACGAAATCCCCCGGCGACAGCGGCGAACCGTTGCCCTCGTTATCGGAGGCCGCCAGCGCGGTGACGAGGTCGCCACTGCTGGCCCAGCGGTAGATCGCCGCGACGAACCCGTCGTCGGGCTCGCGGCTCAGCGTGATGCGATGGCGATGCTCGTCGGCGCGCAGTTCCGCGGACAGCCGCCGCGTGCGAGTCAGCGCTTGCCGTAACGGGGCGGTCGGCACCTGCTCGTTGCGCGGCGCACCGGGGCCGTCACCGCCCCGCGTTTCGTAGAGCACCGCCGAGAGCACGGCAGCCAACTCCGCGTCTTTGAGTCCCGTCCATGCGTCACTGCGCAGACATTCGGCGACCAGAAGATCGCTCTCGCTGTAGATCCGGGCCAGCAGCCGGCCGTCGTCGGTCACCGTGGGAGTGCCATCGGTGAGCTCGATGAAGCCGCGCTCGGTGAGCAGTCCCACGATCCGGTCGAAGGTGCGGGCCAGCGAGTTGGTGGCGGCGGCGACCTTCTTCTGCAGCGCGGCGTTCTCGCGTTCCATCCGCAGGTAGCGCTCGGCGACCCGGACCCGGTTTTCCCGGTCGGTTTCGCGGTGAACGGGATGGCGACGCATCTTTTCGCGCAGCGCCGCCAGCTCGGGGTCGACATCGCGGCTCTCGCTGTGCTTGCCTCGGCGCTCGCCTGTAGTCGACAACCCGGCCGCCGCCGAACGCAACGCCGACGCCAAGTCGCGACGGACCCGGGGTTGCCGGTGTTCGACCCGCTTGGGCAACGTCATCGACCCGACGGGCGCCGACTCGCCGGAATAGTCCGATGAGGAAATCCTTCCGGCCCAACGGTTTTCGGTCAACACCAACGGTCGCGGGTCGGTGCTGTCGCGGGCCGCTTCCAACACGACGGCAAGTCCGCCGCGTCGGCCGTGGGTGATTGTGATGATGTCGCCGCGCCGCAGCCCGGCCAGCGCGTCGTTGACCGCCTGGCGACGTTGCAGTCGCGACGCGCGGGCCTGAGCACGCTCCTGCTGACTGATCTGCTCGCGCAAACGGGCGTATTCGAGGACGGGAGCATCGTGTCCACCGAACTCGGCGGCGGCCTCGTCGAGCATATGCTGCCCGCGCTCCACGCCGCGAACCAGGCTCACCACCGACCGGTCGGCCTGGT
>Ga0209006_10002123_pt1 | contig 18071 bp, 9 predicted proteins | sample JacPin_JW_Ref_O2_FD_188567 | JGI IMG/M metagenome (GOLD analysis project Ga0209006, IMG submission 188567) | Forest soil microbial communities from Algoma, Ontario, Canada - Jack Pine, Ontario site 1_JW_Ref_O2 (SPAdes) (version 2) | ecosystem: Environmental > Terrestrial > Soil > Boreal... | reverse complement strand
CCCAGCACCTCGGCCAGTTCGAAGTCGTCGAACCCCACGACCGCAATATCCTCCGGAACCCGCAGCTTGTGAAGGTGAAGCGCCTGGATGAGATATACCGAGGAGATTCGTTTCAAAGAGAATGCCGCCGTCGGCCGGTCCTTAGTCGACCAGCGCAGAACTAGAGCCCGCATCGCCTCGAGGCTGTTGAATTGGCCAAACAGAACGGGCTGGAGACCGGCGTTACGCATTGCAATGTTGTAGCCCTCGATTCGTTCACGCACCGTATAACTGCCGGAGTCAAAGCCCACACAGGCAATCTTCTTGTGGCCATGTTCGATCAAATGCCGAACGCCCTGTTCCGCGCCTTCTCGGTTTTCGACAAGCACAGCATCCGCTGACATTCCAGTAACGGGTCGGTCGAGAGCGACAACCGGAACGCCGTTTTCCTGAATCATCTTCAATCGCCTTCCGTCGCTGCCTGAGCTAACGATGAGCAGTCCCGCAATCCGATTCTGGATAGATTCAAGTTGCTGTTCCTCGACTGCCACGCTTCTTCCGGTGGCAACCACCACGGTCTGATAGTCGTGCCGTATCGCAACTTCCTGAACCGCGTGAAAGCAACTGGAAAAGAAGTCTGACAGATCCGGAACGACCAAACCAATAGTCCGTCCCCTGCGGCCTTTCAACATCCGGGCAGCATCATTGGGAGAATAGCCAATCTTTGCGACCGCTTTCAGAACTCTGGATCGCGTCGAATGCTTTACACTTGGATGATTGTTAAGAACGCGCGAGACCGACATTACTCCGACTTTCGCTTCTCTTGCGACATCGATAATCGTGGGCGGTCTGCCGCGCCCTCTCGCTCTTGGAGTTTTCATTTTTGCAAAGAAGTTCCAGGATGCATCGGAGGCGCGGTTTGCGAGAGCGCGTCGAGCTCCGATGCCGCCAGCAGAAAGCCGCCGACGCCGTACACAGAACTGGCGGAAGGTTTGAATTTTCCCGGCTGTCCATCGATGGGCTGGATCGACCCCAAGCGGCCATCCGCATAAATGCGCGCCAGCATTCCGGCCCACGCACGCGTTACCACGGGCTCGAACTTAGCCCGGTCAAGAATGCCGTGGTTGATGCCCCACGCCAGCGAATAGGTAAAAAACGCGGTGCCAGAAACTTCGGGCAGATTATAGGATCCAGGATCCAGTAGCCCGCTGCGCCAGAGTCCATCCCCGCCTTGAATCGCGGCGATCCGATCGGCCATCTCTTTGTACTGAGCGATGTACTTCCCCCGGCTCGGATAGTCGTTTGGCATGACCTCCAGCACCTTGGCAAAGGCCCCCATGACCCAGCCATTGCCTCGCGACCAAAAGATCTTCTGGCCGTTCTTCTCCTTCTGCGTAAGGTAACGGCTGTCGCGGAAGTAGAGGTGCTCCGCCGGGTCGTACAAACCGGCGGAAGTCTGCCACCACTCGTGATCCATATAGTTCAGATAGTGCGGATCGCCCGTTGCAGCAAACATCCTGACCACTACCGGGGGCGCCATGAACAGTGCATCGCACCACCACCACAGCAACTTGTCCGGATCATCGGGCCGAACGATCAGACGGTCCAGAATCGCTTTAGTATTTGCGATCCTTTCCGGTTTCTGCTTCTCGAGGTACAGATCCATGTAAGACTGACCCAACGCCATATCATCCGCATGCGGAAATCGCGCATCGACCAATTTCCAATCGAAGCGCTCCGCCATCTTCACCACCGCGTCGTGGTAGCGCGGATCTCCAGTTGTCTTCGAAGCCGCCAGCAGCCCATCGTATAGAGCCGCGTAAGTCCATTGCTGGTTGAAGATCGGTTCTGCCCGCGCAAGTTGCCAGTCGGCCACTTTCTGCGCAGCCTTGCGTATGGCTGGGTGCGTTAGTGCCGAAGAAAGATCTGTGGCTAGCGGGCCGGGGTCGTCGGGCGCGTCTCCCGCCGATGCCCGTTCCACAGACAAAGGCGTCGTCGCCTGACCATCTGGCGCTTTAGGCTGCGCGAACTGAGCACTCGCGGTCAACCCAGCGAGTCCGGCCAGCGCCGCGAGTACGGATAAAGCACGCCAGGCATTGTCATTCAATCGATGATTCCTTCGAGCAGCCGTCGTCATTCCGGTGTCCTGTCGTTTCCGCTTGTGGAATTCTGGTGCGCCTCAAATCGGACTGATAAGACCCTGATTGAAGCAGGATTTCGCAAAACACCGCCTACTTGGGAGAGCGGAATCCATATGACTAGACCGGCTTTTCGACAACCACGATCGAGCCTGATGAGTGATAATACATCACGCAGAATGATATACGTTATCAATTCTGTGCGATTGAAACATTGACCATCAAGACGAAGAGGAAAATGCGTAAGATAGATCGGATCGCGAGAAGAAGGTTCTTGAAAACCGCCGCAGCGGCCGGTTGTATGAGCGTTGCCAACGTGACTCTTGGTCTGTCGAGTCACACCGGAAAGTCGAGTGCCTTCCGGCTCGTGGCCGAAACGGACCGCAAGCGCATTCTGGAGGCCGCCGCCCAGTATGTCTCTCAAACACCCCTTACGATTACAGCGTTCCCTGCCAAACACAGTGCAGGCGGGTTGCACGATTTCTATTCCCAGGCAGACTACTTCTGGCCAAATCCGAAAGACCCGAACGGGCCGTACATCAACCGCGATGGCCAGAGCAATCCGGAGAATTTCGACGAGCATCGTAAAGTGATGGTGGCGCTCTCCATCCAGATGCCCGCTCTCACCGCCGCCTGGATCCTGACTGGCGACCGTGGTTACGGGCAGCAGGCTTCTGCTCACCTTCGCGCATGGTTCGTCGCACCCGAAACGCGGATGAACCCGAATCTACTTTACTCTCAAGCGGTTCAAGGGTCTTCGACCGGCCGCTCCTACGGCATCATTGACACTCTCCATCTGGTCGAGGTGGCGAGGGCCGCCAGCTTTCTGACGTCCGGGATGCTCAGTCCGCAAGAAGCTGCCGCGGTGAGGAGTTGGTTCGCCAGCTATCTGGACTGGCTTTCGCACAGCGAGCGGGGCCTGAAGGAGCGCGACACGACGAACAATCACGCCTTCTGCTGGGCCTTGCAGGTTGCTGAGTTTGCCCGCTTGGCGGACGACGACGTCGGGCGCGAAGAGGTGTACCGGCGCTATCGGAGAATTCTGCTACCTAATCAGATCGACGCGAGTGGCGCGTTTCCCCGGGAGTTGGAGCGCACTAAACCATACAGCTATTCGATCTTCAACTTCGACGTGATGGCGGGACTCTGCCAATCACTCAAAGGACTCTCTCCGGATCCGCGGACTTTCCATCTTGCCGACGGGCGCGGGCTCTGCAAAGCCGCGGATTTCATCTATCCGTATCTTAAGGACAAAAGCTCGTGGAAGTGGGCAAAAGATGTTGAACATTTCGACGCGTTGCCCGTTCGTTCTCCAGGACTTCTGTTTTCGGGCATAGCCTGCCATGAACGGAAATACATCGATCTCTGGAAGACGTTGGATCCAGATCCGACAGACAAGGAGATCATCCGTAACTACCCTATCCGCCAGCCGCTTCTTTGGGTGTGACTACACAGACAAAGCTCTCGTAATTGTCGGTCGTTCACCGGGCGTCCACAGCCAGAATCGAGGGTGCTCCGGTCTTTCCATCGATGACGCTGACCTTCAAAAGCGCTTCGATATTCAGGTTCGAGAAATCTCTTCCAATGTCATCTCTGAGCAACTGCATGTACTGGGGGCTGGTTGCAAACTGAGAGGCGGCCTCGGTTCCATTTCTACCCAGTCCAGCCAAAACGATCACCCAACTGCCGGTGGTCGCATCGCGAAACCGTGCCACCAAAGCAAAATCATCTGCACTGGAATATGGGAGAGACCTGTCGCGCGACCAGTGCGCCTGGGCCTGCATCTGATCGATAATCGAGTGCACGGGCTCCGGCGTGAATTGAAAGCGCTGCGACTGCAATAAGCGCATCGCCCATTGGTTGTTGTAGGCGCCGAGCAGTACGACTGAATGTTCGCGAAGATCCGTGAGGGGCGTAGACGGGGAAGACAGTAGTTGTGTTGTTACTCCCGAACGCGCCAGCATGTTGCTCACTTGCGCGATCCCGGAGGCAGTCTGCATGGAAACAAACGGGTATTCAATGTCTTTACCAGCCGTGATCACGCCTGAAAAGCTATTTTTCTTGAAGACTACCCCTCCGGCGCAAATCAGGGCCATCCGCTGGTCATGCAAGACTGGCGCCCAAAAACTATCTACAGCCGTCTGAATCTGAACGGGGCGAGACCTCCAAGTCAATCCTGCAAGAAAGCCTATCACTGCCATAGCCGCCAGACTCAACCACAATAGGCTTCGAACGAAGGTCCTGGTTCGCCACAAAAGCGCGCGTGGGCTGACCTCCTCTTCTAGGGCCCAACGGGAAGCGCGCGTGTCCGGAGGTGCCAATGAGATCGGTCGCTGCCCAGCGTCGCCATTCGGAGAGACGTTCGCAACACCGACGGGATCTACGGAGGACCTGGCATAATCTCCAGAATTGCCGGATTCCTCGTGATCGTGCAGGAACTCCGGAATATAGGAACCCACCGGTAGTGAGATTCGGATACCGGAGTTCTGTCCGCGCTCGTTGTAATGGAGCAGCAGTCGCTTGCGCACTTCACCTGCAGTGAAACGAACCACCGCTTCTGCGTTGGTGTCATAGGTCGAAGGCCGATCGAACACTTCGATGCCAAGCGTTCGTTCTTTTAAGCGATCCGATTTACCTGCCAGAGTGTTCTCGACGATGTACTGCAGTAGCGCAGGATAGCGTTTGCTGTTGCAGAAGTAGGGGCTCGAAATAACCTCCCGCAACTCGCGGAGAACCGCATCCCGTTCCTGCGCCGTCTGTGGTTGCCATGCTTCCCGGGTTGAAGTCACTTTATTCATGGCGCCGGCGTATCATACTCGTCCCATCCCGCGACTTTCAAGCACGTTTGACACCGAAAAAGCATTAACGTTAACAGCAAGATTTTGAAGGAGATGGCCTTCATCGCGAGATCAAACCGTTAGACACTTGTCAATCCGCGATAGAGGGCGGAACATAGGCCCGCTTTGGTTGGCAGAAGCAACGTCGTACGCCGAGTTTGACGGACGGAACACAGTCTCAGGTTCATCTGCCCGCGCGGAGCCAAGCCAGGGCAGTAGCCGCGAGGCTGCTGCCTTTCGGAAAGAGGGGCCTCTTGTTTCAATTGACGCGACGGCAATTCATGCTGACTGCGTCCGTTTCGACCGCCGGAGCGCTACTCTCGACTCCGTTGCGCGCTTCTGCCATGAAGCCCCGTCCCGAAGAGAACGGCGCGCACATTTGCGTCAAGAGAGTGGACACGGGGTGGGAATTCCGTCGCGGCCCGGTCAGCGACATCAATAGTATTTGGCGCTCTGACGAGGCGAGCTTGTGGCAGCCCACCGTTCTTCCCGACTGCTTCAACGCCCGTGATGCGTGCGACCCCGACCAGCCTTATTTTCGCGGCCAGGGATGGTACCGCACGCGGCTCTCCTTGCGTAATCCGTTTGCAGAGGGAAGAACGATCCTGAACTTCCAGGGGGCGGGCCAGACTACCACGCTTTGGATCGGTTCCTTGCTCGTCGGAACGCATAAGGGAGGCTATGACGAATTTGACTTCGACATCAGTGAAGCCCTCCAACGATTGCCATTTGCAGGCGTACAGGGTGGCATTCCAGTCACCGTTTGCTGCGACAACTCCCCCGATCCCGATCGAGTTCCGTCCGATCTCAGCGACTTTTGTCTGTACGGGGGGATCTACCGGCACGTGAACCTGGTGTATGTCCCGGCGATCGCACTCGACACAATTCATGTCCTGCCCATTGTCGCGGCGGATGGGTCCGTGCAAGTGTCGGTCAAAGGGAGACTCTACAATCCCGCCGACCAACACCCTCTCTGCACCGTGACAGTTCAAGCCGCGGATGCAAACGGTCGCCCCATTCACCAGTCGTCACAAATGCTCTCCGCATGGATCGGCTTCACTAAGCTGGCTGAATTCCGCGCGACTTCCGCAGAGCTTTGGTCACCCGAGTCACCCCACCTCTATCACTGCCGAGTGACGCTTTCCAGTCCAGCCGGGGAGATGCATCTCGATCAGCGCTTTGGCATACGCCAGCTGGAGTTTGTCGAGCAAGGTCCTTTCAAGTTAAACGGCAAACGGATACTCCTGCGCGGCACTCAGCGTCACGCGGATCACGCGGGCGTGGCTGCTGCAATGAGCGACGATTTGGTGCGCGAAGAAATGCAACTGATTCGCGAAATGGGAGCGAATTTTGTGCGTCTCGCGCACTACCAACAGGACCGGCTGGTACTCGATCTGTGCGATGAGCTTGGTCTTATGGTTTGGGAAGAAGTCCCCTGGTGTCGTGCCGGCGTCGGGAGTGAAGCATTTCAGAGGAATGCGCAGGACATGCTCACTCGCATGATCAACCAGCACTATAACCACCCCTCCATCATTCTCTGGGGATTAGGAAATGAGGACGACTGGCCTAATGAGTACCCCCGCGTCGACGAGCAGGCTATCCGGAGTTTCATGACCGAGATGCGTGACTTGGCACATCGGCTCGACAGCTCCAGGCTGACTGCTTTTCGACGATGTGACTTCGCACGTGATATCCCGGATGTATATTCTCCTTCGATCTGGGCGGGCTGGTACCGGGGCAATTACCGCGAATACGAACAGAGCCTTCTGACAGAACGCAATCGCGTCAAGCGATTCGTCCATATCGAATGGGGTGCGGACAGCCATGCCGGTCGTCACTCCGAAGATCCTGAAGCCGTGTTGCGCACGGTTCCTACGGCAAAGGGAACCGATGAACGCGGCCTCGATTACCTGAAAAGCGGCGGTGACGTCCGAGCTTCGAAAGACGGTGACTGGTCGGAGACTTATGCCTGCAATCTATTCGACTGGCACCTCAAGACGCAGGAAAGTCTGGATTGGCTTACCGGATCCGCCCAGTGGGTCTTCAAGAATTTTGCATCTCCTCTTCGTGATAGCAACGGCATTCCACGTGTCAATCAAAAAGGCGTTGTCGAGCGCGACCTGACAAAGAAAGAGTCCTATTTCGTTTTTCAGTCTTATTGGGCTGAAAAGCCGATGGTTCATATCTATGGACACAGCTGGCCAGTTCGCTGGGGCAGGAAAGGCGAAAAGCGCAGCGTGCACGTGTACTCAAACTGCGATCACGCAGAGCTTTTTCTAAACGGAAACTCCTTAGGGACCATGCGCCGCGACAGCCAGAACTTTCCTGCCGCTGGACTGCGATGGGACGTTGCATTTGCGAGCGGCCCCAACTATCTGCGTGCGCTTGCGACTAAAGGTGAGGCGACCGTTCAGGATGAGATTTACCTGACTTACCAAAGTGAGCAATGGGGCCAACCGATTCAACTGACGCTGTCTCAGAAAGAGCGCAAAGACAACATCGTCACGGTGGAAGCGAAACTGTTTGACGCAAACAACGTTCTTTGCCTCGACTCTGCTCAAACAGTGCGCTTCGCACTTGCAGGCTCGGGCAATCTAATCGACAACCTCGGAACTACAGGGGGCTCCCGCGAAGTGCAACTATCGAATGGACGCGCAGAAATCTCAGTTGTTCGCAAAGGAGGATGCAGAATCGAGGCGGTACCCAAAGGGCTGCCTGCTGCGTCCCTCGATCTTTAGGAGATTCGAGGTTTAGGAGGATGACCATGACGTCACCAAAAGGCCTGAAGGCTAGTCGAACCGCGCCTACCATTTTTCCCCGAAAACGAGCGGCGCCACTTCGCGCAAAAAGTTGCGCGATGCTTAACCGCGATACAGGCCAAGCGCTGGTCCCTTATGGACGTTTCACAACGACATCGGAACCACCAAAGAATTACGGAGGCTGTATGAAAACACGCGCGTTGGCAAAATATCCCTTGAGCGGCGCGGACACCAGGTTCCTCGCCCTGCTCGTTCTGATCGTTTGCGCGGGTCTCCATGCGTACGCACAGCAGATTACCGGCACGATCGCCGGAACGGTAAAGGACACGCAAGGCGCCGTGGTTACATCCGCCACCGTCAAAGCGAGCAATGTCGACACCGGGCTCTCCCGGTCGACCACAACAACGGCGGACGGCACATATCTTATCCAATATCTTCCGGTGGGCACCTACACGGTTGAAGTGGAGGCGAGCGGCTTCAGGAGGTTTGTGCAGCAGAATGTCATCCTGACCGTCGACCAGACCCAGGCGTTGAATGTGACCTTGGCCGTCGGCGTACAGAGCCAGATCGTAATCGTCACGGAAGCTCCGCCTCTGGTGGATACCAGCACCGCGGAATTGGGAAGAACCGTCCAGCCGTCCGAGATCATCGGCCTGCCGCTGGTCAACCGCAATGCGTATGCCGAGCTTTCGCTGACGCCGGGCGTGCAATCCAACAGTGCCAGCCCTGGCAGCAATCCCAGCGGCACGCCAAACTTCGTCATCGGTATTCCATCAACGCAGGTCGTTGTCAACGGCGGGATCGACGGCGGGACTCCCATGGTCAGCTTCTACCTGGACGGCGGCATCAACATGACCGGATTGCGCAACTACGGCAATCCGTTGCCCAATCCGGACGCACTGCAGGAGTTTCGCGTGGAAACAAGCGACTTTTCGGCTCAATATGGCCGGATGTCCGGCGCCGTCGTTACGGCGATCACCAAGTCGGGAACAAACCAGTTTCATGGCTCTTTGTTTGAGTTCAACCGGAACACAGACTTCAACGCCATCCCTTGGAATTCCACTTTCAATCCGCCGTACCATCGCAACCAGTTTGGCGGTGTCGTCGGCGGCCCTGTCAAGCGCGACAAGGCTTTCTTCCTCTTCAGCTACGGCGGCTTGCGGCAGGTCGTCGGGCAACAACTCACCGGCGGTGTTGTTCCCACGGCCGCCGAGCGCGAGGGCGATTTTACCGCGGACTCGTTCACAGTTTATATGCCAGGCACCGCTAAAACTACGATGGTGCAGGTGGATGGAACCAACAGTTCCCCCAACTGCGCAATTCCTACGCCGAATTGCGTGCCATCAAACTTGTTGGATGGTACAGCGGCCAACATCCTAAGCAAGTACATCCCGCTGCCCACCAATACCACAAATAACAGCTATTCCGGCTTCTTTACCGGTCCCACCAACGAGAACGAGTACCTCGGCAAATACGACCAAGTCCTTTCGGATAAGGACCGCGTTGCCGCCAGCTACTTCTACCTGAAGACCACGCAGAACGCCTACGGCAACGGCAATATCCCTTATACGATCAACCAATCCCTCGCGACGCAGCAGGTGGTGAACCTCAGCGACGTTCACACCCTAAGCGCGACGACCGCCAACCAGGGCTGGTTCACCTTCACCCGCGTGGCGGGCGGTCGCGTCAACTTGCCGGCCGGTATAGGCCTGGATGATTTGGGATCGACTTTTACCACCCAGGGACCCAAAACCCTGCCCGATCTAAGCATATCCGGCTACTTCAGCGCCGGCGGCGCTTTGGCCGGTCCTGTCAGCGACACGGATTTATACGCACTCCGGGACATGGTCAGCATGACCAAGGGTAAACACTCGCTCAATTTCGGTGGTGAACTCTCTCTGGAAAAGAACATGATCGTCGGCAACCTGGACAACTTCGGCATCTTCACTTTCGCCTCCTCCGCTCCAACGAGCACAGGGAACGCATTGTCCGACTTTGTCACCGGCCAGGTGAGCACGATGGAGCAGGACACTCCTTACCATGGGCTGTTGAGCGACTGGTATTTTGCGGGCTTCTTGCAGGACAACTATCGCGTTGTCCCAAGACTCACGCTGAACCTGGGATTGCGATATGACGTGCAATTATCGCCAGTCGAGTCTTCGAATCTCACCGCTACGTTTGTCCCCGGAGTGCAGTCCACCAAAGTTCCCTCTGCGCCCCTGGGGATGCTGTTCCCTGGAGACGCCGGCGTGCCGCGCGGCATCGCGGACAATCGGTTGCATCACGTCTCCCCGCGTATCGGTCTCGCGTGGGATCCCTTCGGAGACGGCAAGACGGCGATCCGTGCTGGCGCGGGCGTCTTCTACGGCAGCGTCAGCGGAAACGAATGGAACCAGCCCGCCAATGCGCAGCCCTTCGCCATCCGGCAAACCTTCAACTCCATCGCTTCTTTCTCCAACGTCTATGGGAATCCGGCCTCCTTCCCTAACGGAGACCCATTCCCTTACACCTATAGCCCTGCGAATCCGCGTTTCCTCCCCGCTGCCAGCATCGAAACCATCGCGGAAAATTATCAATGGCCACTGGGTTACCAGCTCAACGCGGCTGTTCAGCGTCAATTGCCCAAAAATGTTAGCCTCACTGTCGCCTATGTCGGCACGCTCTCGCATCATCTGCCGTTTATGCTGGATAAAAACTATGCCCCCTACGCTCCTGGAGCCAGCACATCGCAGGCTAGTATCAATGCTCGCCGTCCATACGATCCTGGCGTCCTAGGCCAAGTCACTTACGACGAATCCAACGAAACTGCTTCGTACCACTCGCTTCAGATCTCGGCCAGCAGGCCTCTTACCCGCAACCTCATGATCAACGGCTTCTATGTTTTCAGCCATTCCTTCCAGAGCGTAAATGAGTCGGCGATCGGCCAGGCAGCGGCCCAGGATTTCGATAATCTGCGGGAGGAAAGAGGTCCGACGGACAATGACCGCCGGCATGTGGCAAGCATTTCGGGTTTGTGGAACCTCGAGTATTACGGCGGTTCCAATTCCGTGATGAGGCAGATCCTCAACGGCTGGACGATCTCGCCAATCGTCTCCCTGCAAAGCGGCGCGCCTTTTAGTATCGTGAGCGGCACGAACAACAACTTCGACAGCGCCAATGCGAACCGCCCCGACCTGGTTCCGGGAGTCAGCGCATTCCTCGATCCGCACAGAAGCCGCGCTGTTGCCGCGAAGGAGTGGTTTAACACGGCGGCGTTCACTCAAAACGGGCCAGGGATACTAGGCGGCATCGGCCCTGGAGGCGCCGACGGCAATGCTCCGCGCGACTATCTGCGCGCTCCAGGTTATCGCGATATCGACCTGGGGGTGTTCCGCAACTTCCGCTTCGAACGATTCACGTTCCAGCTCCGCGGCGAGGCCACCAATGCCTTCAACCTGGTCAGCCTGAATGCTCCGACGGCGAACCTGAAGTCCGCCTTGAACGGCCAGATCACTTCTGCCGCAAGCCCCCGGCTCATTCAGATCGGCGCGCGGTTCACCTTCTAGGCCTGCGGTTGCAGCATCCGTTGCGCCTGTTTCCCTCGAGCAGGCGCGCCCTTCTTATTCCGCCTCCAGGGGTTGAGAGTTTCATCGAAAACTCGCAGCATGAAGGCTTGGACATGAGCTGGCACTTACGTAAGCTGCGAACGCAAGGGGCTTGGAAGACAAACTTACACCTGGCGGCACCTTTGAAAGGAGACCTTCGAGCGGAGATATGAACGAAAATGGCATGGTCTACACGCCAACCGACGCGACAACTGTATCGTCGCCGGAGCCGGGTGTGCGGCGTCAAGTATTGGCTTACAACCGGAGCGTGATGTTAGTTCGTCATCATTTCCTGAAGGGATGGAGAGGTACAAGGCACAGCCATCCTCACGAACAGCTTGTCTATGTCGTGTCGGGGCGCATCCAGTTGAACAGCAAATGCAGGACGATCGAACTACGCAGTGGTGACAGCGTAATTGTGGAGGGCAATGTCGACCATCAGGCAACGGCTCTCGAAGACTCGGAGGTACTGGACGTGTTTGCTCCCTACCGCGAAGACTATGCGCAGTGACGGCCAGGACTCTTGCGTCGAGCCGAAGGAGGTTTCGAGCGCGGCATGAGAATCAGCTCCTCACCCTGCCGGTAAAGGTCGGCTGTAGGGCATCATGATGGATTTTTGGCGGTGTCAAAGTTAAAGAGACACGACGTGTCATGCCCTACGGTCGACGCGCGGATCAGCAGTTTCGTGTGTAGACAAGTTCATCGTCTACGAAGTGTGCTTGTTGCTTGTGAAGAAGGCGTCCTAGCGCACTCTGCTCTCCGCCTCATGACGCACCTCGTCCACGTTCTGCCCGGATACTTTTCCATGCGATACCGCGAGGTCACCTCCAACATAGACACGATCGATATCTTCGACTCCACCAACAAATACGAGGCTGGCATAGGGATCAAACACATGCCCGAATTCATTTGGGTCAATCACAACCATGTCAGCCAGCTTGCCCTTCGCCAGACTCCCCAATTTATCTCCCACGCCCAGAACGTCGGCGGAGCCGAGAGTATGCAATTGCAATACCTGATAAGGTGAAATCACGCTGGCGTTTTCATACTTTGCGCGGACGAGATACAACCCCATGCGCATGTTTTCAAACGGGTCGGCGCGGTCGGCGCTCGCCTCCCCATCCACCCCCATTCCAACACGGATTCCCATTTTCAAGTACACAGGAATGTCCGCAATGCCCGAGGCCAGCCGTCCATTCGAGAGCGGATTCCAGCTGACACCTACATGAAACTTCGCAGTCTGCTCGAGAATATTATGATCGGGATGAACGAAATGTCCCCAGACTAGGTTTGGGCCCAGGATGCCGCTCTCCGCGAACCAGGGAAACAACGATCTCTCCTTAACCTGTTCCGCCGCAGTTTCCAGATAGTGCTGCTCGTCTCCGATCCCAAGTTCGCGCATAATTCGCACTTCCGCCCGTACCTGGTCCGCATTTTCCGCGTATGCTCCGCCCCCATCGAGCATTGTTTTCAGGAAACGGCTGGAAGAGGGCTGCGTCTTCGTCCAATCCATGAAGCTCTTCACGTAGGCAATCGCCTGGTCCGCCGACCATTTCGGGCCAACCTGGCCACTGCTGATGGAATGGACAAACCGAATTCCCGACTTTGATTCCGCGCGAAACTCCGAGCGATCGAAACTCTGGTCGCCCCTGCTGCTACCGAGGTCGCTCGGGGCATAGTTAAAGTTGAAGACCCCCGTTATGCCGTGGCGAAGATGGTCGAGCGCTCCATCCAGGGTAAACCAGTAGAAATCATCCGCTTTCGATTCAGGCGCATGTTCGACGTACAGAACAGTGAGCCAACCATCGAGCTCTTTGTCCGACGCGAGGCCACGGTACGCGCTTTGCCACAAGTGGCTGTGCGCGGAAATGAATCCGGGAATAATCCACTTTCCGGCTGCATTGTACGTAGTCGTGGCGGACAACCCGGACGGCGGCGAGCCAGCGCCGATAGCGGTGATGGTTTCATCGTTCCCGACAACGATGTATCCCGTGAAGGGCTTTTCTTGCCCCGGGACCATTGTTAAGAGAAGCGCATTCGTGATGAGCAGCTTTGCCTGTGGGGCCTGTGTCTGGGCTACGTTGACTCCCGCCAAGGACAAAGAGAGGATAAGGACGAAAAGAGCTTTTGTGAGCGCTTTCATCTTGAACCGGAATTTATTTTTCCCTTTGAAAACTGCGCCATACTACACCCGTCTCGCTTCTTCGCGATACTGAAAAGCGATTTTCATCGGGAGGACTCCCGACGGTCCGCCATCCACGCCAGCACAGCAGAAAATTGCCGGCCAACGCTGGGACGCTGGATTATTGAAGGTGTGCCCGTAATTCGAGAGTAATCCAATCACGCATACTTCAGTCGGAAAACCCCACGTTCCAAATGTTAACTAATAGGTACTGACAGGGACACGATCTGCTTCGTCCCCCCGGGCCAAGGGGAATCAAGAAAAGCTGACGAGGAATCTGCAAGGGGCTTTCCTATTCTTTTGTCTGGCAATGTGCCTCTGGATTTCTACAACCAGGGCGGATTACTAATGGGATGGCCCGCTGCCGGATAGCCCGTCACTCGGCCACAATTCTCAGCAAGCATTCATCTCCATCCAAACAATTCATTTGATGGATTTTGAGAAGTCAGATACGCTCGCGCCGCTTAATTAAGAACACGCGACGCCCTCAAGGGGCGGCGACAATCTGACCTCGACGACGTCCGCGCTGACATCGTTTCCAGACCGGAAAAGGAGTATCTCCATGTTGAGAAATACTGCCCTTGGCCGCAAGGCGCTTTTGACTTTGGCGGCGCTTTTCCTTGTTGCGGCCTTTGCAACGGCTTCCGCCCAGACGGTCGTCACCGACACGGGCACGTTCACTGGCATACCCTCGCCGAGCGATCCTAGTGCGGTCGATGTCTTCCTTGGTATACGCTACGCCGCGGCGCCGGATGGCGCGGCGCGATGGACGCCGCCGAAACCGCCTACTCCGCCCACGGGCACCGTCCTGGCCGATCTGCCCGGACCAGCCTGCCCACAGGCTGGCAGCACGGCGCCTCTGCCCCAGTCCGAGGATTGCCTCTTCGTGAACGTCTACGTGCCTGCAACGGCCACACCGCATTCGAAGCTGCCGGTTTTTTTCTGGATTCACGGCGGCGCACTGGTCACGGGAACGGGTGCGGACTACGACCCCTCGGTGATGGTGGCCGAGAACAACATCATCGTGGTGACAATTAACTATCGCCTGGGCGCGCTGGGCTGGCTCGTGGAACCCGGATTACTCGCCCAAACGCCAGGCTTTTTCCAGAACGTTGGCGACGCCGGCAACTACGGACTGATGGATCAGCAATTCGCGCTGCAGTGGGTGCAGCGCAACATCGCCGGTTTCGGCGGCGATGCGCGGAAGGTAACCGTGGGCGGCGAATCCGCCGGTGGTCTCAGCGTCTCGAGCAATCTTGCCTCGACCACGACCGCGACCGGTCTGTTCCGCAGTGCGATCATCGAGAGTGGCGCGTATATGCTGCACGACGTGCCGTCGGAGAGCGTGTATGGAGCAATCTTCGGCGGCGGCTTCGATGTGGTGTTGGGATGCACGCAGCCGAATGACGCGGCCTGTCTGCGCGCGGCGTCGGTCGCGAGCATCCTCGCCGCTCAGGGCGAAGTGTTCGGAGCCAATGGGATCTCCCCCGATTTCGGCACGAAAATTCTGCCGAGCGGCCTGCATCAAGCGTTTTCGACGGGCGAGTTCATTCGCGTCCCCGTGCTTCAGGGCACGAATGCCAATGAGGGCAGACTCTTCGAACCGCTCGATTTTCCCTTCGCCAGCACCTTTTCCAACATACTGGCGGCCGGGGGCCCGGCGAATTTCGACTTAAGCAACCCAAATACCGTCTGCGAAGCGGCGGGATCGAGCACGCCGGCGGTTTGCACTTACCCGCAGGAGATCAACCTGTTCCTGGGCGTGGTTGGCTTCCCTGCTGCCGAAAATACCGCTGCATTTGGCGCCGCGCTTGCGGACGAGTACCCACTCGCCAATTTCCCAGATCCGTTCCTGCCCAGTGATGCGCCCAGTTCCGATGAGGCGCTCGCGCAGATATTCACAGACCTGGTTTTTGCCTGCAACGGATCCGATTCCAATATTGACCTCGCGCGTTTCGTGCCGGTCTTCGGTTACGAGTTTAACGACCCCAATGCGCCAACTGTGGTGGGTTTCGGGACGGTGGTCGAGCCACCGAACGACGCGTTTGGCTTCCCGAGCGCTTCGGAGCATGCTGCGGAACTGCAGTTCCTTTTCAATTTCGGTACGCCGCTCAGCGCGGATGAGCAACAGCTTGCCGGCGAGATGAAGACCTACTGGGGGAACTTCGTGAATACCGGGGACCCGAATCTGCCGCGACACTCTTCGTTTTGGCTGCCATTCAACTTTTTCGGATCGGTCCAAGGCTTGAGGCCTGGGCCGAAGGTTCCGGATTCTTTCTTTAACTTCAGACAAGAGCACTTCTGCCAGATTTGGCAGCCGTTCATCGCGGCCGAGACGGGAAAGTAATCCGGTCCTTATGTAGATGCATAGTGATCAGTGCTGTTTTCGTTGCTGTCCATCGTGGCGGGAGCTGCGGCGTGGGGCTCCCTCGGCAGCTCTGCGAGAGTTGACCGCAGCCTGGGGTCGCGGACTGAGGACGCTTTTGATCTGCTGGCGCAGCCAGCGATTTGCGGAGTCATTCTCCACACTTTCATGCCAGTACATCTGGGCTTCGAGTTGAGCTGTCTTCACGGGAAACGGATAGACGCGATTGCCGAGTCCAGCATTCAGGATCTCCGCGTGTCCCTGGGACAAGGTCAGCAGAAGATCGGTATCCCGGACGACCCGGCAGGCAGCAAAATTATGCTGGCACCGCAAGACAATCTTCCTGCGAAAGCCAAGCCGGCTCAGTTCTACGTCGATCAGACTGGGGCCATAGCGGCGCGAAGAAACCAGGATGTGGGGCTGTGCGAGATAGGTGTCGAGGTCGAGAGTGCGGGAGATTCCGGGATGTCCGGTGCGGGCCATCACGACGAAAGGCTCGCCGATCAGGCGTTCTTGGTGAATGGGCTCACTGGTCGTCATCGGGACGTCGATAGCGAGGTCGAGGGAGCCGCTGGCGAGTTCCGCTTCCAGGTCTCTGCGCTTGACCCGCGAAGTGGTAATCGACATCTCGGGCGCCTCGCGTTCCAGACGCTGCATCAGGACAGGGAGCATCAACGATCCGATGTACTCCCAAAGCGATATATGGAAATTGCGGCGGGTATGCGTGGGATCGAACTTGTGACTTTCGCGAAGGTTTACCTCCAGGATCTGGAGCGCTTGCCGTACCTCGTCGATCATGTTGCGAGTAAAGGGAGTGGGAATCATATGCGCGCCGCGGCGCACGAATAGAGGATCTTTCAAGAGATCGCGCAAGCGCTTTAATGCGTGGCTCATCGCGGGCTGGGTGAGGTTCAACTGGTGGCCGGCGCGGGTAATGTTTCCCTCGCGGTAAATTGCTTCCAGCACGACGAAGAGGTTGAGATCGACCTGGCTCAAATGCACGAAACATATATTACTGGATTCGTAAGATTCATTTGATGAATTTTGCGGGAGTCGCTAGGCTGTGTAACTTGTTCGAGACATAGCTTAATTTCCAATGCATTTTGCCCCCTCAGCCCGCGCGCAAGAGTACCTGCAGAGGCTTGGCGCTTTCATGCAGGAACATGTGTTGCCTGCGGAGGCCAAGTACAGCAGTGAAGTCCGGAATGTGGCGGACTGGCGCACCTGGAAACAGCCGTCGATCATCGAAGAACTCAAAGCCAAAGCCAGGTCTGCAGGTCTGTGGAATCTCTTTCTTCCCGAAAGACAGTACGGAGCGGGGCTGACGAATGTGGAATACGCCCCCTTGGCCGAAATGACGGGGCGGTGTTTCATTGCGCCCGAGGTCTTCAACTGCAACCCTCCTGACACCGGGAATATGGAGGTTCTGGTCAAATACGGCTCCGAGGAGCAAAAACAACTCTGGCTGAAGCCGCTTCTGGCCGGCGAAATTCGGTCGGCGTTCTGCATGACCGAGCCGGGCGTAGCGTCTTCGGACGCAACCAACATGCAGGCTACGGCCGTGATTGAGGGCGAGCACGTAGTCCTGAACGGACGCAAGTGGTGGAGTTCCGGCGTGGGGCATCCTCATTGCCGCCTACTGATCTTCATGGGGTTGACTGACTGCGCGGCGCCGAAATATCGACGGCACTCGATGGTCCTGGTGCCGCTGCCCACCCCCGGAGTTGAGATCGTGCGCATGTTGCCAGTTTTTGGCGCTTACGATGCTCCCTTTGGCCACGGAGAGGTGAGCTTCCGCAACGTGCGCCTGCCGGTGGCGAACATCATTGCGGGGCCGGGACGTGGATTTGAGATTGCGCAGGGGCGACTTGGCCCGGGGCGCATTCACCACTGCATGCGAACCCTGGGGGCAGCGGAGCGTGCGCTGGAACTGCTTTGCCGGCGATCATTGGCGCGGGTGGCATTCGGCGAGCCATTGGCGGAGTTGGGAGGAAATGCGGATGTGATCGCCAACGCGCGCATCCAGATCGAGCAGGCACGCCTGCTCACTCTCAAAGCGGCCTGGATGATCGACCAAATGGGCGTCAGGGGAGCAAAAAGCGAAATCTCGCAAATCAAAGTCGTCGTGCCGAACGTTGCCCTGGCGATTATTGATCAGGCCATCCAGATGCATGGAGCAGCGGGCGTGTCAGAGGATTTCCCGCTGGCGGAGATGTTCGCTTCGATA
>Ga0209006_10002122_pt1 | contig 18071 bp, 22 predicted proteins | sample JacPin_JW_Ref_O2_FD_188567 | JGI IMG/M metagenome (GOLD analysis project Ga0209006, IMG submission 188567) | Forest soil microbial communities from Algoma, Ontario, Canada - Jack Pine, Ontario site 1_JW_Ref_O2 (SPAdes) (version 2) | ecosystem: Environmental > Terrestrial > Soil > Boreal... | reverse complement strand
CTGGCTTCTCTCTTCAGAGGTTACATCCCAATCGTATACCCCAAGCAAGAAAGCCCAAACGATTTGGCGTATGGTCCCCTCCGAACTCAATCCACGCCTGAACACTTCCCTCTTCATTTCTTCGATTCTCACATTGGGACGACCATCCTCCTCGAACCATTGAGCCCAAGTCTTTGCATCAATGGGGTGTGATGGATCCCTTGAGGACTTGGGCGTGGGCAAGTTGGCGGTAGAGTGCAGGAGCTCGAATATACCCAGAGACGAAGTCTCCTCCGCAAGGTTAGAAGAGACCAAAGATGGGAGTGCCTGGGCTTCGCGTCGGCGAGCGCGCTCGCCTTCTTCTGCAACTATGCGAGCCCATCGAGCAAGGTATACACGAGCACTTTCGAATTCGCCTACACCACCTTTCTCCACCCAGCTGCCCCACTCCCATTCACCATCCGCATTGACAAGACTCTTGACAGGATCGGGAAGGTGAGGGATGATAGGTTTTGCGAGAGGGTGAGATAGAATGTTTTGTGCAGCGTGGCGGGTGGCTCGAGTAATGTTCGAGAAGGACTGCAAAAGCGCCAGGCGTGCCTGTGATGCCGAAGGGGATGCAACGGTAGAAGGAGGCGAGAGGGAACGGTGGAGAACCGATGTGCGGTTTGAATATGGATTGTAGGATTGATGCGGAGATGATAATGGTTGTGGTCGGCGGTGAGCTGGAATTGGCGAATGAGAGTTGGCATAGGAGGATTGAGCTAGAATGTCATCGACTGCGTCATCTTCGAATATTTGTGTGGAGTGGGCTTCAATGTCTGCGCGCGAAGGGTCGAGTAAGAGCAAGGATGGTTGGAGGGTGGATCGGAGTATATGAGCGTATGAACGCAATCGAATCATAAGATCCTCGCCGCCCCATGATGTTCCTGTCTTTGGGAGCTGAGAAGACGAGGAAGGGGTCGGAGGGTATGTAGTGTGAGCATGCCGCGCGCTGTTGCTACGAGTGTGAGTTGACGATGGAGGATTGTATGACCGAGATTCATCATCATGAAAATGGAGCGTGGGTAATGTGTCCCCGTTGATAAGATTGATTCCAATAGATCCGTCTGTTAGGATAATAGGTCAGACACTGCAATGTAAGTGGTGAGGCCAGGAGCAGGGAACCCACACCACGAAGACAAAGTCGGCGGGTGGACTATCAATGAATATATGGAAGTTAAGGGTACGGAGAATGCGTAAGATTCCGGCCTGTGCGTAGGGGGATCGATCAAGACCACATCTGGAGAGTTGGCTTAGCGGAAAGTAAATGGAGTACAAGAATGCATGTATACCTTCATCTTCTTCATCCAGAATGGATCTCTCTTCAATCTTGACAAACTTGTTCCACTCGGTTGTGCCCCTCTCGTGTAACAGAGATTCTGGGATCCAAGCAAGCAAGTAAATGGGATTAACAGCTTCCTTTAGTTCACTGATCAGATATCCAATAAGAACGGAATATATGGTCTAGGTGAACAAACCTGTTTCACGAGAGACACAAAACCGGGTATGTTGTCTCTGGCATAGGCAGTAGGATTCACATACACCTTAGACTTGCTGTATACGAGTCTGTACTTGTCTTCTTCTGAGGGGGATATGGGGGATTCGCAAGGTCTTTCGAGATCTGGTACTCGCTCAATGCCCACCATGGAGCCGTCCTAGGATCTTTGGGTGAGTGGGTGATGGACCTGAAGTAGAGGCAACGCACAGATATGATGGATAAAGAACCGTCAAAGGAATACGGGTGATCAAGGTCGTCGACCATGCCGGTCTCCTAAGTTAAATACGTTGGGAGGCTGCGGCTGCGGGCGTGATAGACTCAAATTCCATTTTCGAACACGTCTCCCTCGGCTCTGCCAGTCATCGTCTACCCTCAAAGCAATATGGGAATTCACATCTTAACTGCAGACAGATTTACAGTGGCACTTTTACGTACGTCGTAGACAAAGACATGACACCGAAACAGTGTACCTATCGTACTTTTAACAATTAGTCGCGTTTTCGGGGCCACAAGCTCTTGAAGGTCTCGTATTTAAGCGAACCACTGTTGCCATTACTTCGAAGCTGCCCAAACGTTCCGAAGAACTAAAGATCTCTCAGAACAAAAGCCAACAATATGATAAGATGGATTACTCACGTCCGGCCTTTGTCGCTAGTCGATTGATGCAATCGTCACTCTCGCCTTGCGACCGAATCTGTCCACATAAGGCAAAGGTTGTGGACGTGGGTAACGCTCGGCCGTTGGCATCAACGTCGGCAACGCTAATCTGCACCGAGGCATGATCTTTTGACGTTATAAGACGATCTTGGTGGACAACGTGAATATATATATGACGGTGTCATGGGCAGGACTTACTCGTCGCTGCACATTTCCTGGGAACATATAAATCGACGAGAACGCCCTGGTCGTTTTCCATTGCGATACTTGAATGACAAGAACTGTATAGCAAGAACTGTATAGTCTGTTTGGTCCCGTGACCAACATTCCGGGTACGATACAACAAGCACTATTCAATATTAAATATTCATCCCCTAGTGAAACGATAATCTGGTGCGAGAACTGGTTAATAGTACCCATCTGGTAATTTTTGAATTTTAGGCAGCGCTAACAACTGGTCCAAGTCGATGTCCTCAAGATTGTCAGACAATCCGCCCGCCTCAAGGTTGACTCGTGAGTCGAAACGAACTGGTCCATTTTCATCTCTGCCAAATTCTTGAATAAAGGATTTCCACAGCTGACGAACTTCGCAAGCCTGTGTCGAGCGCAACTTAAATTGCGCATAAAATAGCCCATCAAATTCATCTCCATCTGGAAGCTGAACAATGATAGCGCCGCGGAATATAGGGACAACACCGCTCTGCTGGGCTTCGTTTTCTGATATCGTCCACGACACAGTGTTTATGCATTGGCGGCCTTTGCGGGTATCAGAATGGGGCATAACCTTGCTGGTTATCCTGCTGTGGTAGATACGAGTGAAAGACTCTTCTTCCGATCCTTCTATCTCGACCTGAATAACATCCGCTGGTGAAGGTGGATGAACATTTAATTTGCTACCGGCGACGAAGTGATACGGCAGTGGTCATCGTAGACTGTACGAGCAGCGGAGAATGATGACGAATTTTTGGTAGTTGCGTAGGTTTATTGGGATCCTCCAGCGAAAAACTGACTTCGATTGTCGCACGCTTTGTCCTGGAGTCCTCCGCAGGAAAACAACGAGTCGCAGGCAGGGCACCTGTATTTCATTGCACTCTCCCGTTGCCGTTGCGCCAGTGACCACATCGCATATTTTGCCAAAACGTTTTCCTGCAACTGAAAATAATGTAATGACACTGCATTTAGGCCCAATGACGCTAGTAACGCCCAGTGCCATTGCGCACATCACCTATTGTGTAGCATAGCGTAACAGTTGTCAAGCCCGATAACATGGGTGTTGTCATTAAACCGGCGGGCGCTAGTTCTGTACCGTGGCTGCTCCCAGCATGACAACAGGGTGCCATCAAGCTGTGGCCGTTGCGCATTGTCCAATCGGTTGCTTCAACTTTCATAGGATTAGGTCCTCAACAGAAGACTTTCGGGTGGTGCGAGTATGGAGTTGGTTACAATAAAGGCCAAAATTGATGTATGGTTGAATGTTCCCCGTCGAAAGGTTGATGTCGACGATTTTTCGACCAGAAGAAGACTAGAGCTTGACATGCTTGACACCGTGGCGCAGTGCACATCTCCTAATCGGACAGCTGCACTGCACTGCCTGGGCCCATAAGTCATCGTGGTTCCTCCAGTATATTCTTTGCATGACGTTTTTAGATATCAAGGTCTCAAGGCCGGCGAAATTTCTGAATCGATTACAACCCCAGGAGGTTTTTATTACCTGAATGAATGATTCCACGGAAGAGGCAGGCTTTACATACCACGCTTTCAAGGTCAAAGTCCACCCTTTCTCGTTCATTCCCGCGTCCTCATCAACTAGCTATCTGGACAGGTTTTCATGTTCGAAGAACTGGGCTCGCGGATGACTTGAAGTGTGAAAGCGGAGCCGAAGCGAATCAGAGGCAAAAGCTGTGCAACGTGCATGGACCACAGTCTGCCTCTGCTATCCTTCTGATAACTTGACCCACAGGAACGATGAACTTCAATGCCAAAAGGATTAGGATCAACCAGGGTGACGACGTGGGAAGGGATATAGACTGCTTCATTATCAACTCAAATGACGATCCTGGTGAGCTTCCGAGTCACATCGATCTAGGAATAAATATACGTTCTGAGCAGCACCATATATATGCATTCTCAGAGTCTCCCGACATTAGAGTCCCAACCTTCGCAGTGATCGAGATTGATGGGGCCTTCAGAACGGTCACGACATCTGCGCCAGTTCCTGTTCAAACATCAACCATCATCGGGATCCAAGAGAGAGCTGCATGGTGCACGGACAGCGAGAAAGTACAGGCTGCCGCACGAGAGCACAACGCGGTTCAGGCTTCTGTGAGACACCTTGCCTCAGACAATGACGCGACCCAACACGATCCCGCGGGAGCCGTTACGAACACTGTGCATCAGCAAACAAATGCATCTTCCCTCGCATCTAAAACGATTTCAGCTCTCGTCGGACTCCTCGCCTCAGACAATGACTTGGTCCTACAAAATACCACAAGAGCTCTATCCAACATCACTGCATACCAGCCAGCAGCGAAAGCAGCGGCACTGGCATGCGATGCTATCCCAGCCCTGGTTCGACTGCTCTGGTCAAACAACGACATTGTCCTACAGAATGCTGCAGAAGCTTTGTGGAACGTATGCGCCTTCCACCAGTCAGCAAAAGCGGCTGCACTGGCGTCCAATGCCATTCCAGCTCTCGTTCGACTCCTCTGCTCAGACAACTGCAATGTCCGGCGAGAATCTATAAGAGCTTTGCGGAACATATCCACTTTCCACGAGGCAGGAGAGGCAGCTGCGGTTGCATCCAACGCGATCCCCTTCGTTCGACTCCTCGCCTCGGACTGCGACGCGGTACAACGGGATGCCGCAGGAGTTTTGCGAGATATATGTGGCCTGCACAATCCAGCAAGGGCACGTGCACTGGAATCTAATGCGATTCCAGCCCTCGTTCAACTCCTCGCCTCGGATAATGACATCGTCCAACTGAATGCCGTACAAGCCTTGTACAACATCACATTGTACGAACCAGCAAGAGTCACTGCACTCGCATCCACGATTCCCGCCCTCGTCCGACTCCTCGCCTCGGACCATCACACTATCCAACAGAATGCCATAGGAGCGTTGCGAAACATATGCACATTCAACCAACCGGCATTCACAGTTGCAGCGGCAACCAATGCGATTCCTGACCTCGTTCGACTCCTCACCTCCGACAAAGTCCAACAAGAAGCTGTAGGAGCTTTGCGCAGCATCTGCGACTGCCACGAGCCGGCAAAGGCAGCTGCGCTTGCATGCAATGTGATGCCGACCCTTGTTCGACTCCTCGCCTCAGAGAATTATATGGTACAACAAGATGTCACAAAAGCATTGGAGAACATGTGCACCGGATACGAACCAGCAAATGTGGCTGCATTGGAATTCAATGCGATTCCGGCGCTCGTTCGACTCCTTGGCTCAGATAATGAGTTAGTACAGCGGGATGCTGCGTCAGCTTTGTGGACCATCACTTATACGTACCAGCCAGCGCAAGCAGCTGCGCTGGCATCCAAGGCGATTCCTGCCCTTGTTGGCCTACTCGCCTCGGAGGATGATATGGTCCAACAGAATGCAGTAGGGGCATTGTGCAACATCACCCTGTACCGGGCCGCACGAGCAGCTGCCCTATCATCCAAGGCGATTCCTGCCCTCGTTCGACTGTTCGCCTCGGAGAATGGTATACTTGTAGGGAATGCTGTCCGGACTTTGTGGAACATTTCTACCCACAAGAAAGCAAATGGAGCTGCACTGGCTGCCAACGCGATACCTGCCCTTGTTCGACTCCTCACCTCAGATGACGATATGGTCCAACAAGCCGCTGCAGGAGCTTTGTGCAACGTGTGCATATCCCACAGGCCGACAAAGTCAGCTGCGCTTGCATGTAATGTGATTCCGGTTCTCGTTCAACTCCTCGACTCAGATAACACAACGAGGCAATGGAAGGCTGCTAGGGAATTGCAGAACATATGTTACGCCTTGTACAGGCCGGCACAAGCGGCTGCTCTGGAATCCAATGCCATTCCAGCCCTCGTTCGGCTCCTAGCCTCAGATGACGACATGGTCCAACAGATGGCTGCGGGAGCTTTGTGGAACATATGCTCCTTCCACCAGCCGGCAAGGGCAGCCGCTCTGGAATCCAATGTAATTCCACCCCTCGTTCGACTGCTGGCCTCAACCAATGACGCTGTTCAACTGTCGGTCGCTGGAGCTTTGTGGCACATATGCATGTTCCACGGCCCAGCGAAGGCAGCTGCGCTGGAGTCCGATGCGATTCCGGCCCTCACTCGACTCCTCGCTTCAAATAAATGGACTGTCCGGCGGAATGCTTTGTGGGCTTTGTGGACCATCCGTCCTCCTTTGGCATCTCTTTTCGCGTGTTGCGTCAGCTGATCCCACTGAAATCCACCGGAACTGTGTACAGCATCACCAGTCGCCACTACATACTGGTTCTGCGGAGCCATCCAACGCCCTTGTTGAAGCCACATGGTGCAACGGCCTTGCAAGTTCGCGTGGAGCACCGCTTCATCGTAGTTGTTGGTGAATCGGTGCCTTGCTTTTTGCAGACATGGTCTAATCCTTTCTACTCAATTCAAGCCCAGTAGAAGCAGAGGCAAGCCCAGGCACCGGGGGCACTGGGATATTGGATCTTATGTTATACTTGCGAAGTATGTTCCTAATATGTGGAAATTACGACCATTCCAAACTGATTCCTAATTTCGTACATTTCCTATATTCCAGATGTATATGATTGGCATTCCATGCGTATGTATAGCCCTTACATAAAGTGATGAGAAATTATGATGCACTAGTTGCCATCTTCCTCTTTGCATTTGTCCCTTTCTTTGTCCCCTCAGTCTGAGGCTCTGTTCATTGGCATTTCTCTTGTTCGGCATCCTGCACTCAATGTCTGGAGGAGGTTTTTGATTTCATTGGCATTGGTTTCGTGGTGGCGCCAAACTTCAAACACTCCAACGACGGGATCCGAGAGGCCGGTACTGAATACTTGGTGGTTGAAGTGGATGATAATGGCAACCTCTACAGGTTGTCCGTCGAGTGCAGGAGTCGAAGGCTCACCCCAGGAACTCTGTGCTTTGAGATTTGATGACATTGCGATGAAAACTCGATGACTCGCAGTCGTCTTGTATTAAGAGTTTGAGTAACAGAGTTGTAATTGAGGCGGATATGAGACTTGGATTCTAAGAGATTCTTGCACGTGGAAGTTGTCATGAGTATTGCAAAATCGAGAGCAAGGGCGGAAACGGAGACGAGGGGGTAACGATGCAGGTGGCTGAGACAATTGCTCCGTAATAGAATTGATGCAAGTGTCGTTGGCGGGTGAAGCTAAGCCACCTTAGATTGTCTTGTAGGTGATACGGGCAGTCCGCTTAGGTGGGTCCGATCGAAACGGGAGTAGTCAGACTGTTCGGCGTGTCCTCCCAAGAATTGGCATCTGTCTCTCCATGAGAGATTCAAGGCTCCATTATCGTTGCCAGTACTAGTTACCGAGGTAGACATGGCGAGGAGGCCAGTACAGCTGTGAGATGGCTCATAAAAAAGGGAAGACTTCATATGACGTCACTATATAACATTGATCAAGTAGGATATCCACCCCGTTCTCCCTCCTCTTGCCCTTCCCTCCAAACTTCTTCCAATGGCCCTGGTCCTCCTCTCTGTACTGTGCGGTCGAGATCTGAATCCCTTAAAGGTTCACGGCTTGCATCAAGCCTGTTCTCTAACGACTCATGAATCGAATCAAACGACGTCTGGGAATAATGCAAAGGAAGACGAGTGGAATCCCCCGGCATGGCGCGTGGGGCGTACGGCAGGTGGGAATATTTTGAAGAGAGAGACGGGTAATATTGGCGGTAACAGAAATACGTTATGGTTAGGCCTAGCGCGGTGCCAGCCACAAGGTCTTGCCAGTGATCTGAAGAAATACCAACGATGAGAACCGTCTCACATATGACAAAGTAACACGAGTATACGGCGGTAGTCCATGCTGCGAGAAATTGCAACAAGTGCAGCTCCAGCAAGAGGCGTAATCGCTAACCATGCTTTGCCCTGTTGAAAATGGAGTTGCATGATTATCTGATGGCACTGCTGCAACGGAGAATAAAGGAACTCACGGTATGCCCTCGGTGATCAAAGAGATGGAGCTTTCCCGCGAGATAGCAACTGAAGAACCCAAGACCGGCGAACGACACTGAATCGAAATATTTGGGCAAGGAAAGTTACGGCGGAAAGCATAACGTACAACTAGCGTGGCCACTAGGGAAGCTTTTGAAACCGTCTCGCATCATGGACACGTCTGTTTGAGTACAGATCGCGGAGGTCGACAATCCAAAAGTTGGATCGGTTGATCCTGGAATAGGGAGACAGCGAGCAATAAAATCTGTATACAATAGGTTTTGATTGATTAGAGTGAAACTTAAAGACGAAACAACAATGATCACCAGGGCGAGGGCGTCCTACCGTAATTTTTGTAAATTGAGTGATCGAACCAGTGATAGCAAGAGAAAGGATTACTATTCATAGATATTAGTCGAAGGACAGGAATAAAACGGAGGGAACAGACATCCGAGGGTACCGTTGTGGAAATCCCACCACGACTGGATGGTGAGGATGTTGATTACTGGCTGAAGAATGACCGGAGCGCCTAAAGCAATCGCCCACAGAGCGTCCTCCTGTGACTCTGAGTTAATTTAACAACATACACAACAGCTGGCGAGGGTTGCTTACTGGAACCCGTTCCTTGACTGCGTACCTGAGAAGCCAAAGCATGTAGAGATTGGATCAGGCATTGTAGAACCAACGCACGTGTGAAACAGCCTTCCGAAATATTTAGAAAGTGGAGACCTAGAGTATTTGAATCCTTACGATGTGTCAGTCAGTGAGAATGACCGCCTGAATCCCGACATAGAGTCAAGGGAAAAGAATATCGCTCTACGTATGTTGGTTGGATCCTTTAGTTAAACGGTACATAAGAAAATGGGACATACGAGAGCATTATTGTCAGAATCCTGATGATTATTATCAGAGAGAACATGTTCTCAATTCATAAATCGAGTCATTCGAAGGTAGTCTCACCAGTCAGGCGCGTACGAGAGGATTAACCTCCTCCGCCTCGCGGCTAACTGCATCCGAGTTCGATGTCGTGATTCGTTGTTAATCGTGGAAACGTTACGCTCGGAGTGGCGAAGAGGATGTGTATCTGGTATATAGGCGAGTCCGTTGTCACAGCAATGTCACTTCAATTACCTGCCCACCCTCATGTCAAATCAAGGTGTACTCATCACCTACAGCGCTCCTTCGTCGTTCCAGGCTTCAGAAAGCTGGATTCGGATACGTGCCGCCCTTGCCTCGCAGCTACCACTCCGAAATATTCACTGGAAGTCGGCTTCTCGACCATCTATACGAACGATCCAAAATCTAAATGTGACTTTGATACCGTTGGAAGCCTTGCGAGATGAGCACACTTCCCAAATACCTGTTTCATTGTTAGAGAGACCGCTGCTCAATATCCACATTGTCATTTGTGAGGTAAATCATGGTTATTTGTGCCAATCCTGAAGTTCACAAGTTCTACCAGGATGTCGATGTTGACTTATACCGAAGCTCCGTAAAAAAGCAGATAAAAGACTGGCATACTGCCGTGACCCAACGGAAGCATCAAGAGTGGTTAATATTACATATAGTCCGACCAGATGCCAGGATGCCCACCGGAAATTTCTTTCATTTGAAAGGTTCTGTACTTGACAAGATGAGGACGGATTTCAACGTCGACAGGCGAGACAGGTTGGTGTGCCTTCACCTCCTCGCATTCCATTGTCATTCTCCTCTTACAGATGCGTTCAGTTGGTGTGGTCTGTTAATGGCAATGATAATCCAGCAATTTGGGCAGACTTAACGACCAAGATCAAGGATGGTATATTATCTGCCTTCGACGCCGCAGTCTCTCAGCGCGAAGAAGATGTAAAGCGTTCTGAAAGCCAGAGGCAGATGCCTGGGTGGAACTTCTGCACCTTCTTTATTCTCAAAGTTCGTCCCGTCTCTCGCTCGACTACATCATAATTCATGTCCTATGAATCAGGAAAGTATCGCTTCTTCCTTCGAAGGCGTCAACTTATTTGAGGATGCTCTACAACAATACGACGAGCTCGAGACTTTGTTTTATCAAGTCCTCAAGGAAAAAAATTTGTCTTGGTTCGGAACACTTATCACCCCTTCCGCTGAAGATGATTCGCTGCCTCTCCTATCAATATCAAAGAAACCATACCGGGACCTTATTCTTGCCAATAAAATTTCTGTATTTGACTTTCGCATATATCTTCTCGCGCGTCAATGTGCGCTCTTAGGCAAGATGGGTCGTGTAAATGATGTCAGTAGGAAATCCGGTGCGTTCTTAGGAGGATTCGGAAGGCGTCTTCGTGATGTTGAGGTGAGCTGCGCCGGAGACATCACTCTCACAGCACTTATACTTGCCAGGTTGACCTCCCGGAGTTTTTTGTGGAGTCATGGACATATTCATCTGCCCTTAGTGTAGTAGATCAATGCGATACCTGGGCAAGTGAGATGAAATCGGAGGAATCCAATACAGCCAGCTTCTATGCTGCGAAAGGCGAACTCCTTGAACTTGCACTCATTCAAGTGCGTGATACCTGCATTTGTTCCTTCCCGTATTTATCGACCTGGATCCAAGCTTGACACTATCGGCATTAAAGTTGGACATTTGCCAGCTAGCCCACCGTTTTCGACCACCTTTGCACAGCCGTCACCGTTGCCGGAGCTATCCCAGCCAACTTCGAAACGATCATCTCTAAAGATCAGCAAAGCTGAGCTTTTATCATCGCTTGAAAGCAGAGATGCTTTCTATGATCTCTATGTTGACGTAACAAATCGTGCCATTGACATGTACACGAAAGCTGGCCGTCGCAAATTTGCACTCAAGTTGCACGGTACCCTCGCTGCACTGGACCTGTATGTATCCTACGTAAACGTCACTATGCAGTAGAACGCTTGCTTACGACCAAGTTGAAGTCACCGTGGGCACCTTTCATCCGCTGTCGGCACATATTCTTCACTTCCAGCCCACTACTCGCCGCATATGTGGACAAACCTTCAATCATTCATGCTTTCGCGAGCTCTTGATACCTATGCAGACCTCAATAAACCAAAGGATGAGGAATGGATTCGAATTCTCCTCTCGTTTCTCCAAACGTATGTAGACGACGCTGGGGAGCAGTGGTTAATGCATGCGGAAGACAAGTTGGAGTATATTTCTAACCTTGTCGGAGCTATGAGTGAGGCTGCTAGGAACCTGGAGTCTGGTGACGAATCCACCCTGATTTTCTCCGTCTACCGTCTTGCTCATGTTTTACCTAGCTTTGACCCATTCTAACCACTGTGCAATTTCCATAAAGGTCTCCGGCGATGCGAAAACTGCTGAGGCTGAAGATGGGTCATTCTTAGAAGTCACAGTCCAAAATCATCTGCCTTGCGTGAGTGGCATCCCCTCCGATCGACACATGGCTAATTGAATCATAGTCCTTGCCGATCGATGAAGTAAGTGTCTTCCTAACAGGCCATGACACGGAGAGGTTCAAATTCATGTCGGTGACAAAACTCCTGGAGCCCGGGATAACTTTGCTGCGATTATTTTGTCCAGTATGTCCTTGACGCTCTTTTATCTTCCATCACCGACGTTGCCATACCATGTTACCGAAGACGTCGTCAAGTGGGACATTCCTGCTCGACTCAAGCGAAATTCGGATGTCGCAAGTATTTCTCCAGTGGAATCACCGGAACGCTCAACGAGACCCCAAAGCCCTCACATTGGTGCGAATCCCTCGAAACATGCAGGCCTTGAGTGTCCGTCTCCGCCGACCACATCGCAGTTGGTTCTTTCTTTCGTCTACGATTTTGTCTTACTCTGCTGACTTGACTGACAGTTGAACTTGCTATACAGTCGAAACTTCTTGTCATACTCCAAACCGGTAGAAATCACATATCAACGGCGACCTTAAAGCTGTCTACCGCGAGCGGAATTTTATTCAAATATCCAGAAGCAACTCTGCAAAATGACGGTGAGCTGATGTGCTCGATGGCCATCGTGAGTCGACATCTGAGTATTCACAGATTCGAAAACTCTGCAGGTTGAAAACGATTGCATCAAAATCGTTGGTGTAGCAGCGGATCAAACACTTTCCGTTTTAGTGCCCTATTCCGATGCCTCGTCCTTTAATGCCATGGTATGATGTCAAGCGAAAGTACTTTGGGGTCGAAATTGACCTATCCTCGAGGACAGAAAGTTCACGTTAATGTCGAGTATGTCACCTCTAGCAATCGCAAGGTCACCCGAACACTGGGTGTGACACAGATAGTGGCCACTTCTTTACCCGTTGCGGTTAACGTGCAAGATTTCTTTCGAGGGACAAGGTGCGCCATCGAAGCGGTTACATTCATAATTGTTACTCGAACATGGATTTTCTAGACTCTTCTCCAAATTTACTATATCTACAACTACTCATGAACATGTTCGGGTAGCTTCGGCTCGGCTGGAAGTTGAGGGAAACACTTTGGATGGCTTGCAAATTGTTGGATGTATGATGCAAAAGCAATCTACTGTGGGCATCATGATTGTGATATCACATTGTGCCGAACTCACAAATATGGAAGACTGTTACACCTGCTCAACCAGCAAATTTCTTGTTTTATCTCGATTCAGCTCATGGACCAGGTAATCTTTTCCTTTGCCGGTACCAGTCCAGAGGATACCTTACATTACTAATAGTGCGAGAGACATTGAGACTCATCATCAAGTATAGGATGATGCGTGAAGGTACGAGTCTCCCTACGTCTACACGGCGATCTCTCCCTAACCAGCCACTCAGAAGTGGAAAACATTATCAAAGTATCGGTTGATGAAGCCGTCCAGGGTAACCCATCACTCTTATCGCATGGCAATGTCCTTGTCAGCCGCTTGGTCGAAGCCTTGGAAAGTGACATGAACTGGGTTGAAACATATCGCGTCACTGGAGAATTGGACATTCGCGGTGCTCCTGAAGGCGACAGTGAACTCGAAGAAACACTCACCTTGGTGAAACAGGTTCGCATTACCTAATTCTCATCCTGGTTTTTCAAGATAAGTTTGATCCTCGCAGAACCTACGCCAGAAGAAAAGTCTCCATCTGGATGATGGTGAATGGCACGAAATTGTGATTCCGGTCGATGTACCAAGAATGACGGTGAGTCGTTTCCCAGGACTGATCACGTACAGCTCATACCCTCTTTTTGACAGATTGTTACAGCTGCTCGAATTAGCCTCACATCATCTACAGAGACCTCCGATGAAAGTCCTCCCCTTTATGCTGGCCAACCGCTGTTCGCCACTCTGACCATCCATCCCTCTTTCCATTGGGGGATGAGTGCCGGTGACAAGGAGCGCAAGTACATGATGCGGTTCGATGTAGAAGAAATGGTCAGCGATTGGCTGGTGAGTGGGCAAAAGCGCGGGGACTTTGCAGCTATGGTATGTTTTGTCTCTATTTCTCCCATTGCCAAGTTTCTGAGCGTTCTCAAAGGATGGCGTTACCTATACGGTTCCCATCTCTCTTATTGCTTTGCACCATGGCGAGATGGTGCTTCCGAAGGTTGCCGTAACAGCACTTCCTCTGACTGGAGAGTTTACTATGGGAACTATGGCTATTCCTAGTACCGAGACATACCAGTTGCACGGCGCTCAGAAGGTATTGATTTTACCTAGGGGTGGCCGAAGTACGTTTGCAGTGGGCATGGGGGAAACACCTTCGAAATAACCATACTTAGTGTTTTACATAAGGAAGCTACTACATACAGAGACTCCTCGCTTTCCGTTCCATAATATTAATTATCGTCATTAGTCTCGGTGGTCGGGAAATTGGAAGGGATCGGGGAATACAAATTATCATGTTGTTCTATCTTGGACCCCTGACGCAGTTTGAATGCCTGAAGAATGTTCGACAGCCTGCTTTTTCTTTCCATGCTCTGCGGCACTTCGAATCGCACCGCTGGAGTTATGGTAGAGGGACGCAACTTCCAAAGCCTAGCAAAACGATTGGCTTTATGCATAGGATGGAGCGACAGAGCGGAGGTAACGAAACCAGGGTTGGGAGGACCCCCGAGTGGTCTGACGAGAAGGTGCATGTAGTTGTGTTTGGAGTCAATATCCAGGCAAGGTCTTTTTTGTGTGTCACAGTCGGCGCAGATCAAGACAAGCGAGTCTTTAGCAGAAGGGTTGTCAGCACGTTGTTACATGGATAAGAAAATTGAAATAATTACCACAGCTTATACACCTCCAGTATGGAGGAGAGCTACTCCCACAGCAGCAGCATAGCGGGATGGGGACCGGGTGACGAGGTTGCAAAGGGGCCGCTATCGCTTCTGGGACAGATGTTACATGGTCATCCCCTCCCCGCAAGTGGTACATTGCCCATGAATATGGCCTAGGCAGCTGGCGCGCGAATGGTTCGTCGGCCACAAGCCTTGGTCTTGGCAGCAGAATGTTGGTGGGTTGCAACTCAATTGTAGAGATATCCATCTCCGTGAACCGTTGCGATTTAACTGGATTGACACGACTTTCGGCCATCGATCGAGATTCATCAGAAAGTATCGAATGAGAATCAGCGGAAGGAGCAATGGAAGGAGCAACAGGAATACCGATTCGCTGCGATAAAAAACCATCAGATTGTTTGTGGGCTTCCAGAGAATATACACACTTCGTAGGCATATTGGACGGTAAGGCGCCTGTATCCAGTATGCAGTACTCGCGAGACTTTGAGAAGTGGATGCCAAGCACCATGGTTTCGATAATATTCAGCAGCATTTTCAAGGGAACAGCGTCGACACAGGTCAAAGTCACACTCAATGCAGATAACGCGATCCCCTGTGATCATGCATTTGCAGAATTCACATATCGCATTACTGTCATGGCGAGGATCGTATCAACACCAAGGTTTGAGGAAGTCCAGTGAGTTGACGCACATATGTATACATGGCTTGAATTGGAAACGGGCAATGGAGCGATAGAACTGAGCATCAGCGGGATGCAGGAAAAGCTCCAGGGTTTTCAACTCCACAAACTCTCTCCTATTCAACGCTCCGGGGCGATTTGACAAGTACCCGCGACAGTAGAGCTCGATGAACCGTCTGCGCTCGATGAATCGGTCCTTGAAAAAGCGCCAGGACCATAAACGTTGACGGACCAGGGAAAGAACGGCCTGCGTGGCAAAGGACCACCGGGAGTGAGCTAGATCGAGACCACATTTCTCATTCAAATGCCGAAATCGGTGAAGAGAAGCAGGTGTTCTGCACAACCAGATATTTCCTTTCTCTTGCACCCCACCAATGCCCCATTTTCCAGTAATTCTTTCTCGGAGTGCATGCAACATGGCCTTGCAAGAAGTCGGAACGTTTCTGCCGCCTAGATCATTACCCTCACGAGTGAAAGTCATCTGCAGATTTATATGATCTGTCTCCGTGTGGCCATGGATGCTGAAGGTACCATGAATGTCGTGGCCACGACCATGGAAAGCGTCATCGACCACTGTGATGAAAATTTGCATCAAGCCTTCTGTACCTGTCTGGTCACTATTAAAGCAGTAACCACTCCACTCGCCATTGAGACGAGGATGCGGTTCTGAGGTATTTGCCTCTAGGTTCAGAAGATCGTACGGCACACCATTGGTTTCCTTCTGCACACCGAACTTCATGTTAGTAAGGGGAATGTCATCAATGTTGAGGTCGTCTGAATAGGAGGAATGTAGATCATGGGTGGTGTCCCCATAACCTGCTGGATTGCTCAGGAAATTGAACTACTCAACCAACGGCATGTCAGTATGTGGACAATGATTATGTTTGGCTCACCATAGAGAATGCAAATCGCTCCAGTCGATCATATAGCACCCGTCCATCTTCTTGGGCAAAAATAGCTTGAGGACACGTGTCAACCATATTGATATCAACGATCTCAATCCACATACCTGAGATGGTGTCGATGCGATCTGTGACAGCATCGAAGACATGTGCAATCGACTGCGTAGCAGATGATAGTTCGTTCGGGTGGAGGACATACTTTGAGGCAACTTTGATAATACGCAAGTGCTGCCGAAGAAGGAGGAAAAGAAATGGGAAAAGATACTACAGGTGACGTGGAAATAAGGGTTGAGCAATCAGATGAACTATCAGCCATCCACTTACACTTTCAATTCGGCCTGGACCCGCAATTAAGGTCAGCGTGGCGGGTGTATCTATCTCGAACGCCACGGACTCCAGATTTCGTTGCATCCTAGCTTCCTCACATTCAAGATATGGTAAGATTTTATGACGCAGATTGACATCTAGATTTCCTGTGAATGGTCGGACAGAACATAGAAGAAGGTCGAGCTTCCGTATAATTGGATGGTCCAGGTACAAATCGACGAGCAAGCGGTTCGAAGGCAAAATGCTGTCTAAGGAAACTGGAGCGTACATGCTGGATAGGATCCCGCAAATCTTGTGTTTATAATCCCAGATCGTATAGTGCCAGCCTGAAATAATCAGGCCATGATGAGGTGGATGAAGATTGTTGAAGACAACAACAGCTTGTAGCGCACCTACTGCCCAAAATGCAATCCATTGCGGAAGACTTCATGCATGGCAATAGTAAACGAAAGACCCACAACTTCTAGCCATATCCAACTCACCTCCAACCATGAGGCCTTGATTCTGCCAGCTGATTAGCCTCCTTGATACTCACAAAACCTGTACCATCATCGTCAAATGCTTCCAGTATGGGCTGCATGTTGTGAACATTAATAGATGCTAATGCCCAGTGATCGTCAGCGCGTTTGTTTGCTTGGCTCAGCGCACGTTTGAGATCTGGCGTAACGGAATCGGGCAAGGTTTCACTAGCGTGATATTTCTCGATGAAGTAATCTTGCAGAGCGAGGACAAAGCGGCGGGCTTTGACGCTGCCTTTCCAGCCCTGCAGCATGCTTAATTAGCTGTGCCTGCGTTGTAGGAATGGATAGGAAAACGTACCATATATTTCCAGACACGGTGCAAATCCTACACCATAAGTTCGCAGCCGCCGAAAAAGATGGGGCACTCACGGGATCAACAATCAAATCATGGGGACCCGAAACTACAGTGCTGACAATCCTATCGCCCTCCCTCTTCACAACATCCCCTATCTCCTCAAGAAGTTGCTTTTGTATGTCCAGCTTCCGTTGAAACACAATCATATTCTGCGATAGACTATCTGCGACGTCTTCATTCAACTCGTTTCGTATAGGCTCCACATTGAGGACATTGAGGACCATAAGGTCACCAGTAGGTGGCACACCAGGCATTAAGCCATAATCATGGTCGGGGTTTGTATACCAGTCTTGATAGGGTGAGCCTGCATAGGATTCTCTGCGCACTTGCACTTGTGGTCGATGAGAGTGCCAGGAAGGATGGGTGACGGGCTGGCTGGGATAAGAGGATGCAACGGGCATGATTATGGGTGGGCTATAAGGACGGTCGAGGTCTGCGTAATGGCCTGGGTAGTGTGACCTTGCATTGGATTCCCTGGGCTCTCGCATTTGCGATGGATGAGAGTGAGAATAATAATGTGGGCTGCGATGGGAGGGTGACCGAACAGGTTGAATGTATGTTGATGGCACCTGGGTAGGATATGAGCCTGGGTGGGTATAGGGAGTGGGCAAATTCCCGATGGCCCCATCTCGAAGCAAAGTTGGATCCAAAGCCTGTCTCATGTTCTCAAGATCCCCCAGTGCCCGATCGTCCGTTATAAATCTCTCCACACCGCCATTCTCTCCGATATACTTTTTGAGTTCCTTCTCTT
>Ga0209006_10002120_pt1 | contig 18072 bp, 20 predicted proteins | sample JacPin_JW_Ref_O2_FD_188567 | JGI IMG/M metagenome (GOLD analysis project Ga0209006, IMG submission 188567) | Forest soil microbial communities from Algoma, Ontario, Canada - Jack Pine, Ontario site 1_JW_Ref_O2 (SPAdes) (version 2) | ecosystem: Environmental > Terrestrial > Soil > Boreal... | reverse complement strand
CTGAAGGCCTTGGCGGATTCCGGTAACGCTCTCACTCAGGTTCTCGGAGTCCTCTTGACGTTCCCGTTCCCACAGAACGGAATCGACAACGTCATCCGCGGTGACTATGCCAACCTGGCGATGACCATCGACATCTCGCTGGCGCTGGCGAGCGCCCGCCTCGTTCTCGCCGCGCTCTGGCTCGTATCCGCCTATGGGCTGATGACGATCCAGCGCTGGAGCCCGTCCACGGCGACGCTCGCGTTCGCCCTATCGCTTCCGATCGCCGCCACGAGTATCTGGCTTGACCGCACGCCCACGAACGTCGCGCTGCGGGCAGCCATCATCGCGATCGCGATCGTCGCGATCTTCTTCCTGCAGCGGCCCGACGTGCGGCGGCTCTATCAGCCGCGCCGCGAGCAGGAGGCCGCCGCATGACCGCGCTCCTTGAGGTCGCAGGCCTCGGCAAGCGCTTCGGCGGCTTCGTCGCGCTCGACGGCATCGACATCGAGGTCGCCGAGGGCGAGCGCCTCGGCCTGATCGGGCCGAACGGCTCAGGCAAGAGCACACTGGTCAATTGCCTGTGTGGCACGCTCGCCCACGAGACCGGCACCGTCAGATTCGAGGGCCGCACCCTCGACGGGCTGCCGGCACACGCCCGCACCCGGTTCGGGCTCGCACGCACTTTCCAGCTGCCGCGTCCGTTCGTCAGCATGTCGGTCGCCGACAATCTCAAAGTGCCGCTGCTCTACGCGATCGATCGGCGCGCGCACGGGCATCTCACGGCGGCGCAGACCGAGGCGCGCTGCGAGGAGCTCTTGCGCCTCGTCGGCCTCGTCGATTGCGCGCACAAGTTTCCCCGCGACCTCACCCAGGTCGACATGCGCAAGCTCGAGCTGGCGCGCGCCATGGCGGCCGAGCCCAGGCTACTGATCGCCGACGAGGCGATGGCGGGGCTGTCGCATTCGGAGGTGAGCGACATCGTCGCGCTGCTGATCCGGCTCAACGAGCGCGGCACCACCGTCATCCTGATCGAGCACATCATGCGCGCTGTGATGCACTTCTCGCAGCGCCTCGTCGTGCTCGTCTCCGGCCGCAAGATCGCCGACGGGCTTCCCGACGAGGTCATCCGCGACGCCGAAGTCGAGAGGGCGTACCTTGGCCAATAGCATCAGCGTCGAGGGCATCCACGCCGCCTACGGCGCCGTCCGCGTGCTGGAGGACGTGTCGCTCACCGTCGGCGGCGGCGAGACCGTGGTGCTGCTCGGCACCAACGGCAACGGCAAGAGCACGCTCATGAAGAGCATCATGGGCATCGTGCGGCCGAGCGCCGGGCGGATCATGGCGGAGATCGACGGCATCACGCACGACCTCATCGGCTGCTCGACCGAGGAGATCGTCGATCTCGGCATCGCACTGGTGCCGGAAGGCCGGCGGCTGTTTCCGCGCCTGTCGGTCGAGGAAAACCTGCTGCTCGGCGCCTTCCGGCCGAAGGCGCGGGCGGAGATCAAGCGCAATCTCGATTTCTGCTTCGAGGCGTTTCCCCGCCTCGCCGAGCGGCGCAGCCAGCTTGCCGGCAGCATGAGCGGCGGCGAGCAGCAGATGCTGGCGCTCGCCCGCGCGCTGATGTCGGCGCCGCGCATCCTTCTCGTCGACGAGCCGTCGGTCGGTCTCGCGCCCGTGCTGGTGAGCCGCACCATCGACAAGATCAAGGAGCTCAAGGACCGCTATCAGCTCACCGTGCTGATGGCCGAGCAGAATTTCCCCCAGGCGCTGCGCATCGCCGACCGCGGCTACGTGATCGTGCACGGCAAGATCGCGTTCGAGGGCAAGTCGGCGGACGAGCTCAACAACAACGATTTGATCCGCAAGTTTTATCTCGGATTGTGAACGTCGTCATTGCGAGCGAGGCGAAGCAATCTCGCTCCGCTCGCGCATGCGTGTGCCGATCGCGATTGCTTCGTCGCGCTACGCGCTCCTCGCAATGACGAAACAAAACGCCGCGCGGCGAGGCCGCGCGGCGCGTCGATGACGAGAAGTCTTACTTCGCCTTTTCGTAGGGATAGATCACGCTGCCCGAGGCGAGGTCCGCGGGCGTCAGCACGACCTGCGTCTTGACGTCCTTGAACTGGTCGGCATCGTTGCCCTTGACGTTCTGGAACTGGACCTGCAGCACGCGCGACTGCGCCCACTCGCCGCCCTTGCCGAACTTCACGTCGCCCAGCACGGTATGGAAGGTGCTGGCGCGGATGTAATCGGCGAGCTTCTGGTCGTTGAGGCTCTTGGTCGCCTCGATCGCCTGCTGCAGCACCTGCAGCTGGGCATAGGCCTGCGGCGCCATGTAGTAACCGAGCGCGTCGACGCCCTCCGCCTTCGCGCGCGCCTGATACTTCTTCATCAGGTCCTCGACGCCCGGAAACATCATCTTCGGCACCGGGAGCCAGAAGTCGTAGTTGACGAAGCCGTTGAGCAGCGGGCCGAGCTGCGCCTTGAGCGCGGTGTTCTGCAGGCCGACCATGCCGCCGCCGATCATCCTCGGCTTGAAGCCGACCTCGTTGACGGCGCGCACGATGCCGACCGAATCGGGCGGATAGGAGCACACCACCACGATGTCCGGATTGGTCGCCGCGATCGCGCGCACGATCGAGGTGTAGTCGGTGGTCGAGGGTGGGTAGGTCTTGTCGTAGACGACCTTGAGGCCGGCCGCCTTGGCATTGACCCGGGCGCCGTCGGCCGCGTTGCGCGAGAATTCCTGATCGGCAGCGACGATCGCGACCGTCGTCGGCTTCGGGTTCTGCGCCATTGCGGTGTCGAAGAAGCCCCTGGTGAAGGAGGGCTTCGGATCGGGACCGGACGGGATCATCACGAAGTAGTTCGGGTAGTTGAACTCGGAGTTCACGCCGAGGCCGAGCAGGCCGATGAACAGCTTCTTGCGCTGCATCATGATCGGCATCGCGGGCGCCAGCATGACGGTCGCATAACCGCCGATCACGAGGTCGACCTTGTCGACGTCGAGCAGCTTGGTGTAGATGCCGGGCACCGTCGAGGGGTTGGACTGGTCATCGTAGTAGACGAGCTTGACCTGCCGTCCGAGCAGCCCGCCTTTGGCATTGATGTCTTCTTCCCAGATCTTCTGCGCGAGCAGCGCCGACTTGCCGTTCGGCCCGAGGCCGCCCGTCATCGCCATGCTGTAGCCGATCTTGATGGGGCCCGACTGGGCCACGGCGCCGGTCGCCGCGGCGAGCGATGCGGCGGCGGCGGCAAGCAGCGCCGCGCGCGCAAGCAGACGTCTGGAAATCATCTAGGTTCCTCCCGGTTGAATCGTTGATTTCCCGGCATTTTACGATTAATCGCCGCGCTGGCGCCAGAGGCTAACCGACGCATGCTTAACCGCGCGGGCGGCCGCCTCAGCGCGGCGTCGCGTCGCCGCCATCGACGATGACGTTCTCGACCTCGCCGGCGCCGTCGCGGCGGAAGGCGGCGGCGGCCACGTATTCGGGCGAATTGAAGCAGGCGACCGCCTGCTCGAAGGTCGGAAACTCGATCACCACGAAGCGGTGAAACTTGTCCGGCCCCTCCATGATCTGGAAACGCCCGCCGCGCGCCAGCACCTTGCCGCCGTACTTGGCAAAAATCGGCGGCAGCGGATCGGTGTATTTCTTGTACTCGACCGGATCGATCACGCGCGAGCGCGCAACCCAATAGGCAGGCATCGAAAGCTCCTTGGCAAGCTCCTGGACATCACGCAAAAACCGGCCGCACAATTGGGGCGACTCTTTCGCCCTGTCAAACCGAGGAAATGCATGGCTCGCCGCCTGATCGACATATCGGTGCCGCTCGAGAACGACGTCGCGGCCGACCCGCCCGGCTACGGTCCGGCGATCGAGTATCGCGACCATGCGGCGACCGCGGCCGAGGTGGTGCAATTCTTTCCCGGCCTCACGGTCGATGACCTGCCCGACCGCGAGGGCTGGGCGATGGAGTGGGTCAGGCTCTCGACCCATTGCACCACCCACCTCGATGCGCCCTATCACTTCGCCTCGACCATGGACCACGGCAAGCGCGCCATCACGATCGACGAGGTGCCGATCGACTGGTGCTTTCAGCCGGGCGTGAAGCTCGACTTCCGCCATTTCCCCGACGGCTACGTGGCGACGGCGGCCGACGTCGAAGCCGAGCTCAGGCGCATCGGCCACACGCTTTCGCCGCTCGAGATCGTGGTGGTGAACACGAGCGCCGGCGCCGCCTATGGGCGGCCGGACTACGTGGCACGCGGCTGCGGCATGGGGCGCGAGGCGACGCTCTATCTGCTCGAGCGCGGCGTGCGCGTGACCGGCACCGACGGCTGGAGCTGGGATGCCCCCTTCATCCACACCATGGCGCGCTACGCCAAGACGCGTGACGCCAGCATCATCTGGGAAGGCCACCGCGCTGGCCGCGAGATCGGCTACTGCCACATCGAGAAGCTGCACAATCTCGAGACGCTGCCGGCCGACGGCTTCATGGTGAGCTGCTTCCCGGTCAAGGTGCGCGGTGGCTCGGCCGGCTGGACGCGGGCGGTCGCGATCCTTGATGAGGCCAGGTGAAGCCTGGAGCCCTCCGCGGACGTCAACGGATGCTCAGCCCCTGCCGCCGCCAGCGTGACGCGTGAGCATCGCCTCCATCACGTTCTGCAAAGCCGGGGCATCCGTCGTGATGATCTCCCACAGGATGGCGTCGTCAACGGCAAAATATTCGTGGCGGATTCGATTGCCGATGCTCCTTATTTGCCCCCAGGGCTCCGTGGGATAATCGGCGAGCCAGTCATCTGGGATCTTTCGCACGGCCTCGGAAATAGTCTGGATCGCATAGGCAGCGGCGCGACGCGCGATCGGATCGCTCCGAAAGGCCTGCAACGCCATCCGGTCGGCGATCTGGTGGAGAACCGCGATCTCCACCAAGCAATCCCGGATGGCGATCGTCGGGTCCTTCGGCATCAGGCGACCCGGATGGCGTCTCGCTCTATGTTCTCCCGCATCAACGGATGCAGGGCGTTCCGCGTCGTGATCGTGACGGGAATGCCGAGAGACCTCGATATCGCTTCCTCGATCTGCATCAAGCGGAACATATTCGGGATTTTGTTGGCGGGATCGTAGTCGATGAAGAGATCGAGATCGCTGTCGGGTCGCGCATCGTCGCGCGCGCGCGATCCGAAGACAAAAAGAGCGGTTGCGCCGTTCTCACGCAGAGCGACATCATATGCCCGCAAGCTATCGATAAGGTCGGCGCGCTTCATGGTCAATTATTGCCACAAGTTGCGTCGTATGGCGAGGCGCGCCCGGTCGTTTCAGTGGACCCGCGCCAGATAGTAGGCGAGGTCGGCGAAGTCCTGTTCCTGCAGCGGTGCGACGACTTCCGCCATGGTGGCATCATAGCCGGTTCGCGCACCCGATTTGTACTCGCGCAAGGCCTTCAGCAGATAGTCCTCGCGCTGGTCGGCGATGCGCGGCACCTGGTCCTGGCCGGCGAAGTTGGGCGTATGGCACGAATTGCAGCGGTTCCTGGCGACGAGGTCCTTGGCACGCGCGATGCGCGCGGCATCTTCCGCGCCGGCCACCGGCGGAGGGGCCGGGAGCTTGGCGATGTAATCGCCAAAGGCGCGCAGGTCGTCGTCGGTCATGCCCTGCGCCATCTGGTTCATCACATCGGATTTGCGCAGCTTCTCGCGAAACATGTAGAGCTGCGTCAACGCATAGGCAGACTGCTGCGCGCCGAGCGAGGGCGTGTCCGGATTGGGCGACTCCCCCTTGTCGCCGTGGCAGGAGACGCAGGCGGGCAGCCGGTCGTGCAACGCGTCGGCGTTCGATGGTGCGGCGGCAAAAAGGATCGCCGCGGTCAGCGCCGCACGAAGCGGGGTTTTCATGGCGAAAGTCCTGTACCTTGCCAATAGAAAGGCCGAGGGCGCAGCGCGCCCTCGGCCTCGTCGGGTCGTTGTCAGCGGTTCGCGGTCTTCGGCTGGTTGCCGTAGGTCACGCGATAGACGGCGCCGTCGTAGTCATCGGAGATCAACATCGATCCGTCCTTCATCGGCTGCACGTCCACCGGGCGGCCGATGTACTTGTTGTCGACGATGAAGCCGGTGATGAACGGCTCGACCGACTTCACGCTGCCGTCGCGGTTGAGCTTCACCACCGCGATGTCGCCGCCGAACTTGTGGGTCTTGTTCCACGAGCCGTGGCGGGCGACGAAGATCGCGCCGCGATACTCCGCCGGGAACATGGTTCCGGTGTAGAAGCGCATGCCGAGCGCGGCGGCGTGCGGCCCCATGAGGGCGACCGGCGGCACAAACTCGCTGCAGGAATGCCCCCAGCCGAACTGCGGATCCGGAACGTTGCCCTGGTAGCAATAGGGCGAGCCGTAGTGATCGCCGACCTTGGTGATTCGATTGAGCTCGTCATTCGGCAGATCCTCGGACATCCAGTCGCGGCCGTTGTCGGTGAAGTAGAGCTCGTGGTTCGCCGGGTTCCAGTCGAAGCCCACGGTGTTGCGCACGCCGCGCGCGATCACCTCGACGTTCTTGCCGTCGAGATCCATGCGGCGGATCTGGCCGTGCCGGTCATCCGGAATGCAGTTGTTGCAGGGCTGGCCGACCGGGACGTAGAGCTTGTTGTCGGGGCCGATGCTGATGAACTTCCAGCCGTGCGCCTCGTCGGTCGGCAGATCGTCATAGACCAGGACCGGCTTCGGCGGGCTATCGAGATTGTCCTCGATCTTGTCGAGCTTCCAGACCTTGGAGAGCTCGGCGACGTAGAGCGTACCGTCGTGGAAGGCGACGCCGTTCGGCCGATGCATGCCGGTGACGATCGCCTTCTGCATCCGCTTGCCGTCTTTCTCGTAGATCGCCCAGACTTTGTCCTGCAGGCGATTGCCGACGAAGATCGTGCCCTTGTCGCCGATGCGCAGCGAGCGCGCGTCGGGGATGCCGCTCGCATAGACCTCGATGTGAAAGCCCTTCGGCAGCTTGAGCTGGCCGACCGGCAGCTTGTCGGCCGCCGCCGCCAGCGGCGGCGGGAGGACCGGCGCGAGCTTCATGGCGGCCTCGGTGTCGGGCCGTCCGATCAGGGGCGAGCCCGCCGGCAAGGCCGGCGCGGCCGCAGGTGCGGCGGCGGGGGCTGGCGCAGCGGCCGGGGCGGCCGGTGCCGGCGGTTGTTGCGCGCCCGCCGTCCCGGCGACCGCAAAAGCGGCCGCAAAGGTTCCGGCGAGCAGCAGGCTCCGCGCAGATATGGATCGCAGAATCATGATGCTCCTCCCAAAGTTGGGAAGCTGTTGCGCCGCGGCATCGACAGCAAGTTCGGCAGGATGCCACCGGCAGGCTTCCTTGCGGCCAGTGTCCGATATTTTCGGGGCCCTCCGCAATTGCGATTTGCGGATTACATTCGCCGATACGAATAGGACCGATCCGCGTGCTGCGCGGCGAGCTTGGCCACACGACGGAGAGAACGTGGCCGCCGAACCCTGCTATATGACCGACACCGCATAACCATGGGACATCCCGTGCCGGGTCAGCTTCATCTCGTCGGCAGCATTCCGCTCGATACCCCGCAGGAGGTGTTCGAGACCTTCGGCGCGCCGCTGGCCAAGTATCTCGTCACCATGCCGGACGGCGAGGTCGGGCCGCGCCGTCACTGGATCAGCCGCGTCCACTACCAGGTGCTCGCCGCACATCCCGAGCTCGAGATCATGCAGCGCCCGGCGCCCGACGAGAACGGGGTGGAGCGGCAGTTTCCCCGCAACGCCGGCGACGCCTGGCACTTCCGGGTCAAGGCCGGCGTCAGGCAGGTGCGCTTCGGCGATCCGGGCTGGCGCCTCGGCTATGCGCGCGATGCACTCAACTCGTTCTTCGTCTTCCGCGTCATGAAGGAGCGCGGCGTGCTGCCGCAGCACCTGCGCTTCCAGGTGTCGATCCCGATGGTCAACAGCGTGCTGCCGCCGCGCATCTTTCCTCAGCCCGAGGATCTCGCCAGGATCAGGCCCGGCTACGCGGCCGCGACGCGGGCCGAGATTGCGACGATCGTCGAAAAAATCCCCAACGACGAGCTGGCGCTGCAGTGGGACTGCTCGACCGAGCTGCAGGATGCCTACGGCAGCATCCCGGGGCATCCGCTCGAGGGCGCGATCGAGCGCAACCTCGACGAGGTGCGCGCGCTCTCGCCGGCGATCCCGGACGCGGTGGCGCTCGGGTATCATTTCTGCTTCGGCACGCTCGGCGGCTGGCCGCGCTTTTCGCCGGACGATCTCGGACAGGCCGTCAAGCTCGCCAACGCGTTCGTGGCGGCGTCGGGCCGCCGGGTCGACTGGATTCATCTGCCGGTGCTCGACCGCAGCGACGATGCGTTCTTCGCGCCACTCGCCCGGCTCGAGCCGCAGGGCGCGCGGATCTATCTCGGCGCCATCCACAGCATGGGCGCGTTCGCGCAGCGGCTCGCCGTCGCGCGAAAGTTCCTGCCGGAGTTCGGCCTCGGCGCCTACTGCGGCTTCGGGCGAATGCCGCCGTCCGAGCTGCCGGGCGTATTGGCGGACCATCTCGCGGCGGTCGAGCTGGCGGCGGCGTGAACCGTGCGGCGGCGGAACGTGGATCGAGCGGCAAAACACGAGCAAGGGCGCATGGGACGGGTGTCGAGGCTCATCTTGGCGTGCGTCGCGGTCGCGTTTGCGGCTCATGCCCAGACCGCACCGGTCGGATCCGCCTGGCCGTCGCGGCCGATCCGGCTGATCGTGCCGACCGGGGCCGGCACCGCGACCGACATCATGGCGCGGCTCGTCGCCAACGGCATCGGCGCGGGGCTCGGCCAGCCGGTGGTGGTGGAGAACATGCCCGCCGCCTCCGGGCTGCTGGCGCATCAGGCGGCCGCGCGCGCGACGCCGGACGGCTACACGCTGCTGTTCACCGCGACGTCCGGGATGAGCGTCAATCCCATCTCGTTCAAGACGCTGGCGTACGACCCGGCGCGCGACTTCGTCGCGGTTGCCATGGTGTGCAGCCTCGGACCGCAGATGCTGTCGGTCAATGCCGAGCTGCCGGTCAAATCCGTGCCGGAGCTCTTCGCCTACGCCAAGGCCAATCGCGGCAAGCTCTCGATCGGGTTCGACAACACGGCCGGCGCGGCCGCGTTCGCCGCAAAGCTGCTCAACCGCCGCGCCGACCTCGGCCTCGTCGAGGTGCCCTATCGCGCGACCGCGCAGATGACGCAGGACGCGGCGAGCGGCGTCGTCCAGGTGCTGATGAGCTCGATCGCGGCGGCGCGCGCGATGGTCGACGCCGGCAAGCTGCGTCGGCTGGCGGTGACGTCGCCGGCGCGGTTCCCTGGGTTGCCCGATCTGCCGGCGGTCAGCGAGTTCGCGCCGGGCGTGGCCGTGAACGGGTGGTTCGCCGTGATGGCTCCGGCCGGGACGCCGGCCGCGGTGGTCGCGCGGGTCAACCGCGAGATCGGAGAGTTTCTCAAGGGGCCGGGCATCCAGCAACGGCTCTATGCGTTCGGGCTCGCGACGGAAGGCGCCGGCACGCCGGAAAGCACGGCGGCGTTCATCCGCGTAGATCAGGAGCGGTGGCGGATGCTGGCGAAGGAGCTCGGGGTGCAGCCGCAGTGAGGGAGGCGTATTGGCCAGCGCTCACGAGTGGCGGTACGAATAGGCGAGATCCTCCTGCACCGCGGCAAGCTCCGCCACCTTGCCGTGATGCGGCGAGAACTGGCACACCGGATCGGTCGCGCGCGCATCGCCGGTGAGCGCAAAGGCCTGGCAGCGGCAGCCGCCGAAATCGATCTCGCGCCGCTCGCAGCTCTGGCACGGCTCGGGGAGAAAGCCGGTGCCGCGAAACGCATTGAACGCCGGCGACGACATCCAGATGTCGGCGAGCGCATGCTCCCTCACCGACCAGAACTCCAGACCCGGGATGCTCTCCGCCGCGTGACAGGGCAGCACCTTGCCGGCCGGCGTCACGTTGAGCGAGCGGCGCCCCCAGCCGCCGACGCAGGGCTTGGGAAAGCGCGCATGATAGTCGGGCACCACCGCATCGATGACGATGCGGCCATGATGGCGCGCGCGCAGCGCCTCGACGGTCGCGACCGCCGCGTCGACCTGCTCGCGCGTCGGCATCAGCGCGGCGCGGTTTTTTAGCGCCCAACCATAATATTGCACATGCGCGATTTCGACCCGCGTCGCGCCCATGTCGAGCGCGAGCGTCACCAGGTCCTCGACGCGGGCGATATTGGCGCGATGAATGACCGTGTTGACGGTGAGCGGGATCTTCAGCGCGACCACGTCGGCCGCGAGCGCGCGCTTGCGCGCAAAGGCGCCCGCGTAGCCCGCGATATGGTCGGCGGACTTCTCCTCGCTGTCCTGGATCGACACCTGCACGTGATCGAGGCCGGCATCGGCGAGCGCGCCGACGAGCTTCGTCGTCACGCCGACGCCGGACGTGATGAGATTGGTATAGAGCCCCGCCGCGCGCGCCGATGCCGTGATCTCGACGAGGTCGCGCCGCGCCGCGGGCTCGCCGCCGGAGAGATGGACCTGCAGCACGCCGAGCGCGGCCGCCTCCGTGAACACGCGCGCCCAGGTCGCGGCATCGAGCTCGTCGGCGCGGCGGTCGAGCGCGAGCGGGTTGGAGCAATAGGGACAGCCGAGCGGGCAGCGATGGGTGAGCTCGGCGAGCAGGCCGAGCGGACGCGGCAGCGCGGCGCCGTTCGTAGCCACTTAGAGCTCCATCAGCTTCTTGTCGGCGAGCCCGCGCAGCAGCGCGCCGGCGTCGGCCGCGATGCGCTCGTGCGGCGCCGCGTAGGTTTTGGCGAGATCGTCGACGATCTCGCCGAACGTCGCCTCGCCGGTGCAGCGCTTGACGATCTCGGCCGCGATCGCGTCCGCCTTGAACACGCGCTCGGGCGCGAGCAGCACCCAGCCGCCCTGCGCCTCGTTGTGCACGAGCCGCACTCCGCGCGGCAGGCGCGGACGCGATTGCGGCGAAATCAACGCAGTCGGCGGCGTATCGGTCACGGGCTCTTCCTCACGCCATCTTTCCTTTTGCGCATGTTCTTGTCGGCGAACCGGCATCCACTTCGCCGGAACATGCGCCAGTTCACGCCATGTAGCCGCCGTCGATCGGCAGCACGGTTCCGATCGCATAGGAGGCGGCGTCGCAGCACAACCATAGCACGGCGGCGGCGATCTCGGCGGGCTCGCCGATCCGGCCGCGCGGCGTCTGGCGGATGATCGCGCTCGCGACCTCGAGGTCGCGCTGCATCCAGCTGACGACCGGCGGCGTGTCGACCCAACCGGGACAGATCGCGCAGATGCGCGGGCCCGACGCCGCATATTCGAGCGCCGCGCTGCGCGTGAGCCCGACCACGCCGTGCTTCGCGGCCGAATAGGCGGCGCCCGCCGGAAACGGATAGCCGCGCAGGCCGTCGACCGAAGCATTGTTCACGATCACGCCGGATTTCTCCATCGCGGGAATCTCGAAACGCATGCACAGGAACACCGAGGTGAGAAAGCCATCGATGGTGCGCCGCCAGGCGTCCTCGCTCATCTTGCCGACCGGCGCTCCGCGCCCGCCGCTGCCGCCGTTGTTGAAGGCGTAGTCGAGGCGGCCGTGCAGCTTGATGACGCCATCGACCAGCTTGGCGACCGCCTTGCCGTCCGCCACGTCGGCGGCACGCCATTGCACGTCGCCCTCCCCGTCCAGCGCCGCGAGCGCTTCCTTGCCGCGCCGCTCGTTGCGGCTTGCGATCACGACGCGGGCGCCCTGCTGCGCAAACGCGCGCGCGGCGGCGAGCCCGATGCCGCTGCTGCCGCCGGTCACCAGCGCGACCTTGTCGCGCATCTCGGAATAGCTCGGCACGTTCAGTCCTTCGGCACGAAGGCGCCGGGCGGCGGCATCTTCGGGTCGACATAGGCGAGGTAGAGCGCATCGAGCATCGCCCACAGCACGCCGCATTTGAACTCGAGCGCCGCCAGCACGAGCTGCTGCTGCTCGGGCGTCCTGGCGTTCGCTTTCACGTAGCCGAGGGCGAAATCGGAATCCTGGCGCGCCTGCGGCGGACGTGCCGTGAAATAGGCGAGCGTCTGCGCGGTGACGAAGCCGTAGCTCTTGAGCATCCCGTCCATGCGCTCGCTGATGATCACCGGGGAAAAAAGCTCGGTGAGCGAGGAGGCGATCGCCTCGAGCAGCGTCTTCTCGGCGACGAAATGCACATAGGCGTCGACCGCGAAGCGCGTCGCCGGCAGGAGCCCGGCGAGCGAGGCGACGTAATCGCGGTCGAGCCCGAGCCCGTCGGTCAGCTTGAGCCAGCGGGCGATGCCGCCGTCGCCCGCCTGCGCGCCGTCGTGATCGGCAAGCCGGCGGCGCCATTCGCGGCGGATGTCGCTGTCGAGGCAGCGCGCGATCAGGGTCGCGTCCTTCACCGGAATCATCGCCTGATAGTAGTAGCGGTTGAGCGCCCAGGCCTGGACCTGGCCCTTGGTGCACTTGCCGCCGTGCAGCAGGTGATGGAACCGATGCAGGCGATGGTACTGCCGCGCGCCGATGTCGCGCAGGCGCGCCTCCAGCTCATCCGGCGAGAGCAAGTTCATTGATGACGCCTTTTACCTCGCGAAATGGATCCCGGATCAGCACTGCATCACTTCGTGCTGCAGTGCGTCTGGGACAGAGATTCATAACTCGATCCTCAGCCCGTCCTCGGCGATCTCCCAGCCCGCGGCCTCGACCTGGCGGCGCTCGGGCGAACCGGCGACGCGGATCGGGTTGGTGTTGTTGATGTGCATATAGATGCGCCGGCCGGGCAGATGCGCAAGCGCCGCGAGCGAGCCGCCCGCGCCGGCGATCGGCATATGGCCCATGCGGCGGCCGGTCTTCGTGCCGGTGCGGCTCGCGATCATCTCGTCGTCATCGAACAGCGTGCCGTCGAACAGCACCGCGTCGGCGCGCGCGAGCCGTGCCTCGAGCGCCGGCGTCACGGCGGCGCAGCCCGGCACGAAGAGAAGCCGGCGCTCGCCGAAGGTGAGCTCGATCCCGACATTGGCCCCGGTCTCGGCGGCGAGATCGGGATTGCTGCCTTCGAGATAGAGCGGCACCTTGCCGGGCACCGTGAACAGCTCGGCCGCAAGACCATCGCGGAGCGCGAACGGCGCGCCGAGCGCGCAGGCCCGGCGGGTCACGAGATCGGCAGCAAGGACGTTGAACATCGGATTGGCCGCGACGGTCGCGAGCGTTTCGGCGCTGGCATGGACCGTCAGCGCGTGCCGCTCGCGGAGCGCCAACAGGCCGGCGGTCTGGTCGATCTCCGCGCCCGTGAGCACCATTTCGGCGATCGGGCTGCCGCGCAGGCCGACGCGCGGCTGCAGCTCACGCGTCGCGGCAATCTGCTCGCGCAGATCGGGCGAAGCATTGAGGAGGACAAAATTCTCCCCGTCGACCGTAACCGCAAGGCCTGCCTGGGTGCTGCGCCGGACGCGCGTGTCACCCGACCAGCCCAAACGGCAGACCGGGCAACGACAGTTCCATTGCGGAAAACCACCACCTGCCGCTGCACCGAGCACAATGGCGGTCAACCGCCCCATCGAGGGGCCGGGTCGTCAGAGGATCAGAAAATCAGATTTCGGCCGGCAGATAGCCGTTGATCTCGAGGCCGACGCAGATTTCGACGAGGGTCGGGGTGGTCCAAGCCATTGTCGCGTTCCTCTTCCACATATTATCGGCCCGAGCTTCGTGCCCCAGCCGTTACTTACCGTGAGCTTAATCAAGTCTCGCGTCACAAACAAGCGGGCGTTTCGCGGCCCACAACCGATAGTTCGATCACAAACGCGTCAGAAAATGCCCAGATGCTGGCGCAGGTCGACGGCGCCGGCCTTGAGCCTCGCGGCGGCTTCAACCACCGCGACCCGCCCGCTGTTGAGGATGACGACGTCGTCGGCCACGTCGAAGACCAGATTGGGATTCTGCTCGACCAGGACGATCGAGAGCCCGCTTTCCTTGAGCCTGCGGATGGTCGCCATCACCTCGGCGACGATCTGCGGCGCAAGCCCCTCGGACGGCTCGTCCATCAGCAGCACGCGCGGGTTCGCCATCAGGGCGCGGCCGATCGCGAGCATCTGCTGCTCGCCGCCGGACAGATGCGCCGCCATCTGGCCGCGCCGCTCGGCGAGACGGGGAAACGTGCGAAAGACCGTCTCCAGCGTCCAGGCGGCGGCCCCGCCCTGCACGGGCCGGCGCGCCGCGACGATGAGGTTCTCGCGCACCGTGAGACTCTTGAACACGCGGCGGCCCTGCGGCACCAGCGCGACGCCGCGCGCCGCGATCTGTTCGGGCGCCATCCGGTGCACGGCCGCGCCGAACACCTCGACGGCGCCGCGCCGCGCCGGCACGAGGCCGACCGCCACGCTCATGCAGGTGGTCTTGCCGGCGCCGTTGCGGCCGAGCAGGCCGAGCAGCCGGCCCGCGCCGGCCGAGAACGACACCTTGCAGAGGACATGGCTGTCCCCGTAATAGGCATCGACCTCGCAGAGGCTGAGCGCGCTGATGCTAGTGTCCAAGATAGACCTCGCGGGTGCGCGGATCGGCGACCACCTCGGCGCGCGATCCCTCGACGATCACCTCGCCGAAATGCAAGAGCGTGATGCGCTCGGCGAACTCCAGCGCCACGTCCATATCGTGCTCGATCATCACGATGGTCACATCGCGCGGGATCGCCCTGAGCAGCGTCGCCACGTCGCGCCGTTCATCGACCGAGAGACCGGCGAAAGGCTCGTCGAGCAGCAGCACTTTCGGGTTCTGCGCCAGCGCCATGGCGATCTCGACCCGCCGGCGCTCGCCATAGGAGGTCTGCGCCAGCGGCCGCCCGGCCAGATGCTCGAGGCCGACGCGGGCGAGCGCCGCGCGCGCGGCGTCGGTCAGGTGGTGCTGGCGATCGAGATCGACGAACGGATTCCAGCGCAGCGGCGAGAGGCCGAGCAGCGCGAGCGTGACGTTGCGCAGGATGGTGTCGCGCGCGAACAGCGTGATGATCTGATAGGTGCGGGCGAGGCCAAGATGCGCGCGCTGCCGGCTCGGCACGCGGGTGATGTCCGCACCGTTGAAGAAGATCGCGCCGGTGTCCGGCGCGATCTCGCCGGTGATCAGGTTGAACAGCGTGGTCTTGCCGGCGCCGTTCGGGCCGATGATCAACCGCCGCTCGCCCGGCGCGACCGCAAGGTTGACGTCCTCGGTGACACGCAGCCCGCCGAACGATTTCGTCAGGCCGCGCACCGCGAGAGCTGGTGGAGGGGCGTCGCCGGCGGGCGCCGCGGCCGATGCCGTCATGGCCGCTGCTCCTCGAGCGCGGCAGTTGTCGCCGGCCGCCTGCGTATCCGCTGCCAGGCGGCCTTCCACAGCCGCACAGAGCCCGGCACGAGCCCCTCCGGCATGAACGTGATGATGAGGACGAAGATGATGCCGAGCGCCATGTTCCAGCGCTCCACATAGGCGCTGACCACGTTCTTCATGATCACTACGATCGCGGCGCCGACGATCGGCCCGAGCAGGGTCGCGCTGCCGCCCGAGATCACCATCAGCAGGGCCTCGGCCGAGGACTGCAGCGCCGCCACCTGCGGGCTGATGAACTGGTTGTAGTAGATGAACAGGAGACCGGCGACGCCGGTCCAGAAGCCTGAGAACAGGAAGGCGACGAAGCGGATCAGCCACACATTATAGCCGAGCGCGTTCATCCGCCGGGGCTGGTCGCGCGTGCCGCGCAGGCTCGCGCCGAACGGCGAGCGCACGAACAGCGCCATGGCGGCGACCGCCACCAGGAACACGACGAGGGTCGCGAAGTAGAATGGGATCGCGCCGGCGAGGCTGACGCCGAGCACGGTCGGCCGGCCCGACACGTTTACGCCGTTGTCGCCGTGCGTGAGCCCCGCCCAGCGATAGGCAAGCCCCCACACGATCTGGCCGAGCGCGAGCGTGATCATGAGAAAGCCGATGCCCGTCGCGCGCAGCGCGAGCACCGCGAACACCGCCGAGGCGATGAGCACGGCGACGATCGCGGCAAGGTCGGAAAAGAGGTGACCGTGGCCGGCTTCCAGGAGCAGCGCGGCCGTATAGCCGGCGATGGCAAACAGGCCGGCATGGCCGAGCGAGACGAGACCGCCGTATCCGACCAGCACGTTGAGCGCGAGCGCCAGCACGGCGAACAGCAGGATCTGGCTGGCGATATTGACGTAATAGGTGTTGGCGATCCACAGCGGCAGGGTCGCCAACAGGAGGACCGCGACCGTAATGGCCACGCTCCGCAACGTGATCCGCCTCATGGCACGACCTTGCCGAACAGGCCCTGCGGCCGCACGACCAGCACGACGACCATCGGCAGGAACAGGATCACGTAGGCGAGGTCGGGAAACCATGCCTGGCCGAAATTGTAGAGGAAGCCGATGATGAAGCTGCCGACCAGCGCGCCGAGCAGGCTGCCGCTGCCGCCGAGGATCACCACGATCAGCGCCACGGGAAGCATCTCGGCGTCGAGCCCCGGATAGACGGAAAGCACCGGCGAGCCGACGACGCCGGCGAAGGCCGCGAGCCCGGCGCCGAGCGCGAAGACCAGGGTGAACAGCTGCGACACCTTGATGCCGACGACGCGCGCAATCGGCGCATCATCGACGCCGGCGCGGATCATGGCGCCAAGCCGCGTCCAGTCGATCAGGAGCCACAACGCGATGGCGATCACCACGGCGACGGCGACGATCACCAGCCGGTAGATCGGAAAGAACAGGCCGGAGACCTGCACGGCGCCCTGGAACGCGTGCGGCGTCTCCGGCTGCCAGGGATCGCCGGTCCAGATCATCAGGCAGGCATCGGCCACCACGAAGGACAGGCCGAGGGTGAGCAGCACCTGCGCGAGCTCCTGGCCGGCGAGGCGGCGCAGCAGGAAACGCTCGATGAGCGCGCCGATCGCCGCCATCGCCGCCGCGCTCAGCAGCGCGGCAAGCCAGAAATTCATCCCCTGGGCGAGAAACGTGACGCCGAAATAGGCCCCGAGCAGGAAGAACGAGCCGTGCATCAGATTGGGAATGCGCATGAGGCCGAAGATGAGCGAGAACCCCGCCGACAGCAGGAACAGCAGCCCGCCATACGAGATGCTGTTCACCGCCAGGGTGAGCCACTGACTCATCGACACTCGCCTTGTGCGTCTTGCGTCGGCGCCCGGCTATTCGCGGCTATTCCACGTTCTTGGCCGGCGGATAGTCGCGGGAATAGACCGGATTCGCAAGGAAGGCCTTCTCGTCATATGTCCAGAACTGGCTCACGTTCGGGTAGGTCTTGACGATCGTGTTGACCAGCTTGCCGTCCTTGCGCTCGCACTTGCGGATGAAGACGTCGCCCACCGCATTGCCGAGATGGTCGAACTTGAGCGGGCCGCGCGGCGTGTCGGACAAGGAGACCTGGTGCAGCGCCGCGGCGAGCGCGACACGGTCGTCGGCGTTGCCGCCCGCCTTCTCGATCGCGGCCTCGACGCACTGGCCGGCGATGAACATGCCGGCCGAATAGCCGCCCGGCAGCACGCCGTAGTTCTTCTGCATGTCGGCGACGAAGCTCTTGTTGCTGGGCGTGTCGCGATCGGCCGAGTACCAATGCGATGAGATCACGCCGACCGCTTCGTCGCCGAGGCTCTTGAGCAGCGCGTCATCCATCGCGGTCCAGCCGGAGAGCAGCGGAATCTTCGCCTTGAGGCCGAGATCGTTGTAGGCGCGCATGAACTTCACGGGATTCGATCCGGCAAAGCCGTTGAACACGCAATCGACATTGCCGATCTGGGTGAGGTAGGGGGTGTAGTCGGGCGTCACCAGCGGCGGCCACAGCTTCTTCACCACCTTGCCGCCCTCGTCCTCGAACACGCGCTGGAAGCCCGACATCTGCTCGTAGCCGAACGCGAAGTCCTCCGAGATGGTGGCAGCGCGTTTGTACTTGAGCTCCTTGGCGGCGTAGTCCGCGATGGCGTGGCAGCACTGCGCCGAGGTGGAGGACGGGCGGATGATGAAGGGGTTCGCCTTGCGCTGGGTGACGTCTTCCGCCGCCGCCTCGCTGAT
>Ga0209006_10002118_pt1 | contig 18075 bp, 14 predicted proteins | sample JacPin_JW_Ref_O2_FD_188567 | JGI IMG/M metagenome (GOLD analysis project Ga0209006, IMG submission 188567) | Forest soil microbial communities from Algoma, Ontario, Canada - Jack Pine, Ontario site 1_JW_Ref_O2 (SPAdes) (version 2) | ecosystem: Environmental > Terrestrial > Soil > Boreal... | reverse complement strand
AAAAGCACCCGAACGCGGCGATTGCGTGCGGCAAAGTGAAGTCGCGCCCGAAGAATTGGCTGACGGCGTGGCGAGCGCTCCAGTACGCCGTGGGACACTGGTTAATCAAGGAAGGGCAGAACGCGCTGAAGACGATCAATGTGGCGGCGGGCTGCTGCTCGGTATTTCGCATGAGCTTGTTCGACGAAATCTGGGAGAGCAAGCCGAGTATCGTCGAAGACATGATGGCGACGCTGCGCGCGCATGACTTGGGATATGACGTGATCTACGTGCGCGATGCGGTGGTGATCACGGCCGATCCTCAGGATTTGCTTCGCTCGTATTCGCGGCAATTGGTGCGATGGAACGGCGGAGCGTGGACTTGCACGCGGCAATTGAAGATGTGGGGCAGCACGCGGCGGATTGCGCTGGAGACGCAGCTGGTGTTGGGCGAAGGACTGGTGACGTCGTTCCTGCTGATGTTTATGCCGGTGTGGTTGTTTCTCTTTCCGCGCACGGTCGAGACCTGGTTCTTGATCGACAGCGGGTTCATGTTTTTCAGCGCGGCGGTCGCGAGCGTGACTCAAAAGCGCTGGGACATCATCCTGTACTCCCCTTCGTACCTTGTTTTGCGGTTCGTGGATTCGTATTTGTTTCTGCGGAGCTTTGTGAAGGCGTTCTTCCAGACGCAATCGAAGCAGCTGTCATGGCAGAGCTCGACGCGATACAAGCTGTCTTAAGCGGCTGATCCGAACAAACGAGATTTAACGAGTGGCCTACGGGCGCCGTCTCTTTTTGAGATGGCGCCCGGTTGTTTTTTTGGCGATTTAGGGACTAGAGACCGAAATTGAGGCGCTGAGTTAAGGCGTACCACGTCGCTGTGGCGTGGGTCGGGCCGGATCTAAACCCGCACCCTTTGAAACCGAAAGGGTGCGGCTCCGAACTGCCGACTAGGCGGTACCATTTCCTTTCAAACCCGCAGCTCAGTACTACCAATCCCAAAGTTGGCGAGAAGTCGGGTCCGACGTACCCTTGGTTCTTTTTGGGGGGTGGATAGAATTGAAGTTGCCACTGCTGTATCCGGAGTGTCTAGGGTGTGTGACACGGCGGTGGTCAGGAGAAAGCATGTACGCAGGATGGTATCTTTCGGGACCCAGCACCGTGATCCACCTTTGCGCCAAGTACGTGATACCGATGTGGCGCAAGTGGAGCTTCTTCCAAGGTCTGTAAACTCATAAGCCAGAGAACGCCTGCTGACGGAGAGAGAGCAGACGGCCCCTGGCATGTAGAGTCCCGAAGTTAAACAGCTTTGTTGTTAGATCGAGCGGCCCCCGCGAACCTCTTAGTTCGCGGACGCGAGGCCGCTTGCAACCGCGTTGAATAAAGTGCCGTTAGACAGGTCCTGTTCCAGGTTCCAGATCATAACGCCGGCGAGCTTCTGATTGACCACGTACGTCATCTTGAATTTGATGGACGTCGGGTCTTCGTATGTCCAGAAGCTGCTGCCGTTGAAAAGATACGGAGACTGGCTGACCGAATCGCGATATGCCGTGAATTTGGATTCGGTGGCGACGATGGCGGTGTAGGTAGCGCCCTGGTTGGCCGGACTGCCCGGCTCAAAGAGGCCATGATCCTGGTTCGGAACTCCGCTCCATTCGTAGCCGTAGAAGGGCACGCCGAAAACGAGTTTGCTCGCCGGCATTCCCGCCGCTTCATATCCCTCCACAGTTGAACTCCCGTTGTCCGTCGGCGAAGGATCCGATGTCGAACGGTAGAGCGGAGCGACCAAGCCTGTTTCGTTGTTCCACGGGCCGGCATAGTCGTAGGTCATGAGGTTGACGTAGTTTAGATATTTCTGCGTGTTGACCAGGTCGATGTATTGCCAAGCCCACGAGCCGTTGGGTCCGGCGATGGACAGTGTGTAGCCGGACTTAACGGCGTCGAGCTGGCTCCGGAACTCCGAGAGCAAGCCGGTGAAGTTGGAACGGTCGGTGGCCGACGCGGGGAATTCCCAATCGATATCGAAGCCGTCGAAGATGCCTGGCTGGCTGATGCCGCCGCCAAAGTTGCCCTTGATGTACATGTTGACGCAGCTGGCGACGAAGGCAGAGCGGTTGGAGGCGGATGCTGCATTGGCGATGGTGCTGGCGCTGACGCTGCCGCCGCCGATCGATACGATGATCTTGAGGTTCGGGTATTTGGCTTTGAGTTCCTGGAACTGATGGAAGGTACCGCCGAAGCTGGAGTCTGCTGATCCGCTTACGGAGTTGCCTGAGGAAACTTTAGTGGTGTAGTCGTCGGCGGTGTTGAAGCTGGCGCACTTGTTGTTGACGATGTTGGCGAAGGCGAAGTTGATGGTGGTCAGAGAATTGATCGTGCCGTTGGAGATGAGGTTTTTAGGATAGAAGCCATCTTCGATGGCGTAGCGTGGGTAGTAGCCGATGATTTTCAGACCGGTTGAAGTCGTGGTGGGTGGCGGGGTCGTTGGTGGTGGGGTTGTCGGTGGCGGAGTGGTCGGAGGCGGAGTTGTTGGCGGGGGAGTCGTCGGTGGGGGCGTGGTTCCGGTTCCGGTGTACACGCTCAGGGAATTGACGGGCGTCCAGCCGTTGTAGTTGTTCTGAAATGCTGCGGATTCGGCTGACCACAGAACGTTCACGTACACAATGCCGTTGACGGTCTTTGGCCCGGCGACGATGGTTCCGATCGAGCCAGCCGGGACGGTGTCGCTAGGATCCTGCACAGCACCGCCCGCATTGACGATGACGGTGCCACTGGTTGGCCCAGTGGTAGTTGCCGCGGTGGCCGCAGCCTTTGTTGCGGTGCCGCTGTTGGACCCGTGATTACTGTTGGATCCGGGAGCGGCGTAAAGTGCGCTCGAAAACACGAGGAGCGCGGCGAACATGCGGACGACTTTCATTTAATCTCCGTATAGAAAAGCTAGTTGTAATTGGGCACTCGACCGCGGGGGAGGCGTCGATTAAACAGTTGGAGTGGAAAAGGGTCAAGGTGGCCCAGAGGGGAAATTTGGTACAGGTGCTAAGTACAGGACTAGAACTGGCTGAATGTCTGCATTGCGTGTGCGGCGAGAATGATTTAGCGGACGCCCGGTGCGCTTTCGCGGCGCATGGAAATGCTATAGAGTCGGCAGATGCGATTGTTGCTGTGTTTATGCGGTGCTGCGGCGCTTGGCGCTGCACTGATGTTGGTGCCGATGCATCCACGATCACATGACGGTTCTGGGCGTGAGGCTGTGACCAGTTCGGCCGCTGCGGCCAGTGTGGCTGCTGCGGCTGATTCTTCGGGAAGTTCGCGTGTGGCGACGCCGGAGAAGGGGCCCTTTCTCGGATTCGATCGGAATATTTATCCCGGCGACGATGCGCTGCCGATTTTGCGGAAGACGTTTGCGTATTCGGGATTCTGGCTTGGGCCGCCTCCGGGAGAAAAGATCAATACGTGGAAGGGCAAGCGCGAGCTGATGAAGTCGCTCGGCTTCGGATTTGCTGCGTTGTATCGGGCGCGTCCGTTGAACGAAGTGAAGAAGGACGCTGCGGCAAAGCAGAAGGCCGTGATCGATGCGAAGGCCGCGGCGGAGGGGGCGAAGTCGGAAGGGTTTGCGGCTAATACGGTGATTTTCCTGGATGTTGAGGACGGCGGGCGGCTGCCGCCGACGTTTCATACTTATTTGCGGGCTTGGGCGGATGAGTTGAGCCGCGCGGGGTATCGGCCGGGAGTTTATTGCTCTGGAGTTCCGAACAAAACGGACGAAAACGTACGGACGTCGGACGATATTCGCGACCACATGCATGATCGCGAGCTGGTGTATTGGGTCTTCAATGATTTTTGTCCTCCAGCGCCGGGGTGCGTGGCGGCGAAGACGCCGCCGGTGGCGAACGGTGGCGTATCGTATGCGGCGATGTGGCAGTATGCGCAGTCGCCGAGGATGAAGGATCGCACGGCGAAGTGTGCGGCGACGTATAACGCGGATGGGAATTGTTATGCGCCAGGGGATACGGCGCATGCGTGGTTTCTGGATTTGAATTCGGCGAATACTGCGGATCCGTCGTCGGCGGAATGAAGGCTGGGCGGGCGACGGCTCGCGGCTGAGGGTGGGTGTTCGGGGCCCGACGGGTGGTTGGCTGGCTTTGACCTGGCTCAATAGACTAGAATTCCCAAAATGGAACGCGCGCAAGTCGAAAAGATCTCAAAAGCATTGGCAGACGCGACGCGTCTCATGATTTTTGAGGCGATTTCGGCGAAGGATCACGTCAACTGCAGCGAGCTGGTGGCGATGCGTGGGGTGACGCCGGCGACGGTGTCGCACCATCTCAAGGTGCTGACCGAGGCGGGGCTCGTCGAGTGTAAGCGGGAGGGGCAGTTTGTCTGTAGCCGAACGGTGCCCAGCGCGATCGATGACTATACCCGGACGCTGAGCCGGTTGGCTCGCGGAGGGCGAAGAGTCTCCAAGAAGGCCTAGCCCCCTACACGTCCCCCCAAAACCGGTGTTTCTCTTTTTATTTGCCTTCGCGTTCGTGCCTTTATCGCCCGCCGCATGAGGTATATCCGGGACAACTTCTTTCCTTATAACCGTTTACGGTTCCATCTCATCTAAGCAAATGCTAACAAAACATTCACGATTTATACGCATAGAAACCATCAAAATAATTCGTGAAGGACTCCTTTGGTGGTCCGGTAAGGTGTAATTGTAGGTTAGCTATGAGGGAGTACTAGAACATGACCAAGCAGTATCTTCTGGCCAGCGATTTCGACCAGACGCTCAGCTTTAACGACTCGGGGGTCGTGCTGAGCGAACTCATCGGGTCCACGTCATTTCATGAAAAAGTGGCGGGACTCTCGAAAATGAACCTTGTGCAGCAGGGCGCGGAGCTTTCGTACCTGATTCTGCATGATCCGGAGTTTCGCACGGTACGCCGCGAGCATTTGATTGAAACGGGCAAGCGCATTCGGCTGAAACATAATGTCGCGCTGTTTGCGCGGTCGCTGGAGACGCTTGCGGAAGGCTACAAGTTCAATTTCTTTGTGATTTCGGCGGCGCCGCAGGAGATTATTCAGTCGGCGTTGGAAGGGATTGTGCCCTCGGATCATATTTTTGGGACGCGGTTTCGCTATAACGAGGCGACGGGTGAAGTTCAGTCGATCATTCGGGCGTCGGCCGGCTGGGGAAAGATTACTGTGCTCGAGGAGTTGAGGGCGCAGCTTGGGATTAGCCACGATCAGATCATTTATATGGGCGACGGCAGCTCGGACTTGCCGGTGATGATGCACATCAATCAGTACGACGGGTTGACGATCGCGGTGTCGGAGTCGACGTTCATCACGCGGGTGGCGAAGCGGACGGTGCTGAGCGACAACGCGATGAGCGTGCTCGTGCCGGTATTGGAGAATGTGTTGCGCTGGGATTCGGCGCGGATCCGGCGGTTGTTTGGGTCGTATGGGTTGACGCTGCTGGAGTGGGAGAAGCGGCGGACGGATATGCTGACGATTCAGGAATCGGGGATCGCGTTGGTATCGACGCAGCCGCAGTAGGCCAAAACTCAGAAGTTTTCAGGCGCAGTTGATTGTCGGTGATTCGCCGAGATTGCTGCGCCTCGATTTTTTTGCGACCGCTCACGGTTATTGCGAGTGACGTTTGTCGTTGCCATCGCCGCTTGTTCCGATAGACAATCCGCCGAGCAATTTCACTCCATGCCCTGGGAGAAGGCCGCGATGCCACGCCTCCGCACTCTTTTCTTCGCGCTCGTGATTTTGAGCTGCGCGATTTTGTCGCCGAGCTTGTTTTCGCAGTCACCGTCACCAACCGGCGAAGTCGATTTAACGAGACCGCAGGATTATGTGTTGAAGCGCGTGTCGAGCTATGACCGCTCGGGTGGGAACGCGGACTATCGCAAGATTGAGCCGGGGCAGACGCTGACGGTGCTTGATGTGGATGGGCCGGCGACGTTGACGCACATCTGGTTCACGCTGGCGAGCGATGAGAGTTATCACCTGAAGAAAATTGTGCTGCGAATGTATTGGGACAGCGAGACGACGCCGAGCGTCGAGACTCCGCTGGGCGATTTTTTTGGGTTGGGACTTGGTGAGTACTACACCTGGGAGTCGGAGCTGCTTTCGGTGGCTCACGAACGGGCGCTGAATTCATTCTTTCCGATGCCATTTCAGAAGCACGCGCTGATTACAGTCACGAATGAAGGGAAGGCTGAGGTCGAGGCGTTTTATTTCAATCTCGACTATCGCGCGCTGTCGCATCCTCTGCGGGCGGACACGCTGTATTTTCACGCGCAATTTCGCCAGGCGCAGCCGAATCACGGCTGGACGAACGACTGGGTGAATAACGGCGATCCGCGTGTCGACAATGCGAAGAATCTCGATGGCAAGGACAACTACGTCTGGATGGAGGCGACCGGCAAGGGGCATTTCGTCGGCGTGACGATGTCGGTGCTGCAGAATCAGGATTTCTGGTGGGGTGAAGGCGACGACATGTTTTTCATCGACGGCGATACGCATCCGGCGATCACTGGGACAGGGTCCGAGGACTATTTTCTTGGCGCTTATGATTTCGGGCGTTCCACTTCGTCGTATCGGTTGTTTGGCGCTCGGGTAATCGGAGACGAGCATGCCGGTACGCGGACATCGGCTTACCGCTTTCATCTCGATTCGCCGATTACCTTTACGAAATCGCTGAAGGCGACGATCGAGCATGGGCACGCGAATCATCGGTCGGACAATTTTTATTCGGTCGCGTATTGGTATCAGACCGAGCCGCACGCGCAGTTTCCGGCGTTGCCTTCCGTCGATCAACGCTTACCGCGATTGCAGCCCACGGGCGGGCCGGGCAACGCCGCCGTGGCGCACTAAGCGGCGTGTTATTCTCTAGTCCCAAAATTCCGGAGGCCACGCATGGCAAAGAAAATCCTGATGTTGATTGGCGACTACGTCGAAGACTACGAAGTGATGGTCGCGTTTCAAGCGTTATTGATGGTCGGGCACACCGTTCATACCGTTTGTCCTGGCAAGAAAGCCGGACAGTTTGTGCGCACGTGCATCCACGATTTTGAAGGCGATCAGAGCTATACCGAAAAACTCGGTCACAATTTCCAACTGAACGCGACGTTTGACGAGATCAAGGCTGAGGACTACGACGGCGTGCTGATCCCGGGCGGCCGCGCGGTCGAATATATTCGACTCAATCCGAGAGTGCTCGACATCGTGAGGCACTTTGATAAGGCGAAGAAACCGATCGCGTCGATTTGCCACGGGGCCCAATTGCTGGCGGCTGCGGGTGCGCTGGAAGGGAAGAAGTGCAGCGCTTATCCGGGTACGAGCGTTGAAGTCACGCTGGCGAAGGGGACGTACGTCGATCTCCCGATGGATAGAGCCATTACGGATGGCACACTGGTGTCTGGGCCTGCATGGCCGGCGTTGCATAGTTTCCTGGCGCAGTTTTTGAAACTGTTGGGCACGCGCGTCGAAGCCTAATTCCGACTGTACGTCTTGCTGCTCCATCACCATTCAATGAACGGCACTCCATCCCTGACCTCGCATCGCTGAAGTTTCGGCCGATCTTACTGTTGTTGTTGCTGCTGTTCGGCGTCGGCGTTTGCGTCGGCGTTGCGGAACCTGGTCCGCGTGACGGTTGTTGGTGGCAGCTCCTCAGGTTCCGGCGCGTCCACCGGGGTCACGGTGACTAGCACGCTCAGCTCGCTCTCCGCTTCGCCTTTGTAGATTCCGCGGGTCGGCGGGACATCGGAATAGTCGCGTCCGAGTGCAACGCGGACGTGACGGTCGCAACCTTCGAGATTGTTCGTCGGATCGAAAGCTACCCAACCCAGTTCACCGAGATAGGCTTCGACCCAGGCGTGCGTTGCGCCGGCGGGAGAGCGATCCATCGATTTGTCTTCGTGAAACAGATAGCCGCTCACGTAGCGGCAGGGAATCTTCAACTGCCGCACCAGCGTGATCATGATGTGCGCGAAGTCCTGACAGACGCCGCGGCGCGATTGGAGAGCGTCGTCGATCGGAGAATCGACTTCGGTCGTATTCGGGGCATAATCGAATTTTTCGTAGAGTCGAGAGCTTAGTTCCCGCAATAACTCCAACGGATTCCCTCGCCTCCCCAGATTCAATTCTTGCGCCAGATTTTCGAGCAACGGTGTCGGCGTCGCGAAGTGGCTCGGCACCATCATTTCCCAGTAGTCGGTTTGCGCCACGCGACGGTCGAGCTCCTCCCAATCCTCGACGGCGGATGGGTCGAGCTCGCGGGTCGGCAGCACATCGACAATCGCTTGCGCCGTGATTTCGATCGACTGGTGGCGTTCGGGGATGTCGAAATTATGCACGGTGTTTCCGTAGAAGTCGCGGTAGACCATCATGTTTGCGCGCGGCTCGAGGCTCAGCGAAAAGCTCAAGCAGCGCTGTCGGAAGTCGGTGCGAGGCTGCATGCGCACTTCCATGACGCTTTCGCGTACCGCGGGTGCGTAGCAAAAATTCGTGATGTGCCGGACTGAATAGGCCATTCGATCTTTCTCCGTCGCCTTAGTTACGACGCCAGTTCGCCCTCGATTGCGTAATCAAAATAAACCTGGTGGATGGCCGCATGAATCTGAGCGCACTCGCTGCGGATGTTCTCCAAATAAGCGCGGGCGCCGCCCTGCATAATTTCTTCGATGGAACTGAAGCTCAACTGGGCGCGTAGCCTGCCGGCGATACGGGTGGGTGTTTTTGCTTTGCGCTCGGTCAGGTCGCCGACGATGTGCAGCGCGGCGTTCACTCGATCGACGGCGAATCGGATGGAATGCGGGAATTCCGGATTGAGCACCAAAAAATCCGCAACGCGGAGCGGCCGGATCGCCGCGGTATGGGCCTTGCAATACGCTTCGAATGCAACGCACGCGCGCAACAAGCCAACCCACTCGAGATACTCGTCGCTTTCAACGACCTGGTCGGCAGCCGGGTCGGCCGACGTATTTGTTCGCTTGAAGTGGGTTTCCATCAAGCAGGCGAGTGTGTCGGCGCGCTCTACATAGCGCCCGAGCTGAATGTGCTGCCAGCCTTCGCCATGACTCATGGTGCCGTCGGTGATGCCCTGGAAGAGGTGCGCGCCCTCCTGCACCGCGCGGAAAAAGCCGTGGGATTTCAGCATCCACGATTCTTCGGGACGCGCATCCGGGCGCGAGTCCATGACGTCGAGATACAGTCGATTTAACTGTTCCCACATTTCGGAGCTGCATTGTTCGCGCACATGCCGCAAGTTCTCTCGCGCGGTCGCGATACACGAGACAATCGACGACGAATTTCTGCGGCTGAAGACGAGCGAATCGACAAGCACGGTCGGATCAGTCGGACCTTGCGCGGCGGGAGTGCGCAGCGCTTCAAGCAGAAATCGCCAGCGTCCCGCGCCTGCTTCGGCGGATTGATCGAGCCAGAGCTGCAACTCAACGTCGAGTAGCCGGGCTGTGTGCTCGGCGCGTTCGAGGTAGCGACTCATCCAATAGAGGCTGTCGGCGACGCGCGACAACATTCCTGCATCGCGCTTGAGCGCGCGAACGAAATAGTTGCGCGGCGGCCTCATGAGCCCGCACCTGATGTTGCGACGGAGCCTGCGCCGCCCCTTCCGTTCAATCCTTTTACGGCGACGTCTGCCGGTTTGAGCGAGCGGCCGTCGCCGTCGTCGGCGCGGAGCACCCAAGTATCTTTGCTGCCACCACCCTGGGATGAATTCACGACGAGCGAGCCTTTACGCAGCGCGACGCGCGTCAGTCCGCCGGGAACGAGCGTGACCTTTTCGCCCATCAAAATGTAAGGGCGCAAATCGATGTGACGCGATTCGACTTCGCCGTCGATGAGGCACGGTGCGCAAGAGAGCGCCAAGGTCGGCTGGGCGATGTAGTTGCGCGGCTCGGCGAGAATGCGCGCTCGAAAATCGTCGCGCTGCTGTTGCGAGCTATGAGGACCGATCAACATTCCGTAGCCGCCGGACTCACCAACGGCTTTCACCACCATTTTTTCGAGATTGCCGAGCACGTGATCGCGCTGTTTGTCGTCGCTCATCAAGAATGTTGGAACGTTTTGTAGGATCGGGTCTTCGTTGAGATAGAAACGAATGATTTCGGGCACGTAGGCGTAAACGGCTTTGTCATCGGCGACTCCGGTGCCGATAGCGTTGGCAAGAGTGACGTTTCCTGCGCGATAGGCGTTGAAGAGCCCGGGCACGCCGAGAATGGAATCGCGGCGGAAGCAGAGCGGATCGAGAAAATCGTCGTCGACGCGGCGGTAGATGACGTCGACACGGCGGGGGCCGGCGGTGGTGCGCATGTAGACGACGTTGTCGTGGACAAGCAGGTCGCGTCCTTCGACAAGTTCGACGCCCATTTGCTGCGCTAGAAATGTGTGTTCGAAATAGGCGGAGTTCGACACGCCTGGAGTGAGCAATACGGTTGTCGGATCTTGCGGATACGGCGAATTCTCTGGCGCGAGACTGCGCAACGTGGCCAGCAAAGCTTGCGGGTAGTGATCGATGGGCCAGACTCCGTAGTCCTGAAACATCGAAGGGAACACGCGCTTCAAGACTTTGCGGTTCGCCAGCATGTACGAGACGCCGCTGGGGACGCGGAGATTATCTTCGAGTACGGCGAAGCTGCCGTCGGGCATGCGCACCAGATCGGTGCCACAAATATTGACGTAAATGTCACGCGGGACGTTGATCCCACGCATTTCGCGACGGAAGTGTTTGCAGCTGTAGATCAGTTCGCGCGGGACTATTCCCTCGGTAAGGATTCGGCCTTCGTGGTAAATGTCGCGCAGGAAAAGATTCAGCGCGGTCAGACGTTGCGTCAGCCCGCGTTCGATCTGTGCCCATTCCTGCGCGGGAATAATTCGAGGGATGAGATCGTTCGGAAAGATCCGCTCGGTGCCTTCCTTGCTGCCGTAAACCGTGAAGGTGATCCCTTCCTGCAAAAATGTGAGGTCGGCGGCCTGCTGGCTGCGGCGAAGTTCTTCCGGGTCGAGCCGCAACAGTGTTCGCTGCAGCGCTTGGTAATGCGGACGCGCGACTTCGTGCGCGCTGAACATCTCGTCGTAGGCTTTTCCGTATTGCTCGTCGGGGAGTGGAGGTAGTGTTCCCACGCGTGATGGCACTGCTGAAGCGCTCATCGGTCTTTCCGCATGCCTGAGCCAGCGTCCGCCGCTACGCCGAGAAACTCAAGCCAATTTTGAAACAACATCCAGGTCGCATTTCGCCATGCATATCGCCAGCTGTCTATAGCTATCCCTGTTCAACTACCGGAGGGACCTAAATTTAGGAGCCGACCTCGCTCAAGTCCAATGCAAATTCCCGATGCGTTGAATGCTGTTTTCCAATTCCGGACTTGGTGATCCTGGCAACGGGGCAAATCGGCTGAAGCGAGCATGCCTCGGATGGTGTTCATTCCCCATACAGGCAATCCCTGAGGCTCGGGTCCTTTTTCCTTCGTAAGACATGCGAGGCAGATCGGCGAGCCCTGGGCTCAGAAACAGGAAAGCCCAGCGAAATGATCGCCGGGCTTTCGAGCAGTCTTTTTGTTTTTGATGTGGCTATCTTGCTGTCGGATAAGACCTTAAGCCTTCGCCGAAGCTGCCTTTGCCTTCACCGGCTCGGCCGTGCCGGCATCATCTGCCTTCACCAGGGGCACATCGACGAGATGCTCGGCCAGGAACCAGACTTGCAGCTCGTTGGTTCGAATGATCTCGCTGACGACGAGATCGTTCGTGCCGTCATCGCCCGCGTCGGCGGCTTGCTTGGCTATGGTGTGTGCTTCCTTAAGGATGAGCTCATGGGCTTCGAGGAGGCGCGAAATTTGAACGGGCGCTTCTTCGCGCCCGCGCGGCGGCCTCGGGATCATTGTGGTTTCGGCGACGTCGTGCGCCATGGCGATGCTGATTCCTCCCAGGAGCTGAATGCGCTCGGCGATGGAGTCCACCAATTCGTCCTGTTCGCCGTGATGTTTGTCGAAAAGCAGGTGGAGCTGGTAGAAAGTGTGGCCGGCGACCTGCCAGTGGTGTTTTTTGTACATGTCGCGCAGGGTGATCGTGTCGGCGAGCAGCTGGTTCAGGTTTTCCACGCTGTCGGCGCACACCTCTTCATCAAGCCCAATCGGGAGCTTCGCGATCTTGTTGTACGGCTGAATTTCGCGCGCCTTCTGATGCAAAATCGGGCGCGAACGCTCGCTGCCCGTCTCGATGGTCGAGTAACTTTGTCCTGAGTTCGTTTTGCCATTCTTGGGACTCATAGTTCACCGTTCCTTTCCGCAATTGGTTAAAGCTCGCGCTTTCCTCTCTTGGATACGCTCTGTAAGCCGGAAGATGCAGTGGAAATGTCTTGCGGGTGAGCGTTTCATCCGCCCTTGGCTTTGCTTTTCAGCTGCTTCGCCAGCTTCTCGATTTCTTCTGTTTTCTTATACATACGAACGGAAAGCACGTTCATTTTCGGGGCCTGGGCGAGCTCGTCTTTCAGTTCGGTCGCCATTTCGTAGAGCTTTTCGACGCCTTCGCGAAACTCCTTTTCGTTTTTGGCGGCCATGACGCGTTTTGCCGTCTGCGGATCGATGCCCTTCGGAGCGTTTTGATCTTGGTTGTCAGGATCGGCCGAGGGAGGAGGGGCTGGCAGGCCAGGTCGTTTTTCGCCGGTGTGGGCTGCCTGGAACGCCGAGAGTGGGCTCGCGAAGTATGGCATCGCGGCTGAGAGTGGAGCAAGGCTGACAATTGCCAGGGCGAGAAGCTTCCACCGCCCCAGAATTTCCCGTCTCGTTGATCGCGACTTCAAATCTTGCGTCGTCATACCGCCCTCCATCTCTTAGCTCATCTTCTACCTGGGTTGCCGCGCTTCCGATTTTCTTTTCGACCAGCGTTCGACCTGTTCACGCAAAGTATTGAGGCTGTTGGTCATGCGATCCGCTTCCACGTTTACGAGTGCGTATTGTTCGTAGATGCCGAGGGGATTCTGGATCAGCCGGCGGTGATCCTCTCGGAGGTCTGGCCATTTGTGCCCTGCCGGACGAGTATGGCGGAGTTCGGCGGCCAGGCCGGCGAGCGTCGTTTTCACGTCCGTCGCGAAAACCCGAAACTCGTCGCGAATCTTCGTGCCGTGTCCCGGAACGAAGCCTGCTTCGACCGAGAGGACTGCATGCAGAAAGCGATGCGAACTCGTGAGCATGCCGGTGAGCAGCGGAACGTCCTTGGGTCGCGTCCAAGGCTCGCCTTGCATACGATCGACGGAGGCCATCGCGTTGGTGCGCGCGAGGCGGGTCGCAAGGCGCAGGCGGTCGAGGTTCACAGGCGTCACGTTCGGGTTGCCCTCGAGGTATTCGACGACGTTTGTGAAGTACATGAGGTACGAATCGAGCAGGCGCGCCATGACTTCGTCGACTTGCGTGCGCTCCCACGTCGGCCAAACCGCATAAGCAATGAGCGCGAGCGTTCCGCCGATCAGCGTGTTGAGTCCGCGCGCCCAGATGACGTCCTTTGGTGCGACGCCGGTGATCGCGATCATCAGCACCACGAGCGCGCTAACCGCGACTCCGAAGATGCCGTAGTTCGCCGGGCCGATCCAGCGGAGCAGGAAGACGAATGCGCCGATGAGGAGGACTTCGAGTCCAATGCCGGCAGGGAGAAAGTGAAACATCGCCGTGGCCAGGAGCAGCCCGAGGATCGTTCCCGCGATGCGCAGCAGTCCGCGGGTGAATGTGACGGTGAACTCGGGCTTCAGCACCAGCACTGCGGTCATCGGAAGCCAGTACGCCCGCGGCGTTTCGAGAGTTCGAGAAAGCGTTTCCGCAACCGCTACCGCTGCGGCGAGTCGTACGCCATGCCGGAAAACGGCCGAGCGAAGACTGAAATTTGCCTCAAGCCGCGGTAGCAGGCTGGTGAAACGCATGTTCCACGGCAAGCGCTTCTCGCTTTGTTGGCTCTTCTCGATCCCTTCGGGAGTGATGTCGCCGGCCATCTTGATCGCGGTGCGAATTTGGCCGCTGATAGCGTCCATCTGCCGGCGGGCGTCACGCACGACTGCAACCAGAAACGTCCGCTCGGCGCTCTCGTGCGCTTCGCGGAGCGTCTCGGTCTCGACGTGCATCGCGGTCAGCCAGGCGTCGTCGATTTTGAGCGGCGCGTTTTGGCGGAGAGATTCGCCGATCGCGGTCATCACATATGAGATCGATTCGAGAAAGTGCTCGACCATTTCAGCGGGAGCGAATCCGAATTTTTCGCGGCGCATGCGGCGCAGCAAGCGGCCGAGAGTGAACAGGCGCAGGCGCGTGCGCTCGGCTTGATTGAGCAGCGAACGGAAGCGTTCGCCGATGCCGCTGTGATCGGAAAGTCGCGCGGCGAGCGCTTCCTGGGCGGCGGTGCTGGCTTCGACTCCCGGCGGCGACGAACGCATCAGCTGCGCAGGGTCGGCAGCAGCTTTGCCGAGCGTTAGATAAAGATTGGATAGCGCGCGGCGTTCAGGGTCGTACGCATGAACCGGCCAGAGCAGGATCGAAAACAACATCTGCAAAACGCCGCCGCCGAAAGCGAGAACGCCCGCTTGCAACGCGCGTTCGGGCGTCAGAACCTGAGCGGCGAAGATGATCAGCACAACGACGCTGATCACTCCCTGGCTTTCGGCCGTCGGACCCAACGCGATTACAAATCCTGCCCAAAATGCCCAGAAGGACGACAACAGCACGGCGAGCACGGAATAGTGGCCGGATAATCCTCCGGCCATAACTGCGATTGCGCAGAGGGCGCTGGTGGCCAGCATGCGTTTTGCGCGCCGCCAGTAGGGGTCGTGACCGTCGGAGTACGAAACGTTGAGCGCGCCGCTGGCCACGGCCAGTCCGCCGAGCGGCATTTTGAGCGCGATTCCGACGGCAAGCGGCAATGCGACGCCGAGCGCATTTCGAAAGCCGATGCCGAGATCCATCTTCGACGTGTCGACGTGCAACACGCCCTGCCAAAATTTCAGCCATTTGCCGATGGGCTCTTTGGTCGAATCGGTGGACGCTGGCGAGTTGCCGGCTGACGAGGTACGCCGTGCGAGCGACTGGTCGCCGATTGCCTCATCATTGTTTCTTGTGAGTGGCTCGACTTCGGATGGCGCGGGCGCACCATCTCGCAGGTCGCGCTGTTCGCGCTCAGGCTCGCTCAATTTGGCTTCGTCGTCGTGTAGCATCGATATCTAATTCTTGCCAGAATAATCGACCACGGTACGCTTCGCCATGACTGGTAGCGTGGCTGCAACGCCCTAAGGATCGCGCTTTAGCCTGGCTTGTATCCGGATTTGACGTCGCGGCATCACACGAAGCAAACTCATCGAAAATCCAAACGGGAGCAAGCATATGCAAACGCGACAACTCGGGAAGTTTGGCCCGCAAGTGTCGGAACTGGGATTGGGCTGCATGGGGATGTCGGAGTTTTACGGCTCCCGGAATGACGACGAATCGATCGCGACGATTCACCGTTCGATCGAGCTGGGGATGAATTTCCTCGATACGGCCGACGTATACGGTTACGGAGACAACGAGATTTTGGTGGGTAAGGCGATCCGTGGAAAGCGCGATCAGGTTTTTCTCGCGACGAAGTTTGGCATCGTGCGTGACAAGGCGAACCCGAGTGTGCGCGGCGTCAGTGGCAAGCCTGAGTACGTGAAAGCTTCCTGCGACGCGAGCCTGAAGCGGCTCGGAGTGGATTCGATCGATCTCTATTATCAACATCGCGTTGACCCAAGCACGCCGATCGAGGAAACGGTCGGCGCTATGGCTGATCTCGTGAAAGCAGGGAAAATTCGCCACATCGGTTTGTCCGAGGCGGGTCCCGCAACCGTTCGTCGCGCTGCGGCCGTGCATCCGATCGCTGCGCTCCAGACGGAATATTCGTTGTGGACGCGCGATCCAGAACAGGAAGTGTTGCCGACGACGCGCGAACTCGGCATCGCATTCATCGCCTACAGCCCACTCGGGCGGGGATTTCTCACCGGTCAGTTCAAGAAGTTCGAAGATTTTGACAAGGACGACTACCGCCGAAATTCGCCGCGCTTTCAGGGCGAGAATTTTCAAAAAAATCTCGATCTCGTCGCCCAGGTGGAATCGCTGGCGAAAGAGAAAAGTTGCACCGCAAGCCAGCTGGCGTTGGCGTGGTTGTTGGCGCAAGGGCCGGACATCATTCCAATTCCAGGTACGAAGCGACGTCAATTCCTCGAAGACAACGCTGGCGCCGCGAACGTGAAGTTGACGCAGGAAGATCTGCGCAAGATTGAAGAAGTCGCACCGCACGGCGCGGCTGCCGGCGCACGCTATCCGGAAGTGATGATGGCGCTGATCAATAAATAATGATGCGCCGGTGATAACGCGCACCGGCAAGCGCACTTGGCGAAGGCAATTGAACGCACTCGAAAACTGGTTTTGCTCGACGGGGTTCTGGCAACGGATCACGCGCGATCACTTGTTGCCGTGGGTCGTCGCCGGAAACTCGTTGGGAGACCACGTGCTTGAACTCGGCGCTGGTCCAGGCGCCGGCACCGAGGCTTTGCGGCGACTTGCCCCGCGAGTGACGAGTCTCGAGTGGAGTCACACATTTGCCGCCGATCTTGCGGCTAAGAATCGAAATGCCGTCGTGCAAGCTGACGCCTCTGCGTTGCCGTTTGCGGATCAAACATTTTCTTCAGCTGTAGCCGTTCTCATGTTGCACCATCTCCGGACGCGCGCCGCTCAGGAGAGCGCGTTTCGCGAAGCTTATCGTGTGCTGCGGCCGGGCGGTTCTTTCCACGCGTTCGAAATCGAAGACAACCTGCTGCACCGAGTAATTCACATCGGCAGCGTTTTTGTTCCCATCGATCGTGCAGACATCGCCGAACGCCTTTCTGCCGCCGGTTTCTCCCGCGTCCAACTCGACTCTCGCGTCGGTGGATTTCGATTCAGCGCCATTCGACCCAACGGAGCTTCGTAGATCTCGCGTGAGAAATCAAAATTGTCATACGCGGTATAGTTGAATCGTGAGCGCAGCCACCCCAGCCAAACTCCCGCCCGGCCCTTCGCCCGAATCGTGGACGGCGAGTTTCAAAATCTACAGCCGCGACCCGCTCGCCTACATGCCGACGCTGCAGCGCGATTACGGCGACATCGTCACGATGCGCTACTACAACTTTCGCGTCTTCTTCATCAGCCATCCAGACTACATCGAGCAGGTGCTCGTCACCGACAATCGTAAATTCATCAAAGGCCGCATCCTGCGAAAGAACAAGCAGCTTTTCGGCAACGGATTGCTGACCAGCGAAGGCGACTTCTGGTTGCGGCAGCGGCGACTCGCGCAGCCCGCGTTCCACCGCGGCCGGGTCACGAGCTACGCCGACACGATGGTGCGCTACGCATCGCGCATCGCGAGCGAATGGAGCGACGGCGGCGAACGCGACATTCACGCGGAGATGATGCGCCTGACGCTGTCGATCGTGGCGAAGACGCTCTTCGATGCGGATGTGGATCGCGAGGCCAAGCGCGTCGGGCACGCGCTGGAAGCGATCATGCAGCTCAACTCCGATTTTCGAAAGCTGATCCTCACGCCGACGTGGCTGCCGACGCCGCGAAAAGTCCGCGCGACGATCGCGACCGCGAAGCTCAACCGCATCATCTATCGATTCATCGATGAGCGCCGCGCCAGCGGCGTCGACAACGGCGATCTGCTGTCGATGTTGCTGGCCGCGCGCGACGACGATGGCTCCCGCATGACCAACCGGCAATTGCGCGACGAATCCATCACGATTTTTCTGGCAGGCCACGAGACGACTGCGAATGCGCTGTCCTGGACGTGGATGTTGCTCGCGCAGAATCCGAATGTCGAAGCAAATCTGCACGAAGAACTCGATCGCATTCTCGGACGTCGCGCGCCGACTGTCGAAGATCTCCCGAACCTCCGCTACACGGGTCAAGTGATTTCCGAATCGATGCGGCTCTACCCGCCCGCCTGGGGCATGGCACGAGTCGCGATCGAAGACACCGAGATCGCGGGTTATCCAATCCCGAAAGGCTGCGGCGTTTCGTTGGCGCAGTGGGTCGTTCATCGCGATCCGCGATG
>Ga0209006_10002116_pt1 | contig 18079 bp, 14 predicted proteins | sample JacPin_JW_Ref_O2_FD_188567 | JGI IMG/M metagenome (GOLD analysis project Ga0209006, IMG submission 188567) | Forest soil microbial communities from Algoma, Ontario, Canada - Jack Pine, Ontario site 1_JW_Ref_O2 (SPAdes) (version 2) | ecosystem: Environmental > Terrestrial > Soil > Boreal... | reverse complement strand
CCGGAGAGGTGGCAGAGTGGCCGAATGCGGCGGTTTGCTAAACCGTTGTACGGGCTAACACCTGTACCGAGGGTTCGAATCCCTCCCTCTCCGCCAGAACTTTAGTTATCTAGTACTTGCAAGCCGGTGATACCTACACTGAGTCCAAGGGGTATACCTTTTCAGGCAGCCCCGCCAAGGAGCAGTGTATGGCCGAATGGCGCAATATCACTGATTACGACGGCATTTATCAGGTTTCCGACCAAGGGCAAGTCCGGAATACTCAAGCCAGCAAGATTTTGCAGCCGACCAAAATAAAGAACGGGCGACTCTACGTCAGCCTCTGGAGTGACGGATTCCAACGAAAATGCTCGGTTCACAGCCTGATCGCTGCCGCGTTTCTGGGCGACTCCCCGCCCGACCATGAGATCACTCACAAGGACGGCGACTACACTCATAACGAAGCGTCCAATCTGGAATACGTCACCCGCCAAGAAAATCAAAAACGATTTGTGATGAGAACGGGCGGGTACTCCGTGCATCTCACCAAACGTGTGCAAACGGACCAGGGACTGCGGTATTGTGCCGTCGCTGAGTCTGCCAACGGCCGGGTCAAGCCTGACGTGGTTGTGGTAAACGGCAAGGAACAAAGGCACGCAGAGGGTGCGTACTATTTGGAATGGCGCGAAGACGGCAAACGGGTACGGCTGTCGGTCGGCAAAGACGCAGCTGATGCAGCCGCACGACGCCAGCGCAAGGAAGCCGAGCTCAACGCCCTCAATAATGGTGTGTCTGTTCTCCCCGAGAACGGCGACGGGCACCGATCAGTCGCAACGGCGGTTGCGGCGTTCCTGGATGAAACTGAGCTCACAAAAAAGCCGAAGACCCTGGCGGCGTACACGACGGCCCTAAGCTATTTCACCGAGTCCTGCCCCAAAATCTATCTGGAAGACATCGAGCGCGCCGATTTGCTCAAGTTCTGCGCCTTCCTGCGTGACAAGAAGAAACAGGCACCGCGGACCGTCTACAACAAATTCGAGAATGTGATGACGTTTCTGAAGGCGAACGGAATCCGCGGCCTGGCGGGAAAGAACGACTGGCCGCGCTACACCGAAGAAGAGCCGGAAATGTATGAGCAGACCGAACTGGACAAGCTCTTCAAGGCCTGCGATGCCGAGGAGCGGCTGTGGTACGAGTTCTTTCTGATGACGGGAATGCGAGAGCAGGAAGTGATGTACACGTACTGGTCGGATGTGAATTTCGCAGCCTCAACTGTTCGGGTCAGCCACAAGGCCGATCGTGGGTGGACACCGAAGGCATACAAAGAGCGCGAGGTTCCGATTCCAGCGAGGCTGGCGAAGAGTCTGAAGGCGTGGAAAGCGAAGGCGGACAAGGCTTGCAGCCTTGTGTTCCCAACCGGGGGAACCAATCCGAAGCTTGATTTTCTAGATTGTCTGAAGACGTGCGCCGAGCGAGCGAATCTCGATAAGGAAGACTTCTGGCTGCACAAGTTTCGCGCGACGTTCGCGACTCGTTGTCTGTGGGCCGGGGTTGATCTGCGCACGGTGCAGCAGTGGCTCGGCCATTCGGACTTGGAGTCGACGATGAGGTATTTGAAGCCGTCGCGGAGTCAGCAGGTGCGAGAGAAGGTGAACGAGATTTTCGCATGATTCATGGCACCATTCGACTGCCGATGCAGATTGTATTTTGGTGCGACATCCGGCTCAAGAAACGAGACCGTTACAAAAAACTGTGTCACCCCAGGCGTAGTGATTGCAAGCTTCCGGCATCTGACCGTTTGAATCTCAATTTGCATATCAATCTGCGTCCGCGGGTTCAGGTATCTTGTGTAGCTTTCTATCGGTTTTCAAAGCGCCTTTCATCTCGGGCAATTGTAATGCAACCTGCAAAGCATCGTACAACCCGCCCGACTGGTCTCTTGCCCCTGGGCGTATCAGATCGTATAGGCGTTTCCAAGACCAACCATTCGATCGGCGGGAGTCGCTCTGGTCCTCAAGAGCAACGGCAATTGCGAGCTCCTCTGTTTCGGAGCCAATTCGCGAGTGATATTCGCGCCAAGCCTCTGCTGGCATACCTGCAATATTGTGGATATCAGAGCCAGGCTTCACGAGATCATCCTCGACCACACTGTCTACTAAAATCCCATCGAGCTCTCTCTCCGCGAGTGCGCTTTCCAACTCGGGGAGCGACGAAAAGCCAATAATCGAAACACTATCGTGCAGACTTTCATCTTGAACCAGAAGCCTCGAAAATATTTGATTTGTCGAGTTCTCCATCACCCCAATCCGTCTTTTCCTGTGAATCCACTTGCCGAAATCTTCAGTCGAATCCCCGATGTGCCCGTAAAGCCTCGTATAAACCGTGTCATATCCCACGGTAAATCTAGTGACGTCGGTCTCACGGCTTGCAGACTTAGTTAACGCGCCAATGTAAATGTCTATCTCACGTCGGCGTAGCGCAGCTAGACCTTCATTGATCGATAAATAGGGAAACACGCTGATACCCAGCTTTCCGTCGGGAAACTTATCAAAAGCCCCGCGAGCCTTCATGTCGCCGGCTTCATAAGCGTGTTGGTAATGAGACAGCGTCGCGGAGCACCGCGCTCGATCAACGACGAGGGCACCTTCGCTTCCTGTCTTAACCTCCATACACCCTCCCACAACGAGGCGAATCAGATCGATGTCGTGCCCAACCGGCTCGCCAGCGCTGTCAACTTCCACGAAACGATAGTTTCCTGAATATGAAGTTCCTACTCTGACACTCTTTGTATGGTCCAATCGTGCTGCCAAGCTCGGGTAGATCGAAAATGATCCAAATTCACTCCAGTCCCACACTTCCTCAGGAGTCTGGTGAAACGTCCCGCTCGCAAGTCGCTTTGCAGGAGCAATACGCCACAAAAACTCTCCTTCCAGCACTGTTCCTGGAGCAAGAGGTACTTCTGATCGCTCCCACGCAGGATTGATAGCGTAGAACCGACAAGTTAAATTAGCATCGAAGTTGCATCCAGATGCAATCGACTGTTTAGCGCCAGCCTGACCACTCTCTTTTTTCCGATCATCGCTTCTCTTAACAACCTCAACCAAATAGGTGACGCCGTCACTGTGATCCGTATACTGCCACTCTAGGTTTAGGTTGCTACCTATTACACTGCGATCGTGTGTCGGATTTGTAAGTCGCAGCATCGTCCCAGGAGCCAGTTGTGTTGCTCTAAACTTCACGTCGGCGAGATCGTGTTGGCTGGTTGCAATCTGCTCTTCATAACCTTCAGCTCGCTCCTCAACGGTTGCCTTCTGCGTCTGAAGCTTAACGGTGAACCAACCGACGAGTACCCCCACAATTGTCAGGCTTATGCTTGCCAGACTTATGAAATCAGAGAGCCGTGCCTGTCCGGTATCGACCTGATTCGCTATGATTGACTGTAGCCAGGCGTGCGTTCGAGCTCCCCACGACGTTAATCGAAACAGTACTAGAGCTCCTACTATTACGCATGTGATTATCGGCATCCATAAGCCCATATCAATTCTCCTTGGGTACAGTGAGACACTTATAGTCGCTGGCGGGGCTACTCCAATAATTTGCACAGAGTTGGGGTATATAGCGTTTAACAATTACGGAAGGCTTCGAAAGAGCCTCTTGAAGGGCCGCAAACAGACTATGTTTACGGCCTGAAATGGTGGGGTTTATAGCCTCATCCACAGTCACGGCCATCGCGATTTCCTCGCGTTTATTGCCTCCGATGTAGTCGCTCAAATATGGGGCCCGTAGTTTGTCTGTCAATCCGCGAAGTGCTACCCATCCGGGTTCATTAACAAACGTGTCATCAATAATGACTCCGTCCACTTCGCCTGCATCCATCGCGCTTTCGAGGGCGGGGAAGGACGGGACCGTCTGAGGCACTAAATACTTCCGTTGTGCCTCGGGAAGCGTGTGCTGGAGCGACATTAGCAGCTGTTCATTTGTGCTGCCCTGTATCACACCCACACTTCTTGTTTTAGTCAGCCACGACGATAGAGTGGGCGCTACTGAAGCATCGGTCGATCGGGTATAGACCTTGGTATCGTAGTAAAGATATGGTTCGGTAAAGACGATGCCTCCTCGCTGTCTGGCAGAAGCGCGGGAGATGCCTCCGACGAACATATCTATGTCTTTGCGTTTGAGAGCTGTCTCCCAATTTTTCCATTTGTGAACCGGAACGAGCGTGACGCATAGAGTCGTTATACTCGGAGAGCACGTTTCCGATTCGCTTACGGAGCGCAGCCCAGGCTGGGTGACAGCCGCTTGACACCGGGCCGCATCGAAGTAAATGGAGGTCGATGTTGTACTCAAACAGTCTTCAACGAGCGTATATACCAGCGCGATGTCGAAGCCAACTACATGGCCGTTCGGGTCGCGGCGACTAAACGGGGTGCTTTGCTCTAAATTTGTACCGATCCGAACGTGACGAGTGGTTAGAATTCTGTTCAACTGTGAACGATAAAGAGTGAAGCTAGCGAAAGCGCTCCACTCAGACAGCCGAGTCTGTGCGTCTTTATTTGGATCCTCGCTTATTGCACTGCCAGTCGGTATCGCGGCAACGCGCCACGCATACCGTCCTGGTGAAAGCGTTGTTTCGAATGTGGGAGGAATTCGAGATGCCTGGCCTTGAACGTCGGATGCGATGAATCGTTTTGCTGCTGGTCCTTCCGAACAGCTGAAGAAATCGGTACCCTCTTTGATGCATGCGTCATCGGGAGGATCTAGCCTCAGCAGTTGTAGTTCGTATCCGACATGCTTTCCATCATCGTGCTTCGAATATTTCCATGAAACGCTCGTGTGTGATCCAATCACTTGAACATCGAGCAGGTCAGACATGTGGTGAGGTGTAGCAGCTTCTAGATCGTTCTGGTGACTAAGAAGCTGAGCGTTGGCCAACTCCAGTTGCAAGGTATCTGCCCGTTCCTTGAGACCACGAAGCTGATCCTCCTGCCGAGACAACTCCTGCAAAAGGCCGCCGTCGTATACGATCGAGCCACCAATTACGGCCAACACGAGCACGGCTACTAGCATAATAATGTCTAAGAAAGTAGCCGGTTTCGTAGGCTGTTCGGGCGGCGGAGATTTCAGCCGTTTGCTCAGGTTCAGAGGCTTAAAGTTTCGGACAAGGGACATTGTAAAACGCTCCTTTCGCCAACCTCGCATCGCTTGCTTCGCTGCACTTACAACCGTAACGTGAGACGCGAAAAACCATGAAAACGGTCGATTGCGGCCGAGTTCTACATGAGGATCAGCAGATGATTTAATACAAGCACGAGTGTCCACACAAAACATTGGAAACGCCATGACGGCCGCCGAACCCGTAGAGTCTCATTGGACACTGACGCACCTGCTCACTTTTAGACCGATCGGACTGATAAGAGTCAATTTGCCAGTTCCTAATGGTCCCGGCTTCAAATTCACTGTAAGCTTTGTAGGGCTGACCTCACTAATGGTGGCATCGGGTTGCGGAGCCGCGTTCGTGGGATTTCTCCACTCGACGGTCATTCCCGTTACAAAGTGTTTTCCGGTAACCGAAACGGACACTCTCTCGACCCCCGTCAGGTCTGGGACGGGATCGAGGATCATCGGGTCGGCCGGAAATACACTCTCGGCCGCTTGGCCGTCATCGTTCACTAATGTGAGCGTGTGTGTTCCCTCCACATATGAAGTTATGTCTGTATCGGGATTGTTGAGACTCACATTTAACTCTTCGGAGAAGCCAGATGCGGCGTCTTGCGGCACCTCAGGGGTAATCCAGAACATGCCACTTCGAACCGGCTGACCATCTACCTTAACGCTTGCCTTCGGGTCTAGGTTGTCTCCCTTTAGGTTGATTATCAAAACGGGAAACCGCGGGGTAACGTTGTCGCCTGGTCTAATCTGCTGATCTAGCAACAGGCGCGCTGCTGAGGGATCGACTGGCAAAGTGGCTGGATCTATGGCCCTGGTGACTGAAAGCATCTTGATGATTGGTCCGGGCTTGCGAACCAGTTTGCCACCCAGGTATCCTGCCGAACTGACTCCCATGAGGTAGAGAAAATTGTCCGGTATATTTGGTAGTTCGCGCAGCGTCGCCGGATCATTTCTCACCACAAGATAGACGTATCCCAAACATCCGACCACCGTCCAAATAAAAAACTGAAATCGTTCTCCCGCCACTAGACCACCTGTGCTGATGAAGTCGGCCCACGAGGGCTGGGTTGGTCCGGCGCCTTTTGAGCCTCGACTGCTCGTGATTGCCGTCGCTGCCACCGCCGTTCCCGCGCTCGCGAAAAATAGCGCCGGCAAATTTTGCGAAACCGCTGGGAAGGAGAAGTCCCATTGAATCAGGGTCCGGCAAAGGAACAAGTAGATATAGCCATAAACTGTTACCGCAGTCCAGGCCAGCACTTGAGCCTTCGAGAGGCTGTAACTATTTGTCTCACGGTCCAGAAAGAGTGCCTCCAGGGTGCCGAATGTCTGGCCGCTGCTCGGTGCGGGGTAACTGCCGACACCCTTCTTAACCAGTGTCAGGAACAGCAATGAGAGAGCGGCAAAAACGGCCGCGGCTGCTACCACTACACCAGCTTGGGAGACTCCCGAAAAGACCACCGGAACCGCATTGGACAGGTTGTTGCCGACGTGTACGCGGACTTGCAGCGGCCCTTGGTTAGGACCGGGCTGAAAGCCAAGAATCTTCAGTTTGCTCCCTTCCATGCCCGGATCAAATACCCGACACGGTTTTGAGTATTCGTGCGCCGATATTGCTCTGTCGCACTCCGTTGTGCTTCCCATCGGGATAGGTCCCTCACCAACGATTTCAACTACGTTGTCCTCAGGATTTTTAGCGAGGTTCTGTCCTACGATCTCAAAATCGAATGCGTTGTGGACTGGATTTCGATAGCTGGTTAAAGGATAAACTGAGTCCAGATGTACTGTGGCGGCGCTGTCGGGCAGCACGCGGAGTTGACCTGGAACAGCAGACTTATTCCGGCCGACGGCTACGTAAACTAGGTACGTTCCAGTCGGCATACTGGCTGGCAACGAAAAGCTCAGAGCCTTATCATCGACTGTGGCTGGGAAATCGAATGGTGTATCATCTGGATTCGTCTCTTTCCCAGTTTTGAGGTACACATGGACTCCTACTGCAGGAAGCTTCTCCAAAGCATGGATGGTTACTTGCTGTCCTGCAGTAATTTCTGGCAGTTCAGGCACGGGCGAAATCTTCGGCGCGTCAGCTGTTAACAGAGCGTTAAGGCAGCAAATGAGAATAGGAGTGAGGCCAAGCATTCGTTTCATCAACCCCTCCGGAGCATCAGAAGGCACTCACAACCCGCTTCAGAGCGTACTGTGTAAATTGCAACAGCCCCCAACCAAAATAGTGACCGTACCAGGTGGCGACCGCGACGGCAGCAATCGGTATCAGGTTAAGTGAGATGAAAGGAAAGATGCTATCTGACACCTTGCCCTTATGAGAGTCGACCTTTCCCCATAAGTTAATTAGTCCCCCAATCAGAAGCGTGAGCGTGAGAAGCGCCCCGGCTAGCACTAGAATGACAAACCGGAGATATTGGTATCCTAGGTCGCAACCGAAATCGAAGAGATACCAAAAGAACAAAAAGAGCAAGCCAAACCGTAGTAAAACGGAACTCGTTACGGGTAACCCTTCAGCAATCCCGACGAGAAGCGAGCGCGCCATGCCGATAACATCGTCGTGCCACTTTTCGTCGTCAGGCATAGTTCACGCCTAGCGTTCCCTTTCTACAGCAAAGGAAACTTGAGTGCACCGTTAACAGCAGTGCCTATCGCACCCAACGCGGCATTGAGAGCATCTTGTGCGGCCAAAAGTCCTATGCCCTCGACAGTTAGTAGCGCTGCTCGCGACGCATTCTTTTGCATGTCAAGAAGTAATGAGGCCTGCGTCTGATTAATGGTGCCTGCGGCCAACTGTGCCTCGATATCGACGATCTGACGCGCGATGTTTGTGAATTGTGTCTGCGCATATGGCTGAGCCGTTTTCCAGTCAGCTTCCAGTGGGCCTTTTGCCGCTGTCAGCATACTGGCTGCTAACAATCCCGCATCGAGTGCCATATCAGTCTCCCATTCAGAGGATTACTTCTTAGCGGGTGCCAGTGCAGCGGACGGTACACCGCTATGAGCCTTCAGAGCCAACTCCAAAGTCAGGATTGAGGTGAACTCACTCTCCAAAGCGTTTCGTGTATTAGCGATGTTCTCAGGCGAGAGGCCTTTGTCTCCGTTCACCTGATGCAATTTCTGCAAGTCGTTGAACGTGTTTTGTAGCGCCTGCACCTCGCCCGCAATAATCCTGCTTTTAGCCTGTGAGGCAGCCCGAGTGGCCATCGTTCGCAAAGAAGCATCCGTTTTCAAGTAGAAATCGCTATTCACACTGTAGAGGGCCGCCGGGGTTCCTGCTTTGGAAGCTAGCTGGTTGAGGAAGATTTCTGTGCTCTGCTGCAGTAGTCACATCCTAGTCTAAGACATCGTCGTAATCTGAGATGAAGCGGACAGCACACCCCATTATTGCTAGACCGCCGACAAGCAGCACGACGACGAGGACAAAGGCGGGCAAGACCCTGTTAGGAGTAGGTTTCACGTATCCTCCAAACGAGTTTAGGCTGTAGGGTACAGAAAGCCCTTTCGGATCGAGCGATGGGGAGGGGGACGCCGCCGAAGGCCTAAAATTTCCGTGCGTTCAATTTCGTGCGACAGCTTAATTCGCTTCTGATTGCTGTCAAGGGAAAAATTGGTCCTGTTACGAAAACCGAACAGAGCTGGCGAAATCAACGCACTATTGTCCTTCTCCCACGCGCTGCTGAGGTCGTTAGCTCGGGTTGGCCGTCTGCTGCTTTGCCCACCGCGCCTTCTGCGCCAAACTAATCTTCTGACGAGGCAAACATTGTGCGAGATGAGCCGTTGGAGCTAGCGCCACCCAAAGCTGTAAGTACCGCGTCCATACGTTCGGCTTCCTTTTGCACGCGCTGCGTTCTTTCTTTAATTGCTGAACACAACGGCGGACGGATCTCTCATCTTGGTGTCACCTCCCTCGGGCTCAGGTGACGATGATAGCGGGGCAGACTCCGCGAAAGGCATGACCCTCGGTGGATTCAATCGGCGCCGCTCCTAGGCGGACCACGGCCGAATTGCCCATCATGTTCCGCGATCGGCGGTATTTTCCAAAGGACCTCAAAAATGCGGATGATGAAGGAAGTGGTCACTGCATCCTGCGCGAGCGAGCCTTAGGAATGCGCAGCATGAGCGAAGAGCCGATTGGGAATCGTGGGCCCCGGAACCGACGCGAACTAGCTGTCACTCACGGCATACTGCTGAGCAAGTGTGGAGAGGATGGGAAGAGTTTTCGGAGTGAAGCACTTCAAGATGTTCGGTGCTTGACTCTTGTCGTGGCTGGTGAGGGCATAATCCTCGACAAAACCTCTCACGGCCGGCGCACCAGTGCCGTCGGAGTTCTCGAAAATCTGCACCTTAACATTGATCCACCTGCACCGCGGACACGCGCACCCTTCGCGACCTGCTCCTAGCCGGGGTGCACCCCAAAACAGATCGGTAATCGCGGATACACCGATCCCGCAGTGTGCAGATACGATACGACTCCCGCCTGAGCGACGAAGCATACGGTCGCCGCGCGATGGGTGGTCAGCGCTCGTTATCTTGTTACGATTTCCGAACACCCTTTCAAAGCCAGCATTCGAACCGACAAAACGCCTTAGTGGCTAGCGAACTGCCGAAGCTCAGCAATGTCCGCGAATCCCATGTACGATTCTATGTAATCGCGGGAACGTCTTAGCTTTTCTGCTTCGAATTCCGCATGGCTGGGATTGGACGCGTATAGCGCTCCTTTAGGAGCGCCTTCCAGCCGGAATGAGAAAACTCGGTTGTCTTCCGAAGGAATGCGTTTCTCGTCAATGTGTTCAACTAGATCGGCAACTAAAGAACTGTATAGCACGAGATCCACTGGATGTAAAAGTGTAACGGGCCGAAGGTTAATCTTAGATTTGGGCGCGAAGGCGTAAACGGGCTTAAACGGCTGGTATTTTGTTAGGTCAATACCTCCTAGGATTGTCCGCAGCTTGTCCCAGCCCTTCTTTACGGCGTCGAACTCGGGCGGCTCAGGGAAGAAATCGCTGTAGCCATGATGCAAAATTGCCTGATAGCCACGATCTAGGGAATCTGCAGACAGCGTGAACATGGGCTTGAGTAGACCTCTGGTCCGAAGTAACTCAGTTGTTGGAAAGATCGAACACCTGCTTGCTCATAGTGGGATTCTTAAATAGAACTGCAAGGAACTTTCCCGCATAGTAGGCGTTAATACTCGCAACCATCTTGCTGTATGCTTCCTCACACAACGGTTCGATATCCGCGTACTTGAAGGAGGCCGAAAAGTCTTTGATTGGCTGAGACAGCTTTGAGGTCCCATATTTCGCAAAAACAATCGAAGCTAGAATTCTGTTACCGTGCACAAGCGCACCCCACGCCGCGCCACTCCTCTTAATTGTCTTCTTTTTCATTTCAATCCACTTTTCGATATTCCTGTGCACGACAGTCGCATTAAACCCTTTTGCGCCACTAAGCGTTGGATTAAACAGGGTTTTGTAAGGTGCTCGCTTTAAGTCAGCAAAAAATCTGCCAATACCAGTCTTAACTTGAACGGCCATACCGGAATCCCCGGTCGCACATGCAAGGGCAGTCGTCACCTCCAGGAGTTCACAAGCGGTAGGCGAAGAGGCAGATTCATCCGACCGAACAAACTGATAGTCGATTCCTTCGATTGCCATCTCTTGACGAATGCGTTTCTGCTCGGGGTCTTGAGCGACAAAGTCCCGTGGTTCCACACGATTCTGAAGGTTATTCGTACGTGTTACGTCGTCGCCGAAGCCTTCAGGCGCAGTCTTGAGCAGAATTACCCGAATCGGCACTCTCACATTGCCGAGCGCCGAATCGTCATCAACTCTCGCAAGGGAACTTACGGTTTGTGCGCCATTGACGATAGATGCTCCCTTGAAGGAGAAAACTCCCGCAGATCGCGATGCTGCTCCTGCCGGAGCCTTCCACGCTTCGTCAGCTACGAGTGTGATTCCGTTGTTGAAGTACCAAAACTTCTCAGGCGACGAAGCTGCAGTTTGCCTCACCTCATTGTTCACTTCTGTCGCTCCAAGCGCATGTCGGATATTCCCTGACACAACGCGTCGGCCATAACTCTTCCACCATCCCTTCAGCTGTAATCCGTCGATGACTCCGAAATAAGCAGGGAATGGCGACGGAACGTACGACCACTCAAGAATCGTGGCATCGAGAGGCACAGTAGCCTGGGACGGGTCACTTGCCAATCCGTCGTACACCTCCCCCAGACCCAGAGTCTCGGTTGATGCGATTGGCTCCGGATCGTCGCCATTGAGTTCCTTAAGGAAGTCCTGCAACACCGCTTCCCCGTGCTGGGCGAGATGGCTAGCGCCTGTCGAAGCGACCACCAGATGAACTCGGACCCCAGGCGTTCCAAGTCTCAGCGCTATGTCAGCGAAACGCGCTTTCAGCCGAGAGTGAAAGTTAGTGTCGTCCTGCTCGACGGCGTCGCGCACGCCTTTGACAAAAGCCCCAATCTCTTTCGCTTCCGGTTCCCCCGCGCCCTTGTTTATCCACTTCGACTGCACGAAAATCACGCGGGAGTCGGAGGTGTCAAAATATGCTGCATCGATACCGTTGTCGTCACCGCCGTCCCACACGGCGGCACCGGCTTCCTTTTCCGTGCATCCTGTTTGCAAGTACACCGCGAGAGCAGCCAGAGATCGGCTAAGAATTTTTGATTCGCGTTCAGCGTCCGTCGCGCCAATATCGCTAAGATCGAGATGGCTCTCAAACATCGAGCGGAGCTTCGCGCGGATTTGATTAACCTTAAGTGATGACACGAGGTCGCCCTTTGCCTAACACAGTGATTGTAGTGGCAATCATGTTCTCGCACGTCATCCCGCCTTTGCAACTGTCTTTCCGCCTGTGGGCCGGTAGACTGCTGGCCCGAACTCAGCCAGTGCGGGGGTGCATATTCCCTCCCGTGTTGTTCTCAACCCCTCATGCGTTTGTCCCTACGCGTCGGAGTCCTTAAACTTGAATGAGAGAGTGGTCCGTGATATGGGATATGGGGGGCCTCGGCGAACGCTATCGTATCCTCCTTTTATTCGCCATAATGCCCGCCGCCATGGAAGACCGGGCCAGCGCCATTCTGATTGCCGCGTCGGCGATCGTCGCGCCCAGGTTGCGTGGACTCAAAGACAGCCCCGCACTGCGATGTGCGATCCACGATGCCATCGACGGTCCCCCAAGTCGCCTGTTGATGGTTTTGTCCGGTCGTTGAGGCAAGTAGCCCAGACGGACTCCTGTCGCATGTGTTAATGGACCCAAATGGAATTCAAGTTTGTAATTCGGGTATAACCTGCCCAGAAAATTCCTTTGCTTGGTCTTGGTCTGGAAGCTCGGTCACTTCGTCCTGAACTCTTCACGGTTAGACACCTCGCAGTTCGTGCGGCCACGCCGTTGACGATCGTGAGCGGGTTTTTGAATGGTACCATTCGGTAACTCTTGCTACTTTTCTCTTGCTACTTTTTATTTGACATCCACACAGGCCGCGTATATGGTTCCGCACACTCAGCGCTTGGGATTCGCCGGGGGGGCGGCGGATTCTCAGTTCCGTCTGTGATCCTAGACGCTGCTTCCCTGAAGTGTGACTGGATTGTGGCCAGTGCTCGTTGGCGGTGCGTGTTTGTGCGGACCTCGCTTCTAGACGCGCCGAAACGACCGCTTATGGAGAGGACCGTTCTCTACTTGGGTGATGACTGTGTTCTATTTAAAGGAGGAAGGAATGTTCACATCAAGCAGTGCATCTCCGATCGTACGCTGCCTGGTGCTCCTTGCGGTTGCGATTCTTCTCACTCCCGCAATGCGAGCGCAAATGCCTCCCAGCAGCAGTACGACCTCGACTCCTGTACCTGGCGTAGGCCACAACTATCTCGGCGAACTTGTCGAGAGCGTGAACCCCGCAAATGGCTCCCTCAGCATCCGGATAACGCCGACGATACCCCCCGGTCGAGGACTGACATTGCCATTTTCGTTTGCTTATGATTCCAGTGGCATGAACTACGTTGTCCCTTATGGAGGTGCGGGCGCTTTGACCTGGGGGCTCCCTTCAAGCACCATCGTCTCTACTGGTGGTTGGAGTGAGACTGTTCCAGTCGTGAGTGCCAGCGAACTCAACTGGACAGCAACTACCGACGCAGGCACTAGGGAGCCCTGTTATGCGTTTGTTAACTATGTGTATCAAGATGCGAACGGCAACCGCCATAATCTCAACGTAAGCACGTACAAGGGCAATAATCCGAATGACGCCTGCACCTATGACACCGCGCACTGGCCACGCTCGTTCAGCGGGGAGTTCGTGACGCAGGGCGGAGAGGACGGTTATAGCCCGCTCCAAGGCGCGGTCATAGCATCGATACCCGCCGGAAACGGCGCGGGCGTGTCGGTAGGTCCCGTGAGCGTCACAGAGCCAGACGGCACGTCGCTCTACTTCCCAAACGGTGCAGCTGACGATGGTTTTGGTACGTTGACGAGCGGGGCCGAGGACCGGAACGGGAATGTCATCCAAATCACACCCACCTCCTCAGGTGGTTACAGCTACACCGACACTCTGGGCCGCACGGTGCTTCAAGATTCAGGATTTGCGACTAGTGGTGAAACGGTAACGATCTCGGGCCTTAACGCATCCTACAAGCTCCAATGGGCTCCATTGTCTACGCCGACGTTTGACGCTCCCGTAACAACTCTAACCGGTGTTTGTGGCAATTATTTTGGCCACGTGGGGTGGAACCAGAACGGGAACCAGAATGGAATTTCCACGCTCACGCTTCCGAACCTTAAGAGCTTTTCTTTCAAATATGACTCCACCTATGGGGTCGTCAACAGAGTGACATATCCAACTGGCGGGTACGTTCGGTACGTGTGGGGCCTATGGGACAATGCCGAGTGGGGCGTGAGCCAGAACCCCGAGCTCATAACCCAGTGCGCTGCTACATACGCGGTTCCTGTTATCACCGACCGCTACGTTAGCTTCGACGGAAGTACCGAGGTCTTACACCAGCAGTTTGCTTATCAGCCACCGGCGTGGACCTATGGTCCAAACGGGAATGCCCATTGGACAACCAGACAGACCATTGTCATCACCACGGATAACGTGCGACACACGAGCTACAACACCACTTACACCTATTCCCCATCACCGGTCGTCGCGCCCCCGAATACTTGGGGAGCGCCGACCGCTTCCGATCCAGTCGAACAGAGTATCGCCTACAATGACACTACTGGGACGTTGTTGCAGACTGTCTACAAAACGTGGGCAAACCCACGGCTTCTATTGAGCCAGGAAACACAGTATCCAAGCGGTCAAGCCGATGAGACGACTTGGAGCTACAACAGCAGAGACCTGCAAATCGAGCGTGACGATTACGACTTTGGCACTAGCGGAGTTGGTTCGCGGCTGCGAAAGACCATCACCAACTATCAGGCATTTAATAACGCTTCATGGATCGTCGATCGTCCTTGCCAGATCATAACTTATGATAGTACAGGTACGAACCGGGTTGCGGAAACCGATTACTTCTACGATAACGGAGCCACCACGACTGCGTGCGGCGCGGCTGGAACCCCATCTGTGACCGGAGCGGGGGGAAGCACTCTGACCGGCCACGACGACGTGGGCTACTCAGCGAGTTCGACGACTCAGAGAGGTAATGTAACGCAGAAAACGCAGTGGCTCAACACTGGTTCGTCCTCGCCCGCGACGACTTATTCCTATGACGAGACCGGGCAGATTCTAACGATGACCGATCCCAATCTGAATCAAACCTCATACGCATACGGCGATAGCTTTCTTAACACAAATTCGAGCGGTTTTACGACGACCGCAGGCTCTCCACCGAGCGGCATGGTTACCAATGCATATTTGACGAAAGTAACCTATCCGACCACCAATGGTGTGGCTCACATCGAACAGTTCTGGTATGGATACAACGATGGCGAACTCACTCAGTCCAGCGATCAAAACTCTCCACCTCAGCTGACCAAATACAAGTACAACGATTCGCTGGGTCGACTCACGGAAACCGACTATCCCGATACGGGCACGACGACATCGTACTACAATGATTCCACCTACAGCGCGTCGACGCCTTCCCCCAGTGTGACTGTTACCAAGGCAATAACATCCAGTGTTAATCTGGAAACTACAACCGCTTTCGATGGTCTTGGGCATCCGTGGGAGACAATCCTCTCATCCGATCCGGATGGTCCTACATACACTCAAACAAGCTATGACGGTGTCGGGCATGCCTTCACGGTTTCCAATCCTTACCGCACGACGAGCGATTTAAGCTACGGCATCACGACCTACATATACGATGGGGTCGGCCGAACGTGCCTCGTCGTTCCTCCGGACTTTGCTGCAAGCGCCCCAACATCCTGCCCGACTACCGCACCAGTGGGGGATACATTCTCTTCGTACGGCGGCAACCAGACCACGGTGACTGACGAAGTCGGGAACCAACGCAAGAACCAGACCGACGGTCTGGGAAGGCTCACCGCCGTTTGGGAAGCACCGAACGCAAGCGGCTACAACTACGAAACACAATATCAATACGACGCGCTCAACAATCTTCTTTGCGCGGTCCAAAAGGGAACAGACACCACACAGTTCACCACATGCGCCGCCGCATCAGCGACTTGGCGGCCTCGCTCGTTCGCCTACGACTCGCTCTCCAGGCTGACGACCGCTACCAACCCAGAATCGGGCACGCTTACCTACACCTACGATGCAAACGGCAATGTCACTACAAGAGTCGAGCCCAAGGCGAACACACCGGGTAGTACGGCGGTGACGACGAGCACCTACACCTACGACCCATTGAACCGTCTCCTGAGCAAAGTGCATGCTGATCCGATCAGCGCAAACTCCTACTACGGGTACGATGGCACAGCAATCCCGTATTGTCCCGGTCCGGTTCCGCCAACCATTACTTCTCCGACGAATCTCGTGGGCCGCAGGTCGGCCATGTGCGCCAACATGAGTGCTTCAAATTGGAGTTACGACCCGATGGGACGCCCGCTGGTCGAGGCACGGACAAACGTTGGACCGCCGATTGACAAGCTGAATGTCAGCTACACGTACTATAAAGACGGTTCGCTGAACACGCTGACCTACCCGAGTGGCGATCTTTTGACTTACATAGTAGGCGGCGCTGGCCGTCCACTAACGGCTACGGATTCCACCAACAACTACGTGACGGCGGCGACCTACGCACCCCACGGTGCGTTGACGGGCATGACCAACGGGACTGGGATCGTCACCACGAACATTTATAGCGACCGTCTACAACCCATACAGCTTTCCGCCTCGGTGTCGACTACCTCCATATTCAGCCTGTGCTACGACTTCCACCTTCGCGTTGCGGTGAGCACTTCGCAATGCGCATTCGGCGCCAGCACCATCGGCGACAATGGCAACGTCTTTCAGATTCTGAACAAAGTTGACCCAACCCGAAGCTCAGCCTTTATCTACGACCCGCTGAATCGAATTGCGCAGGCCTACACAGTGAACACAAGCAGTCCGAATTGCTGGGGCGAGACTTATTCGCCGACGGCGACCGCCGGAGGTGTGCTTCCGTCCACTCCGGGCATCGACGCGTGGGGCAATCTCACCAATCGGTCTGGAGTGTCAGGCATGGCGGGCGGCTGCACCACTGAAGGCCTGAGCGCCACGGCGACGACTCAAAACCAGCTTGGCGGCATCGGCCTTGTATATGATCCTGCCGGAAACGTCGTAAACGATGGCTCGGGCAACACGCCCACCTACGATGCGGAAAATAGAATCGTCACGGATGTGGGCGTCACCTACTCCTACGACGCCGATGGTGTGCGGATCAACAAGTCTTCGGGGACCATGTATTGGCCAGGTCCGGGCGGAGAGACCCTCACCGAAGCCACACTCACTGGCGTCATCAACGAAGAATATGTCTATTTCAACGGCGAACGCATTGCCCGCGTGGATCGCCCAAGTGGCAAGGTCAACTACTATTTTTCCGACAAGCTGGGTTCGGCGAGCGTGATCGCAGGCGCCTCGGGGACTGTGCAGGAACAATATTTCTACTACCCGTATGGCTACATGCAATCTAGCACCGGTAGCGATCCCAACCACTACAAGTTCACCGGCAAGGAACGTGACTCCGAATCGGGGCTCGACAACTTCGGTGCCCGCTACAACGCGAGTACGATTGGACGCTTCATGACGCCCGACTGGGCGGCCAAGCCGACGACTGTGCCTTACGCCAAGTTCGGCGATCCGCAATCGCTCAATCTATACAGCTACGCTAGGAACAACCCAACAAGTCTTTACGACCCTGATGGACACTGCTGGCAGTGGGCAACGGCCATTTGCAACTTCGGACAAAGCCTCAACAACGCGGCTAATGGGTTAGGTTTCCACACGAATGCGCAGGTTGAGGACATACTGCACAAAGACAACCAGCTCATTCGTAAGAATGGCCTCAACCCAGAAGGACTGAAGGACAAGCAGGTTTATAAACTGGGGCTCGCGCTCGGGGTAACGCGACCCTCTGCTGCACAAGCGCGAGCCATATGGGAGAAGGCGACCGGACAAAAAGTCGCGTTCGATGAGAAATTGGGGCGGTTCTACGATATGCAGCACAAGACCGCGATCGCGGACGGCGGAAATCCTCGAGACCCGAACAACCTAACACCGATGCAGCACGACGAGCACATGGCCGAACACATCAATAATCGCGACTTTCAGCGTTGGGGAGCACGCGCCAACCAAACCCAAACACCAGGGGAACCTACGCCTGGGGAGCAATTAGAAAACCAGATGAACGCGCAGCGGCCAATAGATGAAGTAAACGATGATCCGAACGGTGGTCCCGGACCTGACTAGGAGAATGACTGCTTAGTTCACTGTGCTGGACTCGTCGTCAAAGAAGGGTTGGACCGCGAGCGT
>Ga0209006_10002115_pt1 | contig 18087 bp, 14 predicted proteins | sample JacPin_JW_Ref_O2_FD_188567 | JGI IMG/M metagenome (GOLD analysis project Ga0209006, IMG submission 188567) | Forest soil microbial communities from Algoma, Ontario, Canada - Jack Pine, Ontario site 1_JW_Ref_O2 (SPAdes) (version 2) | ecosystem: Environmental > Terrestrial > Soil > Boreal... | reverse complement strand
ACCAACCACATCGCCCAGATGGGCTCCTACGCCCAGCCGATCCTGCAGTACGAGTCGAACGCGGAGACCCTCGCCAGCCAGAACGGCTTCCAGGGCGTGTACTACCCGGTCGGCATCGGACCCAACGGCATGACCACGGACTCGAGCCTGCACAACCAGAAGTCCAATGCCGTGTTCCTGGCCAGCGACATGGTCATGGAGTACGACTACACCCTGAGCACCACGTACGCGGCCCAGGTGCTGCCGTACCTGGAGCAGGTCGCCGACTTCTGGGACAGCTACCTGACCCTGAGCAACGGGGTCTACATCGACCAGAACGACGCGCCGCAGGAGGACGACGCCTACCCGCAGACCAATAACGCGGTGTCGCTGGCGCTGCTCCACCTGCTGTACCAGGGCCTGATCGGCATGAGCACCGCCCTGGGCGAGAACTCCTCCGAGATCCCGACCTGGGAGAACATCAACGCCAACCTCGCCCCGCAGCCAACCACCACGGAGAACGGCGAGACTGTCTTCGCCGAGACCTCCCAGGGCGCCGGCTTCGTCAACGACGGCAACGACATCGACATCCAGTCCGTGTACCCGGGCGGTCAGGTCGGCCTGGACAGCAGCGGCACCCTGATCCAGGAGGCCCAGAACACGATCGGCCAGCTGACCAGCGCCTGGGACGGCGGCAACGCGCCCTGGTCCTTCTACGCCGCCGCCGCGCGGGTCGGCTACAACCCGGCCACGATCATGTCCAACCTGAACGACGAGGCCACCAACCAGAGCTACAACAACATGGCTGTCCACCACAGCGGCGGCGGCATCGAGAACCTCAACGTGACCACCTCCGGCCTGGACGAGATGCTGCTGCAGTCCTTCCAGAACGACGTCAAGGTGTTCGCCGACTGGCCCGCCAACACCACCGCGAAGTTCGGCGACCTGCTCGCCCAAGGCGACTTCCTGATCTCCAGCAGCATCGCGAACAACTCCGTCCAGTACGTCCAGGCGGTCAGCCAGGCCGGCGGGAACTACGTGTTCACCAACCCGTGGCCAGGCCAGAACATGGAGTACTACGACAACGGCACCGACGAGGGCACCCTGTCCGGCACCAAGATCACGCTGAGCACGACGGCCGGCGAGACCATAGACCTTGCCCCAGCCGGCACCTCGCTGGCCGCCATCGACGCCGAGCTCGGCCAGTCGCTACAGGGCGGCGCGGCCGAGGGTCCCTACGGCGGGACGCCGGCGGCGGTGCCGGGCACCGTGCAGGCCGAGAATTATGACACTGGCGGTCAGGGCATCGCCTACAACGTCACCTCGGTCAACGGCACCGGGAACAGCTATCGGTCGGACGGGGTGGACCTGGAGGCCACCTCAGACACCGGCGGCGGCTACGACCTGGGCTGGACGGGCAGCGGGCAATGGTTCCGGTACACCGTCAATGTCGCGACGGCCGGGACGTACACCGTCGGCCTCCGGGTCGCGGCCCCATCTGCCGTCACCGACGCCCTGCACATCTCCAACAGCGCGGGAACTAACCTGAGCGGAAACGTCAACATCCCGGTGACAGGGGGCTGGCAGACGTGGACGACCGTCGACGCCACCGTCCCCCTGCCCGCCGGCCAGCAGACCCTGACCCTGGACGAGGACAACGGCGGCTGGAACATCCACAACCTGTCGTTCGCCGCGGCCGGGATCAACACCTCGGCGTGGTACGAGGTCGTGAACGCGAACTCCGGCCTGTGCGCGAGCGCCGCCGGCGGCAGCACCGCCAACGGCACCGCTGTGCAGCAGCTCGCCTGCACCGGGGCGACCAGCCAGCAATGGCAGTTCGTCCCCGCCGCCAGCGGCTACTACGAGGTGCTCAACAAGAACGCCCAAACCGAGGGCGAGAGCTGGAACATCACCGGCGGGGTCGGCGCCACCGCATCCGGGGACCTCCTGCAGACCTGGAACTACGGCGGCCCCGGCAACAACAACGCCCTATTCGCCCTCCACCAGCCCGCCGGCGGCTCCTACAACTTCGTAGCCGACAACTCGGGGCTCTGCGTCGACACACCCGGCTCCTCCACCACCAGCGGCGTCCAACTCCAGCAGTACACCTGCAACAACACCAGCGCCCAGCAGTTCAACCTGATCCAGCAATAGCACGAGACAGCCGCACTGATTACGAGGCCTGGCCGCGGGGGTCCGGGACCGGGGGCGGTGCTCACGCTATGGATGCTCCGGAAGCTTCGCCCTCACCGCAGCGTTAGCCTCCATTGGCCTGGGCCCCAAGCCCGACCTTGCAAGCACTCAAACAGCAGTCACTATCAGTGAGGGACCCTGCGAGATGAACAACGACGCAGCGAGCGCTCTCGCCGCTGACCAGGTCATCGACATCACCACGACGGGGCGGCAGACCGGACAGCCCCGCCGCATCGAGATCTGGTTCCACCGAGTGGACGACAAGTACTACATCACCGGCACCCCCGGCCGACCCCGCTCCTGGTACGCCAACCTGCTCGCGCACCCGCAGTTCACCTTCCACCTCAAGCAGTCCGCAACCGCTGACCTGCCCGCGCACGCGCGCCCCATCACCGACACCGCCGAGCGCGAGAAGATCCTGGGTCGCATCCTCGCCTCCCTCGCCGGGCTGACAACCGCCCCGGGGCAGGAGCCCGCCGCCTGGGTGGCAGGCAGCCCGCTCGTCGAGGTGACATTCGACAACTGACGCCCGAGACGGCAACGTTTGCCCATTCCAGCGCGGCCGATGCGACTCTGGGCGAAGCCTGATTCGCCGCTGTCCCGCGGCACTCAGGCGTGGGCAGAGGGCTTGAGTACGATGCGGCTCATGACCGGGAAACGAGCCGAGACGCTGCTGGAGCTGATGTACCAAATCGAGTACTTCACCCTTGGCCGGGCCTGGGCGGGCTTGACCGATGATGAGTTCTTCTGGGAGCCATTCACGACGACCTGGAGCATTCGCCGGCAGGACGAGTGCAGGACATCGAACCCGTTCGGATCCGGCGAGTGGGTGGCTGACTTTGAGGTCCCTGAGCCAGCTCCGGTCCCGATGACCACCATCGCCTGGCTGTACTGGCACATAGGATCGATGCCAGGCCGTCTGTGCGACATCGACCTGTTGGGCGGGACGCGCACCATGGCCAGCGGCTGGACGTCCCCCTACCTAGCTCATCACCCGATCTTCACCAGCGCTGCCGAGGCCGTCAGCGCGTTGCGCGACGGCTGGCAGAGACTCCGCAGGGCGATCGAGCGGGCCGACGACGACCAGCTCGAAGTGAGGACCGCCGGGTACACGTACGCCGCGGAGCCGCCGAGAGGCGGCCTGTGCGTTGCCGGCCCGCCGGGCCCCGCGCGCCCGGCCACGCACTTCATCGCCGGCACGCTCAACGAGGTAGGTCACCACGGCACCCAGATCGGCGCCCTGCGCGATGCATACGCGTGGCGGCGATCGACCGCCGCGCAGCTATAGCTTGCGCGCACCTAATCGCGACGATTGTCAGCTCGCGGAGTGTCGGGAGCGACTCATGACGGCGATGCCGACGGTGGCGATCAGGCCGTAGAGGGCCGGGGCGAGGAAGACGTGAGGCAGTCCGAGCAGGGCCACTCCCACGCTGCCGGTCAGCCCGCCCAGGGCGCTGGCGACAGCGGTCGAGCTCATGAAGACGGCCGAGGCGGTCGCGACCGCCTGCGGCAGCAGGCGCTGGGCGACGATGATTCCCAGGGCGGCGAACACGCCCCACACGCCGCCCATGAGGATCTGTCCGGCGAACATGCCGGCTGCGTTGCCAGTCAGGGCGAAGCATAGGTTGGCGCCGACCCCGAAGGCCGCGCCGAGGACCATCAGGCGCATCATGCCGATGCGGCGGGCGACGACCACCGCCACCGGCATGAGGATCAGCTCTATCAGGGGCTGTATGCCGATGACGGCGCCGCTGACCGCGGTCGGCAGGTGCAACTCGTTGTGCATGTAGATCGTCAGGTAGCCGTACTTGATCGGTTCTCCCGCGTAGACGAACACGTACAACCCGGTGAAGGCGAGCAGGGGCAGCATCACCCGCAGCCCCGGGCGCCCTGCGGGGCGCTCAGGCTGCGCCCCCGATGCGGCCGGGCTGTGCTCGGCCGGCAGGGCCGGGCGTGCGCGCGAAAGGCCCATCGGGACGATCTGCGCGAGGGTGCACACTCCGGTGGCAGCGAGCATCACCCGCGGGCCGGCCGCGGTGGCCAGCAGCGAGCCTGCGACCGGGCCGACGATCCATCCGGCGGTCAGTGCCATCCGCACGATCGAGATGACGCCGTCGCCGACGGGGCTGGCGGTCGCCTGCAGGTCGTCGTGCACGGCGGCGAACAACTGCGAGCCGGCGGCGCCCGCGAAGGCCAGGACGAGGGCGCTGATCACGAACGGCATCCACAGCTGGTTGGCTGCGGCCATGGCGCACCAGCCGAAAAATCCGGCTATGGCGCACAACCGGAAGAACCCGAGCCGTCTTCCGGTGCGGTCCGAGCGGGCGCCGATGAGATAGCCGGCGACCGGGGCGGTTATGTTTGTGAGGTAGTACAGGCCGGCCGTGGTCAACGAGACATGCAGGTCGTCGACAAGGAACAGGGTGATCTGCGGGGCGGCGGCGGACGTCCCCAGCCCGGACAGGAACAGCGCGGCGGTCGCGCCCCGGTAGAGCGGCGAGTTCCATACGGCGCGGACCGCGGACGGTGTGGCGGCGACGTCGGCGGCGGTGAGCTCTGGTGACAAGACGGGTCCCCGCCTCCCTTCCGAAAACTTTCCAGTGGAAGGTATCATGCGGCGCGGGGCCGCGGACCTGGCGAGCAGGCATACCCCGGCCCCCGATAAGACTGGCTCTGGCTCGCGTTTCGGTCGCCGGCTTATCATCGCCGGGCAAATATGCTGCTACGCGCGCTGGGTTTCTTTTCGGCGGGCGGCTTCAGCAGCCCTGCCTTGGTGGCGCCTCCATTCCCGAATTCCGTCAGCGCGCCCCCGGGCTATCAGGTGACCTATCCCAATAACTTCACGCGCAGGGCAAGGACGACTGGGTGACCCAGCCCGGGGCGGGTGCCACGGTGTCGGTCAGCTCCAGCTACGGGCTAGGGGTGGAGGTCAGGCCGGCAAGGCCGTCGCCAGGTTGGCCGGTATGTCGGGTCGCTGGCGCCCTCAACGGAACACGCTGACGCATGTATGTCCCGAGGAAGCCGACAGTTAGCAAAGATCAATGCGCGGTGTACCGTTCGGGATATGGAAGGGCTTTCTGCGTCGGTCGTGCTGAGTGGGATCTTGCTCGGCCTCCTGCTCGTGGTTGTCTTCGACGTGTTCTGCCTGCTGCGCCTGGGGACCGCCAACACCGCGCATTTCGTGCCCAGGTTCGCGTGGGCCGTTCTCATTGTCGGTGTCAGCCCCGTCGGCGGCATTGTTTACCTGCTTGCGCAGCGTCTGCGGAGGCGAGCGCCGGAGCCGGTGACCATGCGGCCGAGGCCGTTGCTGGCAAGCACCGCGTGGCACGGCCCCTCGCTCGCGGAGTACCGGCACTCCCCCGCCTCCGCCCTGGGCCACGGGGTGGCGGCGGTGGCCGTCGCGGGCGCCGCGTATCTAGCTCTGGCAGGCCAACTCCTGACCGCTGCGGCGATCGCGGTCGTGCTGGTGATCATCGTGTTCCTCAAGAGCACGCCGCCCGAATAATTGCGGTCGACTGAGCGACAAGGCAACCCGAATCAGCTCACAGGTTGTTCGGGTGTGCCTTGAGGCCGATGACTTGAACGAAGGCTTCGGCGCCCTTGAAGTCGTCTGGGTTGGCGGTGTACAGCGGGAGCTCGTTGCTGGCCGCCGTGGCGGCGATCATCAGGTCCGAGGCGCGTTTACGGGGCTCGCGCCCCGACGCCCGAACCGCCGCGCAGATCTGGCCGAAGAGCCGGGCGGCGCCCGTGTCATACGGGAGTGGGTCGAAGGTCGCCTCGACGTGCTGCAGTACGGCCACGCGCCCCGCGCGCTTCACCGGATCGTCAGTCGCGTGCGGGCCGAAGGACAGCTCACCCAACGTGACCGCCGTCACGAGCATCATGTCAGGCAGTTCCGCCGGGTCGTACAGCTTGAGCGCGGCGATTACGTTGGTGTCCACGACTGCCGCCTCATGCGGCGTCACAGCCCGGTCCCCTCGAACGGGTCACGGGCTTCCTGATCTAGGAAATGCTCTAGATCGGCCCGCAGTTCGTCCGCGTCTATGGCCGGAGCTGTCGCGAAGATCGCGAAAACTTCCTCCTTGGGCACCGCCCGGCGGCGCCTGATCGGGGTCATCCGCGCCAGCGGCTCCCCGTTGAGGGTCAGCGTGTATGACCGGCCCTGTCGCAGACCGCGCGTTACCGAACCCGAGTCCGCAACGAATTGACGGACGCTGACGTCCGTCGAACGGTCTTCAGGAGCTGCCATATCCAAAGCGTACCCTGGCGTACCACGTCGTACCACGGTTGCCTTCACGGAATATTCCTTGCCGGTCGTTGCCCAAAGCGTCTCCAATGGCGGCGCCGCGTAGGAAACGCTAGCGACCGGGTCTGACATTGGGCGAAAGCCGGAACGCGGTTACAGCGCGGCTTGCCTCAGTTCGACGGTCTTGACGGCCTCCACGCCCGGCCACCCGTCGAATATCAATGTCTCGACGGTCCGGGTCGGCTCGACCTCCAGGAAGGTGCCGTGAAACGACATCTCTCTTCCGTCGTCGGTCACGAAGACGAAGTGGTAGTCGCCGTCGACGCGCAGGTCGATCGAGCGGGTCTTCACCTCCTCCCCGTCTCCTTGTCGTTGCAGCTCTTTGAGGTAGTCGCCCACCCGGTCCATGCGGGCATTCCAGGCCTGCTCGTAGGCGGCCAGCCACTCGCGGAACGGCCGGAGGCGCGCGGGTTCCAGGCGATACAAACGGAGACGCCCGTCCGCCCGGCAGGTGACCAGACCCACCTCGCTCAGCACTCGCAGGGGTTAGCCGGTCTCCTTGGACAGCTTCTCCAGGAGGGGGGTGATCCTGGGCTCGATTCGCCTGCTCAGGACGACCTCGGTCCGGCAGCGGATGACGCCCGGGACCGCGATGATGGTCTGCACCACGCGCTCCAGGTCGGCGTTGTCGCGGGCGACTACCTGGCACAGCATGTCGGCCTCGCCGGTGATCGAGTTGACTTCGAGCACTTCCGGGATCCCCGCCAGACGCCTGCTGGTCTCGTCGATCATGCCCTGGGCCAGGTTCAGGTGGATGTAGGCGAGGCCGGCGAAGCCCATCGCGGCCGGCGCGATGTGCGGGCGGAAGCTGGTGAGCACGCCGGTGCGCTGCAGGCGGTCGAGGCGGGCTTGCACCGTGCCGCGGGCGACGCCGAGCTGGCGGGCGTACTCGCGGACCCCCGCTCGGGGCTGCGCGACGAGCAGGCGCAGCACCGCCAGGTCCAGTTGGTCGAGTTCGCCCGCCATCTCGCCTCCTGTACCAGCTGTCCAGCGACACTCGCCGGACAAACTTGCCGATCATGCCAATGGCTCAAATTTTACGATGAGTGTTGACCGATTGGCAGTCACTATGCCTACTGTTTGGTAACTCTGGACGGGTTTTCTCGGCAGAGCTGGCCAAATGGCCGCCGCAGCGGGACCGGGGATGGATGACTCATGGACTACGCGCTAACCGACCGGTACCTGCGCGAGGAGGGCACGGTCTACCTGACCGGCGTGCAGGCGCTGGTGCGAGTGCTGTTCGACTTGGCCAGGCGCGACCGCGCCCAGGGGCTGCGCACCGCGACCTTCGTCTCCGGGTACGAGGGATCGCCGCTGGGCGGCTACGACCTCGAGATCGGCCGCCAGGCGGGCCTGCTCGGCGAGCTCGACGTGGTGCACCGGCCGGGGCTGAATGAGGAGCTCGCCGCCACCTCGGTCATGGGCAGCCAGATCGCGGGAGAGACGGGGCGGCTGCGGCCGGACGGCGTGTCGGGTGTCTGGTACGGCAAGTCCCCCGGCCTGGACCGGGCATCGGACGCGCTTCGCCACGCCAACCTGATCGGGACCGACCCGCGCGGCGGCGCGGTGGTGCTCGCGGGCGACGACCCGGCCGCGAAGTCTTCCACCGTGCCCTGCGTCTCCGAGGGCACGCTGGCCGATCTCGCGATCCCGACCCTGTATCCGGCTGACCCGCAGGACGTGCTCGATTTCGGGCTTCACGCGCATTACCTGTCCCGGTTCACCGGGACGTGGGGCGCGCTGAAGATCACCACGGCGGTCGCCGACGGGGCGAGCACAATGCGCGTGCACCCGGATCGGGTGGTGCCGCGAACGGGCGACGCCGGACCGGGGACCCACCGGCCGAGCGCGCGCCTGCTCGGCGCCAACCTGGTGGAACTGGAACGCAGCCTGCACACGATCCGGCTGCCGCGCGCGCTCGAGTACGCGCGGCTCAATCCCGTCAACCGGATCATGAGCAGCGCGCCCGGTGACCGGGTCGGCATCATCGCCGCGGGCAAGACGTACCTCGACGTGCGCGAGGCGCTGACGCTGCTCGGCCTGGACGAGGCCGGGTTGCGCAGGCACGGCATCCGAGTGCTGAAGCTCGGCATGATCTGGCCGCTGGAACCGGAGATCATCGGGCAGTTCGCCGACGGCCTGGACGAGCTCATCGTGGTCGAGGAGAAGCGCGCCTTCCTGGAGACCAGCGTCAAGGAGATCCTCTACGCCCGCGCCGTGCGGCCGGCCGTGCACGGCAAGCTGGACGCGCGCGGCCATGCGCTGTTCCCCAGCACCGGCGAGCTTGACGCGGACTCGGTGGCGGCGGGGCTGGCCAGGGCGTTCGAGCGGCTGGAGATCGACTCGGTGCGGGCGTGGCGTAATCAGCCTCCTCGGGAGCGTGCGCAGTTGCCGTTGCTGGCGCGCAGCCCGTACTTCTGCTCCGGCTGCCCGCACAACTCCTCGACCAAGGCCGATGAGGGAGCGCTGGTCGGCGGCGGGATCGGGTGCCACGCGATGGTCCTTTTCATGCCGCCGGAGCAGGTTGGCAATGTCGTCGGGCTGACCCAGATGGGCGGCGAGGGCGCCCAGTGGATCGGCATGGCGCCCTTCGTCGATGAACCGCACTTCATCCAGAACCTCGGCGACGGCACCTTCTGGCACTCGGGCAGCCTGGCGGTCCGCGCGTCGGTCGCGGCGGGCGTCAACGTCACCTACAAGCTGCTGTACAACTCGGCCGTCGCGATGACCGGCGGCCAGGATCCGGTCGGCGGGATGTCGCTGCCCGGCCTGGTCAGGCTGCTGCAGGCCGAGGGAGCGGCCAAGATCGTGGTGACCTCCGACGACCCGGCCCGGACCAGGGCCGGCTCGCTGCCGCGGGCGGTCGAGATCCGCCATCGCGACGACCTGATCGACGTGCAGCGGGAGCTGGCCAAGGTCGCGGGCGTGACCGTGCTGATCCACGACCAGGAATGCGCGGCCGAGAAGCGGCGCAAGCGCCGCCGGGGCAAGGCGGTCACGCCGGCCGCGAAGGTCATGATCAACGAGCGGATCTGCGAGGGCTGCGGCGACTGCGGCGCCAAGTCCAACTGCCTGTCGGTCCACCCGGTCGCGACCGAGTTCGGGCGCAAGACGAGAATCCACCAGGCCTCCTGCAACGTTGACTACTCCTGCCTCGAGGGCGACTGCCCGTCCTTCGTCACCGTGGTCCCCAAGCCGGGGTGGCGGCGGGGCGCCCTTCCGCCGGTGGAGGAGACCTCGCTGCCGGCTCCGGTTCCCGCCGTCGACGGCGGGCAGTTCCGGATGCGGATCACCGGGATCGGCGGCACCGGCATCGTGACCGTGGCCCAGATCCTGGCCACGGCCGCGGTCCTGAACGGCCGGGAGGTGCGCGGCCTGGACCAGACCGGGCTGGCGCAGAAGGGCGGCGCGGTGGTCTCTGACCTGACCATCACCGCCGACCCGGCCGAGCTCGCGAGCAAGCTCGGCCGGTCGCGGTGCGACCTCTACCTCGGCTGCGACGGGCTGGTCGCGACCGACCCGGCCTATCTGGCCGCAGCCGACCCGGGCCGGACGATCGCGGTCGTGTCGACCACGGAGGTGCCGACCGGGCGCATGATCGTCGACACCTCGGTCGACTACCCGACGCCGGGGGCGGTGCGCTCGACGGTGGACCAGGCCAGCGGGAGAGCCGTCTACCTGAACGCGGGCTCGATCGCGGGCTCGGCCCTGGGCGATGACCAGTACGCCAACATGGTGCTCGTCGGCGCGGCGTACCAGAGCGGCGCGCTTCCGCTCGACGCCGGCGTGATCGAGCAGGCCGTCGCGCTCAACGGGGTCGCGGTGGAAGCTAACGTTCAGGCGTTCCGGCTGGGCCGGCTGGGCGTGGCCGACGCGGAGGAGCTGCACGCTTTGCTCGGCCTCGGGCTCGGCCGCGACTCCGCTAGCGCTGCCGTTAGCGTCGCCCGCTCGCCCGAGGCTGAGCGGCTGGCCGCCTCGACTGGAGTGACGGACGAGTCCGAGCTCGGCGCGCTGCTCGTCTCCCGGATCGCCGATCTGGTCAGCTACCAGGACGAGCGTTACGCGCGGGGGTACGCGGAGTTCGTCGGGCGCGTCCGCGAAGTGGCCGGCGAAAGCGAGGTGACGGAGATGGTGGCGAGGAACCTGCACAAGCTGATGGCGTACAAGGACGAGTACGAGATCGCGCGGCTCGCGCTTGATCCCGCGTTCCAGCAGCAGGTGGACGAGACCTTCGGCCCTGGCAGCAAGCTCTCCTACCGGCTCCACCCGCCGCTGCTTCGGGCGATGGGGCTGCAGCGCAAGATCTCGCTCGGGCGCTGGTTCGACGGCGCGTTCGTGGGCCTGCGGGCCATGCGCCGGGTACGCGGGTCGCGGGCGGACGTCTTCGGCTACAGCCGGATGCGACGCCTGGAACGAGAGCTCATCACCGAGTACCGGGCCAGCATCGAGGCGGCGCTGCCGCTGCTGCGGGCTGACACCCAGCCGCTCGTGGTCGCGATCGCGGCGCTGCCTGATCTGATCCGGGGGTACGAGGAGATCAAGCTGGCCAACGTGGAACGCTACCGGGCCGAACTTGAGTCGCTGCAGGCGCAGTTGTCGGCGGCGGCGGCGTCGGTGCCGGTGGCGTGAGCGGTCACGCTTGCTGGGTCTGCTTGGCGGCGGCCGCCGGGCGGTGTTCTCGTGGCGGCGGCGGGGATGTGTAGCGCGGGCGAACCACGCGAAGTCACGGTCCGTTCGAGAAAATCCTGAAGTTGATCTTGAGCTTTGAGTTACAGCCCGATCTCCCGGGCGATCAGCATGAGCTGCACCTCGGTGGTGCCCTCGCCGATCTCCAGGATCTTGGAGTCGCGGTAGTGCCGGGCGACGGGGAACTCGTTCATGAAGCCGTAGCCGCCGAAGATCTGGGTCGCGTCGCGCGCGTTGTCCATCGCGGCCTCGCTGCCGACCAGCTTGGCGATCGCCGCCTCCTTCTTGAATGGCTTGCCCGCCAGCAGGAGGGCGGCCGCGTGGTAGTAGGCCTGCCGGGCCACGTGGGCGCGGGTCTCCATCCGGGCGATCTTGAACGCGATCGCCTGGTTGCTGCCGATCGGGCGGCCGAACGCCTGCCGCTCACCGGCGTAGCGGACGGACTCGTCGACGCAGCCCTGGGCCGCGCCGACCGCGAGCGCGGCGATCGCGATCCGCCCCTCGTCCAGGATGCGGAGGAAGTTGGCGTAACCGCGGCCGGGTTCGCCGAGCAGGTTCTCCCTCGGTACCCGAACGCCGGAGAAGGTCAGCGGGTGGGTGTCCGAGGCGTTCCAGCCGACCTTGTCGTAAGCGGGCTCGACGATCAGGCCGTCGGTGCCGGCCGGGATCAGAAACGAGGAGATCTTCGGGCGCCCGTCGACGCGGTCGGTGACGGCGGTGGCGGTGATCAGGGCGGTGATGTCGGTGCCGGAGTTGGTGATGAACTGCTTGCTGCCGTTAATCACCCATTCGTCGCCGTCCGCCACCGCCGTGGTCCTGGTGCCGCCTGCGTCGCTGCCGGCCCCGGCCTCGGTCAGGCCGAACGCGCCCAGGGCGGAGCCGCTGGCCAGCCGGGGGAGCCACTCCTGCTTCTGCTGCTCGGTCCCGAACCGGTAGACCGGCATCGCCCCGAGCGACACGCCCGCCTCCAGCGTGATGGCGACGCTCTGGTCGACCTTGCCGAGCTCCTCAAGCGCGAGACAGAGGGCGAAGTAGTCGCCGCCCATGCCGCCGTACTCCTCCGGGAACGGCAGGCCGAACAGGCCCATGTCGGCCATGCCCGCCACCACTTCGTACGGGAAGGTGTGATGGGCGTCGTGGTGGGCGGCGACCGGGGCGACCACGTTGACCGCGAAGTCGCGGACGGTCTTGGCAAGATCGCTGTACTCGTCTGGCAGCTCGCCGAGCAGGCTCATGCGGGTTCTCCTTCGGTTGCGTTTTCGTCTTCGCCGGGCGCGCGGAGCCGGGCCAGCGGCTGATCGACGCCGACCTGGTCGCCGACCTTGACCAGGACCTCGACGTCGCCGTCGATGGGCGCCTTGAGCACGTGTTCCATTTTCATCGCCTCGACCGCGAGCAGCGGCGCGCCGCGCTCGGCATGCTGGCCGTCTTCAACGAGCACGGCCACCACCGACCCGGGCATCGGGCTGGTGATCACGGCGACGGCGTCCTGGGCGGCGTCGCTGCGCCGTCGTTCTTCCGGCGCCAGCCGTATCAGGTAGGTCTCGCCGTCGACGTGCACCCATCGCGTGTCGGCGGCGGCCACGGCCGGGCAGACGCGCCGCAGGCCGTCGATCGTGATCGCGATTCCCCCGCTGACCGGCGCGCATTCCAGCTGGTGGCTGGCGCTGCCGACGGTTGCGCTGGCTGCAGTGGGCGAGCCGGTGAGGGTGACTTCGGTCGTGCGGTCGCCGCAGGAGAGGCGGAACCGCGAGGGCGCGCGGTCGCCGACGCGCCAGCCGTCCGGCCGGCTCCAGAGGTCGCCGGGGTCGGCGTCCTGCCAGCGGGCCAGCCAGGCGTGGGCGGCGGCGGCCAGGTAGGCGGCGTCGGGCGCGTCCGCGGGCGTGTACTCGGCGGCGATGCGATCGAGGAGGGACGTGTCCAGGCGGCCGCGGCGGACGTCGTCGTCGGCCAGCAGACGGCGCAGGAAGGCGATGTTGGTCTGCACGCCGAGCACGCTGGTCTGGGCCAGGGCCCGGTCGAGGCCCGCCACGGCCTGCTCGCGGGTGCCGGCGTGGACGATGACCTTGGACAGCATGGGGTCGTAGTCGGAGCCGACGACGGTGCCCGTTCGCAGTCCGGAGTCCACCCGGACCCCCGGGCCGGCCGGCTCGATAAGCGCGAGGACCCGCCCGCCGGTAGGCAGGAACTCGCGGCCAGGGTCTTCGGCGTAGACGCGGGCCTCGATCGCGTGGCCGGTGAGCCGGATGTCTTCCTGCGTGAACGGGAGTCGCTCGCCTGCGGCGACCCGAACCTGCCACTCGACCAGGTCGATGCCTGTTACCAGCTCGGTGACTGGGTGCTCGACCTGAAGCCGGGTGTTCATCTCCATGAAGAAGAAGTCGGCCGGTCGCTGCGCCGAGACGATGAACTCCACCGTTCCCGCGCCGGTGTAGTCCACGCTGCGGGCGGTGTCGCAGGCGGCGGCGCCGATGCGGGCGCGGGTGGCGGGGTCGAGCAGCGGCGACGGTGCTTCCTCGACCACCTTCTGATGACGGCGCTGCAGGCTGCACTCGCGTTCGCCGAGGTGGACCACGTTGCCGTGGCGGTCGGCGAGGACCTGGACCTCGATGTGACGGGGGCGGAGCACGAACTGCTCGAGGAAGAGGGTGTCGTCACCGAAGGACGCCGCCGCCTCCCGGCGGGCGCTGATGAGGGCCGGGCGGAGGTCCTCGGGCCGGTCGACGACGCGCATCCCCTTGCCGCCGCCGCCGGCCGAGGGCTTGACCAGGATCGGGTAGCGCATTCCAGCCGCGGCGTCGATGAGCTCGGCGTCGGTCAGCCCCGGGGCGGCGATGCCGGGCACGACCGGGACGCCGAACGCGGCGACGGTTTTCTTGGCCGTGATCTTGTCGCCCATCGTGGCGATGGCGTTTACCGGCGGCCCGATGAACGCGATGCCGGCCTCGGCCAGCGCCTCGGCGAAGGCGGCGTTCTCGGACAGGAACCCGTAGCCGGGGTGGACCGCCTGCGCGCCGGTGGCCCGGCAGGCGGCCACGATGCGGTCGATCGAGAGATAGCTCGCCCGGGCCGGAGCCGGGCCGAGCCGGTAGGCGAGATCCGCGTCGGCGACGTGCCGCGCGCCCGCGTCGGCGTCGCTGTAGACCGCCGCGGACCGGATTCCGAGCGCCCGCAGCGTGCGGATCACCCGGACGGCGATTTCGCCGCGGTTGGCGACGAGGACGGTGTCGAAGGCTGGCATCGGCCGCCTCACATCCGGAAGACGCCGTAGGCGACGTCATCGAGGGGCGCCTGGGCGCAGACGGACAGGGCCAGGCCGACGACGGTGCGGGTGTCGGCCGGGTCGATGATGCCGTCGTCCCAGAGCCGGGCGGTGGAGTAGTAGGCGTTCCCCTGTTCCTCGTACTGGGCCCGGATCGGTGCCTTGAAGTCGTCGGCGTCCTGTCCGCTCCAGGGGCGGCCGGCCGCCTCGAGCTGCTCGCCCCGGACGGTGGCGAGGACCGAGGCGGCCTGCTCGCCGCCCATGACGGAGATCCGCGCGTTCGGCCACATCCACAGGAAGCGCGGCGAGTAGGCCCGCCCGCACATTGAATAGTTGCCGGCGCCGTAGGAGCCGCCGATGATGACGGTCAGCTTGGGCACCCGGGCGCAGGCGACGGCGGTGACCATCTTGGCGCCGTGCTTGGCGATGCCGCCGGCCTCGTAGGCGCGGCCGACCATGAAGCCGCTGATGTTCTGCAGGAACAGCAGCGGGGTGCGGCGCTGGTCGCAGAGCTCGATGAAGTGCGCTCCCTTGAGCGCGGATTCGCCGAACAGCACCCCGTTGCTGGCCACGATCCCGACCGGATGCCCGTGGATTCTGGTAAACGCCGTGACCAGGGTGGTGCCGTACTCGGCCTTGAACTCCTGGAACTCGCCGCCGTCGGCCAGGCAGCCGATGACGTCGCGCACGTCGTACGGGGTGCGCGAGTCCGTCGGCACGATGTCGTAGAGGTCTTGCTGCGGCCGGGCGGGCGGGACGGACGCCGCCGTCTCCCACGGCGGGGGCGCTTTCGGCGCGAGCCCGGCCACGATGGCGCGCACGATGTCGAGGGCGTGCGCGTCGTCGTCCGCGAGATGATCGACGACGCCGGACTTGCGGGCGTGCACGTCTCCGCCGCCCAGGTCCTCGGCGCTGACGATCTCGCCGGTGGCCGCCTTCACCAGGGGCGGACCGCCGAGGAAGATCGTGCCCTGGTTCCGCACGATGACCGTCTCGTCGCTCATCGCGGGCACGTAGGCGCCGCCTGCCGTGCACGATCCAAGCACCGCGGCGACCTGGGCGATGCCGCGCGCGCTCATCGTGGCTTGATTGAAGAAGATCCGGCCGAAATGCTCCCGGTCCGGGAAGACCTCGTCCTGCCGGGGCAGGAACGCCCCGCCGGAGTCCACCAGGTAGACGCAGGGCAGCCGGTTCGCCAGCGCGATCTCCTGTGCGCGCAGGTGCTTCTTCACGGTCATCGGGTAGTAGGTGCCGCCCTTGACGGTGGCGTCGTTGGCCACCACGACGCACTCCCGGCCGCTGACCCGGCCGATCCCGGTGATGATCCCGGCGCCCGGCGTCGCGTTCTCGTACATGCCCTCGGCCGCCAGCGGCGCGATCTCCAGGAACGGGCTGCCGGGATCGAGCAGTCGCTCCACCCGATCCCTGGGCAGGAGCTTGCCGCGGGACACGTGCCTGGCCCGGGACGCCTCGGGGCCGCCCAGCGCCCGGGCCCGGAGCCGGTCTCGCAGCTCGGAGACCAGTTCCCGGTGCTGCTGACGGCGCTGTTCACGGGGCGGCGCGGTCGTACTCTGCACGGTCATCGGCAACGGCACCTCTTCGGGTTAACGATGATTAACCGAATTTAAGTTAGTCGTCATTAGCCGAAACGTCCATAGAATCTCCCCATGAGTGAGCCGGCCGTGTCCTCGACGCCCAGCCCGCCGTCGGCCCTGACCCCGCGCCAGCAGCTCAAGGCCGACCGGCGGGACTCGCTGCTGGCCGCGGCCAAGCGCCTCATCGCCAAGCACGGCTACCTCGGCGTCCGGCTGGAGGACATCGGAGGAGCGGCCGGGGTGAGCGGCCCGGCCGTCTACCGGCACTTCGCCGGCAAGGACGCCGTGCTGGCGGCCTTGCTGGTCGGGATCAGCCACACCCTGCACGACGGCGGGCAGCGCATCCAGCAGTCGGCCGCCTCCCCAACGCAGGCGCTGCTCGACCTGGTGGCCTGGCAGCTCGACTTCGCGCTGTCCGACCCCGAGCTGATCCTCATCTACGACCGGGATCGGTTCCACCTGCCCCCAGAAGACTTGCACGATGTCCGTCGTACCCAGCGGGCCTATGTCGAGATCTGGGTCGACGTGATCCGGGCGGCCGCGCCGTCCGGCAGCGTGGCGGAGGATCGCACCCGCGCGCACGCGGTCATCGGGCTCATCAACTCCGCGCCGCGCATTCCCGGCGCGAGCCGGACCGGGGCGACCCGCGAGGTGCTGAACCGCATGGCGCTGGGCGCGATCGGCCACCCGCTCCCCCGGCTCGGTTCACCGCTCTAGCCGCCGTCGGGGATCACCTTGAACAGGTGACGACAGGATCGGCGCGGGCCAGCACTGTGGGCCGATGGTGATGCCGTTGGCGGGCCGGGTGGTGGCCGCCGTGATCGGCGGCCTGCTCGTGCTCGCCGCGCTGTCCAGCGTCATCGGGACGCTGGTCGTCACCCGCTCGGTCGGCAGCCGTCTGACGCGGATGGTGGACCGGACCGTCGACCGCGCCTACCAGCTGGTGGTGTCGCGCGCGGCCGATTACCGGCGGCGCGACCAACTGATCGCCACCGAGGCGGCGGCGATCCTGCTGGCCCAGCTGGCGGCATGGCTCATCGTCGCCTACGTCGGGTTCGCTCTGCTGCTCTGGCCCTTCGCCGTCCGCGGCGTGGTGTCGGCCTTCGTGGACGCCGGGTCCTCGCTGTTCACCCTGGGGTTCGCCGTCCCCGCCGGGTCGGCGCCGGCCGTGATCGTGTTCTTGGCCGCGGCGACCGGCCTGGTCATCGTCGCGCTGCAGATCGGCTACCTGCCGACCCTGTACGCGGCCTTCAACCGCAGGGAAACCGAGGTGGCGCTGCTGAACGGGCGGGGCGGCGTCCCGTCCTGGGGACCGGAACTGCTCGCGCGCACCCACTACGGGCTGGGGTCGGGCATGTCGACCCTGGACACGATGCCGGACCTGTACGGCCAGTGGGAACGCTGGGCCGCCGACGTCGCCGAGAGCCACACCACGTACCTGCAGCTGACCCGTTTCCGCTCGCCGCAGCCGCTGTCGTCCTGGGTTATCTCGCTGCTGGCGGTGCTCGACTCGGCCGCGCTGTTCCTGGCCCTGTGCCCCAAGGCCGCGCCGGTAGTGCCGGCCAGGCTGTGCCTGCGCGGCGGGTTCGAGTGCTTCAACCGGATCGCCCGGGCGATGGGCTTCGACATCCCTGATGAGCCCGACCTGGAGGCCGGCATCGCGCTGACCTACGCCGAGTTCCTCGACGCGGTGGCCCGGATGCGAGAAGTCGACTTCCCGATTGAGCGCGATCCGGCCGAGGCGTGGCCGGAGTTCGTCGGATGGCGGGTCAACTACGAGCGGGCCGCCTACGCGGTGGCCGCCGCCGTCTACGCCGTGCCGGCCCTATGGTCGGGCCCGCGCCGCCATCCGGTGGCGCCCATCGCGCCGATCCGGCCGGATCTCGGCCGGCCACCTAAGTAGGCGCGGGGCTCGCCCTTATTCGGCGTTCCAGGGGAGGGACGAGCTCGTCCAGTGGGTCAGGGTGTCAAGGTCCGCCTCGCTGCTGATGTGGCGGGGCGGGGTCATGAAGCTCGCGTACGGCTTCAGCCGGAGCACGACCCGGTCCTCCTTGACCGCCATCTTG
>Ga0209006_10002114_pt1 | contig 18091 bp, 21 predicted proteins | sample JacPin_JW_Ref_O2_FD_188567 | JGI IMG/M metagenome (GOLD analysis project Ga0209006, IMG submission 188567) | Forest soil microbial communities from Algoma, Ontario, Canada - Jack Pine, Ontario site 1_JW_Ref_O2 (SPAdes) (version 2) | ecosystem: Environmental > Terrestrial > Soil > Boreal... | reverse complement strand
TTCTTTGATGCCATGGCCCACGCATGGATCATCCGTTTCCTCGAGCACCGCATCGCGGACAAGCGCATCCTACGCCTCATCGTAAAATGGCTGAAGGTTAGGCGTCCGGGCTTTTCGACCGGTGAAAGCACGTACATCGCAGGCATTGCCGCCGCAGCCGCGACCCGCGCCAACGCTCGCGTCTCCGCCGAGGTGGCTCGCCAGAGCGCAATCGCCGCCGCGCGTGACACGCTCCGCACCGCGGCCGTCGCGGACTCGGCGATTTTCTGATGTGGAACCAAGTCGAGAGCCAGGTCTTCTCGAACATCGCGGCGAACACCGCGGGCTTCACGCAGCGCGGCGGCCTGTACGGTGTGAAAGCCATGGCGACATTCGGCGGCGGCAATGTCGCGCTGCAAGTTCTCGCCGACGACGGCTCGACCTGGATACAGGCGCAGAATTTCACCGCCAACGGTTACGCCTCGATTTTCCTACCAAGCGGCACCTATCGTTTCGGGGTGACGACCGCCGCCGCCGTCTATTGCTCCGTGGTGGGCATTGCGACGACACAATGAGCGCCGCGGCGATCGAAACCTTCATCGACGAGGTCCGGCTCGCTGGCCACAGGCGCGGCCTGATGACCGAGGAGCACATCGAGGCGATCCGCCGCGCGCTGGTCAACTCGTTCAACGCTGCCGGCGAGTACGGCGAACTGCTCGACTTGTGGGATGAAGCCCGCGAAGTGATCACGCGGCGTTGTTCGGTGAAGGAGCGCCTGACCGAGCTGGGACGCCTGCGGCGGTGCAGAAGGCGTGAAGGCGTAGACTTGGAACGTTTCCTGCTACGCGCAAGCTTGCGCGGGGCCGCTCACCGGCTGCAGCCGCCACCAGCGCCTGCGTGAGACGCCGATGGTCACGCGTTCAAGAGCGCCAGATGGGAGGAGCAAAAATGCGAGCGAAAATGGCCAGATCGGACCCTCGACCCCTGTTCGGCCTGCCCGAGGTCACGGTAGCCGTCCGAACCTCGCTTCTGTCTTGCACGAAGGCCCGAAATACGCGAGTATTCATGCCAGCTTGGGTGTCATCTGGAAAACCCGGATGCGATGTCTGCCAAACGCCAATTTCTAGCTCTCGTGGTGCAAAACCGCCTGGCAGCTGCTTCGTTCTATCATCACAACCCACTATCGCGGTGCCGGTGCGAATGATCAACGCTTTACCGTCCGATCAGGTCGCATCTGCAGCAACTCGGCACAAAGAAGCTTCGATATAAATGGAATAAATGGACGGGCAATTCTCGTTTGGTAACGTGCGACTCGAACTTTGGGATGGGTGAGGTTTGGTGCCGTCATGGGATTGCGCGATACAGGCGGTTTTTCATTCCGCATTGAGTATCTCGGAGCGCGAATGGCAGCGGTGGCCCGGCTGCGGCGCCGCGTTGAATGGCTAGCGGCTAGTTACTCGATCGGCGCTGCACTGGGCGCTTTGATCTGTGTCACTAGCGCACGCGCGGACCTTTCGCCGACATGCAAGAGCCTCAACAGCGGCAAAGTGTATGTGATTGCCAAGGGTGGTGACAGCCAACAAGTGGTGAACGGTGTGTTTGACACGAATGAAGTCATGAGCTTCGCGATCGAGCCTCCGCCTAATGACGCAAGCGTCGCGTGGTCATTCCCTGCGAATGATGGAAGCTTTCAATCAGATGTTGAGGACATATCGCATAAGGTGAATTTTAAGCTGTCGGTGATAAAGGCCGGGATGCAAACGGTAACAATAACTAATAATGACGATCCAGCGCGTGGTTCTTCGATTAATATAACACCCAGCTGTTCGGCAGGCCCCGTAACCAAAACGCACATCCAGCAAGGGCCGCCTCTCGTCGGCAGCGGTGCCGTGGGCGGAAGCTTAGTAGAAGAAGGCTACTCGGTCGCAGCGTCGACCGACGGTAACACGCTTGTCGTAGGCGGGCCCGGCGACAACAACGGCACGGGAGCGGCGTGGGTCTTTGTCCGCAGCAACGGGGTCTGGAGCCAACTAGGATCGAAGCTCGTCGGCACCGGTGCCACTGGAGGCGCGAATCAAAGCTACTCGGTCGCGCTGTCTGCCGACGGCCACACACTTATCGTCGGCGGGCCCCAAGACAACAACGTCGCGGGAGCAGCGTGGATCTTCACGCAAACTGGTGGCGTCTGGACTCAGCAGGGATCGAAGCTCGTCGGCATCGGCGGCTGGTCGGTCGCGTTGTCCGGGGACGGCAATACAGCGATCGTAGGTGGACCTTTCAGCTTGACCGTCGGAGCGGCGTGGGTCTTTACGCAGAGCGGCGGCGTCTGGACCCAGCAAGGACCGGCGCTTGTCGGCACCGGCGCCGTGGGAGACACTTTTCAAGGCTGGTCGGTCGCGTTGTCCGGGGACGGCAATACCGCGATTGTAGGCGGGTGGGGCGACAATTCAGGCATCGGAGCGGCGTGGGTCTTTGTCCGCAGCAACGGGGTCTGGAGCCAACTAGGATCGAAGCTCGTCGGCAACGGCGCCGTGGGAGACGCAAGTCAAGGCTGGTCCGTCGCGCTGTCCGGGGACGGCAATACCGCGATCATAGGTGGACCTAACGACAACTCGAATGGCGGACCCGGCGGCGTGGGCGTCGGAGCGGCGTGGGTCTTTACCCAGAGCGGGGGCGTCTGGACACAGCAGGGAGACAAGCTGGGGGGCATCGACGTGAACGGTCAAGCGGGCCAAGGCACTTCGGTCGCATTGTCCGCCGATGGCAGCACGGTGATATCGGGCGGCTGGGGTGACAACTCGGACGTCGGAGCAGCGTGGGTCTTCACCCAAAGCGGTGGTCTGTGGTCCCAGCAGGGGCCAAAGCTTGTTGGCACCGGCGCTGCTCACCAAGGGCAATCCGTTGCGCTGTCTGGAGATGGCAGCACAGCGGTCGTGGGCGCCCCCGTCGGAATCGGCAATGCCGGCGCGACCTTCGCCTTCGGCCTGCACAACGCCGACGGCACCCATGACTTCAACGGCGACTTCATCAGCGACCTGTTGTGGAGCGACATCAGCGGCGATGTCGCAATGTGGCTGATGAATGGCAGCCACGTCTTGCAGTCAGGGGGGCTCGGCGCGGTCCCGACCACTTGGTCGATCATCGGCCAGCGCGACTTCAACGGCGACGGCAAGACCGACCTGCTCTGGCGCGACACCAGCGGCAACACCGCGATCTGGTTCATGAACGGCGTGCAGGTGTCCTCGGCGGCGAGTCTCGGCAATGTGCCCACCAACTGGGCCGTATACGGAACCGGCGATCTCAACGGCGACGGCGACGGCGATCTGCTCTGGCGTGACAGCAATACCGGCACCGTGGCGATCTGGTTCATGAAGGGCTCGCAGGTTGCTTCGACGGCCGCTCTGGGCCAGGTGCCCACCAACTGGACTATCGTCGGGGACGACAACTACGGCGACATTTTCTGGCGCGATACGGCCGGCGATCTGGCGATCTGGCAGGTGAGTGGATCGCAGGTCGTGGCGTCCACCGGCCTCGGCAACGTGCCAAGCAATTGGGTGATCGCCGGTTTGGGCGATTTCAACGGCGACGGGCTCACCGACATTCTTTGGCGTGACGCCAATGCCGGCGATGCTGCGATCTGGCTCATGAACGGCGCGGGCATCCTCGCGGCCGGCGGTCTCGGCAACGTGGCGACCTCGTGGTCGATGGTCCAGACCGGCGACTTCAACGGCGATGGAATGAGCGATCTCCTGTGGCGCGACACCAGCGGCAACACCGCGATGTGGTTCATGAACGGGACGGCGATCGCCTCGACGGGCACCGTCGGCAACGTCGCGCTCACGTGGACCGTCCAGTCGGCCAACGCGGACTGAACGCGCCGCAGCGTCTATGCATCTGACCGAAACCGAGAGCTCGGAGCGATCCGGGGCTCTTGCATTGTGTGCTTGCGGTGCTCGATCGCGGGCGCGAGACCGGGCCGTCCGTCATTCCGGCTTGATGTTCGCGGCCTTGATGATGGGCCACCATTTCTGACCCTAATGTATGGTGCGGCCGTGTGTTGCAAGAGGTTTTCGTCGATCTGTCGGCTGTGCGGTCTTGCATCAATGTATCCGGCCTCTGATTGGAGCGTTTGCTCCGGGCCACCATGGATATCAGCGCGCATGCGTTCTCATTAGCGGACAGGCCTCAACTGGGCCATTCGGGTCACCAGTGTTCGCATGCGCCGGGAAGACCGGTCCTCCATCTCGTCTCATCCTCTCGCAGACCTCGGCAGGCAACGGTTGTGGGCGCTACGTCATGGCGTGCTCCTATTTCATCCAGTTCCTTTGTTCGTGCATGTGGCCGTTCCCTCGTCCCGGCCTACGGTTGACGTCGGGCGCCGCGCGTAGGGGCCGTCTAGGTTGGCCGTCGCGCTTGTCTCGCCTCTGGCTCCGGCATTTGCAGGCCATGCAGCATATTGATCGCAGCCCTCATTTGGCAGACGCATCGGCTCACGACCCGGCGGCTCGGTGAAATTCAAAGCGACCTCGAAGGCTTGCATAGTCTCGTATCCCGGCTGTTTGTTATGGGTTTGAACCTAAGCCCAGAGGAGACGGCCGCGCCCGAAACTTTATCGGCTGCAAGGGCGATGCGACCGCGACCCGCCAGTCGCCCCTTCCGCCATCGGAGACGGTGCCCGAACTGACCCAGGTCGATGAGCTTTGCGCGAAGCTGATCACCTTGGCGCCTCCAAAAGAAGCGCTGCCCCTGCTGTCTGAGTCGACACCGCGCTCGGTGCCCTCGGACGAAAACCGCAAACGACTCCGACCTTGGCCCCGACAGAAATGAAAGCCACGATCGCTTCCGCGCTTTCGACCGCCGATAAGCGGACGCCAAGCACCGCCAGCAAATCGTCAAAGAAACCCCTCCCCCGCATGATCCCGGAACGCCTTTGCCCTCCGATCATATCCCTTGAGCGTTTCCACTCGGCGATGCCGCGTCACATCCATTACTTTAAACAGGTCTGCACCATGCTCGAGCGCTGACGTGACGAAGCCCGCGCGCAACGAGTGCCCGGAGAAGATTGCAGGGTCAAGCCCCGCCGCCGCGGCGCAGCGCTTGATGATCTCGGCGACCGACTTGTCGGAAAGCCGCTCTCGCCCGATGCGCCCGCCCTTCCCGATCGAGACGAACAGCGGGCCCTCGGTGATCCCCGCCGCGGCGAGCCACGCATCGAGCGCCTCAACCGGCTTGAGCTGGCCACCCCGTGGCACCGGGACCTCCGCGCCCTGCCCTTCCTGGTCGGTCTTCGATTGCCGGATGTGGACGATGATGCCTTCCGGCCGCTGCTCGATGTCGGCGACGTTGAGCGCGACGAGCTCAGACCGGCGCATGGCCGCGGCGAAGCCGATGAGCAGGATTGCCCGGTCACGCCGGCCGATCAGGGTGTCCGGCACGTGCTCGAGCATGGCTGCGATCGCCTTGGCCGTCGCCGGCGCCTTGCCCGTCGCCGCGGTGCCGATCTTCCTGCGGATCCCACGCATGACGACGTGGACCGCTTCTGCGGCCGTCGGCGACTCCAGCCCCTTGAGCTTGTGGGCATAGGCGATCGCGGCGAGGCGGCGGGCGATGGTCGAGGCCTTCAGGCCGGCGTCGGCGAGGTGCGCGAGATAGGCTGCGACTGTCGCGGGCTCCGTCGGCGAGGCCGCCGCGATCGCGGGCAAGTCTGAGCGCACGATCCGGATCTGGTGCGTCGAGCACGGCATCGGACGCCGGATCGCCGGCGGCACCTGGGCCGTCAGCCGGGTCGCGCTGACGATGCTGCTCGAGGGCGACCTCGAAGCCCTCGCTGCCTACCGCGACCGCGGCGAGCGCGCCGGCTCGGATCTCGTCGCGAAGTACTACCGGCGTTGCAGGCTCGACCCCCTGCTTGAGCGGCCTGGCTTCGCAGCCTGATCGGCAGGCCCGGCAATCTCGGCAATCTGCGGCATTCTCGGCAACGTCGGCAGCCCCGACGTGGCGCCCTCGCCTGATGCTGTCCATCCTGCGCTCAGGATCACAACATCGGAGGGCAAACCGAAATGGACACCTCGCTTCACGTACTCGCGCCGAAGAGCCTTGCGACCGCCGTCAAGGAAGCGGCCCGGCGCGACCTGACCACGAGCTCGGAGTACATCCGGCGCGCGTTGGTCGAACGCTTGCGCAACGAGGGCATCGACCCCGCGCGCTTCGCGGCGCCGTGCACGAACGCTGCGTAATCACATGAGCGGCCCGGCGTCCCGACCGCAGATCTCCCGAAAGGAGCCGCCGAGCTGCGGCCGGCGCGCCGGTCCCGAATCCGCTCGGCTATTTCGCCGGTGGTGACGCCGATTTGCGAGAAGTCTATGACACCGAACGGCACCTTCTCTATGTCGCCTGTAGGGCCAGCTCTTCCCGTCCGACGACGATGGTGCGGCGCTGCCCGAGGTCGAGCGGTTGTGTTGGGACAGCCGTCACGGCCGGAAACGTCGGAGACCTTGGATCGCACACGGTGCCCCGTATTCACCAAACCTGGTCGTGAACACGACATTGAAACATCGGCACATGAGCGCAAACACCTAAATCTCGGTGCTGAACGTCGCCCGCCGCGTCCTTTACAAGCAAGAGACCGGGTAGCCGCATCGCGAGGAAGATCCCGTTTAAGTCCGCGGGATTTACTGCTTGTTGCGCGTCAAGGAGCAACTCACCGAGTTTCGTCCTATTTCCCGTAAAAAGATATGGCACACTAATTTCGATCATCCAAAATCGTTCTGGCAACGCTCCAAAATTCGCAATCTCTGAGGGATCATTAGCATTGCCATCATGATCTTTCATATTCCGCAGGTGCTCCGTATATGTAGATCGCGCAATCAATATAGTTCTTAAAACATATGAGGATTTGTTTTTTATCATGTACTGATACCAACGATTTGAGGAAAGCGAGCCCAAACTAGGGAACCAATTTGTTAACATGATCGCGGCAATTGTCTCTGCGTAAGACGCAACCATGTTCGGCACCCCATCCGGGTGGAGGGCGATTATAAATTGCGCCTTTACCTGGGGATCGACTTCAAGAGCACGACTGCTGAGTGAGTAATAAGGACCGAAATTATCATCATGAATCAAAAAATGATCAATCCACGCGCTCCCTGGATAGTACCTTGCCGACTGAGGTCCAGCATATGCTGGCACCGCTTGTGGGTGCCATTCGTCTGAATTACGCGTGTGCCCAAAAACGGCAACAACATGCTGAATGTTCTGAGCTGTACTGAATATCAACAACGCAATGTGACCAGACTCAACAATCGAGCTCAAGATAGACAAATAAGTGGCAGCACTTAAATTAGTGCAGTCCGCAACGCAGGCCGTGACCCCGCCGTAAGCGTTAATTGCAGTTTGTATTTGTGATATCGATAGTCCGGAAAATGGCGGTTTTATTGCAAGCAACGAATTAATGCTAGCATTTGTAACAAATGCTCCCGTTCCAAGCGTATTTAAGGTCATACGCAGACTTGCATGTGCGCACACATGCGTTTGCCCATTCTGTTGACAGTAATACACGCCGCGCACAACGAAATCTCGTCCTTTAATTTTTCTGTCGAACCGACCCTCACAGCAAACAAAATTGTTCAACAAGCTCTGCGGTGTTGACGCAGAGTTCGGAAGTGACGGAGCGCGGAACAGTCCCTCATATATATAAGAATCTGAAAATCGCGAATCAGTCGCCGCTCGATAATTAATCAGAACTACATGCCCAATGATGCTCGTTTCTTCTACATCCGCTATTTCACCCGCGGCGCGTTCCGAGGCAAAAAAGGAAAGCGCGACAGCTTCTGCAGAACCTCCTCCCCCTCTCCACTGGTCGAGAGCGTCAATTTCTTCGCGTACGTCCGCTCGTTGTACGGCGCTCTCTACAAGAACGTGCGTGACCCACTGCTTACGCGCGAGTGTGCATAAGCGATGCAACGACGCCGGACTGGCTGCGTCCGATTTCCAGTACGCGCCGATCAGATCAAAGTAGAATGAAAATGGCGGCCGACAATCTAGGCATTTCTCGATCGTCGGCAGGTCAGACCACATGTGAACATTCGTTTACGACCGCGCGATGCGCGGCCCACCCACAATTTCCGCCGGATCGTAGCGCTCGACGGCGCGTTTCATTTCCTCCAGGTAATTCTGCTGATCCTGGGTAGGTCGCGGGAGTTCCACGGGCTTCCGAGGCGTTCCGGCACCTGGTACCTCCCGGCGAGTGTCCGAGGGCTCGTTCTTATTCATGAGATCAGTCCCTGCATCGGAGTTTCACGACAAAGAAGTGCAAACGCCACCTACACAATCGTGTTCCCCGCCCCTCCGAAGCGCGCGTAGATAGTAAGCGCGATCTAGGATCGCAATACACGATTCACGTGAAACGTGAAAGAGCCGCACCACGTGGATGGTAAATGAGCCGGCAGCTGTTTCTGTTTTTGTATACCGCGATCTCCCACGGAAGGGCCTCTCATTGGTGCGCGGCGACGTTCAGCCCTCTGATTTTCTTGTATTTTCTCATCCCGACCGGAGGTCAAGATCGGGCGCCTTACCACTCCTCCAGCATCTTTAGGGCCTGATCCCTGGTAAGCCCCTTGTCCTTCATGAGCTGTTGAAGGACCTGCTCTTCCAAGGTCTGCTGCTGGAGTGCCGGGGAAAGCTTCTTGGGGGAGTTCACGCCCGACCGTTCGTCGGAGTGCACCGGTGGTCGCGGTTGCTTCTTAGCCTCGGGCAGCACCGGTCGCTCCTGCGCCACCGCCTCGGCTGTCGTCGTTACGAAATTCTCGGCCTGCTTCATGCGCACGTAGCAATCGCCGGATTTATCGAGCGGCGATAGATCGATGACCGTGACTTCGCTGTCATCCTCCTCGCAGTCCCAGTTACCAGCGTCGGACATCGGACCGAGCTGAACCAAAGATGGATCGTATTTCTCGGCAAAAATGCGCATAGCGGAGTCGAGATCGGGCGCTTCCAAAGTACATTCATTGACTGTGACCACCCAGGAACCATCGGATTGTCGGTAGGCGTCGCCGACCTGGACGCCTCCAAGTTCGGTGTCAACGAACCAATGACCATTGCTGTCGATATGAAGTTGAAGGGGCATGCCGTCTCCTTCTTATCAGTCTGATTTGCGGGCGCCCAGATTCTGCGCAGCAGCAAATCCGCCCGTTTTTCGGCGAACGATCGACTCTAAAGCCTTGAGTGCGGCTGCGGCGTCCATATCAGGCTCAGCTGCTTTGTGCAGATCGCTGATGATCTCGGCCTGCCGCGAGGACGGAACCTCCCCGTAGCTGCGCAACGTGGTCAGCACGTCCTCATGTCCTAGGTTCTGAGACCATGCCTTCAACTCTTCCGGCGTGCGGCACACGCGCTCACCCAGTTGCGCCAGGGTTTTGCGGAACGAGTGGGGGTTGAAGTACGGGAGCCCGGCCAGCGTGAATGCGTCCCGAAAGATAGCTCGTATTGGTCCCGCATTCGACCAATGACGCCGGGACAGTCCCGCGGTCTCGAACTTCAAACCCGTGCCGTTTACCACCTCGGTCGCGGGGAACAGAGGATCATCACCGCCCCAAAGCTTCTGGTCCCGCAGATAAGCGACCCACTCCTCGACGATGGCTCGAATGTCATCACCGACTGGGAAAAACCATGTCGTGAAGCTTTTGGAGAACTTGGTGTTCACCTCCCGGGCGTCCTGCAGCACTTTTGTCGCAGCAAGGTCGACGTGCTTGAGCTTCAGCGAGGCAAGGGCGCCGTCGCGTACGCCGGTCAAGAGCGTAAAGGCGATCACGGCACGGTTGCGCCGTTCGATCTCGGAGGCTCGCGGCAGGACCGCGAGCACGCCCCGAAGTTGCTCCAGGGTCGGCACCGCGCGCTCGCGCGTGGCTTTGGCAATCCGCGTGTCCTTCTCCGAAAGGCGAAAATAATCGGCGTCTGAATAGCTGATCCGCGACCGGTAGCCCGGCTGTCCGGCCAGCCACAGAATGAATGCGCGCAAGGCGTTAAGGGTTTGCAGCACAGTCGCCTTGCTCAAGGGCTTTCCGGTCTCGCAGCTGTCCGTCTCGCTCAGTTGTCGCCGGAATGCGACCGCCTGCTCGACATGGAACTTGTGGAGCGAGCGGAACTTGGTCGAGACCTCGAAACGGTGAATTGCCTTGGCGACCGTGTCGAGGCTGGCTTCGCTCAGGCCCTTGGCGGCCTTGAGATAGATTAGGTATTCGCGCTTGATGCGTTCGTTTTCGGCATTGTGTTGGCGCATGTCTCAGACCTCATGCCCTAAGTGACAGTTCACGTTGGGGATGGCGGTATCCTCTATGCGTGGCTGTGCCCACGTCAGGTGGACGTCGAGTGCGCCCGCGACCTCGGGCAACCGAGCCATCGACACTCGCCGATACATCATGCGATTGCAGGAAGGGCATATGCCTACGAGGGCGCCTGAGGTCGCAGAGCTCGCCACGAAGTCGGCCATCTGGCCTGCCGGCTGCTGGGGCTTGCGGCACTTCAGGCAGAACATCTGCCCAGCCTGGCACGGCTGGCGCCGCGCCTCTCGCCGCCGCAACAGATACTCCGCGAGATCGCTGCCAAGAATCAGGATCGGACGCTTGTCGTCAATGACACGCAGCCCAGCCTTGATCCAATGGCGGACGGTATTCCGGTGGACTTCAAGGGTGCGGGCGGCTTCGTCAATTGTGTAGGTGCGCAGCGCTTTCACGCGCCGGCGGTCGGGACGGCGGTTGCGTCGTGACTTGACCGGCCGTCCCGAACGATTGAGGCGCGGTTGGTTGTGTCCCTCCAGGACGGTGCTATCGCCGTCGTTGACGTTCGCGCGGATATGGCGGCATCAGGCGAACAGTGTGGCCGAGTACCTGGAGTTGCCGCGACCAATGGTGGGACGAGGCGCACGCCTCGATCCCGACCAGACAGGGAGGCAGCTTCTGGAAAAAGACCAGCACGTACCGACGCTTAAGCTGACGACGAAGCACCACACTCCCGTTCGCATCGACGCAATGAACTTGAAACACCGACTTCGCGATATCGAGACCAACGGTCGCAATTGTTTGCATGATCTGGCTCCTCCGAATCGTGAGTGCCTAACAGCACCAACATCGATGGCGCTTGTCGCGCCGGTGGAGGAGCCGTCCACAGCATCAAAACCGGCCTCACGCAGTGAAGCAAGAGCTGCCGAATACCCGTTCCCTCGGAACCGCTGTCGCGATAGGCTTTCCCAATTAGCGTGAGGATCGAGGATGCGGCGGCGGCAGTTCATTGCGGGGCTCGGCGGCGCGGTGGCTTGGCCGGTGGTGGCGCGGGCCCAACAACCAGCGATTCCCGTAGTCGGTTGGGTCGACCCCTATAGCTACGAGGGCAGTGCACTTCGCCTCGCGGCATTCCGACAGGGTTTGAGCGAGATGGGCTACGTCGAGGGCCGCAACGTGGCAATCGAATCTCGTTCCACCATGAATCAAAATGATCGCATTGCCGGATTTGTGGCAGAGTTCGTTCGTAGGCGGGTCGCCGTCATCGCAGCGGCCGCAGGGGTTCCGGCTGTCGAAGGCAAGCGGGTGACCTCCACGATTCCCATCGTTTTCGCCACCGCCGCCGATCCCATCGCCATGGGACTGGTCTCAAGCCTCAACCGACCGGGCGGTAACGTCACCGGATTTACCAGTCTCCTCGTGGAGACAGGGTCGAAGCGGCTTGGGCTCTTGCGCGAGCTTGTTCCACGAGCCGCCCGCTTTGCCTTGTTGATCGATCCGATTATCCCAACCGCCAAGTCCATAATCGACGAGACGCAGGCAGCCGCATCGACGATCGGCGTCCACATCGAATCTTTCGCGGCGGGGAACAATCACGAGATCGATGCTGCATTCGCAAGCCTGGTGCAAAAAGGTGCCGAGGCACTTCTGGTCGCGGCTGCTGCGTTATTCGAGGGTCGTCGCGCTCAAATCACGACACTCGCCGCCTATCATCGATTGCCTGCAATCTATGCCGAGCGCGAATTCATACCCGTCGGCGGCCTGATGAGCTACGGCGTCAACTGGGCGGAGCTGTTTCGGCAGTTCGGCATCTATACGGGTCGCATTCTCAATGGCGAAAGGCCTGCCGACCTGCCTGTTATGCAACCGACGAAGTTCGACCTGGTCATCAACCGGCAAACTGCGCGCGTGCTCGGCATCCAGGTGCCGGAAACATTGCTCGTGCAAGCCGACGAGGTGGTCGAGTAACGATCGGCTGATGGCAGCTTCGGGTCTTCACACAGCCTGGGTCAAATTGAGACATTCCAGACGGGGCTTCGGGGCGACCACATCACTTACAACACCGGACCTGATGGTGCTGCGATATCTGCGAGGCAGAGGCGCAGGGTCCTCCTTCGCTCTCGCACGTCACCATGCGGCTCGAAGGCCAACCGGCGGTCGAAATTTGCTGCCGAGCCGCCCTTGCGGCTAGATGTCCAGATCGAGACTGCTCGTCTCAACAGTCTCTCGGAGTGGGCCACCAAGCCAAGTTCTCGTGGGCGCAGGCCCCCGCGATGAACTCCCGGCGTTTCATTCAATCACCTCGTCGGTGCGCAGTAGGATCGATTGCGGCACCGTCAGGCCGAGCGCCTTGGCGGTCTTGAGGTTCACGACCATCTCAAATTTTGTCGGCACCTGAACGGGAAGCTCTGCCGGCTTTTCGCCACGGAGAATACGATCGACATAGGACGCCGAGCGGCGAAAGATGTCCGGCACGTTCGGTCCGTAGGAAAGCAAACCGCCGTCTTTAACATTTACAGCGTACCAATAAACCGCCGGGACATTGTTTCGGGCTGCCAACAATATAATTGGCGCGCGATGGACTAGCAGAAACGATTCTGGCATGACGACGACGCCGCCTCGCGGCTCGCGCCCAAGCGTGGTGATGACCGCTTCTATCTCGGCATCACTACGCACGGGCGCTGTGATCGGCACCACTTTGAGAGACCGGGCAGCGGCCTCGAATTTGGGCAGGTAATATGATCCGCCGCCAGGGGCTGTGTCAGGATTGAACATGGATGCGACCCGCTTGACGCCGGGCGCGATCTCCGTGAGCAATTCCAGCGACTTGCCGGCCATTTCCGCTTCTGTGAAGATGAAACCCGTGAGATTCCCACCCGGGTGGGGTAAGCCCGCAACGAACCCCTCGCCGACCGGGTCGGAAACGACCACAAATACGATCGGGATCGTCCGGGTCTCGCGCTGGAGCGCAGCGGTCACCGGAGTGTTGGATGCGAAGATCACGTCGGGTTGCAGGCCGACCAACTCTTTTGCGAACACCCTCATCCGGTCAACGTCGCCGGCGGCCCACCGAACGTCCATCTGCATATTGCGGCCGTCTGCCCAACCCAACTCCGCAAGCGCCTGCTTGAGCGCGGAGAGTTGCGCCTTGGCGTCGGGATCATTTTCTTTGTACGGCACGAGCACGCCGATGCGCCGTACGCGGTCGGACTGCTGCGCGCGCGCCACCACCGGCCACGCCACCGCGCTGCCGAGCCCCGCGATGAACTCCCGCCGTCGCATCTGTGCTCCCTCGCGCTGGTCAGGGAGACTATCGCGGGGACGGCTGCAAGGAAACTGGGGCTCGCATCGCGTGTAGCTAGCGCATGATCTGTCGCCTGTTTGTAGCTCGTGAAGTGTCGTGTTTGTGGTGCCCGGAACAAAGAGGGCACGATGGGCAGGGCATCGATACACGAGGGTGTGCGTCGGATGCGTTTTTCGAGTTTGCTGGAGCGGCAGGAGCGAAGCGAGATCACACAAGAGGAGGCGGCTGAGATGCTGGGGGTGCATGTACGCACGTTCCAACGCTGGGCGACGCGTTACGAGGATGAGGGCGAAGCAGCAGGAAGCTCGTCACCGGCGGTTGTGGAGGCGGCATTCCCGGCAACGGGTTGCGGAGCTGGTGGAGGCTGCAAGTGATCAGCCGTCGTGTCCGCCATCGCATTCAGAAAGCCTATGATCGTTCAATTCCGCCTCGCGGCTGGATATGTGGATCGGTCTTTCACCCTTAAGGATGCGGCTGATCTTCCAGTCCAGAATCCAACGAAGTACGAGCTTTGCATCAACCAGCGCACCGCCAAAATCCTCGGCCTGACCGTCCCCAAAACGCTGCTGGCTACCGCCGACGAGTTGATTGAATGAGGCGCCGAGAGTTCATTGCGGGGCTCGGGAGTGCGGCGGCGTGGCCGGTGGCGGTGCGGAGAAGAACCGCAGTGCCGAGGTCGTGGAGTCGATGGTTGGCGCATACCAAAGGGTGTCGAGCCGTGACCTACCAAATCACAATTTGCTTCCTCGATCGCTTCACGGTCGATGAGCGAGACATGTCGCATTATTTGGCTGCGTGAGAAAGTGCCTTGCTTTGTTGCGTAGCGGTCTCCGGCGAAGCCGCTGCCAGCCAAAGCTCGCGCTAGAATGCCGGCCACCATCGGTTGACCTGCGGCCGAGCAGATAAAAAGACCGACGACTTTGCCCACCTTGCCCTCGCTTTGGCTTATGGCGAATCAAGCCGGACATAGCGGGCCAACTAAAATCCGCCTCGTCTCATATCCGTGTTAATCCGCGTGGATGTTCGCCGCCTTGATGATCGGCCACCACTTACTGATTTCGGTCTTCTGATAATCACGGAGTGCCTCGGGCGTCTGTTGGTTGCGCGAGGGAACCTCCTGCCCCAGGTCGGCGAGGCGCGCGAGCACGTTCTTATCGGCCAGGGACTCCACGACCACCTCATTGAGCTTCGCGATGATGTCCTTGGGCGTGCCCTTGGGCGCCCAAAGGGCAGTCCACTGCGAAACGTAGAATCCAGACAATCCAGCTTCGTCTGACGTTGGAATATCGGGCGCCGCTGCCAGACGGGTCTTGGCCGTGGTGGCAAAGGCTTTGATGTTACCGGCGCGCACCTGCGGCAAAGAAGTGGCTGGGTTATCGAGCATCATATCGATCTGGCCGGCCACCAAGTCTTGCATCGCCGGGGCGAGGCCGCGATAAGGCACGAATTGAAATCGCGTGCCCGTTTCCTTCTGAAACAGGATTGCGGCGACATGCGATGCGCCGCCGGTTCCGCTCGTCCCCGCCGCCGCCTTGTCCGGATTTGCTTTCAGCCACGCGATCAATTCCATCAGGTCTTTTGCCGGCATGGCTCTCTTTGCGACGATCACCAACGGATTGCTCGCGAGCAGCGAGATGGGTTCGAAATCGTTCACCACGTCGTAGCGCAGGGCGTAGATCGCGCCGTTCAAGACATGAGTGCCCCAGACGCCGATGGCGAGTGTGTAGCCGTCGGCCGCGGCGCGAGCGACCCTGCCGACACCGACGCTGCCGGCCGCGCCAGTCACGTTTTCAAGAATGACGGGTTGACCGAGCGACACCCGCATATGTTCGGCCATGATGCGCGCAATCGCATCTGCCGGCCCGCCTGCAGGGAATGGCACGAACATCGTGATCGGCCGCGACGGATAGACCTGCTCCGCCGCGATCGCGGTGCTTCCTAAGGATAGGGCGAAGGCGATCGGGGTCAGAAGCGTTTTCAGCGTTCGCATGGTCATTCCTCAATTGGCGTCTATGATCATCGAGCCGCCCGCGTTCTGATTGTTACGGTAGGCGCGCGTCGTTATAAAAGGAACGCCACATTTGGCTTGAGCCCCATAAGAGAATCCGATGCCCCGAAAAATCGACTGGGAGAGTCAGATCGGCCGCCGTCTCAAGCTACGGGATTTGCATGCATTTTTGACGGCTGTTCAACGGGGCAGCATATCCAAGGCCGCTCAGCAGCTTGGAGTTTCCCAGCCTGCCGTTTCAGAGGCGATTGCCGATCTTGAACACGCGCTCGGTGTGCGGCTGCTCGATCGACGCCCGCACGGCGTTGAGCCTACAATTTACGGCGACGCATTGCTCAAACGCGGTGCTGTCGTGTTCGATGCCTTGAAGCAAAGCATTCGGGATATCGAATTCTTGGCCGATCCGGCGGCGGGAGAATTGAAAATTGGGTGCCCCGAAGCAATTGCCGCGATATTACCGCCAATCTTGGAAAGATTCTCCCGGCAATACCCGCGTGTTGTCTTAAGCGTGGGCCTAGAAGCTACGGCGACGTTGGAACTGCCGGGGTTGCGTGAGCGAAGATTTGATCTCGTGGTGGCACTGCTACTGCGGCCGAGCATGGGCGACGGTCTGGAAGATGACTTGAACATAGAAGTCATATTCGATGATCATCTTGTTGTGGCCTCCGGAATGCGTAGTCAATGGGCCCGCCGTCGCAAAATCGATCTCGCCGAATTGGTCAACGAGCCTTGGATACTGGCGGCGCCAGGTTCCGCGCCTTACCGGATTATATCAGAGGCATTCAGAGCGCGTGGATTAGCTATCCCTAAAATCAGCCTAATGACCTTATCCGTGCACCTTCGGACCAATATGGTTGCTTCCGGCCATTTCATCACGACATTCCCGCATTCGGTCGTGCGCCTCCACGCCGATCGATTCTCGTTGAAAGTTCTGCCGGTCGATTTACCAGTTCAACCGTGGCCGGTCGCGATCGTCACGCTGAAAAATCGGGCATCGAGCCCGATAGTCGAACGCTTCATCGCGTATGTACGCGACTTCACGCGACCGATGCGTGAGCGGTCGCCCGACCAACGCTGAACCATCCAGAAACTTCACTCCCCAAGAGGGGTTCGTAGGCAAAAGAGGTACGACGCGAACGCCTTAGTCTGCGTCAAGCTGGCGAGGGTGGCCGAAAGATACGCCAAGCTCGACCAGCAAAGGCCGAGATGCAACGGATCGCCCCTGATATCGCCGGCCGACAGCGGACGATCGCGTGGATGAAGATCACCGCGGCGGGGCGGGGGGCCATCGCTGAATAATCGCGCTGGCGCTATTCGTCGATTGGCCCAGGTCGTACCAGCGGGAACTTGGCGCTGGACCCCGATACCCCTAAAGACTGCTGGGATGGAAGTCACTCGCCCAAACACCTTGTACCTCCTCTGCGGAAAGATCGCCGCTGGGAAGTCGACGCTTGCGCGCCGACTTGCTGTGCGGCCTGCGACCCTGCTGATCACGATGGATGATTGGATGTCTATCCTGTATCCCACCGAGAACAGGACGATTGAGGATTTCGCGCGCCTGTCCGCGCGGCTTCGCGAAGCAATGGGGCCGCATGTTGTAGACATGCTTCGGGATATTTCCGTTGTGCTTGATTTTCCAGCGAATACCGTGAAATGGCGCGCCTGGATGCGCTCAATTATTTCTGCGGCCAACGTCGCGCATGAACTGCACGTTCTGGACCTGCCCGACGCTATCTGTAGGACGAGGCTTCGCCAACGCAATACGTCAGGTGAACATCAGTACCAGGTCGACGAAGCGACATACGATCTCTTCATGAGTCACTTCGTTCTTCCAACTGCCGATGAGGGCTTCAACGTGATCGTGCACACGAGCTGAGTCGGCAATGGCGCAACGGCAGAAATTGGCCCAGCCCGTGCTCTACCTGCGATCGACCCCTTCCACGAGCCCGACCATCGGTCGTCCTCTGACCGCCCGCCAAGCCCGCGCACGGATAGCCTTCGCCCTCCGGGTGCGCCGGAGGTGTTGACCCACACCGCATACAGCGATCGGCTCGCCGCCATAAACAAGCGGCTCTTGAGATAACCGCCGAAGCAAACGTTGGCACACCGCTCCGGCAGGTCGATGCGCCGATAGGCACTCCGGCCTTGTTGAAGATCATGACGCCATCTTGACCATCGCTATCTGAGTTCGTCGGTGTTCCGGCTAAGTAGCCGCCCGCCCGCCCACCCGCACCACAGATTGCCTGGTTCAGATAAATCCGTTCGCCGATCTGCCTCTCCGCAAGGCTGTGGCGAAGCGCGAGCGCGTCCTCAGCGCCGGGGCACCTCCGGCATCAAGGCGAAGGTCCAAAGCGAACCGCCCGTCGGGACACGGCCAGCCGCGAAACGGCCGAAAGCTGCGGCCTGCTGGGGCTTGATCGCGATCAGATGCAGCTGGCGCTGGAAGATATCGAGACCTCGCTGGCCGATCGTGACGCTGAAGACGAGGGGCAGCAGAATAGCACGGCCGACAGACCGGCGGATGAG
>Ga0209006_10002113_pt1 | contig 18092 bp, 18 predicted proteins | sample JacPin_JW_Ref_O2_FD_188567 | JGI IMG/M metagenome (GOLD analysis project Ga0209006, IMG submission 188567) | Forest soil microbial communities from Algoma, Ontario, Canada - Jack Pine, Ontario site 1_JW_Ref_O2 (SPAdes) (version 2) | ecosystem: Environmental > Terrestrial > Soil > Boreal... | reverse complement strand
TTGCGCGGCAAGCCGAACGACGGTTACAGCATTTGGCTGGTTTGGGATGACGCCGAAGAGGCGATGAAGCCGGACACGGAAATGCCGTTCATGGACGACAGCCTGTACGGCATTACGCACCTGGCCGAGAAATGGCAGGCCGATGGCACGCTGAAGAAGATCAAGGCATTCCTGCTGGCCGATATGATCGGCGACGCCGATCTGAACATCGATCGCGACAACAATTCGACGCCGTGGCTGGAGAGCGTCGTGTATGAGGCGGCGACGCGGATGGGTTATCAGTCGCACTTCTTCGGACGCGTGAATGAAGTTTCCGACGATCACCTCCCGTTCATGAAGCGTGGTGTTGCGTGCGCCGATCTGATCGACTTCGACTACGGATACAACAACGTCTTCTGGCACACTCCGCAGGATACGGTGGACAAGCTCAGTCCGAAGAGCCTGGAGATTGTGGGCAGCGTGGTGCTGGAGACGATTCGGATCGTTGACAAGATGGACCCGCTGCCGGCGAAGTGAGGGTGACGTCCGATCTCTGCTTGACTTCCACCTTCGGGGAGGCAATCGTGCAGCTTGGCTTGCGCGACAGGCCGGTTAAGCGGGAGATCCTTCACTCCGCCTGAAAAACGGCTGCATTCAGGATGACGCCCAGCAAAGGGTTTTGAAGTTGAGCTCGAACTGCCCCACAACCAAATTGAGTCTGCTTTTGCTCTTTTCCTGATTTTCATTTCTAATTCACGCCATCTATGCGAATCCTGAACGTTTTGTTCTCTGTTTGCATTCTTGCTTTCATTTGTTCCGCTGCGGCCACTCCAACTGAAATTGGGCATCAACCAACTCCCGACACAAAAGAAGAAAATCAAGTGATTCAGGCGGCGCTGCAGCCTTCGCCGCTGGAGAACAATCTGCACCGGCTGACCGATGAAATTGGCGGGCGTGTTCCCGGCACGCTGGCCATGCAGCACGCAGTGCAGTGGGGCGTGCAGGCGTTTACGGCGGCGGGCGCGGACTCGGTTCACACCGAAGGATTCAGCATCCAGCATTCGTGGAGTGAAGGCGACACGGAGATGACGGCGACCACGGCGTATCAGGTCGATCCGGCGAAAGTCGGAGGGGGAACGGTGCTCTCGCCGTTTCGCATTCGCGCGGTTTCGGTGGGATGGGCTCCGGCGCTGGCACCGGTGAAGCACGTGCCGGTGGTTTTCGTGGGCGAAGGTACGGATGCGGAGTTTCAGAAAGCGGGCGATATTGCCGGAAAGATTGTTCTGGTTCACACCAACGTGCTTAAGACATGGGACGATTTATTCGGCGAATATATGAAAGCCCCGCTGATTGTCGATCTCGCGGTGAAGGGGAAGGCCAAAGCGATTGCGTTCATGGCCACGCGCGAGCACGACATTTTGTACCGGCATACGAATTCGGGTGAGGGTGAGATCGATAAGCTGCCGCAGGTGATTGTGGCGCGCGAAGATGGCGAGCGCATGGCGCGGCTGCTGGCGGCGGGAAATCTGGTGTGGGCCGATCTTTCGATTCCGAATCAGATTGGCGACGCGTTGAAGACCGCGAACGTTGTGGCTGAGATTACGGGCAGCGAGAAGCCGGATGAGTTTGTAATTTTGGGCGCGCATCTCGATTCGTGGGAGCTAGGCACGGGCGCGCTCGATAACGGATGCAATGCGGCGCTGGTGGTGGATGCGCTGCGCGCGATCAAGGGCTCGGGCGTGAAGCCTCGGCGATCGATTCGCTTTCTGCTTTTCTCTGGGGAAGAACAGGGATTGTTGGGATCGCGAGCGTATGCCGTGGCGCATCGGCGCGAACTGGATAAAGCTGCAGGCGTGATCGTCTACGATTCGGGAACGGGCAAGACTACCGGATTTTCTCTGGGCGGGCGCAAAGACACGCTTGCGACCGCGAAGACGCTGATCGCGCCGCTCGAGCAATTTGGCGTGAAAGAGCTGCACACGGACATGGAATGGGGCACGGATCATTTCGATTTCATGCTGGAAGGCGTGCCGACGTTCGTGGCCGATCAGGACGAAGCGAATTATCTGGAGAATTACCATGCGATCTCTGACACCTACGACAAAGTCGATTTCGCACAGCTGAAGAAACATGTGGCGGAGGCTGCGGCGTTCAGCATGGGGCTGGCGAATCTTCCGCAGAAGATCGGTCCGCGGCTGACGCATGATCAGGTCGAGGAGACGATGCGCGATTCGAAGAGCGTGGAAATGTTCAAGGCATTCGGGTTGTGGGATGACTGGGTCAGCGGCAAGCGGGGAAGAGAGAAGTAACTTTCAAATTCCGATTGCCGATTGCCGATTGAAAGTCTGGCCGCGATCCAATCGGAAATCGCCAATCGCAAATCGGCGATCGCTTTGTTTTATTTCTGGATTCTCTTCAACATTTTCGTGCTCGGTATGCTGGCGATCGAGCTGCGGGTGCACCGTCCGGGGCGGCCGCAGCCTTTTCGCGAAGCGCTGGCGTGGAGCGGGCTGTACGTGGCGCTGGCGGCGGTGTTTGCCGTCATCGTCTACTTCTGGCAGGGACAGCAGATCGCGCTGGAGTTCGTCACCGGCTACGTTCTTGAGCTTTCGCTCAGCATCGATAATCTTTTTGTTTTTCTTGTGATCTTCAATTTTTTTGCCGTTCCCGAGCGGCAGCAGCATCGCGTGCTGTTTTGGGGAGTGGTGGGCGCGCTGGTGATGCGCGGGGCTTTTATTTTGACGGGCGTTGGGCTGATCCATCGCTTTCACTGGCTCCTGTATCTGTTTGGCGCGCTGTTGATTTATAGCGGCATACGGCTCGCCTTCAGCGGAGATCATAAGGTTGATCCGGCGGCGAATCCGCTGGTGAAGGCGCTGCGTTATTTGCTGCCCGTGACCGACGATTACCGGGGCAGCCGATTTTTCGTACGCGACGCGCAGGATAAACGTCTTTATGCAACGCCGCTGCTCGTGGTGCTGCTGGTGATCGAGACCAGCGATGTTTTGTTTTCGGTCGATTCCATTCCTGCGATTCTCGCGATCACCCTGAATGCTTTTATCGTCTACACATCGAATGTGTTTGCGATCTTAGGATTGCGCTCGATTTACTTTGCAGTCTCCGGGCTGATCAAGATCTTCCGCTTCCTGCATTACGGATTGGCGGTGGTGCTCATGCTGGTGGGGGTGAAGATGCTGATGTCGAAGATCTATCCGATATCGACGCCGGTGATGCTGAGCATGGTGGCGGTCGTGGTGGGGATTTCGGTGGTGGCGTCGGTGGTGTGGCCGGAGAAGAAGAATTGATGATTGCAGATTGACAATCGCATCCCGCCAAATTGGCACTGACAGAAAGCAGGTTCCCTTCGACTCCGCTCAGGGCAGGCTCTCACCGCCGCTTCGCGCCGGTTCGGAATGACAATCACTCAAGAGTGAATAAGCCCTAAGCTTTCAGACGAAGACTACGCGCTCGCCACGGATGACGGAATGCTTGAGAAATTTCCGTTCGTCGTGGTCGGGATAGTCGATGCGGTAGTGCGCGCCGCGACTTTCTTCGCGGGCCAGAGCTGACCGGGCTACGAGAAGCGCAGCGGTGTGCAGATTGGCGGCTTCGTGGGCCCGGCGCGTTTTCGGGTTGGCAAATTTCGGAGCCAGTTCCTGCAGTTGGTTGACCGCCGTCTGCATGCCCGGCCGCATGCGCACGATGCCGACTTCTTTCCACATCAAGTCCTGAATCTGGCCGATGGCTTCTTCCGTGCCTGTGTCTACGGGGCCGTTCGAATAAGCGGCTTGTGGAGGGTTGTCGAGCTTGGAATGCGGCTTGAGATCTTGGCCCATGGCTTTTCCTGCTTGTGCGCCGAAAACCAAACCCTCCAGCAGGGAATTGCTGGAGAAGCGATTGGCACCGTGCACTCCGTTAGCGGCGACTTCGCCTGCGGCGTAAAGTCCGGCAACGTTCGTTTTGCCGTCGAGATCGGTGCGCACGCCGCCCATGGCGAAGTGCTCCGCCGGACGAACCGGGATCATATCTTCGGTGATGTCGATGTTGTGGCGCATGCAGGTGGCGTAGACGCGCGGGAAGCGCTTCTGAGTTTTGGCCGCGCTGAGGTGGGTGAGGTCGAGATAGACGAAGGGGTCTTTGGCGCGGCTGACCTCCATCTCGTGGATGATGGCACGCGACATCAGGTCGCGGGGCGCGAGTTCGGCCATGGGATGGTATTTGCCCATGAAGCGATCGAGTTCGATATTGCGCAGGCATCCGCCTTCGGCGCGGAGAATTTCCGGGAGCAGAAAACGCGGCGCTTTCTTTAGATAGAGCGCGGTGGGATGAAACTGGACGAACTCCATGTCGCTAATTTCGGCGCCGGCCCGGAAGGCGAGGGCGATTCCGTCGGCGGAGGCGCTGTCTGCGTTGGTGGTGTTGCGGTAAATCTGTCCGATGCCGCCGGTGGCGAGAAGCACGGCCGAGCTTGCAATGCCGGCGGGAACGCCTTTTTCGTCGAGGACTGAGATGCCGATGATGCGGCCGCCGTCGGTGAGCAGGCTGGTGGTGAAGGTGAAGGGAGCAATCGAAATATTTTTCAGCGAATGCGCCTTGGCGCGGAGGGCGCGCAGGATTTGTGCGCCGGTCGATTCTCCCTGGGCATGCAGAAGCTGGTTGTGGCTGCGCGCGCCTTCCTTGCTGAATATGAGTTTGGTGCCGCGGTCGAGTTCCGAGGCCCAGGCGATCAGTTCCTCAATGCGCTCGATGCCTTCTTCCGCCAGCGTTTTCGCGGCTGCGGGATTGCACAGGCCGTCGCCCGAGGTAAGAGTGTCTTGCAGGTGGAGGCTGACTTCGTCTTCATCGCTGAGGGCATTGCCGTCGTCTGAAGCCGATTCTTTTTTCTCCAGCATGAGAACGCGGCCCGCAGCGGCCAGTTCGATGGCTGCGCGGAGGCCGGCGACTCCGGAGCCAATCACGACGAAGTCGGTCTCAGCGGGAAGACCCTTCATGGCCGGAAATGGTACCACTTTGCCGCACAAATAGAGGCTTTTTTGACGATTACGCTATTATGGACGAATGCCGCTAGTGACCATCCATGTGCCGCCGCGTTCGTACGAGGCGGTGATTGAAAATGGCGTGCTCGCGCGCGCCGGATCGATTTTGAGCGAGCTGCTGCCGCAGGCCAGCCGGATCTTTGTGATCACGGTGCCTCCGGTGCGCCGGCGCTGGGGCGCCAAGCTGATTAAGTCGCTGCGCAGCGCCGGGTTTAAGCCTGAAGTGATCGGCATGGCGAATGGCGAGACCGCCAAACGGCTGGCGACCATTGAGACGCTCGCGGAAAAACTGTCGCGCATGGGCGCGGACCGCAAGGCTGTGATTATCGCTTTGGGCGGTGGAGTGGTTGGCGATGTGGCCGGATTGCTGGCGTCCCTTTATATGCGCGGCGTGGAGCTGGTGCAGATTCCGACGACGGTGCTGGCGCAGGTGGATGCGTCGATCGGCGGGAAGACTGGAGTGAATCTTGGCGCGGGAAAAAATCTGCTGGGCACGTTTTATCACCCGCGCGTGGTGCTGATCGATCCCACGGTGACGAAGACTTTGCCGGAGCGCGAGTTCCGCGCCGGATTGTATGAGGCGCTGAAGTGCGGCGTGATTGGGAACGTTGAATTGTTTTTGCGCTTCGAGCAGAAGCGGGCGCAGATTCTGAAGCGCGATCCGGTGGAGCTGGAGTGGCTGATTGCGCAATCGGTGAAGCTGAAAGCCGAAGTGGTTTCCGCCGATGAACGCGAAGGCGGCCTACGCCGCGTTTTGAATCTGGGCCACACGATTGGCCACGCGCTCGAAGCGGAAACCGGCTACCGCGGCCTGCTGCACGGTGAAGCGGTGGCGTGGGGGATGGTGGCAGCTACGAATATTGCGCTCAATGTACAGCGCACCGACAGCATCACTGCAGGGCGCATTGCTGATGCGGTGTTGAGTTTGGGACGGCTGCCGGAGTTGAAGATCAATCCGCGAAAGATTCTGGCGCGATTGCAGACCGATAAGAAGACGCAGAATGGAGTAGTGCACTTCATACTTCCGCGCGAGATCGGGAAGGTTGAAGTGGCGAGCGATGTGCCGGAGAACGTGGTATTCAACGCCGTCGAAGAATTGAGGAAGTTGTCGCGCGGCGGCGGGGCGTGGGGAAGGTAGCGGAGGAAATTATGGCGGAGACAGCGCAACAATATACGCAGCGCATCCTGGGTCACGTGGAAGGTCAGGATGCTTTGAAAATTCAGAGTGCCACGGCGGGCAAGCTGAAGAAGCTGATTCACGGCCTCACGCCGAAGCAGTTGAAGTGGCAGCCGGGGCCGGGGAAGTGGTCGATCGCGGAGATTCTGGCGCACCTGGCCGATGCCGAAATTGCGGGAAGCTGGCGCATGCGGCTTTCGGTGAGCGCGAGTGGAACGGCGCTGGCACCTTTCGATCAGGATTCGTGGGCTGCGGAGTTTCAGTACCAGAAGCGCGACGCGAAGAAGTCGCTGGAAACGTTTCGCGTGCTGCGGGAAAACAATCTGACGATGCTGAAGATGCTGCCGAGGGAAAGCTGGGAGCGTTATGGCATGCATCAGGAGCGCGGAAGAGAAACCGTGACGCGCATTGTGCAGATGTTTGCCGGGCACGACCGGAATCACGTGCTGCAGGTCGAGCAGATCGTAACTGAACTCAAGAAGAAACGGAAGAAGTGACGATGCCGGTAGTGGAAGACGTGAAGCCGGTGGTGGTGGGTGCGGCGCCGGAGGGTGCGCGGGATCAGGACTCGGCCGCGCGCGCGGTGCGGGAGATGTTTACCGCGATTGCTCCGCGTTACGATCTGCTGAACCATGTGCTCTCGTGCAATGTGGACCGGCTTTGGTGGCGACGTACGGCGCGGACTTTCGGCCACATCTTGGATCGTCCCGATGCGCGTGTGCTCGACTTGTGCTGCGGCACCGGGGATATGACGTTTGCTTTGCGGCGTGAGGCGGGGAAGAGTGGTGCGCAGATTCTGGGCGCCGATTTTTCTCATGCGATGCTGCAGCGGGCCGCGGAGAAATCTGCGGCGGATGCCAGCCGGCCGGGATGGATTGAGGCGGACGCATTACGGCTGCCGTTTCCTGACAAGCATTTCGATCTGGTGACCTCGGCATTTGGATTTCGCAATCTGGCCGATTACGATGCGGGCCTGCGCGAGATTGTGCGCGTGCTGCGGCCGGGTGGGGAATGCGGAATTCTGGAGTGCGCGACGCCGAAGGGCGCGATGGGCGTGTTGTACAGCGTTTATTTTAAGCAAATTTTGCCGCGGGTGGGCACGCTAGTTTCTGGAGTGCGCGGGCCTTACTCGTATTTGCCCGCTTCGGTCGAGAGATTTCCGAAACCAGATGAGATGATGCAGCGCATGAGGCGTGCCGGCTTCGCGGAAGCTTCGTGGACTCCGTTTACGTTTGGGATCGCCGGGCTGCATTGGGGGAGAAAAGCTGGGTAGATTTTCTTGCTGCAAACGGGGGCTTCCGAATGCGTCCGCCCCTATACATGCCTAGCCTGCGCCTTGCAGCAGTTTGCTTAACGCCTCGATATCGCTTAATCCTACGTCTCCTATTGCAAAATAGCGCAGGCCGTTCTGCGTCCAGGTTTGCAGGTTGAATGACGCTGCGTTTGTCGAGCCCGTGGGCAGGCTCGTCTCTGGACCGCGATCCTGAAAAATGAAGACGGAGATTTCGTGCTTGCGAATTTGATAGATCAGCTGCGCGCCGGGAGTTTGCGCGAGATAAGTTACGCGCCCCCCGAGCAGCGTGAAGTCAGTGCCTTGCAGTTCGGGAAGGTTGAAGGTGAAGGGAAGTTTTCCCTGGAACCACGGCTTTACGGTGTGGCGGTCGGTGGAGACGACGTCGACCGGGGTTGCGCTGGCGAGCGTGGAAACATGCAGATCGGCGAGTTCGCTGTAAACCCGCTGGCGGCGGGCGGTTTCACGGCCGCTATAAAAATTAACTCCGAGTGCGACGGCGAGGATCAGCAGCGCTGGCGCTAACAAGATCCACTGCCAATTGAAACGGGGGCGCGCGACGGCTTTGGTGTCTGACGACCGTGCCGCTGCCAGCTTAGCGATTTTGTCACGAAATTGCGCGCTGGCTTCATAGCGCTTGCCAGCGGCTGCGACGGCGCGCTTCGTCTGCACGTGGGCTAACGCGTCCGCCGCGCACTCCGGACAGGTGCGCATGTGAGCGCTGAGACTGCTTGCTTCCGCCGATGGCAGTTCGCCGTCGAGGTAGGCGTCGATTTTTTCGCGACCTATATCACACGCCATAAGTTTTCCCTTGCAGTCGAGACGCGAGCAGGCCGCGCAATGCTTTTCGCGCGCGCGAAAGGCGCGACATCACCGTACCCGCCGGAACGGATAGCGTCTCTGCAATTTCCTGATACGACATTTCCTCGACCTCGCACAGCAGCAGAATCTCGCGAAAGTGTACGGGCAGTTCCGTTAATGCCTGCTGCACCAGTTCACGATTCGCGCGATCGAGCAGCACGCTCTCGGGGTTGGAGGGCGCGGCCCCGACTGTGTCGTGATCTTGTTCGTCGAACTCCACGGTTGTCTTTAATCCGGTGCGGGAACTCAGGAACGAGTTGCGCAGGATGCGGTACATCCAGGCGCGAAAATTAGTGCCGGCCTGGAATGAAGAAAATCCGCGCAGCGCTTTGACATAAGTTTCCTGCACCAAATCTTCGGCCTCCGCCGTGTCTTGGGTGAGCCAGTGGGCAAAGTTGTAGAGCTGATCGAACAGAGGTATGGCCAGAGCTTCAAACGTGGCGGGGGACAAGCGCTGATCTGGCACCTCCATAGCATAAACGGGGAAGTGCGGATTTTATTCCCTAAGATGCTAAGAATCTTTTTTCGCCTGCCGATGGAATAATTTGCAACCCTCGCCGTTTTCATGGGCGCAGGACGAAAGATTCTTCCAGGAGAGAACGCATGAAACAACCGGACCGCAGGGCATTTCTCAAGATTGCCGGATCGTCGCTTGGTGTCGGCGTGCTGTATTCAGCTTATCCGGCGGCGTTGAGCCAGGGGGAAGCGGGCAGCATGTTTAACGCGCTGGGGCGCGCGAACGGCGAAAAAGTGTCCCCATTTACGTTTGTGCAGTTGAGCGACGCGCACGTGGGATTCAATGGGCCGCCCGATCCGCTGGGCACCAAGGCGTTCGAGCGCGCGGTGGAGATGATCAACGGGCTGCCACAGAAACCCGACTTGATTCTCTTTACCGGTGATCTGACGCACGATACGGAAGACAAAGATGTCCATGTGCAGCGGATGAAGCAGTTTCAGGAAATATCGAAGCGAATCAACTCACCGCTGATCAAGTGCGTTCCCGGCGAGCACGATGCCGGACTCGATAGCGGCGCGCTCTATCGTGAGTTTTTCGGCGACAGCTTTTATTCGTTCGACCATCGCGGCGTGCATTTTGTGGCGCTCGACAACGTTTCACGGGCTAAGCCGGAAGTCGGCACGGAACAGTTGGCGTGGCTGAAGAAGGATTTGTCGCGTTTTTCGAAGAGCGCGCCGATTGTGGTGTTCACGCACCGTCCGCTGTTTGATCTGAAGCCGGAGTGGGAGTGGTTCACCAGTGACGGCGATGATGTGATGAACGTTCTCTCCGCTTACGACAACGTGACTGTGCTCTACGGCCATATTCATCGTGACGACGAGCACGAGACTGGGAACGTTCATCACTATGCGGCGAAATCACTGATTTTTGCCTTTCCCGATCCCGCGGGTGCGACTGGGCCGCGTAAGCCGCTGCCGTTTGATAAGGACCATCCGTTCAAGAATCTCGGCATTCGCTCGGTAAGTTTTAACGGCAAGGCGCAGGCGGGATCGAAGGCGCTCTCGATCGAAGACGTGGAACTGACGGCGCGGGAGTTTCGCGGGATCAATGGCGTGCAGCAGATTCTGCGGGAGCCGGCGGTGTAGGTGTGTGAGCGTTGTGATTTTTACGCGCCAGATCCTTCGCTCCGCCTAAGGAACGGCTGCGCTCAGGGTGACGCATTCACTGATGGATATTCAAACTAGAAAATCAAAAAAGAGAGGACTTATGTTTCACGCAAGATTTACAAAAACCGTTCTTCTGACCGCCTTGTGCTTTCTAGCGCTGGGCACTCTTACCGGAGTGAAATCGGCTCATGCCGACTCGACTCCTGTCGTCGAAATCACGGCGAAGCGATTTGCTTTCAGCCCCGACAAGATCACGCTGAAAAAGGGACAGACTGTGAAGCTGCGCATTCACAGCGAAGATGTGACGCATGGATTCTTTTTGCGTCCGCTGAAGCTGGATGAAGAGATTCCTGCCGGGAAGACAATCGAAGTCACGGTGACACCGCAGACCGCAGGGACGTTCATGCCGATCTGCGATCACTTCTGCGGCACCAACCACGGCAACATGAACATGACGATTGTGGTGGAATGATGCGCGCGTTTCTTTCCGCTCTGTTTTTCTTAACCCTGCTTACGGGATGCCAGGTGCGAACGCCGGGCAGCTTCGAGACCAAATTCATCGAGGGCGCGAAGCGGCGCATCACGGTGGGCGGGAAGAAGGATGTGAATCCGCTGGCGGCGACAGAAGAGAACATTCATGCGGGGCGGAGCAACTTTGGTGCGTACTGCATGGTTTGTCACGGGCTCGACGGGCAGAATACCGGCGTGCCCTTCGCCGACAAGATGTCGCCTCCGGTGCCTCCGCTGAATTCAGCGGAGGTGCAGGCTTACACCGACGGGCAACTGCATTCGATTATCCAGAATGGGATTTCTCCTTCGGGCATGCCGGCCTCGAAGGAGATTTTTCACGATGAGGAGATTTGGCAGTTGGTGCTCTACATTCGGCATTTGCCGCCGAAGGGGAGTTTGGGCGAGCCGCAGGTGTATGGGGGAGAGCCGGCGGCACACTAGCATCGATCAACGATAGGGAAGCGAGCGAAACGCACGGTTATTGCGGCGCAAGAAACGCGCGCGTCGCGCGGCTCGCTCAGATCCTTCGTTTCGCAAAAAGCGCTCACTCGGGATGACAGCGAATCGTGTAGTTCAGTTTGCGGCGGCGTCGGTGCGCGGCGAGCCTTCGGGCTGGCGGAAGGAATCGGCGAAGGCATCGCTGATGGTGTGGCGGATGACGTGGTCGTACTCTGGGCCCAGAAAGCGGCGCAGGCGGTCGGTATTCATGATGTACTCGCCGGTGATGTAGGGCACGGCTTCCGGCGGGACGGCGGAGATTTGATTCTTCCAGAGAAATTTCAGGACCTGGCTCATTGCCCATTTTCCGGGAACGCGCACCAGCTTTGCCTTGGCCATTTCGATGCATTGGGCAAAGGTCAGCGGTTCACCGCGACCGGCGACATTTAAGACAGTGAGGCGCTGCATCTCGGGCTCGCGCTGCAGGATGTGTTGGATGAGCCGCGCCATATCGTCGACGTGCACGAACTGGATTTTGTTGTCGAGATACTGCTGGCCGCGCGGCAGCATGCAGGGCAGGCGCTTGCCTGCGGCGCGCATTTTTTCTGCCCGCGCACCCTTGCCATTGGGCGTGCCGCGAAAGGCTCCCATTAAATAATTTTCCACGCTGGCACCGGCGAAGATATGCGGCCGCAGAATGTAGACGCTGCACCCGCGCAAAGACGGAGACCGCTGCTGCACCACTTCATCCGATTGTTTCTTGTGAAGGGCGTAGGGCAGCGTGTGCGCGGCGAGCACGGATTCTTCGGTTGCCGGCGTGGGCGTGTGCGGACCGTAAACGGAGACGCTGCTGGGGAAGATGAATTGCTTGACGCCGTCGTCGGTGGTGCGATTGGCTTCGGTGACGGCTTCCATCACGCGCGCCGTGCCGGCGACATTGATCTGCCACATACCTTCGCGGTCGAGCACACCAGTGCGGACGGGGTCGACGACAAAGGCGAGATGGACTACCGCGTGCGCATGCGTGTCGCGCAACAGATCGTGCAGGACGCGGGTAGAGGACTCCTGTCCCAGGTCCAGGCGTTCGAACTGCAGTTCGGAGTCGGTTTGGGGTGGATTGATATCCACCCCAATCACCGAGTAACTCCCTAGCAGTGGCAACATCCTGGAGCCCAGGTTTCCCGCGATCCCGGTAACAACGACAACAGGTTTGGGCATCAGTTCGGTTGTGCAGCCGGAGGCGGCGTTTGTTGCTGAGTCGGCGCCTGCTGCTGAGTCGGCGGAGGCGCCATGTGCGGACTTGGCATGCGGCGCGGTGGTGGCCCGTTCACGCCTCCGGGAGTGGGTGGGCCGAAATAATCTTCATTGTTCGTCGCCTTGAACGAGTTCGTCACCTTTTCCATTTCCGCTTTGGCGTCATCGTTTTGCAGCTTGTTGTGAATCTCGTCCTTGACCTGATCGAGCGGGAGCACATCTTTGCTGTCGACCTTGTAGATGTAGTGTCCGCCGTTGTCGCTGATTACCTGCGAAACTTCGCCGACCTTCAGATCGAAGATGGCAGCGTGTGCCGGTGGCAATCCGGTGCGACGAACCTTCGGGAGGCTCACCGTGGGCGATTCGATCTTCATGCCCGCGGCGTCGAAGGCTTCCTTCTGCAACTTGATGAAATCTTCTCCGGCGGCGGCGCGAGCGCGAAGCGTGTCGGCGAGCTTGGTCATCTCCTGCTCGCTGGCTTCGGTCTTGGCCTTGTCGGCGTCCTCTTTCGCTTTCTTCTGATCGTCGGTCAGCTTCTCGTCTTTGTCTTTATCTTCTTCGGCCGGCTGTTCCTGCTTGGCCTTGGGAATGAACAGACGTTCAAGCGAATACTGCTCGTAGGCTTCGGGATTCTTGTCGTAATAAGCCTGGATTCCGCCATCGGCATCTTTGGCGGCGGAGTCTTGAATCTTGCGCTGAAGTTGCTGGCTCAGAATCTGCATCTGGTAGAACTTCACGGCAGCGGTGTACTCCGGTCCTTTGTCGAGGCCTTTCTTCCGGGCCTCGGCCGACATGGCATAAAGCCGCGGCAAAATGTTGGCCAATTGCCGCTTCAATTGCGGCGTCATGTTCGGGCTCAGGCCTTTGGCGAGAGTTTCAAATTCCGCTTTCGTGATGGTGGTTTTGCAATCGGCTGGCGTCTTCGGCGTGATGGTCTTGGTATCGGCCGCAGGTTTCACGGTCGCGCCCTTCGCGCCGGTAGCGGGATGCGGTCTCGCGGGGCAAACTCCATCAATGGTGATGACGACGGCGTTGGCCGGAACGGATGCGGAATTATCCGGCGGCGGGGCGATTTTGCCGGGCCCAGGCGCCATTTGCGGATGCTGCATCGGCCCGCCGGGAGCCGGCGCGGCCTGACCCGGTTGTGCGGGCGCCGGCTGTGGAGGTGATGCCGGTGCGGCTTGCCCCCAGGCCAAAGCCCCCATGAAAACACACAACAGCCAACTCTTACGCATAAGAAATATCCTCCAGGATTGGTCCACCGGAAAGGTGAAAAGTACTAAGCAGTAAATCCTAGCACAAGAGGGAGGTGTTTCAGCTACCACGAGTTGGGCTCACGCGTTAGGCCGTTTAAGCGGGAGATCCCTTCGGCGCGCTTCGCTTGCTCAGGGCAGGCTCTTCGCTACGCCGGAAAAGCGGCTCCGCTCAGGATGACAGCGCATAAGGAATTTAGGTGTGACCCAAATTGTGCCGGTGAGGAAAGCAGATTCCTCCGCTTCGCCTTCGGATTGCATCGGAATGACAATGGTTGCGGGGTGACGGTGGATGCTGAAACACTTGGCGCATTTCGATTCAACAGCGATAATTCCATCATGTCGGGAAATCCCGCGATTTCACCATCGGACCTGATGCGTGCCGAGAAGCGTTCGGTGGCGGCAAGTTCCGTGCTGGCGGCGGTTTTGATCACCGGCATGAAGATGGTGGTGGGATTCACCACGGGCAGCCTGGGTATTTTGTCGGAAGCGGCGCACTCCGGGCTGGATTTGATTGCGGCGCTGCTGACGTATTTTTCGGTGGGAGTGTCCGACAAGCCCGCCGACGCCGACCATCAATATGGGCACGGCAAGGTCGAGAATTTTTCGGCATTTGTTGAAACAGCGCTGCTTCTCCTGACTTGCGCCTGGATCATCTACGAAGCGTCGCTGCGGCTTTTCTTCCGGCATGTTGATATCGAGCCCTCGATCGCGGCCTTCGCCGTAATGATTCTTTCCATGGGAATCGACTGGTGGCGATCCCGTGCGCTGGGCCGCATCGCCACCAAGTACGACAGTCAGGCGCTGGAGGCCGACGCGCTGCATTTTTCGACGGACGTCTGGTCCGCGGGCGTGGTCGTTGTCGGATTAGTGCTGGTTCTTGCCGGACGTATGTATCACATCGAATGGTTACGCAGCTCCGATCCTATTGCGGCGCTATTTGTGGCAGCGGTGGTGATCTCCGTAAGCTGGCGGCTGGCGAGGCGCACGGTCGACGCCTTGTTGGATGCCGCGCCTGCGGGCGTGCGCTCGCAGATTCACGATGCAGTGGTGCGGCTGGACGGCGTACTGGAAGTGGACCGCATTCGGATTCGCCGCGCGGGTAATAAATACTTTGCCGACCTCACAGTTGGGCTGGCGCGCACGGTGACCTTTCAGCGTTCCGGCCAACTGGCGGCTGCGGTGTCGGAGGCGGTTCATCGCATTCTGCCCGATGCCGACGTGACCGTGCAGTCCCTGCCGCGCGCGCAGGGGTCGGAGAATATTTTTGACCGCATCCGGGCGGCGGCGACAGAGAGAAATCTCAACGTCCACGACATCAGCGTGCAAAAAATTGACGGCCGCCTGCATGTGGAGCAGCACATTGAACTCGATGAGCGCATGACGTTGAAAGACGCTCATGATCAGGTGACCGAGCTGGAAGCGGATATGCGCCGCGATGTTCCTGAGATTTTGGAAATTCTTACGCACATTGAAGGTGAGCCGTCGACAATCGAGGATCCGGAGGAAGTTCTCAGTGACGCGAAGCTGGAGCAGCGGCTGAAATTACTGGCCGAACAATTTCCTGAAGTGCTGGATATTCACGAATTTTCTTTCAAGCGCGTGCGCGGCCGATTGTATGTTTCATGCCACTGCACTTTTCCGGACGACTTGTCTCTGGCGCAGGTACACGATATTCAGACGGAACTCGAAATTCGCTTCAAGCAGGCAGCGCCGGATTTATTTCGCGTGTTAATTCATCCAGAACCGAGCACGGATAACAAGAGGTAGTGTGATGTGCGTCACAGACAAATTGCCGATTGTCGATTTCCAATTGACGATTGGAGGAACCTATGGCGCATACACCGATGGAGCTTCAAGAACGAACGAGAGCATTTGCATTGCGGGTCTTGCGGGTGTTTCGTTCGCTGCCGAATTCCGGCGAAGGCCGTATTCTTGGACAGCAACTATTCCGCTCTGCCCCATCGGTAGCGGCAAACTACCGGGCAGCATGTAGGGCACGGTCCCATCGTGACTTCGTCTCCAAGCTTGGTATTGTGGAAGAAGAGGCCGATGAGAGTTTGTTTTGGTTGGAATTCATCGCTGAAGCTGGGCTGCTTCCAAGAAATAAGCTCAGAGAACTGATCTCCGAGGCGAGCCAGTTGACCGCGATTATTGTCGCCTCACGACGCACGGCGAAAGGAAACAATCGGCAATCGAAAATTGTAAATCGGAAATAACTATGATTTCTGCGAAGGTGATTTGGACGGATAAAGAGCGTTACATCGGTGAAGCTGATTCACGGCATGCGCTTGTGATGGATACGGCGCACGAAAAGACGGCAAACACGCCGATGGAATTGGTATTGATCGCATTGTGCGGATGCACTGGATCGGACGTGGTCGGCATCCTGCGCAAAAAGAGGGAGCCGTTTACGCGGCTCGAAATTAGCGCGCACGGTGAGCGCGCGACGGATTATCCGCAGGTGTATACGGCGATCAAGTTGATTTATCGGGTTGGCGGCAAAGTTTCGCAGAAGGCGGTCGAAGACGCGGTACGGCTTTCCAAAGAAAAATATTGCTCGGTTTCGGCCATGCTGGAAAAGAGCGCCAAGATTACTTTCGAGATTGTGTACGAGGATTGATGGGCCAGGCCACATCCTCCGCGTCTGAATCCAAGCCTCGAGAATCGCCACGGCAAAACCCGCTGCGCGGATATTTCTTCATCATCTCGTCTGCGTTTATGTGGGGAGTGTGCGCCGCACTGGGGCGCGCAGTCTTCACCGGAAAAATACCGCTGGCCGGGGAAGCGGCGCATCCCATTGAGCCGCTGATTCTTTCCCAGACGCGTACGACTTTTTCGTTACTTGTGCTGCTGCCGATTCTCCTGCGCTTCGGAAGCCAGCGAATTGCCATGCCGTCGCGCGATCTGTTGCGGTGCCTGGTGCTCGGCCTTCTGGGCGTTGCGGCGTCGAATTATTTCTATTACGTCGCCATTCAGAAGACCAGCGTGGCTATCGCCATCACGGTGCAGTACACCGCGCCGGTTTGGGTGCTGCTCTATGTGGTTGCCCGCGGACAGCAGAAGCTTGCGCTACAGAAAGTTGTGGCCGTGCTGGTGGCGATTACGGGAATCGCACTGACGATCGGGATCATTGGGGCAAAATCAGGATCGGCGCTTCATATCGAATCGTGGGGATTCGCCGCCGCTGTCCTGGCTTCGTTCTCATTCGCGTTTTACAACGTTGGCGGGCATCAGTTGCTGGCTCGGTACGACCGCTGGCGGGTTCTGGTGTGGACCCTGATCTCTGCCAGCGTCTTCTGGCTCATCTTTAATCCGCCGTGGAAAGTTTTAGCCGCTCACTACGCGCCCGCGCAGTGGGGATTTCTGTTCGTGTTTTCCATGCTCTCGGTGCTTGGGCCATTTTCACTGTACTTCCACGGCCTGCAATATCTGGAGCCGACACGCGCCATCATCGCCAGCTGCATGGAGCCGGTATTCTCGATCCTGTTGGCGGCTATGTTTTTGAGCGAAGGCGTACGTCCGATTCAGACTCTGGGAATCGTGCTGGTGCTGGCGGCGATTGTGATTGTTCAGTTGCCGGGGCGACGGGCCGATGCACGAGAGCAGATTGTGGTCGACCCGATCGAGTAGTGGGAGCGGGTTGTGATCAACAGATTTCTTAGGAGTTCCCTTTTAACTCACGGAATGAATGATGTTACTTCGGGTTACTTCAGTGTCATCCCTGACATGGTTTTGACAACGCCTAGGCCGATGATTCGTTAGGCTCTTCTTATTCCCCGACAATGGATCTTGAGGGATGCAATCATGAGAAGTCGCTCAGCAATTTATTCGATCGCGTTTCTGCTCGCGTCGTTTACACCGGCCTTCGCTCACCACATGGCCGTGGTGGTGAATAAGGATAACGCCGTCGCCAACGTCAGCTCGGCGCAGCTGGTAAAGCTGCTGCGTACCGATACCAAGAAATGGCCCGACGGCAAAAACGTTGTGCTGATCCTGCATAAGGATTCCGAGGGCGAGACCGAGACGCTGCAGCGGCTGAACAAGATGTCGACGCCCGAGTGGCGGGCGTTTCTCACCGCGCATCGAGATGCGATTATGTTTGTCGACTCCGACGCGGATGTGATCAAGATGGTGCAGTCCGAACCGGGCGCGATTGGCCTGATCGACGTGCGCTCCATTGATAGCAGCGTTAGCGTGGTGCGGGTCGACGGAAAATTGCCGATGGAATTCGGCTACCTGCCTCACTGAGCGCAGTGGTGGCGCATCAAGTGAAAATAGCGCTGCGCTTTTTTTACGTCGCGCCCAATCTGCTCCTTCAGATCTTCGATCGATGGAAATTTGACTTCGTCCCGCAGGCGATCGAGGAAGCCGATCTCAACTTCCGTCTCCGGCGTCAACTCAATCGGATGGAAATTCAGCAGATGAGTTTCTATGGCAAATAATTCCGCGCCGAATGTAGGGCGATTGCCGACATTGGTCACGGAATCGAACTGCTCGGCTCCGACGCGCGTGAACGTGATATAGACGCCGTCTTTCGGAACCATCTCTTCGTAGCGCGCGAGATTGATTGTGGGCACGGTGTATTTCGATCCGTAGCCGCGCCCGCGGCCGGGAGTGCCGAGAATCGAGAACGGCCGGGCCAGCAGATGGCGCGCGCGGCTCACGCG
>Ga0209006_10002112_pt1 | contig 18092 bp, 21 predicted proteins | sample JacPin_JW_Ref_O2_FD_188567 | JGI IMG/M metagenome (GOLD analysis project Ga0209006, IMG submission 188567) | Forest soil microbial communities from Algoma, Ontario, Canada - Jack Pine, Ontario site 1_JW_Ref_O2 (SPAdes) (version 2) | ecosystem: Environmental > Terrestrial > Soil > Boreal... | reverse complement strand
CTGACGAGGACGGGGCGCCGTCAGCTGACCGCGAGCCGCCGGGCAGGCGCATCAGTGTTCACGGTCTTGATCGACAAGCTGCCTGAGCAGGACGCGGCCGCGTTGACCGCGGCCGTGCCAGCGCTCCGCCGCCTGCTGCAGCTTGCGGACGCTAGGCCGCAGCCACGCTGAGCAAGGGGTGATCTTCATGGCTCACGACGTGGTGCCGAGGGACTCGCACGGGCTGCCCCGTCCGGCAGCTGATCCCACTGCCCAGGTGATCGTGGTCGGGCTGGACGGCTCGCGTGCCAGCTGGGACGCCTTCTGCTGGGCGGCCGGGCAGGCCACCCGGGCACGCGGCAGCCTCATCGCCGTGTACGCCACCCCCGCGGTGACGCCCGTGGCTGCGATCCCCGGCGATTTCGCCTACGCCGAGCAGGCCGCGCGGGAGGCCGCCGCCGAACTGAAAGCCGAGGCCGAGCACCGCGCTGCCGAGGCCGGCGTGCAGCTGACCTTCGTGCGGGAACTGGGCGACCCCGTGCACGCTCTGATCAGCGTCGCGCGGGCGGCGCAGGCTGACCTGGTAGTCGTCGGCAGGTCCGCCAAGATGGTCCATCACCTGGCCGGCTCCGCCGGCCGCAGGCTCGCCTCCCGTCAGGATGCGCCAGTAGTGGTGGTCGTCCCCTAGACCCGGGCTCGCGCGATGTCGCGCCTCGTGACCGTGGCCGTGGCGCTGATTGCGCGGCGGCCGCGCGGTCGGGCAGGGTCGCCGTATGGCAACCGTGTTATGGGCGCGCCACGGCGAGAACGTGGCGAACCTGACCCAGACGTTCTCCTACCGGGTCTTCGATGGGGAGCTCACGCCGGCCGGCCGGAGGCACGCCCGCGCGCTGGCGGCGGGACTGGCCGACCGGGACCGTGACCCGGTCGGGCGGCTAGTCTGCTCACCGCTGCGCCGGGCGCGGCAGACCGCCGAGATTGTCGCGCAGCTCCTCGCGCTCCCGGTCGCGGCCGAAGTGGATGACCTGCGCGAACTCAACGTCGGCGACCTCGATGGCCGCAGCGACGCGCAGGCCTGGGAGGTCTACGACGCGGTGCTGGCCGGGTGGCGCGCGGGGCAGCTGGAGACCCGCTTTCCCGGCGGCGAGAACTGCATCGAGCTGTACCGCCGGGTGGCCGCCGCGATCACTGCGGCCTCCGCGCCGGCCAACGGCGCGACCACCCTGATCGTCGCGCACGGGGGAGCGCTGCGGATGTGCCTGCCGCTGCTGACCGGTGACCCTGATCCCGGCACCGACATTCCGTACGGGGGCTATGCCGAACTCGAGACGGCAGCTCCAGGCGCGCGGATGCAGCTGGTCAGCTGGCCGGCCGCTGCCACAGGTCAGTGATCGCGATCCCGAACCCGGCCAGCAGCCGGCGCAGCAGCGGCAGCGAGAGCCCGATCACGTTGCTCGGGTCGCCGTCGATACGGTCCACGAACCAGGCACCGAGCCCGTCGATGCTGAACCCGCCGGCCATGACGATCGGTTCGCCGCTGGCGACGTAGGCGGCGAGTTCCGTGTCGCTAGGCGTGCCGAAGCGCACTTGGGTCGCGGCCACTTCCCGGGCCACCCGCCCGGTGCGCCCGTCGATGAGGCAGTGCCCGGTGTACAGAGTCCCCTCGTTCCCGGCCAGCCGCCGCCAGACGGCGGTGGCCTGCTCCGCCGTGGCCGCCTTGCCGAGCGCCTGGCCCTCGAAGTCCAGCAGTGAATCACAGCCGAGGATGAGGTCATCGGGCCGCAGTGTCGCCACCGCGGCGGCCTTGCGCTCGGCGAGCTCGGCGACCATCGAGGCCGTGTCCAGGCCGTCATCGCACGTTTCGTCGACGCCGCTGACCACGACCTCGGGCTCGATGCCCGCCCCCCGCAGCACGCTGAGCCGACCGTTCGATCCCGACGCCAGCACCAGCGCGGGGTGTGGTGATCGCGACACGGTTGCTCCCTATGTGGGCTGCCTGGCTCACCGGCATTTGATGGGCCGCCGGCCAGGCTACAACGGGAGCAGGTCGGGCCGCTTCGGTGGCAGCCCGTCGCCAGTAGAGACGCCGCGCAGCCGACGCTGCACCCAAGGGCCGGCGTACTCGCGCGCCCAGCGCAGGTCGTCGCGCCTGGCCGTCAGCCAGCCCGGCTGTCCGGCCGTGAGTGCTGGCAGCGGCTCGCGCCAGTCCTCGCGCACCGGCAGTCCGGCTACCTCGCAGGCCCGCAGCGCGACCCGGCGGTGCCCTTCCGGGCCGAGGTGCAGCCGGTCCGCGCACCAGAGACGCGAGTCCCCGAGCACGCTCATCGACCACAGGTCGACCTGCAGGCAGTCGTGCCGCCGGGCGATCTCGCGCAGCAGGCCGTTATAGGCCGCCGCCTTGTCGCGCACCATGCGCAGCAGCGGGATCCGGCTCGGGTCGAATCCCATGAAAACCAGGACGTGGCTGTCGGCCGCTCGCAGCGAGGTGACCGCCTGCTCGAAGCAGCCGGCCAGATCCTCCGGGTCGGCCTTGCGGCGCATCAGGTCATTTCCGCCCGCGGCGAGGCTGACCAGGTCGGGCGCGAGCCCCACCGCGGCCGGGACCTGCTCGGCGAGCACCTGCCGCAGCAGCTTGCCGCGGATGCCGAGGTTCGCATAGCGCAGGCGCGGTGTGGCAGCGGCCAGTTCCCGGGCGAACCGGTCCGCCCAGCCCTGCAGGCTGCCGTCCGGGTACGGATCGCCCACACCCTCGGTGAAGCTGTCGCCCAGGGCCACGTAGGTTCCGATCGTCGGCATCGCGGTACATGTACTCCTAGGTAGGCGCAAATCCGCCTGTCAGGTTAGCAACGTGGTCGGCTAGCCAGTTCAGAGGCCCGGTTGGAGAATATTTTCGCGACTGTGTACGGATTCGGTCGCTATAGCGACCGAATCCGTACACAGTCGTTCGATCAACTGCAGTAGACGTAGCGATTGACCGATATGCGTACCGAATCTTTCCCGGAGGCGGCAGCGCGCCCGCGCCGCGGGTGCGATACTTAAGCAAAGACTTAACTATTCGAGGAGGGTGCATGCCAGTTCCTGTTACCGAGGTCGACGCGCGGTTCAGTGACCCAGGCGCGGTGGCGACCGAGTGGGAGCAGTCCCTTTCGGTGCTCGAGTCGGCGCAGCTGTCCTGGCTGTCGACGGTACGGGCGGACGGCCGCCCGCACGTGACGCCGCTCGTGGCGGTCTGGATGGATGACGCGCTGCACTTCTGCACGGGCGCGGAAGAACAGAAGGCGGTTAACCTCCGCGCGAATCCGCACGTCACGCTCACGACCGGCTGCAACACCTGGAACGCGGGCCTGGACGTCATGGTGGAAGGCACCGCGGAGCGGGTCACCAGCCGGGCCGAGCTGGAGCGACTGGCCGCCGCATGGCGGACCAAGTGGGACGGGTCCTGGAAGTTCGAGGTCGGGGACGACGGCTCTTTCCGGAACGAGGGCGGCGGCGACGGCGAGGCCCTGGTGTTCGCGGTCCGGCCTACAAAGGTGCTGGCGTTCGCGAAGGGCACCTTCAGCCATACCCGGCACGTATTCGCCGCGGGGCCGCCTGACTGACGGCGCCGGGCCGGGTCAAGCTCCGGCGGTCGGGCCAAGGGCTAGCGAGCCAGCCATGGGACTCGCCGCCCAGCCAGGGCGCTACGGGGCCGGCCATGGGACCAGCCGCCCGGCCAGGGGCTAGCGGGCCGGCTTCGCGCCGCCGCGGTTCAGGAACCACGCGCTCGCCAGCAGCACGACGCCGATGACGAACGAGACCGCGAGCCGTAGCTGGTGATGACCCTTGTGGGTGCTGCCGACGAGGAAGTGCAGGTGGTTCGCCACCCCTGCCGCGTACAGGATCCCGGCGATGATCCCCAGAATGCCGAGGATCGCAAGAAGCAGGACGAATATCCGCCGTACCGGGGATCCGCCCGCTGCGACCACAGAAGTCATGTCAACCACCTGGTCCTCCTGGCAGCCTGGCGGCTGCCTCCGAATAGGTAATGGCGCGGGCGAAGGGCTGCCTCCACCGGGCCGGGCTGTTCCCGGCGGCCGACCGGACCCGGCCGTGACAGCGGGTAATCAGCTGAGCGCACGCAGTGTCCAGTATCGTATTCGGGTAGGGCCGCTTTGCGAGCTTGTTCTCCCGGGAAACGGCCAGGGATGCACGCCCGGCGTGACTTGGCCGACGGCCAGCGACATCATGGTCGGGTGACCGATCAGCGATTGCGGTGCCCGCGCGGCCGGCCCACAGGCGGGGAGCAGCTGAGATGCACGCGGTAGGGCTGGTGCTGCACCCGAAGCGAGACTCGGCCGATGCGGTCGAGGCGATGCTGGCCTGGGCGAAGCGCCGGGAGATCCAAGTCCTCGGGATCGACACCGAGATCGAGCGGCTCAACTGCGCCGCCATCGCGGTGTCCGCGGCCGACCTGGCGGGCCGGTCCGACCTCATCGTGAGCCTGGGCGGCGACGGCACGATGCTGCGGGCGATGCGGCTCGCCGACGGGCAGAAGGCGCCGGTGCTGGGCGTGAACCTCGGCAAGCTGGGATTCCTGGCCGAGGTCGACGTGCCGGACCTAGCGGACGCGCTCTCCGCCATTGACGAGCACAAGTTCGTCGTCGAGCACAGGCTCGCCGTCGACGCGCTGACCGGCGCTATCACCGCGACGGCCTTCAACGACGTCGCGGTCGTCCGGTTCCCCGGCGAGCCCATCGCGCAGATCGCGGTACGCGCGGCCGGGCATCCGTTCGTCAGCTACGCGGCCGACGCGGTGGTGGTCGCCACCCCGACGGGCTCGACCGCCTACAGCTTCTCAGCCGGCGGACCGATCGTGAGCCCCGAGGTGGAGGCACTGCTGGTCACCCCGGCGGCGCCGCACTCGGCCTACAACCGGGGCCTGGTCGTCTCGATCCAGGACAGCCTGGAGCTGGAGGTGCTGCCCGGCAGCGGCCGCCTGGCGATCGAGGTCGACGGACAGGTGATCTGCGAGGTGCAGCCGGGCGAGGTAATCAGGATGCAGCCCCGGCCGGGCGCGGCGAACGTCGTGCGGCTCGGCCACAGCACCTTTTATGAGCGGGCCCGCCGCAAGCTGCGGCTCGCCGACTCGGCCGAGATCCCGGTGAACTGGCCCTGACGGTCAGGACCTGGCGGCGGCGACGGCGGTCCGGTACAGCTGCTCCATCCGCTGCCCGAACCGGGCCGCGTAGGACACCGACGGGGTCAGGCCGCCCTGCTCGAAGCCGCCGATGACGCCAATGACTACACCCGGTCCGCCGGGCGTGAGCACGCGGGCCAGGAACGGTCCGCCGCTCGTCCCGTTCGTATAGCCGTCACAGTCGAACTCGAACTGCGTCTGGCTGTAGGCCAGGGCGTCGTTGTCGCAGCTGATGGGCGCGTCGAGGTCGCTCGGATAGCCCGTGACGGTGACGATCTCGCCCGCAGGCTCGCCGATGCCGACGGCCTCGGCGCCGGTACTGTCCTGCACGCGGGCCGTGCTCCCGGCGTGCTTGACGACCAGGAACGCGTAGTCATCGTCCGGGTCAGCGGACGACTGCCAGCTCTGGTCGACGATGACCTTCGTGATCATCCAGATCCCGTAGGGCGCCTTGCCGTGGGCATAGCCGGGCACGAAGGCGACCGCGCTCGCCGAGCGTCCCGTCACGCAGTGCGCCGCGGTCAGCACCAGGTTCCCGGACGGGCTGTCCACCACGCTGGCCGAGCAGAAATGCGACCCTAGGCGGCCCGATGCCACGGTGAACAGCGCCCCGATCGCCGACGCGGCACCCGACCCCCGGCTCTGGGCGGGAACTCGCGCGGCCGTGCCCGTGCCCGGCGATAGCGTGAAGCCGAGCACGGTCACCGCGGCGGCCAGCGCGGCGGTGATGATCGCGGATCGGAAAACGAGCAGCCGGCCTGCGCCTAGACGGCCGCGAATAGCCTGGCCGCCAGCTCGCCGATCCGCCCGCACATCTGCCTCTCCCGGTCCGATCGGGCCCAGACGGCAGCCCGGACGGCTGCCTGCTGGCGTGCCACGACCGTTATCAAGAGATGGTAAAGGGCGAATCTAGGCTGGTAAATCCATGAATGCTGGGAATCGGCTCGGAATCCCGCGGCCGCGCGGCCGCATCGCATCAGCCTCAGATTCCGCCGGCCGCCCTGGCGGCTTGCTCGACCCGGTCCCGGTAGCCCGCCCACCAGGCCGGATCGCCCTCGGCGAGGTTGGCGTTGGCCGGGGAAAGCCCGGCGCCGCCGTCGATGAGTTCCCGCACGATGTCCGCGTGCCCGGCGTGCCGCTGCGTCTCGGCGACCATATGCGCCAGGATGCGATGCAGCGTGACCTCGTTGCGGCCCGGCGTCCACCACGGCACGTGGCCCGTTGAGTCAAGATCGAGCACCGTTATCGTGACGTCGGCGTGTCCGCACGCGTCCTCGTACCAGCGGGTGATGTACTCGCGCGATTCGTCCGCGGTAGCCCACATGTCGATGTTGGGCTCGGCCAGCATGACCTCCGGGGTGGACCAGGTCGGCGCGTTGTTCACGGGCCGCCCGAAGGTGTCGCCGAAGTACCCGAGTTCCATGGCAGTCAGGTGCTTGACCAGGCCGAGCAGATTAGTGCCGGTGGGCGTCAGCGGCCGTCGGGCGTCATATTCGGAGAGGCCGTCTAGCTTCCACAGCAGGGCCGCGCGTGCCTCTTGAAGGTAGCTATGTAGTTCGGTCTTGGGGTCGGAGATAGCCATGTGCTCCATCGTGCCAGGCCCGGCTGACAGCGGCCTTCGTGGACCGCCAGCCCCGTGAACGCCAGCCGCGTTGAACGCCAGCCCCGTGAACGCCAGCCGCGTTGGAAGCCAGCCGTGTTGGAAGCCAACACAGCCGGTCGCGTGTGCGCCGGGAACGGCCGCAGGTCCTGTGTCATCATCGGAGCGCAGGGTCGGCGCCCGGCAAGGGCCGGCTCGGGGCAACGGGGAGCGCCCGGCCTGCACGGCCGGCGCTCGGGGGCGGGTGGTCAGATGACACCTGGATCAGCGGGCAAGCGGCGCAGTGCCTGGCTGCTGTGCGCGTTATCGGTGCTGGCGTCGGCGGTCTCGGTTGGCTTCCCGCTGTTCGCGCTTGACCTGCGGGACGCGCGCCCGCCCACGGCCGGCCCGCCTGACGGCGTCACGGCGCTCGCGTTCCCGCTGGCGTTACTGCTTTTCCTGATTCTCGAGGTGCCCGTTGTCGGGGCGGTTCTCGCGCTCTGGAGGGCGTACTTGTCGGTCCGCCGCCACGGGCACGGCGGCTAGCCGGTCCCGGCGGCGGCGCTGCCAGGCGAGCAGGCTGCCGAGCGTGCACCCGGTGAACAGCGCCGTCGCGTGCCCGACCGCCGCCACCGCCAGGTGACTGATGCCGCCGAAGATGTCGCCGACGAAGATCAGCCCGGCGAGATCGACCGCGGCCGCACACCGGACGGGCCAGCGGCCCCACAGCAGGCCGACGGCGATCGCCGTGACCACGACGTAGGACGGCCCCACGTCGATGATGAACCGGGCGCCGGCCGGCCGCGTCCCGTGCGTGATCTGGTAGGCCAGGATGCCCTCGCTGACGAGCGTGCCGATGACGTGCCCGGCGCCGCAGGTCACGGCCGTGCGCCAGTTGCCGAGGACGGCGTTGGCGCCGAACAGGGCGAGCGCGATGATCGCCGGCCACAGCAGCTGGGACCCGGTCGGGAAGAACGCGGACGCGATCATGCAGGCGACCGGGTGCCGGGTCAGGTTGTGCACGTTCGTGCTGGCCCAGGCGATCACGGCGGCCTGGTCGTGGTCCGGCAGCAGCGCGTACACCACTTCGGCTAGGCCGACCGCGGCCAGGTAGCCCCAGGCCACGGCGTACCTGGTGAGCACCGCGCGCATGGGTAGAGACTAGCCAGCACGACCCCGCGTTCCCTCGATAACCGGTCGCCGTCGCGCGCCCGCAGCTGACAGGCTGGCCTTCGTGGTGGATCGCCTGTTCGCCGAGCCGGAGCTCGCGGCGCTGTACGACGCGTTCTGCGGGTGGGACGGGCGGGACGATCTTGAGTTCTATCTGCCGCTGGTGCTCCGGGCCGGCCGGGTGCTCGACGTGGGCTGCGGCACCGGGATGCTGCTGTGCAGAGCCCGGCAGGAGGGTCATGCCGGACGGCTGTGCGGACTCGATCCGGCCGCCGCGATGCTCGCCATCGCCAGGGCGCAGCCCGATATCCAGTGGATCGAGGGTGACCTGGCGACGGCTGGCTTCGACGAGGAGTTCGACCTGGTCGTGATGACGGGTCACGCGTTCCAGGTGCTCACCGGCGATGCGGAGCTGGGGACGGCGGTCGCCGCGATTGCGCGGGCCCTGGCCGGGAACGGGCTGTTCGCCTTCGAGACGCGTAATCCGCTCGCGCGCGGCTGGGAGCGGTGGACGCCGGCCTGCGCGGTCGATGTCACGGACGCCGCTGGTCACGTCGTCCGGCAGTCACACCAGGTCGAGTTGCCGGTCACGGGGGAGTTGGTGTCGTTCACCAGCACCTATTCGAGCCCGGCCTGGGAAGGTCCCCGGATCAGCCACAGCACGCTGCGGTTCCTCGGCGCTGATGCGCTCACCGCGGTGCTGGCGGCGGCCGGGCTCGTGGTGGGAGCGCAATACGGGGACTGGGACCGGCAGCCGCTGAGTAGTGCCAGCCCGGAGATCATCACGATCGCCCGGAAAGCGCGCTAGCGCAGCCGGCCGCCCGGCCGCGCCGCGGCTTGACACTATCGAAATCTTGTTCGATAGTGAGGTGATGGAGGTAGCGCAGGTCATCTCGCTATCCCCGGCGCGGCACCGCGACGATGTGCTGCCCGGCGAGGGAGTCCTGCCGGTGCTTCCGGCGCTGGCCGGGCTGCTGCCTGCGGGCGGCCTCGCTCGCGGGTCGGTAGTGACGACGGAGGTCTTCGGGCTGCTCAGCCTCGCGCTGGCGGCAGACGCGGTGGCGGACGGAGCCTGGTGCGCCATTGCCGGAGTGCCTGCCGCGGGAGTGCGGGCCGCCGCCGACGCCGGGCTGGACCCGGCCCGGCTGGTTCTGATCCCCGAACCGGGGCGCGGCTGGCCGCAGGTAGTGGCCTCGCTGCTGGACGGGTTCGACATCGTCCTGCTGTGCCCGCCCGAGCCGCCGCCCGCTCAGCTGCGGCGCAAGCTGGAAGCCGCGGCGCGCCGGTACGGCAGTGTGCTGCTGGTAGCGGGGGACTGGCCGGGCGCGCAGACCAGGTTGCAGGTGACCGGCGAGGAGTGGACCGGGCTCGGTGCCGGGCACGGCCGGCTGCGGGCCCGCAAGGCGCAGGTGGTCGCTTCTGGCCGGGGCGCGGCGGAGCGGCCGCGCAGTTGCTGGCTCTGGCTGCCAGGACCGGACGGTTCGGTGACGGTCGCGGGCAGTGTTACCGCGATAGGCGGTGCCGCCGGGATGAGCGGTGCCGCCGGGATGGCCAGCGCCGGGGCGCAGCGGATGATCAGCAGCGGATGAGCGCGGTGTCGACCAGCCCGGCGCCAACCAGCGCGGTACCGACCAGTGCGCTGACCAGCGCGGGCCAGCGGCGGGTGCTCGTGCTGCGCTGTCCCGACTGGCTGACCGGTGACGAGCAGGAGCCCGGGGCCGCGGCGCGCGCCTTCGAGCCCGTGCTCGCGATAGTGGCCGAGTTCTGCCCGCAGGCCGAGGTCCTGCGGCCGGGGCTGGTCGCCATCGCGGCGCGCGGGCCGGCCCGGTATTTCGGCGGCGAGGAAGCGCTGGCGGCCCGGCTGACCGAGGCGGTCAGCCGGGCCGAGGCGTTCAGCCAGCCCGGGATCGACTGCCAGCCCGGGATCGACTGCCAGGCCGGCATCGCCGACGGCCTGTTCGCCGCGGACCTGGCCGCGCGGTCCGGGCCGGCCGGGCTGGTGATACCGGCGGGGGAGACGCCGCAGTTCCTCGCGACCGTGCCGGTGGCGGCCCTGCGCTGTGCCGAGCTGCTGTTTGCCGTGTCCGGCCTGCCGGAGCTGACCGAGTTGCTGCCCAGGCTGGGGATTCACACGCTGGGCGAGTTTGCCGCGCTGCCCGAGGCCGAGGCAGGCAGCCGGTTCGGCGCGCAGGGCCTCATCGCGCACCGGCTGGCGCGCGGTCTCGACCCGCGGCCGCTCGCGCCGCATCCGCCCCGGGTCGACCTGTCCGTGGAGCAGGCCTTCGAGCCGGCCGCCGAGCAGTCCGAGCCGGTGGTGTTCACCGCCAAGGCCCTGGCGGACACGATGCATGCCCGGCTCGCGGCTCGCGGCCTGGCCTGCGTGCGGGTCAAGGTGCAGGTGGTGTGCGCGGACGGGCGAGAGTCCAGCCGGCTGTGGCGGCATGACGGGCTGCTGTCCGCACTTGCCGTCGCGGAGCGCGTGCGCTGGCAGCTGGACGGCTGGCGGGGCGGCGGTCCGGGTCCGGCGGGAGACGCGGCGCCAGCCGACGGGTCAGGCGGGATCACCCTGATCCGGCTGGTCCCTGACCAGCTGGTACGCGCGACCGGGCACCAGCTCAGCCTGTGGGGCGACGCTGTGGTGAGCGACCGGGTGGCCCGCGCGGCTATCCGGGTGCAGGCCATGCTTGGCCACGCCGCGGTGACCCGGCCGGTCCTGTCGGGCGGCCGCAGCCCGGCTGAGCAGGTGCTGCTGGCGCCGTTCGGTGACACCGCGGTGCCGTCGCGTCCGGCGGATCAGCCCTGGCCGGACCGCATCCCGGCGCCCGCGCCGGCCACGGTGTACCCGCAGCCGCAGCCAGCTAGCGTGACCGACAGCGCCGGCCGGGTGGTCTCGGTCAGCGGCCGCGCGCAGCCGTCCGCGCCGCCCGCCTGGCTGACCGCCGGCCATGGCCCGGCGCGCGCCATCACGTGCTGGGCCGGCCCGTGGCCGGTCACGCAGCGGTGGTGGGATCCCGACCACGCGTGCCGTCAGGCCAGGTTCCAGCTGATCACCGATGACGGCAGTGCGTGGCTCGCGGTGTTGCAAGATGGCCGGTGGCTGGTGGAGGCCCGGTACGACTGACCTCGTTTGAGCTGGCCAGAACCTGGCACTCTACGGACAGCGTGCGTCACCGCGACACCATCCACGATGAACAGGCCGGCCAGCGCCAGGACGAGCGCCCGGCCCGACTGCGCATACCCGCGCCGGGCTGGCTGCTGGCGATCGCCGGCGGACTGGCGCTCATCGCCGCTGCTGTCGCCGAGCCCTCCGCCGCGGGGCAGGCCGCCGGGCAGGACTGGCAGCCGTTCGTCCTGGTCACCGGGCTCCTGCTGATCGGCCTGGTGGCCGACGGGGACGGTCTGTTCGAGGCCGGCGGCCATCAGCTGGCCCGGCTGGCCCGCGGCGGCGTCACCTTGTATTGCGGCGCGGCGGTGCTGATCGGCGTCGTGACGGCGCTGCTGAACCTCGACACCTCGGTCGCCTTCCTGACCCCCGTACTGGTGTACACGGCGCGCCGCCGGGGCGGCGGCGAGGCCCCGCTGCTGTACGGCTGCCTGCTGCTGTCGAACGCCGGGTCGCTGCTACTGCCGGGGTCCAATCTGACCAACCTGATCGTGCTCGGGCACCTGCACCTCAGCGGCGCGCTGTTCCTGTCCCGGATGTGGCTGGCGTGGCTGGCCGCGCTCGCGGTCACCGCCGCCGTGCTCGCAGTCACCGAGAAACGCGAGCTGCTGGTCACGGCCGTCGAGCCAGCCGGCCGCGCGCGCCGCCCGGTGCTCGGCCTCGGCCTGGCGGCGGTGGTGACTGCGACCGTGCTCGTGGTCGTGTTGCGGGCGCCCGCCGTCCCGGTCGTCGCGGTGGGCCTGGCTGCGGTGGCTGCCCGCGGCTGGCAGCGCAATCTCGCGGCGCGCGACGCCTTCGCTGTCGCCGGGCTGCCGGTACTCGCCGGGTTGTTCGGCATCGCGGTGGCGCTGGGCGTGCTCGGCCGGGTGTGGTCGGGCCCCGCGGTCCTGCTGACGCATCTGGGCAGCTGGGCGACGGCCGGAGTTGCCGCGGTCGCAGCGGTGCTGGTGAACAACCTGCCGGCCGCGTCGCTGCTGGCCGCCCGCACGCCCGGGCACCCGTTCGCGCTGCTGGTCGGTCTCAACATCGGCCCGAACCTGCTGGCCTCCGGGTCACTGGCCTGGATTCTGTGGCTGAAGTCAGCCCGCACGGCGGGCGCGAACCCGTCGCTGCGCCGGGCGTCCCGGCTCGGCGCGGTCACCGTGCCGCTGGCGATGGCGGCCGCGCTGGCTGCGCTCATGCTGACCGGTGCCGCCTGAGATCCGGGCGCGGACAGATCCGGTGCGGGTCACCGGCCGCGCTTTCGGCCGGTGGCGTTATCCGGATACGATGCGGCAAGCCGGATGAGGCTCCGGCGGGCCCAGTGGTCAATTCGCACGGTGTTCAACTGGCGCCGGGCCCGAACCGCCACCGTGGCTAATGGCTTCTACCGGGAGAATCCCTCCTGGCAGCAGCCGGCCGAATGGGCTCGTGCCAGGACTGACCTGGCGGGAGCAGCCTTGAACATCTATTACGTCGCGGCGGTCTGGCTGAGCATGGCCCTGCTTGCCTCCGTCGTCAGCATCCGCATCGCCGTCCCCGCCGCGCTGGTCGAGATCGTGGTCGGCGCGCTGGCGGGCAACATCCCCGGCATCCGCGAGCACGTCACTCAGACCGACGTCGTGGTGTTCCTCGCCAGCGCCGGATCCCTGGTGCTCACGTTCCTGGCCGGGGCCGAGATCGATCCGGTCTCGCTCCGGAATCACTGGAAAGCCAGCTTGTCCATCGGCCTGGTGTCCTTCGCGCTGCCGTTCGCCGCGGCGTTCGCGTTCTGCCGGTTCGTGCTGGACTGGCATCTGCACGCCGCCGAGATCGGCGGCGTCGCGCTCAGCACGACGTCGGTCGCGGTCGTCTACGCGGTCATGGTGGAGACCGGTCTCAACCGGCATGACCTCGGCAAGCTCATCCTGGCGGCGTGCTTCATCACCGATCTCGGCACTGTGCTCGCGCTGGGCGGCCTCTTCGCCAGTTACGACTGGCTGCTGCTCGTGTTTGTCGGGGTGTGCGCGGTCACTGTCGCGGTCCTGCCGCGGTTGCTGCGGCTCGCTATCGCGATCTTCGGTCACCGCATTTCCGAGCCGGAGATCAAGCTCCTGCTCGTCGTGCTGTTCGGGCTCGGCGGCCTGGCCACCGCGGCTGGCAGCGAGGCAGTACTGCCGGCCTACGTCGCCGGATTGGTGGTGGCGGGCGTGTTCCTGCATGACCGGGTGCTGATGGACCGGCTCCGGTCGATCGCGTTCGCTCTGCTGACACCGTTCTTCTTTCTGCGGGCGGGCACTCTCATCTCGGCCCCGGCGCTGATCTCGGGCGCCGGCGTCATCGGGCTCCTCCTGCTCGTCAAGCTCGTGGCGAAGCTGGCGGGGGTGTGGCCGGTCGCGGCGGCCTTCCGGCTGCCGCGCAAGGAGCGGACCTACACGACGCTGCTGATGGCGACCGGTCTCACCTTCGGGTCCATCGCCGCGTTGTTCGGGCTCACCCATCACCTGGTCAGCAAGTCCCAGTACACCGAGCTGGTGACGGTGGTCATCCTCTCGGCGTTCGTGCCGACGCTGATAGCGCAGCAGCTGTTCCGGCCGGACGTGCTCGATGCGGACAAGGAAGAGGCGCTCAGCGAGGAGGACGTCATCATCTTGCATCGAGGCGCCGACCATGGGCCGGTTAATCCGGCGAGGTCAGACCCGGCCGCCGACCGTCTTGATCATGATTAGGCAGTGCTGGTCCCCGCCCCAGTGCCCCGTGAGTTCCTCGAGCGGCTGGAACCCCAGGCCGCGGTAGAACCGCCGGGTCTTGGCGTAGCCATCGTCGGGATTGCTCGGGCCGAGGGTCTTGACCTGAAGGAACTGCACGCCGTCGGCGGCCAGGTCCGCCTCGAGCGCGTCGATGAGAGCCCGCCCGGCGCCCTGGCGATGCCGGGCGGGCTCCACGGCCAGCAGGTAGACCTCGGCCGACTGCGGGAAATGCCGGCAGGCCAGCAGCACGCCGGACGGTTGCGGGACGCTGTCATCCGCCGTCCAGGCGAGGTAGGTGGGCAACTCGCGGGCCGACTCGACGTACGAAGCGTTCGATTCCTCGAAGCCGAACCAGCGCGGTAGCGACCGCAGGAGTCGGGCGACCGTCACCGGATCTTGCTGGCCCGTCGTGACCCGCCATTCGGTGCCGCTGGGCATGTGCCGCACCTTAGCCGCCGCTACGGTGTCACGGCACCTGCATTTCGCGTCAGTACTGCCGGTTCGCGGCCCAGCGCGGCGACGGCCTCGGCCATCAACAGCCTCATGGAATTCACTGGCGCGCTGTACTCGCTCGCCTGGGTCCAGCGAGATACCTGGGAACCCGCGGCGCACATGCGGCGTCGAACTGGCATGGGCAGAACGGGCGTATTGAGTAGAAGAATGCGCCGGGTGGCGGTCATGGCGACCGCGGGATGCCTTGCAACGGTTGCGGCCGGGTGCGGCTTGATAGGTAGCGGCGCCAACGGTCAGGTGTCTTACCAGGGGTACGGCGGGACCGCCATCGTGAGCACGGACGGCCGGACGCTGACTGTCGGTCCGTATGGGCTTTCCTGTGGCGCGACGGTGACGGTAGTTGCCCACGAAAGCAGCAGCCGGGTTGCGTTGTTCGTGCAGTACCTGACGCCGGACAATCCCCCTGCCTGCCCCCCGCACGCGGGGACGAGCGCCCTCAGGCTCGAACAAAGTATCCGGCTGCGCGTACCCCTGGGCCGCCGCAGGCTCGTCGACGGCGCGACCGGCAGGGCCACGGCTTGGATGAGCGCCCGGCTTGTGCTGCGGCCGACGGCTCTGCCGCCCGGCTATCGGCTCAGGGAGCTGCGGCCTTGGCTGAATCTCACGCAGAGCTCTCGACCTTCATGCGTGCAGTTCTACCAGGCGCAAAACGATGGGAACGAGTTGGAGATCGTCCAGAGTGCGGGCAGCATGCAGATACTCGGAGCGGGGAGTGGTACCTGGACCCAGATTCGGGTGCGAGGATATCCCGGCCATGCGCGCCGGAACCTGATCACCTGGCGAGAGAACGGGCTGACCGACTATGTATTGACTGGCGACCAGAGCTCAGCCGGGGCGCCGGCGCTGAGCACCAGACAGCTCATCGCCATTGCCGACAGCGCGCCCGCGCCCAGCACGGCTCAGGCGTGGCCGAGCTTATGCACCACCACGCCCGCGAGGTGGGTGGCTATCAGCCAGGCAACGAAGCCGATCACCGCTCGGGTGAGCAATGGTCCCTGATTGTGTCCAGCACCAGGTCAGGGGCCCGGACCGTCGGATAGTGGTCGACGCCCGGCATCAGGACCAGGGTGCAGCCGGGGATGCGCTCCGCGGCCTGCTCGTTCGCCTTGATCAGATCCGGCCGGTCCGCAGTGCCCACCATGATCACCGACGGCGCGCCGATCTCTGCGAGACGCTCGAAGACCGGCGGATCCGGGCGCTGCAACGTTGCGCTCGATAGCGCGCGGGCCGCGGACCGGGCCAGGTCGGAAACGAACGGGTCGGGTCCGGACGCGCCCCAGATCCGGATGGTCAGATCTACGATGCCGTCTTCGTCACCGGCCGCGACCAGCGCGTCGAACTCCGCGTCCAGCTCGGGTTCGGCCGGGAAGGGGTAGCCGGTGATGCCCGGCGCGAGCAGCACCGCGCCGCGGACGCGGGCCGGCTCGGCGAGTGCGAGGTTGATGACCGTAGTGCCTCCGCCGCTGCAGCCCGCGAAGTACGCCTGCTCGACCCCGAAGTGATCCAGCACCGCAATCAGGTCGAGCAGCTGCGAGTATTCCCGTGTCGCCGCGGGCGATCGGCCGAAACCGCGCGCGTCGTACCTGATCACACGATAGATGTCGCAAAGCTGCGACCAGATCGGGTCCCACATCCGCGAATCGGCGACATGCTCGTGCACGAGTACGAGGACCGGACCGTCACCGCGCGAGTCCTCGGCCCAGAGTGTGTCAGTGCCAACGTCCACCATGGTCTGCATGACCCGACGTTAACCCGCGGGCCGGCCAGACTTCACCCCGGTTTCGTGGAAGGAGCGATATGGACAAACCAGCTCCGTGCTGTGCCGCGCTCGACCCGGCGGCGGTCGCGGTCCTGGCCGGCCGGGTCCGGGCCGAGCCGTGGCTGATGCACGCGCTCGAGGCCGTAGCGGCCAGCGGCCTGCCCGACGCCTGGATCGGCGCGGGCGCTGTCCGTGACGTGGTCTGGGGACAACTGCATGAGGGCTTCGATCCGGCCGCTGTCCGGGACATCGATGTCGCGTTCTTCGAACCTGAGGACCTGAGCCGGGAACGCGACCGTGCCGCCCAGGAGACACTGGGAGAGCTCGCGGTGCTGCCCTGGGAGGCCAGCAACCAGGCGGCCGTCCACACCTGGTTCCACGACTACTTCGGCGGACCGCCCGTGCCGCCGTTCGGCAGCGTGCACGAGGCGGTGTCCACCTGGCCGGAGACGGCGACCTGCGTGGCGATCAGGCTCGTGAGCGCGCACAACGTGGAGGTCTGCGCTCCGCACGGGCTGACCGATCTGCTCGGCGCGGTGTGGCGGGTCAACCCCGCCCGGGTAACGGCGGCGACCTCCAGGGCGCGGCTGGCCCGTCAGCAAGTCGCCGTCCGGTGGCCGCGTGTCCGGGTCATCCCGCCCGCGTGAGCGGCGGCTGGGATACTGCGGCGGTGGCAGCGGACGGAGCAGGGCGCCGAGCCGGGCTGTCGCGGGCCGGGCAGGCGGCGGCGCTGGCGCTCGCCCGGCGGCTGGGACTACCGACAGCGACTCCGACGGTGCTGTCGAGCCGCGGGAACCTGCTACTGCACTTCGCGCCGGAACCCGTGGTGGCCAGGGTCGCGACCCTCACCGCCTGGAGCCGGCGTGATCCGTTCCGGTGGCTAGCCAGGGAAATCAGCGTCGCTGGCTTTGTCGCCGAGGCCGGCGGACCTGCCGTTCCTCCGTGCCGGAGTGTCGATCCCGGTCCGTATCGGCAAGACGGCCTGGCCATCAGCCTGTGGGAGTTCCTTCCCGCTGACCCGGCGCGGCCTGGGGCGGCCGAGGTTGGCGCGGCACTGGCCCGACTGCACCTGGCGGCCGCGGACTGTCCGGCCGAGCTAGGTGACCTGACGGCGGCGCGGGAGCAGATCTCGGAGGGAGTGGACGCGCTCGAGCGTGAGTCGGTCCTCGATGCGACGGCGATCGCCGCGCTGCGGGCCGGGCACGCGCGGCTGCTCGATCGTCTGCCCGCCGGCCGCCCCGCGGTGGTGCTGCACGGCGATGCGCACGAGGGGAACCTGCTGGCGGCGCCGGACGGCTGGCGGTGGATCGACCTGGAGGAGACGTGCCGGGGCCCGGCCGAATGGGATCTGGTCTGCATGGCCGACCAGGCCGGGCCGGCCGCCCCGACGGCACTGCGCGCGTATGCCGAGGCCGCCGGACGGCCGGTGCCCACAGCGGCGGAGCTGGCCCCGTTCCACGACCTGCGGATGCTGGAAGCCGTCGTCTGGACGAATTGCATGGCCCATCTGTACCCGGCCCGGTACCTGGACCAGGCAAAAGACCGGCTGGCGAGATTCCTGTCCGGATAGCCGCTTCAAAATGTCGATCCGCGGTAGGGGCGTTCGTGTAGGTGGCGAGAGGCCGGGCACACCGGCCCGCCGCTACCAGGAGGATTAGCCATGGGCAGGATCGTCATCACCGAGTTCGTCTCCGTCGACGGCGTGATGGAGGACCCCCGCTGGACGTTTGACTTCGACCGCGGAGCCGAAGGCGACAAGTTCAAGCTCGACGAGCTGTTCGGCGCCGACGCGATGCTGCTCGGCCGCGTGACCTACCAGGGCTTCGCCGAGGCCTGGCCGGGTCGTACCGACGCGGAGGGGTTCGCCGAGCGGATGAACAACCTGCCGAAGTACGTCGTCTCGCAGACGCTGACCGACGCGGACGCGACCTGGACCGGCACCACGGTGCTGCGCGGCGATCTGGTGACCGAGGTAACGGCCCTGCGGGACCGGACCGAGCGCGACGTCCTGATCCACGGCAGTGCCTCGCTGGTGCACGCGCTGA